>CXWF01028249.1_pt1 | contig 25258 bp, 24 predicted proteins | sample 468421 | NCBI WGS metagenome assembly CXWF01 (sample SAMEA2620812, study PRJEB7988) | marine metagenome | biome: marine biome (ENVO:00000447); feature: surface water layer (ENVO:00002042); material: "saline water (ENVO:00002010), including plankton (ENVO:xxxxxxxx)" | depth 5 m
CCTCGCGCCGCCGCCCGGCGCGCTCAACGAAGGCGACCTCTCGGTCGCGGGCCCGCTTGCGCGCAGCGCCGAAGACCTGACGCTTCTCCTTTCGCTGGCTGCCGGACCGGACTGGGCGGACGCCGCAGGCTGGAAGCTCGACCTTCCCGCGCCCCGCGCCACCAAGCCGCGCGAACTTCGCGTCGCCGTCTGGATCGAGGATGATTTCTGCGACATCGACGCGGAAAGCGCCGAACTGCTGACGAACGCCGCCAAGGCACTCGAAGCGTCGGGCGCCAGCGTCGACTGGAACGCGCGGCCTGATCTCACCCTCGCCGAAATCACCGAGTGCTATCTCATCCTGCTCCATGCGCAGATTGGTGCTGGCATGCCGCAAAGCATTCGCGATCACTGGGCGGAAATGAAGAAGGGCCTCGCCGCCGACGACAAGAGCCATGCCGCGCTTCAGGCCATCGGCGGCACGCTCTCGCTCGCCGAGCGCGCCATCTGGAAGGAAACGCAAGCCCAGTTCCGCTGGAAGTGGCATCAGTTCTTCAAGAGCTACGACGTCGTCCTCGCGCCGGTCATGATGCGCCCCGCCTTCGAGCACAATCACGACAGCAACTGGCACAAGCGCGTATTGGAAGTGAACGGCGTCATGCGGCCCTACATGGATGTGCTTGTCTGGGCGGGCCCCGCCGTCGTCTCCTATCTCCCCGCATCCGTCGCGCCGGTCGGCGTCACGAGCGACGGCAAGCCCGTCGGCATCCAGATCATCGGCCCGCATCTGGAGGACTACACAACCATCGCCGTCGCCGCGATGTTCGAGGAAATCCTCGGCGGGTTTACGCCGCCGGATGGATGGTGAGGTTCACCACTCCAATACCGTCATTGCGAGCGAAGCAATGACGACAGAAACAGACAAGAGATCAGGCGCCCCACCCTCGCCCTGTGGGAGGGTGGCCGGGAAAAGCCTACCTTTGACACCTTGCCCCGCCCCTCCCATTATGCCGCCAAGCCCGTACATGAACCCCCGAGGAGCTCCCCGATGAGCCTTTCCAACGCCGCCGTTCGCGACATCGAGACGGTCATCCACCCCTACACCAATCTCGATACGTTCCGCGACACAGGCCCGATGATCATCGAGCGCGGCGAGGGCATCTATGTCTTCGACAATGGCGGCAACAAATATATCGAGGGGCTTGCCGGGCTGTGGTGCACCTCGCTCGGCTATAACGAGCAGGAGCTGATCGACGCCGCCACCGAGCAGATGCGTCAGATCCCCTTCACGCACACTTTCGGCGGCAAGAGCCATGAGCGCGCGGCGGAAGCAGCCGAACGCCTCAAGGCCATCGCGCCGCACGCCGCTTCCAAGGTTCTTTTCTGCGGTTCGGGCTCTGAAGCGAACGACCAGCAGATGAAGCTCGTCTGGTACTACAACAATGCCAAGGGCCGGCCGAACAAGAAGAAGTTCATTTCGCGCCAGCGCGGCTATCACGGCGTCACCGTGGCGTCGGGTTCGCTGACGGGGCTCCCTGCGAACCACCGCGATTTCGACCTGCCCATCGAGGGGGTCCTCCACACCGACTGTCCGCATTACTACCGCTATGCAGAGCCGGGCGAAACGGAAGACGAGTTCACAACGCGGCTCGCGAAGAACCTCGAAGACCTCATCATCAAGGAAGACCCGGACACGGTTGCCGCCTTCATCGCCGAGCCCATCATGGGGGCTGGTGGCGTCATCGTTCCGCCCGCCGGCTATTTCGAGAAGATCCAGGCGGTGCTGACGAAATACGACATTTATTTCATCGCCGATGAAGTCATCTGCGGCTTCGGGCGCACGGGCGAAATGTTCGGCTCGCAAGCCTTCGGCATGAAGCCGGATTCGATCTCCGTCGCCAAGGCGCTGTCGTCGGCCTATTTCCCCATTGCCGCTGTCACGGTCGGCGAAGACATGTATCAGGCGATGATCGACGAGAGCAAAAAGCTCGGCACCTTCGGTCATGGCTTCACCTATACCGCGCATCCCGTCGGTGCCGCCGTCGCCGCGAAGACGCTGGAAATCTACGAGAAACGCAACATCCTCGGCCATGTGCGCGGCATTGCCCCCCGCTTCGAGGGCCATGTCGAGCGCCTCGCCGATCATCCGCTGGTCGGCCACACCCGCGCCAAGGGCCTCATCGGCGCCATCGAGCTTGTCGCCGACAAGTCGGACAAGCGCAGCTTCGACCCCAAGGCTGGTATCGCCGCCGCCGTCGTCGCTGCCGCACAGCGCCACGGGCTCATTCTCCGCGCGCTGGCGGGCGATATCGTCGCCTTCTGCCCGCCGCTCATCATCACGCTCGAACAGGTCGAGGAAATGTTCGCCGCCGTCCACAAGGCGCTCGACGAAGTGGAAGCGATGGTGAAGAAGGACAATCTCCGCGCAGCCTGAAAGGCCGGATCATGACCCGTGAAATCCGTTTCCAGCTTATCTTCGAAGGCAAGGCCTCGCCGGAAGACGAGATGGGCCGCCGCATGAATATCGAGACAGAGGCGATCCTCCAGCCCGGCGCCATCGAGGCGCAGGTCGCGGGCGGCGCGGCCACGGCGAAATGCAATGCCGTGGTCGAAAACGACGACTATGGCGGCTTCACCGAAACAGGCGAGATCACTTTCGGCGGCGGCTCGCTCTTCTATGCGAGCACGGGCGAGGGAAGCCTCGGCGAAACGCCGGACCCCAAGGTGCAACTCGGCCATATCACCTTCCGCGTCGAGCGCGGCACCGGCGTCTTCGCGGGCGCGAGCGGCTATATCGTCTCCGCCTTCACCGTGAACGAGGACGCCCGCGTCCGCGACAGCCAGAGCGCGGTCATTTTCGTCGATTAAAATTCAATGTCATCCCGGCACTTGTTGTCTTGGCTGATGCACAGGGAAACCCTCAGACGTGCTGGCCGCCATTGATCTGGATTTCGGTGCCGTTGACGTAGCTCGACTGATCCGTGCACAGAAAATAGATCGTCCGCGCAACTTCTTCCGGCGTGCCGAGGCGCTGCATCGGAATTTCGGCGACGATCTTGTCCGTCCCCGGCGACAATATCGCCGTGTCGATCTCGCCGGGCGCAATCGCGTTCACGCGCACGCCGAGCCGCCCGAACTCGGAGGCCATTTCGCGCGTCAGAGCGGCGAGTGCCGCTTTCGAGGTCGCATAGGCGGAACCCGCAAAGGGGTGCACGCGCTCGCCCGCAATCGAGGTCACGTTGACGACCGAGCCCTGTGCCGCTTTCAGCTCGTTCACGAGGCCGCGCGCCAGCATCACCGGCGCGAAGAAATTCACCTGAAAGACCCGCGTCCAGGTATCGACATCCGTGTCGAAGACGCCGAGCCGGGAGCCGCTCGTCCCCTTGGGCGAAATCGCCGCATTGTTCACCAGTGCGTTCAGCCGCCCGCCCTGATCCTTCAGCCGTTCGCGCATTTCCAGGATGGCGGCTTCCGTGTTCTTCACATCGGCAAGATCCACCTGGATATGGTCTTCCGGTCCTGCCTCCCAGGGGCAGTCCTCCGGGAAAGGGTGCCGCGAACAGGTAATCACGCGCCAGCCCGCGCTTGAAAAGCGCTTCACCGTCGCATGGCCGATACCCCGGCTCGCGCCGGTCAGGATCAGCGTTTTCCGTTCTGCATTGTCAATTTGTGTCATGGCAGCAATCTAGAGGAAGGCAGGCGCACACGCCAGCGCCTCAAGCGCCCGCGCCAGCGTCTCCTTCGGTGTGCCAGATGCGTCCACCCGCGCCCATTCGATTTTGCCCAGATCATAGGCAAGTTGCTTCCGCAGCACCTCGACGCCCGCATCGGAGGGGTCGCGCCCTTCCTTTTCGCGGGCCGCCACCCGTTTCTCCAGCACGGAGGCCGGCGCTTCGAGCCAGAGCCCGGCAAAGGCCATACCCGCCTGCGATGACAGTTCCTCGACGGCGCGGCGTTCCTCATCGCGCGCAAAGACGGCATCCGTCACCACGCTCATGCCCGCATCGAGTGCGGTGCGCGCGAGGCTGCGCATTTCCTCGTAAACCCGCTCGCCAACGCCCGGCGCATAAGCCTCGCCGGGCAGCCGGTCGAGGGGTCCGACACCAAACATCCGCTTGCGAATGATGTCGCTCCTGAGATGCACCGCGCCAAGCGCACCGCCCGTCCTGGCGGCGATCTCCTTCGCCACCGTCGATTTGCCCGTGCCTGAAAGCCCCCCCACAGCGATGAGGCGGGGCGGTGTCTCCTCCAGCATCTTCAGCGCGAAATCGAGATAGGCGCGCGCCTTTTCCCGTTTCTCATTGTCCCGCTTCTTCGTGTTGCCGCCGCCCTTCACCTGCACTGCCGTCACCTTGGCGCGCACCACCGCGCGCATGGAAACGAAAAGCGGCAGCAACGCGAGCCCCCGGATCGCGGGTTCGATTTCATCCTGGCCGAGACTGTCCAGCCAGGTATTGAGGGCGCGGGCCGCAAAACCGGCGAGCCGCGCATCGCTTTCGGCGCGAAAGGCGAGGTCCATCAGCAGAAAGGCAAGGTCGTAAAGCACGTCGATCCGCGCCAGCCGGTCATCGAATTCGATGCAGTCGAAAATGACGGGATGGCCCTCCACCATCGTCACATTGCCGAGATGGAGATCGCCGTGGCAGTGACGCACATATCCGGCCTTGCGGCGTTCATCGAGCAGCGCGGCATGTCTCTCGATCAGCGCCTCGCTCAGCACCGTCACACGCCGCACCTTCTCCGCGTCGAGCACGGTTCCGGCGAGGGGTTTCATGTCCTCCGCGCTTCCCGCGACGATACGCGCACAGCCTGCCGCTCCGCCGAAATCGGGCGTCACCTCCGCCTTTCGGTGGAAGGCGGCGATATTGCCCGCCAGTTCCTTCACGGCCGAAAGGTCGAGCGCGCCTTTCTCCGCCAGTGTCGCGAGCAGCCCGTCGCCGCCAAAGCGTTTCATTTCGACGAGATATTCGACCACTTCGCCTTCATCGCCACCGATGACAAAATCCACGCCCCTGCGGCGCACGGGCGTTACGCCGAGATAAATGTCGGGCGCCGTGCGGCGATTGAGTTCGACCTCGTGTTCGCAGGCAGCCTTGCGCTTTTCGAGTGTCGAGAAGTCGAGAAAGGTAAACTTCACCGGCTTCTTCATCTTGTAGGCGCGCTCGCCCGCAAGAAACACGTGCGAGGCATGCGTCTCGATGCGTTTTACCGTCTCGCCCGCGCCGAGCCCGTATGCGCCTGCGCTTTCGAGAAAAGCGAGCAGTTCCTCATTCTCGTTTCTACCGGTCAATCCCGCTATCCGCTTGTTCAGGCACGCTGGAACCGGGTGAGCTTTTCGCTGCCTGCCGGGTCCTGATGGATGATGACTTCCGAGCCGGGGAAGGCCGCCATCACATCCTCCTCTACTTCGTCGGAAATGCGGTGCGCTTCCGCCAGCGTCATCTCGCCGTCGAGTTCAAGGTGAAACTGGATGAAGCTGTAGATGCCCGAGGTGCGCGTCCTCAGTTCGTGCAGGTTCACCACTTCCGAATGCTGGCGCACGATATCCTTGATGTGCTCGCGTTCGTCTTCGGAAAACTCACGATCCATGAGCTGGTTGAAAGCGTTCATCACGATCTTTGCCGCGCTCCACGCAATGAGCGCCGCGATCAGGATGCCGAAAACGGGGTCCGCCCAGTGAAGGCCGAGATAACCCGACAGGACCAGCGCCGCAATCACCGAAAGGTTCATCAGCAAGTCGCCGCGGTAGTGGATCGAGTCCGCCTCGATCGCAAGCGAGCGCGTCTGGCTCACCACGTGGCGCTGATAGGCAACAAGCGCGAGCGTCAGTCCAATGGCAATGACGACCACCACGATCCCCGCGCCCGAGTAATCCACGGGTTCAGGGTTCATCAGCCGCGAGATCGCCTCGAAGGTGATGTAGCCCGCCGATCCGAAAATGAAGATCGACTGGCCGAGCCCCGCCAGCGCTTCCGCCTTGCCGTGGCCGAAGCGATGTTCCAGGTCGGCGGGCGCGAGCGAGGCGCGCACGGCGAAAAGGTTGAGCAGCGAGGCGGCCCCATCGAGCAGCGAGTCGGTCAATGTGCCGAGCATGGCGATGGACCCCGTCGCCCAGTAGACTGCTCCCTTGAGCCCGATCAGCACCAGGGCGACCGCGACGGCGGCGAGCGTCGCGCGCCGCATCAGCCGCTCATATTCAGGCGCGACCCCCGTTTCGGCCGTTACGGGGATTTCTTTTTTTGTGCCGGTTGCGTCAGTGGCCTCGCCGGCAATCTCTGGAGCGCTCATGCGCGACCTGCCTTCCGGCATTTGTGACAGTTTGATGACATTAAGATGACAGTCAGGGATACAACTTCTCGGTTTGCCACCGGTCTGCGGCCGTTTTCCGTTTGAAAACAAGGCGGTCATGCAATCTGAACGGCCGGTCGCGCCAGAACTCGATCCGTCGCGGCACAACCCGGAAGCCGGACCAGTGAGGTGGTCTCGGCACCTTCCCGAGACCGAATTTTGCTGTAAAAACAGCGACTTGCTTCTCCAACTCGAAGCGGGTTTCCAGCGGCCGCGATTGCTTCGAGGCCCATGCACCGATCTGGCTGTCCTTCGCGCGCGAGGCAAAATAAGCGTCTGCCTCTTCCTCGCTTACGGGGACAACCTCGCCCCGGACGCGCACCTGGCGGCGCAGGCTCTTCCAGTGAAAACACAGCGCGGCGGCCGGATTTTCCTTTAATTCCAGTCCCTTGATGCTTTCGAGGTTGGTGTAGAAGACGAAGCCGCGCTCGTCCACGTCCTTCAGCAGCACCATCCGTACATCGGGGAAGCCGTCTTTGTCTGCCGTCGCCAGCGCCATGGCGTTCGCGTCCTCCGGTTCCTTCTCGCGCGCAAGCGTCATCCACTCGTGAAACAGCGCAATCGGCTCCTCACTGTCGAAAATCCGGCTCTCTTCCGCTTCGGCCTTCACGTCCGTCATGCTTGATCCAATTCACGGTCCTCATGCAAAAAGCGCAGATTCCTGTGCGTTTTGTCGCGGATTTCCGCTCCAATCTTGCCACAATCGCGCTTCTATATAGATAAGACTTATATCGCTTGGGGGCGACCAAAGCACAGGATTGATCGTTATGAAATTCGTTCAGGGATTGGCCATCGGCGCGATTGCACTCTCGCTCGCCGCTTGTGACCAGAGCATGTATAGCAGTGGCATCAACAAGCAGACCGTCGGTACAGTTGGCGGCGCGGTCGCAGGCGGCCTTGCAGGCTCTCAAATCGGCAGCGGGTCGGGCCAGCTCTGGGCGACGGGTGCCGGCGTGCTTCTGGGCGCCTTCCTTGGCGGCGAAATCGGCAAGTCGCTCGACCGCGCCGACCGGCAATATATGAGTCAGACGACCTACAATACGCTTGAAAACGGGCGGTCGGGGCAGCCGGTTCGCTGGCAGAACCCGGATTCCGGCCATTATGGTACGGTAACGCCGCAGCCTGCCTACCAGCAGGGCAATTACAATTGCCGCGAGTATACGCAGACTGTTTATATCGACGGGCGCAGCGAGCAGGCACATGGCACAGCGTGCCGCCAGGCGGACGGCTCCTGGCAGATTCAGAACTGACAAAATCGCGAGGGTGGGCCATTTATCATGAGTTTTCGTCGGTCCACCCTCTCGTCCGGCCTTGTGTTGCCGGTACTGCTTTTCGTCTTTCATCTCTCGCCCTTGCAGGCAGCACCTGGCGTTACGATCGACGAGGGGCTCCGTCAGGTTGCGCCGTCCGAAGCGGAGCAAGAGGCTCGCTTTAATGAGGGCGTTACGGCCTATGATGCGGGTGATTTCAGCAAAGCCTACGAAATCTGGCTCCCGCTCGCGCAGCAGGACGATCTCGCGGCCATGCGCAATGTCGCCCTTCTCTTTCGCGAAGGCCGCGGCGTGGCCCGCGATCCCGCACGAGCGCTCTATTTCTACGAGCGGGCGGCGCGCGGCGGCCTCGTATCCGCACAGTTGAACACCGCCTTCATGTATCTCGAAGGCGATGGTGTCGAACGGGACTACAAGACGGCTTCCTTCTGGTTTCATGCCGCGGCCATCGCTGGCGTTCCCGCCGCGCGGTATAATCTCGGCGTCATGTATGAGAAGGGCCTCGGGGTAGAGCACGACCCTGCCCGTGCTCTTGGCTGGTACGCGCTTGCGGCGCGCGTCGGCCATGAACAGGCGCTTCAAAGGTTAACGCTGCTCGTCCCCAGCCTGCCCGGCCCGCCACCGCCCAGCGAGGCCGATGCCGCACTTTCGCGTACCGCTCCGCCCCCCGCGCCTGCCGAATTCGACCGGCTCGACCACGGAAAGCGTTAACCAATTCGTATGGCGGCTCGTCTAATCTGCGCTCTTCAGCGGTTTGGGAGTAGCGCCCTTGCGCAATCCATATGAAGTCCTGGGCGTTGGCCCTGGCGCAAGCAATGCGGACATAAAGACGGCCTATCGCAGGCTTGCGAAAGAACTGCATCCCGATACGCGAGGCGGATCGGATGCAGTTCATGCCCGTTTTCAGGAAGTGACGGCTGCTTACAATCAGCTCAAGGATGAAGCCTCACGCCGCCGTTTCGAAGCGGAGCGGCTGAACGAAGCCGCTCAGCGGCGACGGCAGCCCGCCTTCGAGGAAACCGCTTCTCCTTCAGTTGCTGCGCAAGACGCACAAGACGATGTCTTCTCCGAGCTCTTCGAGGGCATCAAGAATGCAGGCAAGCGCGTCTTTCGCGCTCGCGGCGAAGACCGCAACTACCGCCTTTCCGTGAGCTTTCTCGAAGCAGCAAACGGCGCACGAAAGCGTGTGAAGCTCGCCGACGGACGGACTGTCGAGCTCGCCGTCCCCCCCGGCACCACGGATGGCAGGAAAATCCGCATGCGCGGTCAGGGCAACGAAGGCCATGGCGGGGCCGCACCGGGCGATGCCATCGTCACCGTCGACGTTGCGGCACATCCCTATTTCTTGAGGGAAGGTGCGGATATCCACCTTACCCTGCCTGTCACACTGTCGGAGGCCGTACTCGGCGCAAAAGTGGAAGTGCCGACCATTGCCGGCCCTGTGACGCTGACGATCCCTGCGGGTTCCAATTCAGGCACAAGGCTGAGGCTCAGGGGAAAAGGGGTTCCCGAGGAAGGCGCCACAACCCGCGGCGACCAATACGTTACCCTCACACTCACACTTCCGGACGTTTCCGACCCCCTCCTCAAGGACTTCGCGGCGAGCTGGGCCCCTGGCCTCAAGCATGATCCGCGCAAGGGGTTTTGGGAAAACTGAACAGTCACGAATCGACACGAATCGTGAAGAAAGCCCATCCTTGCCGCACGGCTTTTTTGTTAGACCGGTAGGGGCTTTTGTGTAGGATGCGGCTCGATTTTCGGCCAAGACAGTTCACGGGGAAACGATGAGCGAAGCCATCACCAGCACGAGCCCGATCGTGAAGGGCAGCCTGATGAAGGGCAAACGCGGCCTTATCATGGGCGTCGCGAATAATCGCTCCATCGCGTGGGGTATTGCCAAGGCCTGCGCCGAACAGGGCGCTGAAATCGCGTTCACCTATCAGGGCGAAGCGCTGCAGAAGCGTGTTTCTCCGCTCGCGGAATCGGTCGGATCGACACTCGTTCTGCCTTGCGACGTTACCGACGCTGCCAGCATGGACGCACTCTTCGAACGTCTCTCGAAGGAATGGGGCAAGATCGATTTCTTCGTTCACGCCATCGCCTATTCGAACAAGGACGAGCTCGACGGACGCTACGTCGATACGACGCTGGACAATTTCACGGCCACCATGGCCATCTCCTGTTACTCGTTTGCCGCGCTCTCGCAGCGCGCCGAAAAGCTGATGCCGGATGGCGGCTCCATCGTCACGCTGACCTATTACGGTTCGGAGAAGGTTATCCCCCATTACAACGTGATGGGTGTGGCGAAGGCCGCGCTCGAAGCAAGCGTGCGCTATCTTGCCGTCGACCTGGGACGCAACAATATCCGCGTCAATGCCGTTTCCGCCGGGCCGATCAAGACGCTTGCCGCATCTGGTATCGGCGACTTCCGCTATATCCTGAAGTGGAACGAGCTCAACTCGCCGCTGAAGCGCACGGTCACCATCGACGAGGTAGGCAATACCGCGCTCTACCTCCTTTCCGACCTCGGTTCGGGCGTTACCGGCGAAGTCCATCATGTCGATGCGGGCTACCATGTCGTGGGCATGAAGGCCGAAGACGCGCCGGATATGAGCATCGTCTGACAATCTCCTGTATTGTTCCTGCCGGTTCACAGTTTGAGGCAGGCCTTTCAAGGCCAGACGGACAGCCATGTCGCATAATACGTTCGGTCATCTCTTCCGTGTCACGACCTGGGGCGAAAGCCACGGGCCGGCGCTCGGCTGCGTGATCGACGGCGCACCGCCCCGCATTCCGGTGAAGGCGGAGGATATTCAACACTGGCTTGACCGGCGGCGGCCCGGCACGTCGCGCTTCACGACACAGCGGCGCGAACCCGATGCCGTGAAAATCCTGTCGGGTACCTTTGTCGAAGATGGCGTCGAGCTCACCACCGGTACGCCGATTTCGCTGATGATCGAGAATGTCGATCAACGGTCGAAGGACTACGGGGATATCGTCGAGAAATTCAGACCGGGTCATGCCGACTTCACCTATTTCTCCAAATACGGCATTCGCGACCATCGCGGCGGCGGGCGCTCTTCCGCGCGCGAGACGGCAGCGCGAGTCGCGGCGGCGGGCATCGCGCGCGCCATGCTGCCCGGCGTCAGCATTCGCGGCGCGCTTGTGCAGATGGGACCGCACAAGATCAATCGCGCGAACTGGGACTGGGAGGAAACCGAAAACAATCCTTTCTGGTGCCCGGACCGAAAAGCTGCTGCTGAATGGGAAACCTATCTGGATGGCGTCCGCAAAAGCGGATCATCCTGCGGCGCGGTGATCGAAGTTGTGGCCTCGGGCGTTCCCGTGGGTCTCGGCGCACCGATCTACGGCAAACTGGATGCCGACCTTGCGAGCGCAATGATGAGCATCAATGCGGTGAAAGGTGTCGAGATCGGCGAAGGCTTCGCGGCGGCAGCCCTCTCCGGCGAGGATAACGCCGACGAAATGCAATCCACCAATCACGGCCTCGCCTTCTCCTCGAACCATGCGGGCGGTATTCTCGGCGGAATATCTACAGGGCAAGATGTTGTGGTGCGCTTCGCAGTTAAACCTACCTCATCGATCCTTGCCCCTCGCAAGACGGTGACAAAGGATGGCGAAGAAACAGAAATCGTGACCAAGGGCCGACATGACCCTTGCGTCGGCATTCGCGCCGTACCCGTGGGCGAGGCGATGATGGCCTGCGTCCTCGCCGACCACTGGCTGCGCCATCGCGCGCAGGTCGGCGAAGGACATACCCCATGAGTGAGCAGGACTATCTGTCCGCTCAATATGAGAAACAAAAGGGCGAAGGCATCGTCTATGGCGGTCTGATGATCGCCTTCGGCATCGTTCTTTTCGGTGTTGTGCGCGCGCCGCTCATTTCCCTTGTCGCTGCGGCTTTCTCTGCAGGGGTGGCCGTCTATCACTGGCCCTTTGTCAGGAAGAACCGCAAGGCGCTGGCTATCTCTCCTGCGGGGATCACACTTGACCGGCTGGGCCTTCTACCGTGGAACGCGATTGCGGATGTGACCATCGTCGAACGATATATCCGAATGATCCGCAACGCCGATCTTCACATCACCTTGCGCCGGCCACTGGATGCGGCGGTAGAAAACCCGCCAAACGCAGATATTTTGCGACGCTACATGTACCGCTGCTGGAAGGCGCCTTCCTCGATGGAAGTCCTCGTGAAGCTTTCGACGCTCGACAAGAGGCCGGAGGAAGTCGAAGCGGTGGCACGCCAGCACCTTCCACGCGATATCTGATACCGCTCAAACGCGCCGGAATATCCCCACCAGTTCGACATGTGCCGACCAGAGGAACTGGTCGATGGGCGTCACCCCCTCAAGACGATATCCCCCGTCGAGAAGTGCTCGTGCATCGCGCGCGAAGGTTGCCGGATTGCAGGAAACCGAAACGACGAGCGGCACATCCGACCTTGCGATCTCTTCGGCCTGCGCAAATGCGCCAGCGCGCGGCGGATCGATGACGATGGCGTCGAACTTCTTCAACTCATCCGCCAGCAGCGGACGACGCGCAAGATCTCGCGTTTCGATGGTCACGGGCTTCAGACCGAGATCCGGCCCCTGGCGACGGACGGCGCGCTCCAGCGCGGCCAATGCCTTCTTTTCTCCTTCGACAGCGTGAACCGAGGCCTTGCCTGCCAGTGCGGCCGAGAAAGTCCCGCAACCGGCAAAGAGATCGACGACATGGCGCGCGCGGCCCACACCCTCACGCACGAGACGTACAAGCGCCGTCTCCCCTTCAGCTGTCGGCTGGAGAAACCCTTTAACCGGCAAACCAACACGCAGGCCGGAAAGATCGATCTCGGGCAAACGCCGCTCGGCGAGGATTTCATCGTCCCATGAAAGGCGCGCAACATCCGCAACTTGTGCACGTTGCCCGAGTTCTGCGCGTAACGGTCCGTCGAGTGGCTTTCCACCCGTGACGGCGACGTCGAGGCCATTCAAGGTCGAGGTAACGAGAATGGAAGCGCGGGTACGACGCGAGAGACCCGGCAAGACAAGTTCGCCCAACTGCGCCACAAATTGCTCGATTTCGGGAACAACCAGCGGACATTCGGAAATGGCAACGATCTCGTGGCTTCCGCGCTCGTAGTAGCCGACCGTCACGCCTTTTTTTGTGCGCGTGGCCGCGAAGGTGGCGCGGCGCCTGCTTCGCGGCGCAGTGAGAAGAAGCGGCGCGACCTCCGTCTCGATACCGCGCGCGCGCAAAGCTGCCTCAACCTGCTCGCGCTTCCAGACCGCATAACCGGCAGGCACCAGTTGCTGGATCGAGCAGCCGCCGCAGCGCGTAAAATGACGGCAGGCAGGTGAGACACGCTCCGGCGAGGGCGTGACGACCTTCAGGAGAGCAGCGCGCCCTCCCCCTTCCGTGGCAACGCGGACGCGCTCACCCGGCAGCACATAAGGAACGTAGAGCGTTTCGCCTTCAACGTCGGCGAGACCATCGGCCTGCGCACCGAGTGCATGAATGTCGATATCGATCTCAGCCATGTTTGCGCGCCGCTATGAGGAATTCGCGATTGCCATCGCCACCTTCGATGGGGCTCGGCGTTACGCCGAGAACCTGCCAGTTCATTTCTTCCGACAGCCAGACCGAGATATCCTCGCATATCCGCTCGTGCAGCGTAGAATCGCGCACGATGCCGCCCTTGCCGACATTCTGCGGCCCCGCCTCGAACTGCGGTTTGATGAGCGCAACAAGCGTCGTCCCGGGTTCGGCGAGAACGAGCGCCGGGGGCAACGCCTTTTGAAGACCGATGAAACTCAAATCCGCAACAATGAAAGAGAAGGGTTCGGGGATCGTTTCACGCGTAAGATCGCGCGCGTTCATCCCTTCAAGCGAGCGCACCCGGCCATCTTCCATGATTTCCCGTGCAAGCTGATCATGGCCCACATCCACGGCGACGACGAATGCCGCGCCTCGCTCCAGAAGAACCTGCGTGAAGCCGCCAGTGGATGCGCCTAGATCAATGCAGGTCTCGCCCGAAGGATCGAGGTCGAAAGCATCAAGCGCATGAAGGAGTTTCAGGGCGCCGCGCGAGACATATTCCTGCCCCGCTGCATCCATTTCAATTTCATCTGCCGGCCCGACCATGTCGGAAGGCCTGGAGGCGGTTTGTCCCCGCACGCGGACCTGGCCTGCCTTGATCGCAGCCTGCGCGCGCGTACGCGTCGCCACAAATCCCCGTTCGACCAGTGCGAGGTCGAGGCGCATTTTCCCGCTATGCATGGAGAGGCTCAGACGAGCTTCGGCAAGGATTGCGGCGTAAGTTCGCGCAAATCCGCGATCTGCCGTTCAAGGCCGAGAGCCGTCACGGCCGTCTCCGCGATCTGGGCCGCATTGAGCCCCGCGATGTCGTACATCTTCTCGGGCTTGTCCTGATCGACGAAGATGTCGGGCATCGCCATGGGTCGCACTTTCAAGCCGCGATCAAGCACGCCGGAGCGGGCAAGGAAATCCAGCACATGACTGGAAAACCCTCCGATGGAGCCCTCTTCCACCGTGATGAGCACTTCGTGCTCGCGCGCGAGGCGGGCAATCAGATCCTCATCCAGCGGTTTGGCGAAGCGCGCATCGGCGACCGTCGTCGAAAGGCCAAGCGCGGCCAGATGATCCGCCGCCTTCAAGGCTTCGGCGAGACGTGTACCAAGCGAGAGGATCGCCACCTTGGAGCCTTCGCGCAGAATGCGGCCCTTGCCGATCTCCAGCGGTGTGCCGATCGCCGGCATCTCGACGCCAACACCCTCGCCCCGGGGATAACGGAAAGAAGACGGGCGGTCGTCGATCGCAACCGCCGTCGCGACCATATGCTTCAACTCCGCCTCATCCGCTGCCGCCATGACGACAAACCCCGGCAGACAGGCGAGATAGGTCACATCGAAGGAGCCTGCATGAGTGGGGCCGTCGGCGCCGACAAAGCCTGCGCGATCGATCGCAAAACGCACCGGCAGGCGCTGGATTGCGACGTCATGCACAACCTGGTCGTAGGCGCGTTGCAGGAAAGTTGAATAAATGGCGGCAAAGGGTTTCAAACCTTCCGCAGCAAGGCCTGCGGCGAAAGTCACCCCATGCTGCTCGGCAATGCCGACATCGAAAGTGCGCGTGGGGAACTTTTCACCGAAGATATCGAGGCCCGTGCCGGACGGCATGGCTGCCGTGATCGCGACGATCTTGTCGTCCTCTTCCGCGTGAGCGACAAGCGCTTCCGCGAAGACCTTTGTGTAGCTCGGCGCATTGGCCTTCGTCTTCGCCTGCGCGCCCGTGACCACGTCGAATTTCGAGACGCCGTGATATTTGTCCTCGGCCGCTTCGGCAGGTGCGTAGCCCTTGCCCTTCTGGGTCACGACATGAATGAGAACCGGACCTTCAGCGTCGCGCACATTCTTCAGGACGGGTAGCAGATGGTCGAGGTTATGCCCGTCTATCGGACCGACATAATAAAGACCCAGCTCCTCGAAGAGCGTGCCGCCCATTGCCATGCCGCGCGCATATTCCTCGGCGCGCCGCGCACTCTCCTCCAGACGCTTCGGCAGGAGCTTCGCGAGCTGTTTGCCGAGATGGCGCATGGAGCGATAGGTGCCGCCCGAGAGCCGGCGCGCGAGATAGGCGCTCATGGCGCCGACAGGAGGCGCAATCGACATGTCGTTGTCGTTCAGGATGATGATGAGGCGGCTATCCATTGAGCCGGCATTGTTCATCGCCTCATAGGCCATGCCAGCAGACATCGCACCGTCACCGATCACGGCAATGACGTTGTTGTCCCCACCCTTGAGGTCGCGGGCGACGGCCATGCCGAGGCCCGACGAAATCGACGTCGAGGAATGAGCGGCGCCAAAGGGGTCGTAATCGCTTTCGGCGCGCTTGGTGAAGCCGGAGAGGCCCTCGCTCTGGCGTAACGTGCGGATACGGTCGCGGCGGCCGGTCAGAATCTTGTGCGGATAAGCCTGATGGCCGACATCCCAGATGATCCGATCATCCGGGGTGTTGAAGACGTAGTGCAGCGCTACCGTGAGCTCGACCACGCCAAGCCCCGCGCCGAGATGTCCCCCCGTCTGCGAGACGGCATCAATCACCTCCAGGCGCAACTCGTCGGCGAGCTGACGCAGATCGGCTTCGTCGAGCGCGCGGAGATCCGCCGGTATTTTTACCCGGTCAAGAAGGGGGGTGGCAGTACTGCTGGTCAACACTCACCTCGGCCGCCATGGGCCCGATATGGCCGGAATTCGGCCTAGAAACGAGAGCCGGAAAATCATGCGCCATTCACGTCTCTCAGTTGCGGCGCGTTATAACGAAATGCGCGGCCTGACGCAAAAGGTCGGCTCTTTCGTCAAACAAATCAAGATGTTGGATGGCCTGATCGGCAAGCATCCGAGCCTGCTCGCGCGCGCGCTCCACCCCGATGATCGAAACAAAGGTCGCCTTGCCCGCGGCTGCATCTTTTCCGGCCGTCTTGCCCAGCGTTCGGGCATCGCTTTCGGCGTCCAGCAGGTCATCCGCGATCTGATAGGCAAGGCCCATATCGTGTGCGTAGGCGTGAAGCGCGTGATCGGCCTCCGCCGAGGCCCGGCCAAGAACAGCGCCCGCCTCGCAACAGAAGGAGATCAGCGCCCCTGTCTTCAATTGCTGAAGGCGGGTGACGCCGCCGATGTCGAGTTCCCTGCCCTCGCTGGCGAGATCGATCATCTGCCCCCCCACCATGCCATGTGCGCCCGCGGCATGCGCCAGACGGCGCACAAGCTCCACCCGGACACGCGCGCGTTCATGGGTCTCGGGGTCGGCAAGAATATCGAAGGCGAGCGTAAGGAGCGCATCGCCCGCGAGAATGGCGGTCGCCTCGTCATACTCCCGGTGCGTCGAAGGCAAGCCGTGGCGGATGTCGTCATCGTCCATGGCCGGGAGATCGTCATGGACAAGCGAATAGATATGCACGCATTCGGCTGCTGCCGCTGCCCGGAGCGCGGCGTCCGCCGCCACACCGAAAAGCGACGCACTCTGGCAAACGAGAAAGGGCCGGAACCTCTTGCCACCGCCAAGCGCCGCATAGCGCATGGCCTCGGCCACTCGGCCCTCAGGCCCTTCGGCGCGCGGCAGCAAACGGTCGAGCGTCTTGACGACGTCTTCAGCCGTGGCCGCAAGCGCGGCTTCAAATGATTGTGTCGTACCAGGGGGAAAACTCATCGGCGGCGGGCGCTCAGCCCACATCCAGGGGTTCGGTGCCCGAAGGCTCGCCGGAAGCGGACAGGCTGATTTTTTCGATCTTCGCTTCGGCCGCCTTGAGGCGCGCTTCGCAATGCGCCTTCAGCGCCGTGCCGCGCTCATAGAGATCGATGGACTTTTCCAGTTCGGCGCTGCCGGATTCGAGCTGGCTTACAATCTTTTCGAGTTGCGCAAGCGCCTCCTCGAAGCTCAGCTTCTCGATGTCCTTATGGGCGTCAGCTTTGGCGGCGGACATGTTCGTCTCCTATCGCGCATCGGTAGCGGTCTTCAGGCGGTGAGCATCAGCGCTTTCACATGAGCTGCGGCGCTCGCCGCCAGTGCTTTCAAGTCATACCCGCCCTCAAGGGCGGAAACAACGCGGCCTCCACAGAGCCTGCCGGCTGCTTTCACCAGTTCGGCGGTTGCCCAGCCGAAATCCTCGTCGGTAAGCTGCAAATTGGCCATCGGGTCCGCCATATGCGCATCGAAACCCGCCGAAATGAAGATGAAATCGGGGCGAAACATCTCAATGGTGGGGATAACCGCATCCGCAATTGTGGCACGAAATTCATCGGACCCAGCCCCGGGTTGCAGACAGCGATTGTAGATATTGCCGAGCCCATGCTCACTTGCCCGGCCCGTACCCGGATAAAGGGGCCATTGATGGGTCGAAATATAGAGAAGCGAGGGGTCTATCTCGAAGGCAGCTTGTGTGCCATTGCCGTGATGGACGTCGAAATCGAGCACGGCGACACGCTCACAGCCATGCACTTCACGAGCGTGGAGCGCGCCAATGGCTATGTTGTTGAAAAGACAGAAGCCCATGGCGGTTTCAGGCTCGGCGTGATGCCCCGGCGGGCGCACCGCGCAGAAGCCGTTGCGGGCGCTTCCCGCCATCACTTCGTCCACCGCAAGAATGACGGCGCCCGCCGCACGATAAGCCGCTTCAAGCGAGCCCGGCGACATCGATGTATCGGCGTCAATGCGGCGAAAGCCCTCCCGCGGCACCGATCCCTCGATGAACTCGATATGGCCCTCGGAATGAACGCGGGCGATCTGTTCACGTGTTGCGCGCGGCGCAGCAACCCTTTGGAGAAGCGCAAATTCCTCCACTTCGAGCGCACCCAACACGGCCCGCAACCGGTCCGCGCATTCGGGGTGGCCAGGCGGCATCTCATGTTCGAGGCAAGCGGAATGAGTGACGAGAAGCGTGGTCATTTTCCCAGCTTAGCACATGGTACAGCAAGCTTCAGGCGCGGCTATACCAGTCCACGCCCTTCTCGTCGCGGCGCACTGTCGCAAGACCGCGCCCCAGCAGGCAATTCAGATGGGCGAGGCTTTCGCCTGTTGCCATGAAAAAGACTTCCGGGCCGATCTTGCGCTTGAAAAGGGCCGGGAAAACATCAATGGCGCGCTTTGGCTCGTCCAGCATGTCGAGGAGCTTCGAGAGGCCCTCCTCGTGGCCGTCAATGAGCTGCGTCAGGCGCTCGTGAAGGCCGTAAAAAGGCTCGTTATGCGCGGGCAGAACGAGGACATCGTTGGGCAGGCTCTCTCGTATGCGCTTGCAGCTGTCGATCCACTCCTGAAGCGGGTTTTCATAGGCTTCGGTCGGATGGACGCTGATATTCGACGATATCCTCGGGAGAACCTGATCGCCGGAAATCAGGATACGACCTTCATCGCAATAGAGGCAGACATGCTCGGGGGCATGACCCGAGCCAATGACGACGCGCCATGTACGCCCGCCGACACTCAATTCGTCTCCCTCACGCAGGCGGCGGAAGATATCGGGCAGTCGCGAAACGCGCTGACCGAAATCGCCGAAACGTTTGCGATAGCTTTCGACGCCACGATCGCTGAAACCGGCGGCGCGGTAGAAATCGAGGGCTTCCTGCGGCGCGTCGCGGCCCGTATCGAGGACGAGATTGCGGCACATCAGGAAATCGGTGCGTGACATCTGAAGATCGACGCCCCATTTGCGGCTGAACCAGCCCGCAAGGCCGACATGATCGGGATGAAGATGGGTGACGATGAGCCCGGTGACCGGCTTGCCGCGCAGACCCGTCTTGAAGACCTCCCGCCAGAGCGCCTTGACTTCATCGGAGGCGACACCCGTATCCACAACCGTCCAGCCGTCTCCATCTTCCAGAAGCCAGAGATTTATATGGTCGAGCTGGAAGGGCAGCGGCATGCGCACCCACCAGACGCCCGGCGCGGCTTCCATCATTTCAGCCGGCTCCGGCACCCTGTCGAAGGGATAACGCAAACCGCGACTTTCTATGGGCGCCTGGGAAATATCGGACATGTGAACTCTCGAACGGGCGCACACGGAAACTCGTGCGGCGCCCATCCGTGATAGGCGCAGGGCGAAGCGAGGTCAAACCGGCCCTTTACCATGCCAGCCCGACGCTGCGGAAAGAGGCTTCTCAATCCGCAAAAACGGCGGAATCACACGTCATGAGGCTCTCGGCTCCCGCCGTCGCCGGGGCAAGAAGGCCGTGCACGGCAGGCAAGATATTCGCTGCATAAAACTGCGCGATTTCGAGGCGCGATGCTGCCTTGCCGCCAAGCGCCGCACGAGCAAGGTAATGCCCGCCCGCCGCCGTGCCGAAGAGGCGGAGGTAAGGCGCTGCGCCCGCAAGGCAATCGTTCGGGGCGGACTTCACATTTGCGAGCATGTAGTCCGTCGCCTTGTCCAACGTGTCCAGCGCATCGTCGAGCGCGGCGCCGATGCCTGTCAGAACCTTGTCGTTGGAGGAGCGCGCGTCACGCGCTGTCTCGCGCATTTCCGCAATGAAGCCGCGCGCGACATCACCATTTCCCAGCGGCAATTTGCGCGTCACGAGGTCGATTGCCTGAATGCCATTGGTGCCTTCATAGATCGGCAGGATGCGCGCATCGCGCAGGAATTGCGCCGCGCCCGTTTCCTCGATGAAACCCATACCGCCATGAATCTGGATGCCGATGGAGGCGACTTCGACGCCGATATCGGTGGAGAAGGATTTTGCGATGGGGGTCAGGAGATCGGCGCGGGCCTGCGCGGCACTGCGCTTGTCCCCGGTGTCGTCCGCATGTGCAGAATCAATCGCGACGGCAGTGGCGTAGCAGATCGCGCGCGACGCATCCGTCAGCGATTTCATGGTGAGCAGCATACGGCGGATATCGGGATGTTCGATGATGGGTGCCATTTCACCGACCGGAAGGTCCGATCCTGCGGGGCGGCCCTGCTTGCGCTCCTTCGCGTAATCCAGCGCATGCTGATACGCGGCTTCGGCGATGGCGACGCCTTGCGTACCGACGAGGAGACGAGCGTTGTTCATCATCGTGAACATGCAGGCGAGGCCCCGGTTCTCCTGTCCGATCAATGTACCGATGGCGCCTTCCTTTTCACCATAAGCCATGACGCAGGTGGGGCTGCCATGAATACCGAGTTTCTCTTCAAGGCCGATGCAGAAAGCATCGTTGCGGGCCCCGAGAGAGCCGTCTTCATTGACGAGAAACTTCGGCACGAGGAAGAGCGATATGCCCTTGGTGCCAGCGGGCGCATCGGGCAGGCGGGCGAGGACGAGATGGACGATATTTTCCGCCATGTCGTGATCGCCATAGGTGATGAAAATCTTGGTGCCGGTGATGCGGTAGGTGCCATCGCCTTGCGGAACGGCCTTTGTCTTCAAGGCGTTAAGGTCGGACCCCGCCTGCGGCTCGGTGAGGTTCATGGTGCCGGTCCACTCGCCCGAGATGAGCTTGGGGAGATAGAGTTTCTTCTGCTCCTCCGTGCCGTGCGCCGTCAGCGCCTCGATGGCGCCCTGGCTGAGGATCGGGCAGAGGCCGAAAGAAAGGCAGGCCGCATTCCACATCTCCTGCATGGCGACGGAAAGCGCGACCGGCAGACCCTGACCGCCGAAATCCGACGTTGCCGCGAGGCTGCCCCAGCCGCCTTCCACCCATTTGCGGTAGGCATCAGCAAAGCCCGAAGGTACTGAAACGTCTTGGTTATTCAGTTTGACGCCTTCGGCATCGCCGGAGCGGTTCAAAGGGGCCAGGACATCTGCCGCGAGCTTCGCGCCCTCTTCCATCACGGATTCCACGAGATCCGCCGAGAGATCCGCGAAGGGGCCGGCACCCATCAAACCATCGAGGCCCGCCACCTCGTTCAATGTGTAAGCCATGTCGCGAACGGGCGGACGATATGTCATGAAGGCTCCTCAATCACAAAGAGACGCGGGGGAAGGCTGATTGCGTGCCTTTTACTGTATTCTCCGCGCCGTGTGTACCGAGCGAAAGAATGGATTGAAGGTGGGTGGCGTGGCGGAATGCCTGAAGGCAACGGCGGAAGCGATCGAACGGGCGGGCGCCGCGATCCGCGAGGGCCGGCTCGTCGCCTTTCCGACAGAGACGGTCTACGGCCTCGGTGCCGATGCGACAGACGACAAAGCCGTGGCGAGCATCTTCGAGGCGAAGGGCAGGCCCCGCTTCAACCCGCTGATCGTGCATGTGGCGGATTTCGCGGAAGCCGAAAAACACTGTGTTTTCAATGCAGAAGCGGAAGAACTCGCGCGCCGTTTCTGGCCCGGCGGCATCACGCTGGTGCTGCCGAGGCGCGAGGATACGCCGCTTTCGCTGCTGGTGAGCGCGGGGCTCGACACGGTGGCAATCCGCGTGCCTGCGCATGAGACCGCACGCGCCCTCATCAAGGCGGCGAAACGCCCGCTCGCCGCGCCATCCGCAAACCCGTCAGGCAAGGTGAGCCCGACTTGCGCCGCCCATGTGATGGAGGGGCTTGGCGGCGCGCCGCAACTTGCCTTCGTGCTCGACGGAGGGCCCTGCCCGCTCGGACTGGAATCCAGCGTGATCGGATTTCCTCAAGGAATTCCAACACTTCTGAGGCCCGGCGCGGTGGCACGGGACGAGATCGAGAAGGCGCTGGGCAAGCCGCTGGCTAACGCCGATACCGGGGCCGGCGAAGAAGGCCGTGCCTCGCCCGGCCAGCTCGAAAGCCATTATGCGCCGGGGTCGCCGATCCGGCTCAACGCCCGGGAGGTCGCGGAAGACGAGGTGCTTCTCGCCTTCGGCCCCGACGCACCGGAGGCGAAAACCTCAATGAATCTCTCGCCTTCCGGCGATCTCGGGCAGGCGGCGGCAAACCTGTTCGCAATGCTGCGCGCGATAGATGCGGAGGCACGAGGGCGGCGCATCGCCATCATGCCGATCCCCATGACGGGGCTTGGCGAGGCGATCAACGACCGGCTGAAAAGGGCTGCAGCCCCAAGGGGTTAGCTTCTTTTTCCGGTCGCATTTTCTACGGAAAACCGGCTTCCACTTTTCCGGAAAATGCTCAGAGAGGACCGACCAATATCGTCGGGATGCCGTTCGTCGGCGGGCGGATGGTGGCGACGGCGGTGCCTTTCTTGCGGCCGGGCTTTACCTCGGAAACGTCGCGGCCAGCGGCAGCGAGACGATCCCGGACAGCCGTCACATTCTCCGCCTTCCAGGCAAGTCCCCAGAAATGCTCGGCTTTTGGCGCCTTCGCCTTGTCGAGCGGCTGGACCACCTCGATGGTGAGGCCGCCGGTACGGAAGAAGAGCTGGCGGACGCCCCATTCGGGCTTCGTGTGATCGAGGGCGAGGCGGATGCCCAGCTTGTCCCCGAAAAGCGCCTTGCAGGCTTCCGCATCGGGGGTCATCACCACGACATGATCGCAGGCGGTGACGGCTTCCGCCTCAGAAACACCTTTCACGAGGGGTGCAGGCGGGAGCGCATCGGCAGGGCTAAGGTGTTGAATTCCCAGCATGAAAAGGCCGCGGGTCTGGTTCTTTGGCAGGGCGATGGTGCGCCATTCGCGGATGGCGCCCGTGATCTCGTCGCGGCCCTTGCCGTCGACAGGCGCACCGGAGGCAAGGCCGCGCGCATTGAAGGCGGCGCTGGCAGCCGCCGCATCGTCCACGCCCAGAACGATGCCGAAAAGCCCCTCGCCCCGCGCATCGAGATGAGCCCTCAGCGCATCGGCATTCGTCCCTTCGGCGACCGGCGCATAGAGCTCCACATAGGTATTTGCCAAGCGATACAAGACGTTACCCGTACCGACGCCCGGATGGACGCCCTTCCAGGAGGGCTCGCGCCCGAGGATCGCCGTGTAGTTCTTCTCCGCTTCCTTCAGGTCGCGGACGGCGATGATGATGTGGTCGACGCTCGTTACTTCGGTCATTACTTCGGTCATTCGCGGCAGTCCATTCGAGGGCTTCTGGGCGGCACTCTAGGCATATTGCGGGAGGGCCGCCAGAGGACGGCAAGCAAGAGGATTTGCGCGGAATTTGTGCCCGGGTGCGGGGACAAAGCGGGGCGACCGTCATCGAAACGTCACGAAACCGTCACAAAGGGCATTTCTCATTCATCTGTATACAGATGGAAAATAAACAATCCCCAATTTCCCTGCCTTCGCCTCCAAAGCCATGCTCCACCCGAATCGCGTTCCGCGATTCGCACCTCCCCTCAAAGGGGGAGACCAAGCAAGAAAAGTCGTCCCCGGTGAGTTATCCCCATTCCGGCGCGCCGCTTTCGCCGGGGTGACACATTTGATTAGATCGTCTGATTAGATCGTCGCTCAAAGCCCACCCAGAAGAAGGTGCCAGACATGTCCCTCTCCCCTGCCCGCCTGCGCGGCATGCTCGACACGCTGACAAGACAATATGGTGTGCCGGGGGCCTCCCTTGCCGTGTGGTCCGGCGGCGAGATGAAAGAGGCGGCGGCGGGCGTCTGCAATATCGAGACGAAGGTGCCGGTGACGACGGAGACGCTGTTCCAGATCGGCTCCATCACCAAGCTCTATACGACGGTGCTTGCCATGCAGCTCGTGGAGGAAGGCAAGCTCGATCTCGACCGGCCGGTGCGCGACATTATCCCCGATTTCGCAGTGGCGGACGAGGAGGCGGCAGCGCGGATCACGCTTCGCCACCTGCTGAACCATACGAGCGGGATCGACGGCGATTTTTTCGAGGATGCGGGGCGCGGGGAAGACCGCGTGGGAAACTATGTCCGCCTACTGAAGGATGTCGCCCAGATACATCCGCCGGGGCAGATGTTCTCCTATTGCAATGCGGGCTTCGTGGTCGCGGGCCGCATGATCGAGCTGGCCACGGGCAAGACATGGGACAAGGCCATTCGCGAGCGCATTGCCAAACCCATCGGCACGCCCGCCTTTTCGACGCTGCCCGAACAGGCCATGCGCTATCAGACGGCAATCGGCCATGTGGGCGCGCCCGGCGCCCTCGCCGTGACGCCAATCACCTATCTCGCGCAATCGAACGCGCCCGCAGGCTCGATGCCGATGGCAAAGGCCAGCGACGTGATCGCCTTTGCGCGCATGATGATGAATGATGGCGTGGCGGCGAATGACACACCGATATTGAGTGCGGAAAGCGTCCACCAGATGCATTTGCGCACGGTGACCTGCCCGCCGCAGATGAACATTGATGCAATCGGGCTTGGCAGCTTTCTCTGGGACTGGAACGGCGACGGGCATTATGACGTGTTCGGCCATGACGGCTCGACCATCGGACAGGCCGCGTGGCTGCGCTATCACACGGAGAGCGAGACGGCGGTGGCGCTGCTGACGAATGGCGGCAATGGCAAGGGGCTCGCCGACGAGATGCTGGCGGCGATCTTTTCAGACAGCGCGGGCATCGCGCCGCCGGAGCCGCCGGCGCCCGCACGCGAGGGCATGCCCGAACCCGCGCGGCTTACCGGCACTTATGGCAAGGCGAGCGGGACGGTCGAGATTTCGCTCAAGGATGGCGCGCTTGTGGCGCTTCACCGGCCCGCGCCGGACTTCGCGGCGCTGCAGGGCACTTACACGGTGGAACTGAAGCCGGTGAACGAGACCTTGTTCATCGGGACCATGCAGGGCTATACGCGACCCGCGACCTATCATTTCCTTGGGGAAGACGATCAGGGGCGCGCGCTTTATCTCCATACGGGCGCGCGGGCGCACCGCCGGGTGTGAGTGAGGGCTTTCTTTTCCAAAACTAAAATAGCCTGTCACCCCCGGGCTTGACCCGGGGGTCCAAGGGCCAAGGGTGAAGTGCATGAGGGATTATTATGTCTATATCCTTGCCAGCAGCCGAAACGGGACGCTCTATACCGGCGTCACCAACGACATCCAGCGACGCATTTCAGAGCATCGTGAAAAAACCGCCTGCGGTTTCACAAGCCGATACGGTGTCAAATGCCTCGTCTGGTACGAAGTACACAGCGAGGCGCGGGCGGCGATACAACGCGAGAAAAACCTGAAGCACTGGTCACGAGCATGGAAGATCGCACTGATCGAAGAAATGAATCCTTCGTGGCGTGATCTTTATCCGGAACTCTTTTGAGTCTCCCGAAGAGAGACGCCGCCGACGGCGGCTACTGGACCCCCG
>CXWF01001286.1_pt1 | contig 25168 bp, 30 predicted proteins | sample 468421 | NCBI WGS metagenome assembly CXWF01 (sample SAMEA2620812, study PRJEB7988) | marine metagenome | biome: marine biome (ENVO:00000447); feature: surface water layer (ENVO:00002042); material: "saline water (ENVO:00002010), including plankton (ENVO:xxxxxxxx)" | depth 5 m
GAAGCGGTCATCGCCGCCGTCTATCTCGACGCGGGTTTCGAGGCGGCGCGCGATGTCATCACCCGCCTCTGGGGCGACCGGATCGCGACGGTGGACGAGGACGCCCGCGACGCCAAGACCGCGCTTCAGGAATGGGCGCAGGCCCGCCGGATGCAGCCCCCCGCCTACACCGAAACCGCCCGCGAAGGCCCGGACCACGCCCCGACCTTCACAATCGAAGCCCGGCTCGAAAACGGCGAAACCGCCAGCGCCAGCGCCACGTCCAAACGCGCCGCCGAACAGGCCGCTGCACAGGCGCTTCTCGACCGGTTGGAAAGCTAGGCGCGGGGTCTCGGGGGCGGCACGGGCCTGCCCGTCTGGCGATTGTGTGCCCGCCAGAGCTTCTTGCGCACGCCTTCGGGCTCAAAACGCCTGTAGACCCCTCCCGAAAACTTCGGCCAGTCTATTGCCAAGCCCGCCTTGACCAACTCTTCCGAAAGATCGCGCCCATCTGGCAGGTAGCATTTGGCGACACAGCGGTCATGTGACATCGATCCGTCCGGAATGGCTCTGACGATCTGGCCCTTGCACAGCTTGACCATCGCCCACTTGGATTTGATTCCATACGGATGGTCCAGTTCCGGGGCATCGATCCCAAACAATCTAATCCGCGTATTCTTGATGATGATCGTATCACCGTCGATTACATAAGCGGACCCGACGATCGTGTCCGGCGGGCAAGTCGGCTTGACGGGCGGAACGCCGGGACGGGAGGTTGCGGTCGGCTTGATCCGAAAAGGCTGCAACTCGTCGAAGTCTTCGACGCGCGGTTTGCGGTTCTCACGCGCCCGATCCGCGCGGCGGGCGACTCTGGCGACAACAATCACCACGCCCAAAAGAATGACGCTCAATACAACGGCACTACCCGAAAACTCAGTCAAAACCAGAGCCCCCAAAAATGATACCGAGAGTATTGAAGCGCCACGCAAGTAGGTCAAGGTGGGCTGCTTCGTTCGGCAAATACTTCGTGGATCGCCGGATTGCCTCGCGAACCCGGCGCAGGCGCCTGCGCTCCACTTGGCAGCGCCCGCCTTTCGCCCGTCGGCCTGCCGGTCTATGACGGGCCGACCCGCCCCTGACGACGAAGGCTCCCATGTCCACCAACCTGCGCGGCTCCCTCTTCATGGTCCTGTCCATGTGCGCCTTTGCGGGCGAGGATGCCTTCCTCAAATACGCCTTTACCGAGATCCCGCGCGGCATGGCCTTCACGCTGTTCGGCCTCATCGCGCTGGCGATCTGCGCCGCGCTGTCGGTCCGGGCCGGCGAACGGGTGTTCCCGGTGGCGTTTCTGTCACGCGGTCTGCTCATCCGGTCCGCCATCGAACTCATCGGGCGGTTGTTCTTTACCCTGTCCCTCGCATTCGTCTCGCTCTCGCTGACCTCGACGATCCTTCAGGCCACGCCATTGGTCGTGACGCTGGGCGCAGCGCTTCTTTTCGGCGAGAAGGTCGGGCCGCGCCGCTGGATCGCCATGTCGATCGGCTTCGCCGGTGTCCTGCTGATCCTGCGGCCCACGCCGTCGATGTTCGATCCGCTCGTGATCCTGCCTGTCATCGGGATGCTGGGCTTCGCGGGCCGTGACCTTGCGACGCGGGCCAGCCCGCCGCACGTCTCCGGGCGCCAACTCGGCACCCTGGGTTTCATCGTCGTCACCGCCGCCGGTCTCGTCATGTGGGCCTTCGACCCGCGACTCCCCGTCAACCCGGCGCCCGCGGCATGGGGCGCCGTCATCGTGGCGGGCGTCTTCGGCACCGTCGCCTACAACTCGCTCACGATCGCCATGCGCTCCGGCGAAATCTCGGTCGTGGCACCATTTCGCTATACCCGTCTTCTCGTGGCGCTCGTCATTGCCTATCTGGCATTCGGAGAACGCCCGGACGCCCTCACCCTGATCGGCGGCGCGCTGATCGTCGCGACCGGCATCTTCACACTCGTGCGATCCGGCAGAAAGGCAGCGCCCGCACCATGACAGATCAAAACCCGCTCCAACGCTTCGACATGGACCGCGCGGACATCGACCGGCTCATGCGGGCCTTCTATGCGCGTATCCGCAAGCACGAGGTTCTGGGGCCGATCTTCGCGCGCGCCGTATCCGCTGAGGACGGCCCCGAATGGCGCGCGCATGAGGACAAGATCGCAAGCTTCTGGCGCAACGCCATCCTGATGGACCGGGAGTATCGTGGCAGCCCGATGCAGGCCCATGTCACAAACGGCGAAGTGAGGCCCGAGCATTTCCCGATGTGGCTTGAGACGTTCCACGCGACCGCCCGCGATGTCCTGCCGCCCGAAAAGGCGGCCAGCATGTCCGCCCTGGCGGAGCGGATCGGTCGCGGCCTGCGCTGGGGACTTGAGTCGGTGCTGGAGCGCGAGGCCGACTCCGGCCCGCCCAAACTCCGCTAGACCCGGTATAGCCGCACTGGCGGTTTGTCTGCCCTCTTGATCTCGCCCTTGAACTCGAGGTCGAGCTGCACGCATTTCAGCCACCAGCCGGATTTCGCCCCGCCGGGAAACAACGCCTGGTCCAGAAGCGGCTTCAGCGCGTCCTGCGCCTCGGCCACCTTGATCCCGGGCGCCTCTGACGGCAGCACCTGCATCAGCGCCTGTTTCATGTCCTCGTATTTCACCCGGTCCACCCGCGTGATGTGATCAGGTGAATTGATATTGCGGACTTCGACCTTGTCTTCACTCATCCAGCGGCCTCCTGTGCCCAGTCGATGTTCGGTGTGCGGAATCCCATCGCGACCCACGCGCCAAGGAGTTTCAACATGAAACCCGGGGTATGGGTCTTCGGGTTCGGCACGTCTTGCGGCAGAACGACGCTTTCCGGCAGGTCTTTCGTCATCGTTCGGCAGGCGACCGGGCCACGGGCGGCTTCGGGCAACCGGGCTGCGTAGATGCTCAGCCAGTGGCCCTTCTCGAACTCCAGGTACATCGGCGCGCCGCAACAGGTCGCGACCACCCGGCGGGTTCCACTGTCCGGGGTCAGCCGATGTGCCCGCAAATGGCCCTTGCCGGTGTCCAGAAGGGCACGGTCCTTGCGCACCAACGCATAGCCCGTCGTATTCCACTGCGTCAGAACACCGCCAAAGGCAGCGCCTGCCGTCTGGCAGGACGTACAGCCGCACTCCACACGCATTATCGGATCGCCCTGCAAGGCGATTTTCACCGTCCCGCAGGTGCAGGTCGCATCGTCCATAGGTATCTCCCGATTCCCTAATCAAACCATACCGTACTGTTTGATTAACAGGCAAGCCCGGTCTAGAACATGAACCATGAGCAAAACGCGCCGCACCAGATCCCGTGAGCGCATCCTCGCTGCGGCGCAGGATGTCTTTCTGGCCGAAGGGTATCATGGAACCGCGATGGACGTGGTCACCCAAGCGGCCGGCGTGTCGAAACAGACGGTCTATGCCCATTTCCCCTCGAAGGAGGCGTTGTTTCGCGACGTCATCGCTTCGATGACGGCGGGCGCGGTCGCGGCCCATCGCGCTCGCGTCGGCGACTTCACTGGGCAACAGCCCGTCGCCGATTTTCTTGAACACTACGCGCGCGAACAACTTGCCATCGTCCTTACGCCACGGCTGATGGCGCTCCGGCGACTGGTGATCGGCGAGGCGAACCGCTTTCCCGATCTCGGGCGTCACCTGTTCGATACCGGACCGGGCGCCTCGCTCGAAAGGCTCACTCAGGCAATGGAAGGGTATGGCGCGCAAGGTGACATTGTCGTGTCTCAGCCGCACGAGGCCGCCAAACTGTTCAACTGGATGGTCATGGGCGGCCCCACTGCGGAAATCATGCACATGGGCGATAGCGCCATCCCCGAACCGGACTGGTGCCGCGCCCATGCCGCAGAATGCACGCGGGTCTTCCTCGCCGCCTACGCCCCCTAGCGCGCTGCCCGGAAACGGTCTATGGCGAGCCGTATGACCAAACGTGCCGGATTTGTCGCCCTCATCGGCGAGCCCAACGCGGGCAAATCGACCCTGACGAACTATCTCGTCGGGGCGAAGGTGTCGATCGTGACCCACAAGGTCCAGACGACGCGTGCCCGTATCCGTGGTGTCGCCCTCGAAGGAGACAGCCAGATCGTCTTCGTGGACACGCCCGGGCTGTTCCAGCCCAAGCGCCGGCTCGATCGCGCGATGGTCGCGGCAGCCTGGGGCGGGGCGGCGGATGCCGACGTCATCGTGCTGCTGATCGAGGCGCATCGCGGCATCACCAAGGGCGTCGAGGCGATCCTCGAAAACTTGTCCGATGTGGTGGGCAAACGCCCGGTCGCGCTCGCGATCAACAAGATCGACAAGGTGAAATCCGACGAGCTTCTGGGCCTTACGCAGGAGATGAACGCGCGCTTCGACTTCACCGAGACTTTCATGATCTCGGCGGAAAAGGGGTATGGCGTCGCCGACCTTCGCAAATGGCTCGCCGAACGGATGCCCGAGAGCCCGTGGCTGTACCCCGAGGATCAGATCGCCGATCTGCCGATGCGCATGATCGCCGCAGAAATGACGCGCGAGAAGCTCACGCTCCGGCTGCATCAGGAATTGCCCTACCAGCTCACGGTCGAGACGGAGCACTGGGAAGAGCGTCAGGACGGATCGGCCCGCGTCGATCAGATCGTCTATGTCGCCCGCGACGGCCACAAGGGCATCATTCTGGGCAAGAAGGGCGAGACGATCAAAGCCGTCAGCCAGTCGGCCCGCGCTGAGCTCGAAGAGTTTCTCGGACGCAAGATCCACCTCTTCCTGCAGGTGAAGGTCCGGCCCAACTGGCTTGAGGAATCCGCGCGCTATTCCGAGATGGGGCTGAACTTCAAAGACGGGAATACATGAGCCGGCTCGCGACCGGCATCTGGGTCTCCGCCTATCTCACCCGGCTTCAGGCCGAAGGCATATCTACCTACGTCGTCGCCAGGGGGGATGCGACCGCCGGGGCCGTTCTCGTCAAGCTCGCCACGATGGACGGCCAGGCGCAGGCGTTCCAGCGGTCCGTCGACCTGATGACTGGCGCGCGGACCTGGATGACCCTGGCCGAGGGGGACGAGGCAGCCGTTGACGCCAGCATCGCCAAACAACGTGGATTCGACCCGGATCTCTGGGTGATCGAAGTCGAGGACGCGCGGGGCCGTCACATGCTCGACGAACCCGGCCTCGACTGAGGCTCAGGCCGCGCCGCGCATCAATGTCGCCAGCGATTCGCCCGCGTGACCGGCCTTTGTCAGTGCCTCCCCTTCATCGCGCACGACCTCGACCCGGATGTTGCTCGCCGTTTCGAGCACCTGATCGAGAAGGCGCACCCGGACATAAGAGTCCGCGTCGGAGACAAGGATGATGCTCCGCACCGGCTCCTTGAAGACCGTGAGCGCGCGCATGAGACCGATCACGCCGGCGACCACTTCACCGAACCGTATCCGCATTTCGGTCACGTCACGGGCATCGGTCACCATCGTATGAGTCGGGTCGAAACCGGGCGAACGGATATAGTCCAGAAAGGCCTGCCGGGCTTCGCGCGCATCCACTTCTCCGCTGAAACGGAAGAACGCGGTGCGCCGCTCCGGCACGATCTTTATGGCATAGGACACCGTGAGGCCTCTCGCTGCGAGCGCTCCAAACCTAACATGGAAAGTTCATTATCGCGCGCAAGATTTTTGTGAGCGTCCGGGGCGCCTGAGCGCCCCGGAGCGTGCCTCATTCCGCGGCGTCGACTGCCCAGCCGCCGATCGCCTTCACTTCGGTGAAGTCCTCGATGCCCCAGACACCGGCCTCGCGCCCGTTGCCCGACTGCTTCATTCCGCCAAAGGGCGCGCCCGCCCCGCGCGGGGTGCCGTTCATCTCGACCATGCCGGAGCGCAGGCGCAGCGCCACGCGGTTCGCCTTCGCACCGTCCTGCGTCTGGACGTAGTTGGTGAGGCCATAGACCGTGTCGTTGGCGATCTCGACCGCCTCGTCCTCGGTCTCGAACGGGATCATCGTCAGCACCGGACCGAAGATTTCCTCGCGCGCGATGGTCATGTCATTGGTGACATCGGCAAAGACGGTGGGCTTCACGAAATAACCCCGGTTCATCCCGTCAGGGCGCCCCAGACCCCCTGCGATGAGCCGCGCGCCTTCGTCGATGCCGGTCTTGATCAGGCCCTGGATCTTGTTCCACTGAGCCTCGTTCACCACGGGCCCGATGTGGCGCCCCCCTTCGTGCGGATCACCCACCGCGACCTTTTCGGCTGCCGCCGCCGCCGTCTCGACCGCCTGGTCATAGATCTCGCGCTGGACGAGCATCCGTGAGGGCGCGTTACAGCTCTGCCCGGTGTTGTTCATCATCTGCATGACGCCGCGCTTCACGGCCTTTTCGTCGGCATCGGCAAAGACGATGTTCGCCCCCTTGCCGCCAAGCTCCAGATGCACCTTTTTGAGCGACTGCGCCGCGCTTTGCGAAATCGCGATGCCCGCGCGGGTGGAGCCGGTGAAGCTCACCATGTCCACGTCCGGATGCGCGGTCATGGCGCTGCCGGTCACCGCACCGTCACCGTTCACGAGGTTGAAGACGCCCTTGGGCAACCCGGCCTCGTGGAGGCACTCGGCAAAGATCATCGCGTCGAGCGGGCTTTCCTCGGACGGCTTGAGAACCATCGTGTTGCCCGCGATGGCCGCTGCGATCACCTTGAGGCTGATCTGGTTCATCGGCCAGTTCCAAGGCGTGATCAGTGCGCAGACGCCCACGGGCTCGTGCACGATCATCGTGTCCGGCGCGTGCTCGCCCAGCGGCTTGATCCAGTCGAACGCCTTGGCGGCCTTCACGAAGGCCTTGGTGTGCGCATAGCCGGCACCCCATTGCGCGCTGCGCGACAGGTCGAGCGGCGCGCCCATTTCCATCGTGATCGCCTGGGCCACGTCTTCAGAACGCGACTTGTAGATCTCCATGAACTTCTCGATCAGCGCGATACGCTCCTCGACCGGCGTGGCCATCCAGCCGGGGAACGCCGCCTTGGCCGCCGCGACGGCCTTGTTCACATCCTCTTCGCCACCGAGCGAAATGACCGCACAGGCCTCTTCGGTCGAAGGATCGATCACCTCATGGTCGCGCGGGGCCGCCGGGGCCACCCATTCGCCATTGATGTAGAAGTCACGTTTCTCGAGCATGAAAGCCTCCCGTTTCAGGTTTGCGCGCACTCTGTCACCGCCCCGCGAAAGGAGCAAGCCAGCCCGGTTCTGTCGCTGCGTCATGGCCTGCGGGACAACAACCCGCGAAACGGCTCGATTCAGGACGGACAATCTGCCACAACCTCTTCAAGCGAAACGCGGATTACTTAAGTGTGAACCAGAACGGATATTGCAGAGAGGAGTACCGACATGGGCCTGCGCATCAACGATGAGATTCCGAACCTGACCGTCACGACCGATCAGGGCGAGATCACCCTGCACGACTGGATCGGCGACAGCTACGCCATCCTGTTCTCGCACCCGAAAGACTTCACACCGGTTTGCACCACCGAGTTCGGCGCGGTCGCCCAGCTGGCCGACGAATGGGACAAGCGCGGCGTGAAGGTGCTCGGCATTTCGGTCGACGGCGTCGAGGACCACAAGAAGTGGAAAGGCGACATCGAAAAGATCGGCGGCGCAAAGGCCGGTTTCCCGATCGTGGCCGATGACGGGCTCGAAATGGCGAAAGCCTTCGACATGCTGCCCGCCGATGCCTACCTCCCCGATGGCCGCACGCCCGCCGACAGCGCGACCGTGCGCTCGGTCTTCATCATCGGGCCGGACAAGAAACTGCGCCTCACGATGACCTACCCGATGTCGGTGGGCCGGAACTTCGCCGAAGTGCTGCGCGCGCTGGACGGCGTGATGAAAACCGACGGCGCACCGCTCGCCACACCCGCCAACTGGGTGCCCGGCGACGACGTGATCGTGGCGCTCTCGGTGTCGGATGACGACGCCAAAGCCAAGTACGGCGAGGTGGACATGAAGCTGCCCTACCTGCGCACGATCAAGGATCCGGCCTGAGCCAAGGCCGCCTGACACGGAAAAGCCCCGGCCCAGCGCCGGGGCTTTTTCTTTGCGCAGGGTTCGGGTCGCGGCTGCCCGCCCGGCCGGGTCATGGTTTTCGTCATGACCGATCTCGTTCTGGCCCTGCTCGCCTTTCTCCTTCCCCTCGCCTGGTCCCCAGGTCCGGGCAACGTGTTCTTCGCAGCCAACGGCGCGCGCTTCGGCCTTCGGGCGACGCTGGGTCTGTCGGCGGGATACCATCTTGCCACATGGCTCGTGACGGTCGGTCTGGCCGCGGGGCTGGCGGCCGCGCTCGCGGATCGTCCGGCATGGCTCTCCGGACTGCGTTGGGGCGGATGTGCCTACATGCTCTGGCTCGCCTATGGCTTCCTGCGGTCGGGGCACACGCGGGCAGAGGTCGCGCCTCAACCCGCAGGCTTTCGGGACGGCGCGGTGCTGCTGCTTCTCAATCCCAAGGCCTATGTCATCATCCTGCTGATGCTGTCACAGTTCATGGCACCCTTCGCGGCCTACGGCGGCGGCGCGATGATCGCCACGCTTTTCACGCTGAACAACCTCGCGGCCTTCACCACATGGACGCTCGCGGGCGACCTCCTCCTGCGCCGGTTCCGCGACCCGGTGAGCGGGCGACGCCTGAACATCGCCTTCGGCCTCCTGCTCGCCGGCGTCGCGGTCTGGATGGCCCTGCCCTGAGAACGCGTCGCCGCTGGACAGACAGCCGCGCGCCCGCAATGGTCACCTCATGCCGCTTTCCTTCCTGCGCCTGACCGAGGTCGACCCGGACCGCATCACCGCCCACATGCGCGACCCGCGCCTGCGCGCCCACATGCCGCTCCTGCCCGCGACGTGGGACGACGCCGCGACCCATGCCTTCATCGAGGCGAAAGAGGCCACATGGCAGCGCGACGGGTTGGGCCATTGGGCCTTCGTTCACGATGGCGACTACCTTGGCTGGGGCGGGTTCCAGAAGGAGGGGGATGAGTGGGATTTCGGGCTGGTCCTTAGCCCGGATCACTTCGGCGCGGGCCAACGGATCGCCCGCGCCTGCCTCGCCCGAGCGGTGCAGGACCTGCGCATCCCTTATGTCACGTTCCTGCTTCCACCAAGCCGCACCCGGCTCGCCGCTCTCCATCGTCTCGGTGCCGAGGAGCTTTCCCCGGTCACCTATGCGGGAGAGACATTTCGCAAGTTCCGGCTGGACACGACCGGCTAGCCATCCGCCCATTTTACAGCTTCGCCCACCTCCCCGGCGGCAAAGACGCGCAGTGTCGTGCCGGGCATCCACGGGCCCACGGCATTAACCATCGCCCGCACCCATGCCTTATCCGCGACGAAAGCGATGCGCCCGATCCGGCCGAGCTTGCCCAAGAGCTTCAACTCCAGACCCATGTCCGCCTCGATCGCGTCGCCCGTGACATCGGACCACCGAATGAGGTCCGCCACCAGTCCGATCTCGTCCGCGTCCTCGAACGACGTCTGCACGGCCGACTTCAGCGCGTTGACATCCTCGGCGGTCACCGTGTCGATCAGATGAAAGGTCAGCGTGTTTCCGGTTTTCTCGATCTCGATCATGTCGCCCTCCTTCCTTCGGACAACGCAAACCTGCCCAAGCCGGTTCATCCCGAGACAGGGCATTTCCCTTCGCCCGCGCGATGGCATACTGCATCCTCATGACCGACCTCGATTTCTTCGCCGTCTGCCCGCCGGGGCTGGAGCCGCAACTCGCGCAGGAATGCGCGGCCCTCGGCTTCAAGCGCGGCAAACCCGAACCGGGCGGCATCACGCTCAAGGGCGACTGGGCCGAGGTCTGGCGCGCAAACCTCGAACTGCGCGGTGCGACACGCATCCTCGTGCGTCTGGGCAGCTTCCCGGCCTTCCACCTCGCCCAGCTCGACAAGCGCGCGCACAAGTTTCCGTGGCGCACGACGCTGGAACCGCATGTTCCTGTCCGCGTCGAAGTGTCCACGAACAAGAAGTCGAGGATCTACCACGCCGGCGCCGCCGCCGAGCGGATCGAGCGCGCCGTGAACACGGTGATGGACGCGCCGATCAGCCCGGAGGCCGAGGTAACGATCAAGGCCCGGATCGACAACAACCTCGTCACGATCAGCGTCGACACCTCGGGCGAGAGCCTGCACAAGCGCGGCCACAAGATCGCCACCGGCAAGGCCCCAATCCGCGAAACGCTCGCATCGCTGCTCCTGCGCGGCTGCGGATACGACGGACGCGAAACGGTGGTCGATCCGATGTGCGGCTCCGGCACCTTCCTTCTCGAAGCCGCCGAGATTGCCGCCGACCTGCAACCGGGCCGCGACCGGGCCTTCGCTTTCGAAAAACTCGCGACCTTTGACCCCGATGCCTTCGCAACTCTCGTGCGCTCGGGGTCCGGTCCGGTGCCTGCCCAGCGCTTTTATGGTTACGACCGGGATCAGGGCGCGATTGACGGCGCGCGGCGCAATGCCGAGGCCGCCGGCGTCGGCGATCTGTGCTCCTTCGCCTGCCAGCCGCTCTCGGAACTGACCGCGCCCGACGGCCCGCCCGGCCTCGTCATCCTGAACCCGCCCTACGGCGCACGGATCGGCAACAAGGGGCAGCTCTATGCGCTCTATGGCACCCTTGGACGCGTCATGGTCGAGCGGTTTCGGGGCTGGCGTCTGGGCATCGTGACCTCGGACGGGGCGCTGGCCAACGCGACCGGCTTCGACCTGACCTCAGGTCCCGTCATCGACAACGGCGGGATCAAGGTAAAGCTCTATCAGGCCTCGCTCACTCCGCCATGATTGCGGAGATCTGCGGCAGAACCGACTGTTGCGCGGCCTGTATCATCGGGGCAAGTGCGGCCGAATAGCGCGTCGTGAAGCCGGGCATCTTGGCCATTACCGCCGCGCCATGTTTCGACTGGTAAAACGCGACAAGCGCCGCGATCTCGTCGGCCGAGAAGGCCCCGGCCATCGTCTCGACCATCATCGCACGCATCTGCGGGCGCAGCCCCTCCATCTGATCGGCGAGCAGAACGCCGATCCGGTCAAGCTGGTCGTTGCTGATTTCCACTTCAGGAGGCACCCCGAGGCGAAACTGGTTCGACAGCCACAGGGGCGAGAACACATCGTCCCACATCGCCTGCACTTCAGGCAGGTCCGCATAGGTTTCGGCCAGAGCACGCACGTCCTGCGCACGGGCCGGAAGTGCTGCGGTCACGAGGGCAAGCATAAGGGCAGCGGCGAGTCGCATCGGGGTCTCCTTGGTCCTGCCCCACTGTGGCGCGCCGGTCCGCCGCCGCCAAGGGTTGCGGCCCTGCCCACGTCGTCGCAGTCTGCGACCGGCACAGGAGGGACACATGGTTCGCATTTGCATGGCCGGAGCCACCGGCCTTTCCGGCTCGACGATCGCCGCCGCGCTGGCCGCAGACGACCGCTTCGATCTGATGGCCTGCGTGGCGCGCTCCAGCGCGGGGAAGACGGTCCACGGCGCCCCCTGTTACGCGACAGTGGCCGAGGCTTTGGAACAGGCGGAGTTCGACGTTCTGATCGACTATACCCACCCGGACGTCATCCTCGACCACACGCTCCGGACCATCGCGGCGGGTCGCCGGGTCGTGGTGGGCACCTCCGGCCTCACCGCCGCCGAGTATGCCGAGGTCGACGCGGCCGCGCGCAAGGCAGGCGTCGGGGTCGTGGCCTCTGGCAACTTCTCCCTCACCGCGGCGCTCATGACGCGGTTCTCGCTGATGGCGGCCGAATACCTCGACTGGTTCGAGATCATCGACTACTCGCGCCCGAAAAAGACCGACGCCCCCACCGGCACGGCCCGTGAACTGGCCGAGCGCATGGGCGATGTGAAGAAACCGGCGTATGAAGTCGACCCGGCCACCGTGAAAGGCGAACCGGGCCTGCGCGGCGGCACTGTGAACGGCGTGCAGGTCCACTCCATCCGGATGCCAAGCTACTCCGCCACGGTGACGAGCACCTTCGCGAGCGGAAACTCCCGCCTCACGATCACCCACGACGCCGACAGCCACTCCGCAGACATCCTCGTCCCCGGCACCCTCCTCGCCGCCGAAAAGGTGATGGAGATCACGGGCCTGTTGCGCGGGCTGGACAACCTTCTCCAGCCATCGCGTTAACCTTGCACCAAGAAACCGGAAGACCCCGCCATCCGTAAACCGCACCTTAACCCACGGGGCGCTACACCCATTCCCGGGTGAATACAGAGGTGTGGTGGTATGAGCGCGCAAGCAAACGCGCCCATCATCATCAAGAAGGTCAAGAAAAGTGGTGGCGAAGGTCACCACGGCGGGGCGTGGAAGGTGGCATATGCCGACTTCGTCACGGCCATGATGGCTTTCTTCATGTTGATGTGGCTGCTCAATGCGACAACGGAAAAGCAACGCAAGGGAATCGCGGACTACTTCAGCCCGACGATCCCGGTGAACCGGGTCTCCGGCGGCGGTCAGGACGCCTTCGGCGGCGACAGCGTCTTCACCGAGGAAAGCCTTGCCCAGACCGGCCAGGGCGGCCTTCCAAGCCCGGCGCAGGATGCCAATTCCGAAGCGCCGGACGGCGGTGCAGGCGATGGCAACGAGATTGACGAGGCCGCTGAAGCCCGCGCCCTCGAAGAGATCGAAGAGGTGCTGACGGGCCGCTCCGGCGAAAGCATGGCCTCCGATCTCCTGCAACGCCACATCGTCACGGAACTGACCGACGAAGGGCTTGTGATCGAACTGTTCGATATCGACGGTGAGCCGCTGTTCGACGCGGGCACGGCCCAGCCGACTGCGGTGATGGTCGAACTCGTCGGGGTCATGGCCAAGGTCTTTGATCTCGTGACCAACGGTGTGGCCATCGAGGGGCACACCCGCGCCGAACCGATCGTCCTCGCGCAAAACACGGTGTGGGAAATGTCGAACGCGCGCGCAGACCGCATCCGGCAACTGCTTGGTGACGAAGGCCTGTCGCCCCGGCGGGTCCAACGGGTCACCGGCCACGCCGACCGGCAACCGGCGGCGCGCAACCCAATGGCGCTGCGCAACAACCGGATCGAACTGATCCTGCTCAGAACAAAAAGATGACCGGAAAAACCCTGCGCATTTTAGCCGTTAAGGCGCCCTTAAGTGCCCCGCCATTAGGACGGTGGGCGATAAGGCTGCATCAGAAAGGCGCACCATGACAATCTCCTCATCGCTGAGTGCCGGCGTCGCCGGGCTGAACGCGAACGCCACGCGTCTGTCCACGATCTCCGACAATATCGCGAACTCCGCGACCTTCGGGTACAAGCGTGCGACGGCCGACTTCGAAAGCCTCGTCATAGGCGGTGTGGCCGGGGCCGGCACCTATTCCGCCGGCGGTGTGCGGGCCACGACCCAGCGTTTGATCGACGAAAACGGCCCGCTGATCTCGACGTCCAATCCGCTGGACGTGGCGATCTCCGGTCGCGGGATGCTCCCGGTGACACAGGAAGCCTATCTTGAGTATTCCGGCGAAGACCGCCCGATGCTCACCACGACGACAGGGTCATTCCGCACCGACGAAGAGGGCGTGCTCAAGACCGAGACCGGACTGGTGCTCTTGGGCTGGCCCGCCGATGCGGACGGCCAGGTCGGCACCTTCCCGCGCGACACCGTCACGGCACTGGAACCCGTCGTGGTTCAGGTGAACCAGCAGGCGGGCGACCCGACCACGCGCATGAACCTCGGGGTGAACCTGCCGGCCACGAATACTGAATACGGCGCCGCGGGCGATACGCTCCCGCTCTCGATCGAGTATTTCGGCAACTTGGGCACGTCGGAATCCCTCGACGTGGACTTTTCACCCACGGTGCCGACCACGCTCGGCGACCCGCCTTCGAACCTCTGGACCATGACCATCCGCGACAGCGCCTCCAACGGGGCGGTGATCGGTCAGTACACGCTCGAATTTGACGACAGCCGCGCCAATGGCGGCACACTCGCAAGCGTTTCCGTCGTCTCTGGCGGCGCCTACGACGGGACCGAGGGGACCATCGACCTGACCGTCGCCGGCGGACCGCTTGAACTCACCATCGGGCGGATCGGCGACCCGAACGGCCTGACGCAGCTGTCCGACAGCTTCGCCCCGGTGTCGATTACCAAGGACGGCTCGCCGGTCGGCAATCTGACGTCGGTGGAAATCGACGTGAACGGCTTCATCACCGCGACCTACGACACGGGTTTCACACGCACGATCTATCAAGTGCCGCTTGTGGACGTGCCGAACCCGAACGGGCTGATTTCGCACTCGAACCAGACTTACCAGGTCTCGCCGCAGTCGGGCTCTTTCTTCCTGTGGGATGCGGGTGACGGCCCGACAGGCGAACTCATCGGGTTCACCCGCGAAGGGTCGACCACGGACGTGGCCGGCGAACTGACAAACCTGATCCAGACGCAACGCGCCTATTCGTCGAATGCCAAGGTCATCCAGACCGTCGACGAAATGCTGCAGGAGACGACGAATATCAAACGATAAGCATCGGGTGGGGACCTGAAGGAGACATGACATGAGCATCTCTGGATCGCTCGCCAACGCGCTCTCGGGCCTCACCGCGCAATCGCGCGCCGCGGAACTCGTATCCTCCAACGTCGCCAACGCGACGACCGAAGGCTATGCGCGCCGGGACCTCCTCCTCACCCCTCGCTACATGGGCGGGGCCCCCGCCGGGGTCGGAGTCGTGGGCGTCCGGCGCGATGTCGATATGGTCACCGTGCAGAACCGTCGCCTCGCGGATGCGGCGGTCGGCCACGACACGGCCCTGTCGAAATTCTACGACCAACTGGAGCGCGTCCTCGGCACCCCGGATGAGGCTGGCTCCCTATCGGGAGCGATGGACAGGCTGGAAACCGCCTTGATCGAAGCCGCCTCCCGCCCCGACAGCGAGGCGCGTCTTTCTGCCGTCCTCGCCGCGGGCAAGACGATCGCCACACATCTCAATACGTCCTCCGACCGCGTTCAGGAGCTGCGGATGAGTGCCGATCAGGAGCTCGGCCTGACGGTGCAGAACCTGAACGACGGCCTCGTCCGCGTGCAGGAACTCAACTACAAGATCAAGGAAGCCTCGGCCCGCGGGCAGGATGCCTCCTCGCTCATGGACATTCGGCAGCAGACCATCGACGACATCTCAGGGATCGTCCCGATGCGGCAGGTCGAACGGGACCACGGGACCGTCGCGCTGTTCACGACCGGGGGCGCAATCCTCCTCGACGGCCGCGCGGCCACGGTCGGATACGAGACTGTGGGTGTAATCGTGCCCGAAATGACCAAGGCGAGCGGTGCTCTGTCGGGCCTGACGATCAACGGAAAAGACATCGATGTCGCCGCACCGCACAGCCCGATCAAGGGCGGGTCGCTCCAGGCCCTGTTCAAAGTCCGCGACGACCTCGCCGTAACCGCCCAGACCCGACTCGACGCCGTGGCCCGGGACGTTCTCGAACGCTTCGCAGACGCCGGCGTCGATCCGACTCGCACGACCGGCGATCCCGGCCTGTTCACCGACGACGGCGACCCGTTCGTTACAACCGACGAACTGGGCCTGTCCGGCCGCATCGCGGTCAACGCGGCGGTGGATCCGAGCGAGGGCGGCGCGCTCTGGCGCATCCGCGACGGCCTTGGCGCCACGGCACCCGGCGATGTCGGCAATTCGGCACTGATCCGCAACCTGGCTGACGCCTTCACCACGGGCCGCGTCCCGGCATCAGGCGATTTCCTCGGCGCCTCACGGTCAGCCTCCGGCCTCGCCGCTGATCTCCTGTCGCTCACCTATGCCGAACACACCCAGATCGAAGGGTCACTTTCATACAAGGCCGCCGAGGCGGACGCCCTGAAAACACAGGAACTCGCGAATGGCGTCGATACCGATCAGGAAATGCAGAAGCTCATGCAGATTGAACAGGCCTATGCCGCAAATGCAAAGGTCATCCAGACGGTAAGCGACCTCCTCGATACACTGATGAGGCTTTGACCCATGTCCAACCTGTCAATCGGCGACCTCGCCAACACATTCCAGCTCCGGCGTTTCACGACCGAGAGCAAGACCAACCTCGCCCGCCTCGCAAAAGAACTGACGACCGGCGTGAAAGCCGACCTCGGCGCGGCGGTGGCGGGCGACTTCGGCCCATTCGCCGGGATCGAGCGGAGCCTGCGGGCGAACGAGGCCTACAAGACGGCGAACACGGAGGCGAGCAGCCTGTTCGCCGGCGCTCAGGTCGCCCTCGAGAGCGTGCAGTCGATCACGCGGGACCTGTCGCCGGCCCTGCTCACGGCCGCCAGCGCGCGCGATCGCACGCTTGTCCAGACGACAGCCGAAGATGCGTCTCAGAAATTCGCCTCGGTGGTATCGCGATTCAACACACGGATCGCCGATCGCACCATCTTTTCCGGCAGCGCGACCGACACGACCCCTCTGGCAAGCGCAGATGACATCATGGCGGGCATTTCCACCGCCGTGACAGGCCTGACCACGGTCGACGACATCGAAACCGCGGTGAACGCCTGGTTCGACGATGTAGGCGGCGGGTTCGAGACCATCGGATATGGCGGGTCGTCAACTGACATGGGGCCAATGATCGTCGCGGATGGCGAAACGGTCGAAATGACCGTCCGAGCCGACGATCCGGTCGTCCGGGATACCTTGAAGGGCTTCGCGCTGGCCGCACTTGTCGCCGAGGGAACGCTTGATGGCGATGTTGGCGCGCAGGCCGAACTTCTGGACCGTGCCGCGATGCGCCTCGTCGCGGCGGATGGTGACGTGACGCGTCTTCGCGCCGCCGTGGGCGCCGCCGAACAGCGTGTCGAAAACGCTCAGGCTCGAAACGCTGCTCAGGCGTCGGCGTATGAACTGGCGCGCGGCGAGCTGGTGAACGCCGATCCATACGAAACAGCTACGATGCTGGAAACAGTCTACGCCCAGATCGAGACGCTCTATACCGTCACCTCGCGCCTCTCGGCCCTTCGATTTTCGGACTACATGAGATGAAACACCTGATCGCCATCCTTTTCGTGGCCCTAACAGGCTGGACTCCCGCCTCGGCCCAAACGATCCGGATCAAGGACCTCGTGGAGTTCGACGGGGTGCGCGGCAATGACCTCGTCGGCTACGGCCTGGTCGTCGGGCTGAACGGCACGGGCGACGGCATTCGAAATGCACCGTTTACCGAAGACATCATGGCTAACATCCTCGAGCGTCTCGGAGTCAACGTCACCGGAGAACAGTTTCGGCCCAAGAACGTCGCGGCGGTTTTCGTCACCGCCGAGCTTCCACCCTTCGCCCGCGCCGGTTCGACGATCGACATCACCGTCTCCGCCATCGGCGACGCTTCGAGCCTGCTTGGCGGCACGCTGATCATGACTCCCCTGAACGCAGCAGATGGCGAGATCTACGCGGTCGCGCAAGGAACGGTCATCGCCGGCGGCGCGGCGGCTGAAGGCGACGGCGCAGAGGTCGTTCAAGGCGTCCCCACTGCCGGCCTCATCCCGTCGGGCGCGCGTGTAGAGCGGGAGATCGAATTCGATTTCACCCAATTGAAATCCATCCGGCTCGCCCTGCGAACCCCCGACTTCACGACCGCCCGCCGGATCGAGCAGGCAATCAACCAGAGATACGGAAAGGTTGTGAGCCGGATGCTGGACAGTGGCACGGTCGTGTTCGACATCGCCTCGGCTGGGGACATTTCCCCGGCACATGCGGTCGGCCGGGTCGAAAACCTCACCGTCGAACCAGAGCGCAAGGCCCGCGTCGTCGTGGACCAGCGGTCAGGCACCATCGTCATGGGCGAAGAAGTCCGCATCAGTCGCGTGGCAGTATCCCAGGGCAACCTGACATTGCGTATCGAAGAATCGCCACTTGTCGTCCAGCCAAGCCCCTTCAGCGATGGCGAAGCGATCGTCGTGCCTCGCACGAACGTGGATATCGAGGAGGAAGACCCCGGAACCGGTCTCGCGGAGATCCCTGAGGGCACCTCGCTGTCCGAAGTGATCGCCGGACTCAATGCCCTCGGGGTCGCGCCGCGCGACATGATCGACATTCTGAAGAGCATCAAGGCAGCCGGTGCGCTTCACGCCGAGTTCATCGTTCGCTGACGCGCCACTTCCGGCAGGATCATTATCGCAGCCATGGGAGGTGTTGGGACAGCCGAGTCCGGACGCCGGAATGCGCAAACAGGATCGACCGTTGATCAGTCTGATCCTGTCGAGCGCTGACCGCTGAAAGGCAGCATATTATCAGTGCAGCGCGGCACGCGATCCGTCGTCAAAAGTAGCTTCGGACCAAGGCACCGGAGATCAAGCTCCACCCATCAGCGACCACGAAGAAGGCCAGCTTGAAAGGGAGCGATACGATGGCCGGCGGAACCATCATCATGCCCATGGACATCAACACGGCGGCGACCACCAGATCGATGATCAGGAAAGGCAGGAAGATCAGGAAGCCGATCTGAAATGCGCGGGCGATCTCGGACAAAAGAAAGGATGGAACGAGAAGCGATAAAGGTGCGCCCGGTTCAGGATTAACGTTCTCCGTGGCCGGGCGAAGGGCCGCCAGCGTCTCGAAGGTGTCTGGATCGATCCGGCCCGACATGAAGATCCGAAACGGTTCGAGCGCAGCCCTGAAAGCAGGCTCCAGCGCAAGGTCGCCTTCCGAGAAAGGCGCGCCGCCGCGCGCCCAGGCCTCTGTCAGGACCGGATCCATGACGAACCATGTCAGAAAAAGAGCCAGGGAAATGATGAGCATGTTGGGCGGTGACTGCTGCAACCCGATGGCCTGGCGAAGAATGGACAGGACAGTCACGATGAACGGGAAACAGGTCACCATGATAGCGAGCCCCGGCACGAGGCTCAGGAGCGTGATGAGGACGATCAACTGCACCGACCGCGTCGCCAGTGACCCGTCTTCACCAAGCGAGATCGTCACATCCTGCGCCAGCCCGACCTGAGGAAGTCCACAAAAAATTAAGGTTAACGCGGCGATCTGGACGAACTTCATCATCGTGTCGGCCCCTCGCCCTACAAACCGGTCTTCAAATCGGCGACTTCGGTCAATCGAACGGCAAGCCGTCCCGCAGGGTCGCCTTCGATTTCTTCCAGCTCGCCGCGGGCAATGAGCTTGTCACCGATGAAAAGCTCCACCGGATCCTCCACCCGGCGGTCGAGGGGAAGCACAGCGTCGGGTTTCAAGCGCAAAAGATCCCGCACAAGGGGCCGGGCCTGCCCGACGGACACCGTTATCTCTATCGGAACCTGCGTGAACGGATTGCTTGCGCCTGAGTCTTCCGGCTTCACCATCGCATCATCCATTTTCAAACGCCTTTTCATTGAGTTGATACAATCCCTGAATCGCCGAGCCGATCCGGTCGACGGCCTGAGACATGTCGATCCGCCGCTCGAGCTTTCCGGTTCGCAAATAGACCTGGCCCTCAGCGAGGGTCGCCTCTTCGACGATCCGGAACGGCACCGACGTCGCCTGATCGAGCATATTTTCGAGCAGAGGCCGGCTTTCGGGGGTAACCACGACCTCGATGGGCGCGTCCGCCGCGTTGGCGGCAAGTGGCATCAGTTCCTCGATGATCGTCTGTCCCAGCGTCTCGGAGACAAGGCGGGGCAGGACTTTCTCCACCATCCCGGCCAAAAGCGGTTCGAGCGCCTGCATGACGTGCGCACGCGCTTCGTGAAAGGTGAACCCGAGATCCTGCAAATTGCGCGCGAATTCTGCCCCGATCCGGCTCTTGTCCTCCGCCTCGGAGCGCGCCGCATCGTCCCAGCCCGCCTGATACCCGACCTCGTATCCCGCGAGTCGTGCCTTCTCGAGGTCTTCTGCGCTTGGTGCCGCCTGAGGAACAGCCTGCCCCGACGTGCGCACCGGTTCGCCTGGATTCGGCGGCGCTGACCGGGACTCTGTCCCGAAGTCTTCAAGCGGGACGCGCGTCATCAGGCGTTTTCCTCCTGATCGTCTTCCATCCATCCGCGGAGGATCTCGACCGTCTCGGCCTGCCGTTCTTCGATCAGGCGCCGTAAGCGGTCGACAGGATCCGGCTCTCCGAGCGCGGGCAACGCACCATCGTCACCGAAATCAAAGTCCGACACGACCGCGAGGTCGGACCCATCGAATGCACCCATTTCGATCTCGCCATCGAGGGCTGGAAGATCCGTATCTTCAACGGTCGCCTCAGGGGCAGGCAAAGACTCTGCGTTGGATTCGCCCCGCCCGAGCAAAGCCGGTCGAAGGACGAAAAGCCCGAGAACCAGTGTGACGAGCGCGAGCACCAGCACCTTGGCGAGCGCCATCGCATCAAGTCCGAGGCGGGCAAACAGCCCCGGCGTCGCTTCGGTCCCAACCGGCATGATCGGCTCGAACTCCATGGTCTTGATCGTGATCGTGTCCCCGCGTGACTCGTCATATCCGACGGCCCCGGCTACAAGGTCCCGGAGCGCCCCAAGCTCTTCATCGCTGCGTGGCGTCCAGACTGGATCCCCCGCGGCATCGACCTCCCGCAGCCCATCGACGAGCACGGCAACGGTCAACCGGCGGACCGTTCCCGGTCCCCGAGTGACCTCGCGCATCGTTTCCGATACCTCGTAATTCACGCGCTCGCGCGTTTCGGACGCATTGGAACTGGACGATGCATCGGCTCCGGCCCCGTCGCCCGTCGGGAGGTTGGAGGCCACGGTCACGCCCGCGTTTCCGGACTCATTCGCTGTGTTCGCCGTCTCGACCGTGTCCGTGGAAATCGCCACCCGACCCTCGGGATCGATCAGGCGTTCGCGGATCGTCTCGTTCTCCTGCGCCGTGTCGATAGCCACCTCGACGATCGCGTTTCCATACCCGACCCGCGCTTCGAGCAGACGTTCGACCGAGGTCTTGAGCATCTCCGCCCGATCAGCGGCATCGACCGAGGCAACTTCGTCCGCGCCCTGGATAAGCCCGCCGCGCGCATCGATGATCGACACGTCATCCGGCGATAATGCCGGAACGGCCGACGCCACGAGATACTTGAGGGCCTTGGCATGAGCCGGGCTGAGCGAGCCGTCCGCCGTCGACACCGATACGGAGGCCGTGGGCGCCCCACGCGGGCGCAAACCCTGCGACCCCGGCGTGGCGATGTGGACCCGTGCCGTCTGAATATGTGGGGCGGACATGATCGTGCGGGCAAGCTCGCCCTCTTTCGCGCGCCAGTACGCCGCATCGAACATCTGCGACGTCGTGCCGAACCCGGACAGCCCGTCGAGGAGTTCATACCCTTTCGACGAGTTCGCGGGGAGCCCTTCTGACGCAAGTGTCATGCGCAATCCGTCCCGAGCCGCCGAATCGACATAGATCGCCCCGCCGCGAATCTCATGCGCGACCCCCTGCGCTTCGAGCGCCGCGATTACGTCCCCGGCCGGTCCCGCTTCCAGCCCCGAGTAGAGCAAAGCCATACTTGGTTGCGAAGCCATACGGGCAAGGCCCAGAACGGCCGCGAAGACAAGGACAGTAGCCCCCGCGACGATGACCTTCCGGCGCATGTCCAACGCCGCCCAGACTGATGTCAGTTGTTCCAAGATCGGCTCCATTCCACGGGCACTTCTGCCCCCGTTCGCCGACCATCTTGGACGATTGCGCTTAACAATCGGTTAGCCCCTCCCGGTCTATACACGATTCGAATTCACGGGCCGGGACACATGGCGGACGAAGACGACAAGACGGAAAACGGGGGCGACGGTGCGCCGAAGAAGACAGGCAAGAAGGGCCTGATCATCGGCGTGGTGCTCGCCCTTTTCCTCGGGGGCGGCGGGTTCTTCGCCGTCTACTCCGGACTACTGCTCGGTGAAGATCACGCCGAAGCGGACACCGAGGCGAACGCGCCGGTGCCCGACCTTGCCCCGGTCGCCTTCGTGCCGCTGGACCCGCTCGTCATTTCGCTCGGGCGTATGGCCGAGAACCGCCATCTGCGTTTTCAGGCCCAGCTTGAGGTTGACCCGAAGTATCTCGACGACGTCACGACGTTGATCCCGCGGGTGATGGATATCCTGAATTCCTATCTGCGTGCGGTCTCGGTCACGGATCTCGAGAACCCGGCGGCGCTCGTCAGCCTGCGCGCACAAATGCTCAGGCGGGTCCAGCTCGTCACCGGCGAGGGGCGCGTGCGCGACCTGCTCGTCATGGAATTCGTGCTGAACTGACACGGAAAGGACCGGACATGCCGTTTCACATCGACTGGACCCTGCTGGCCGGGCTCGCGGCCGACGTACTCCTCGCTGCCGGGGCCATCGGTGCGGCGCTTTACTGCATCGTTCTCGCGCGCCGGCTCAAGCGTTTTAACAATCTCGAGAACGGCGTCGGCGGGGCGGTCGCAGTCCTGTCCGCGCAGGTCGATGACATGACCAAGACGCTCGATCAGGCGCGCAAGGCCGCCGCGCATAGCTCCGCGACGCTGACCACCCTGACCGAGCGGGCCGAAGACAGCGCGCGCAAACTGGAGCTCATGATGGCATCGCTGCACGACCTTCCGGATGCGCCACCCGACAGGCGAGAGCGCGGACAGGACTCCGATTGGATGCAGGAGGCCCAGGGCCGCACCGATGCGGCCAAGACACCAGGCGACGAAGACGCTCCCCTCTTTTCCAGTAAACGAGGCACCGTGACGGAGGGCGCGGCATGACGAAACGAAGAGCGGCACAAGCGAAAGCCAAAAAACGCACACGTCGACGGGGCGGGCGCGGGGTTCTATGGTTGATCGCCCTGAGCCTCGTGGCGTCAGCGGCGCTTCGACTTGGCGCCGGGCCGGGACTTGCCATCGCCAATGAACTTGCCGAAGCGGGAATCGACAGCGCGGTGTCATGCTCCACAGACACGGACGTCGCTGCCGTTCTGGAGCTTCTGCGCGAACGCGAAGAGACGCTGGCGGCTCGCGAAGCGGCCCTCGCGGACCGGTCGCAGGCGATCGCAGTCGCGGAAGCGCAGGTGCGCAAGAACCTGGACGCCCTCGAAGGTGCCGAAGCCGAGTTGGAACGCATGATCGCCTTGTCTGCCGAGGCTGCCGAGGACGACCTCAGTCAGCTTACGTCAGTCTACGAAAACATGAAGCCGAAGCAGGCGGCCCAGGTCTTCGCCGCAATGGATCCGGAGTTTGCGGCAGGCTTCCTGTCACGGATGCGTACGGATGCCGCAGCACGGATCATGGCGGGCCTCGAACCGGAAACTGCGTATGCGATATCCGTGCTTCTCGCCGGCCGGAATGCCACCGCGCCGACGCAATAGATTGGCGTTGCTGGCGAAGTCTTAACCTCGGTCTGCAATACCGTTCCAAACTGAGCCGCTAATCTGGGAGCTTTCGGACATGATCGGTTTCGTCGGTATCGGCATGATCTTCGTGATGGTGTTTGGCGGCTACCTCGCCGCCGGCGGGAAGATGGGCATCATCCTGAAATCCCTGCCGTTCGAATTTACCATGATAGGCGGCGCAGCCGCCGGCGCCTTCGTGATTTCCAACGATATGGCCGCGATCAAGCACACGATCAAAGATGTCGGCAAGGTCTTCAAGGGCCCGAAATGGAAACCGCAGGACTACAAGGACCTGTTATGTCTGCTGTTCGAGTTGATCCGACAGGCGCGGCAGAACGCGGTCGCGCTCGAAGAGCATATCGAGGCGCCGGCAGACAGTGCGATTTTCTCCAAGTACCCCGCGATTCTGGCGGACCAGGAGGCAATCGACCTGATCTGTGACACATTGCGATCGGCCTCCATGAACTATGACGATCCGCACCAAGTGGAGGAGGTCCTCGAAAAACGGATGGAGGCGAACCTCCACCACGCGCAGCATTCCAGCCACGCGCTCCAGACGGTCGCAGACGGCCTCCCGGCATTGGGGATCGTCGCCGCCGTGCTCGGTGTGATCAAGACGATGGGGTCCATCGACCAGCCACCCGAAATCCTCGGCAAGCTCATCGGCGGCGCTCTGGTCGGAACGTTCCTTGGCGTGTTTCTGGCCTATGGCCTCGTCGGGCCCTTTGCCGCGAAGGTGAAAACCGTCGTCGAGGAGGACGCTCACTTCTACCAGCTCATCCGGGAAGTGTTGGTGGCCAATCTCCACAATCACTCGACAAATATCTGCATTGAGGTCGGTCGACAGAATACGCCAAGTCACATCAGGCCGAGCTTCGCGGATCTGGAAGAGGCTTTGAAGGAGGTCAAGAACGCCGCATGAGGTGCCTTCTTTTCCTGGTTCTGGCCTTCGCTCCGATGGCCTTACGCGCCCAAGAGGTCGACGTTACGTCAGGAGAGCACCCGACGTTCTCCCGCCTGGTGCTCCGGATCGGCGCAGATGCCGGGTGGGAAGTCGGACGCGTCGATGGCGGTATCGAGTTCCGCCTTCTGGACGCCCCGCGCGCGTACAATTTGACGCGCGCCTTCGATCTCATGCCGCGCACACGCGTGACGGACCTCGTCGACCGCGGCCAAGGCCGATTGTTCGTGGCCTTCAGCTGCCTTTGTCACGCGGCGCCATTCGATGCGGGCGGCGGGTACACAGCGCTCGATATCCGCGATGGTGCCGCCCCCGTTGAATTTGCCGCGTTCAACGAACCCCTGGAGGAACGGAACGCGCCCCTTTCGCCCGACAACGCAGCTCTGGACCCTGTGAACCAGGCAACCCTACCAGAGACTGAAGCAACAAGAAGCCCAAGGCTTACGCTTCCGATCCTGCCTGATCGCCGCCGAATTGTGTCGGACGCCAATACTCCGAACAGTCCGGACCCACAGCCGGCAACGCCAAGTCCGTCCGCACCGATGGCGACCCTTCCCCCACTCCCGCAGCCAGCGGGATCAGCCCGGGACTCGCGACGCGCTGAGGAAACGGAGGCTGCGCTGCTGGACCAGATCGCGCGTGCCGCGTCGCAAGGTCTGCTGGACGCTGACGTGCCCGAACCGCCACCCGTGGAGCGCCCGATGGAAGACCCGGCGCCGGCCGAGCCTCTGCCACCCAAGCCCCCGGTCCGCGACGATGGCCATGTCAGCATCACGACCAGCGTGGACGACGCGACCCGTGACGCGGGCCTCACGCGAACAGACGAGGGGGACTCCTGTTATCCGGCAAAGTATTTCGAGGTTTCCGACTGGGGCGCTCCGTTGACGAACGGCGCGCAGATCGG
>CXWF01054944.1_pt1 | contig 25160 bp, 25 predicted proteins | sample 468421 | NCBI WGS metagenome assembly CXWF01 (sample SAMEA2620812, study PRJEB7988) | marine metagenome | biome: marine biome (ENVO:00000447); feature: surface water layer (ENVO:00002042); material: "saline water (ENVO:00002010), including plankton (ENVO:xxxxxxxx)" | depth 5 m
ACCATGGTCGGCGGCCGCATGGTCTATGTTCACGGAGAAGACACAAGCCGATAATCTGCGGAGAGAATTTTTCTCACCCTCTCCGCTTGTTTGCCTTGGCAAACGAGCAAACCCGGAATGTGGGAGGGTCAAACGGTCGAAGACCGTTTGGGGAGGGGCAAGGGGAGGACACCAGAACAATGCCAGCCGAAATAGATTTCATCGCCGCCACACCGCTGCTGCTGGTCGCGCTGGCACTTGGCTACCTGCTCGGCTCCATTCCTTTTGGCCTTTTGCTCACACGCCTCGCGGGCCTTGGCGACATCCGCTCGATCGGCTCGGGCAATATCGGCGCGACAAACGCGCTGCGCACGGGCAATCGCTGGGTAGCGGTCGGAACGCTCATCGGCGATGCCGGCAAGGGTGCTCTCGCTGTCTACATTGCCGGCCTTCTCGCCATGCAGGCATCACCGGATAGCGTCAATCTCACATGGATGCTCGGTGTCGCCGCACTTGGCGCATTCGTCGGCCACCTCTATCCCGTCTGGCTCGGTTTCAAGGGCGGCAAGGGTGTCTCCACCTTCATCGGAATCCTGCTCGCGCTGTATTGGCCGGTCGGCCTTCTCTTTTGCGCGACATGGATCATCGTTGCCCTCACCTCGCGCTACTCGTCGCTTTCCGCGCTCGTCGCGGCGTTGCTGACGCCTGTCTATCTCGCCTGGCTCAACCAGTGGGATCTCATTGGCCTCAGCGTCATACTCGTCGCCCTCATCTACATCGCGCATCGCGACAACATCCGCCGCCTTCTCGCCGGTGAGGAATCGCGCATCGGCCAGAAAAAGGCCGAAGACAAGACCGGGGGCTGACCCGCGTGGGAGCGGCGCTCTCCGCCGCGGAGCGTGTTGCGCGCCTCCGCCTCGCCCGCAGCGAAAATATCGGCCCCGTCACCTTCCGCGACTTGCTCGATCATTTCGGCAATGCCGTCGCCGCGCTCGATGCCCTGCCCGATCTCGCCGCGCGCGGTGGTGCAAAACGCGCTATCCGCATTGCTCGTGAAGGCGAGGCGGAAGCGGAAATCGCGCGTACGGAAAAACTCGGTGGCCAACTTCTCGTTCTCGGCGACGAAGCTTTCCCCGCCCGCCTCGCAGCTCTCGATCCGCCGCCGCCCGTCATCTCGCTGAAAGGCGATGTGGCTCTCACCGCACAGAAATCCATCGCCATCGTCGGCTCGCGAAATGCCTCCGCTGCGGGCCGCCGCATCGCGGGCGACATGGCCGAAGCCTTAACCCATGAAGGTTTCATCGTCGTTTCGGGCCTCGCGCGCGGTATCGATACGGCGGCGCACCGTGCTTCGCTTGCAGGCGGTACCATCGCCGTTCTCGCGGGCGGCATCGATATCGTCTACCCGGAAGAAAACAGGGAGCTTCAGACGGAGATCGCGGCACGCGGCGCCCTCGTCACAGAAATGCCGCCGGGCACCAGTCCGCAAGCGCGTCACTTCCCGCGCCGCAACCGCCTCATCTCCGGCCTCTCCCTGGGTGTGGTCGTGGTCGAGGCTGCGCTGCGTTCAGGCTCGCTCATCACCGCGCGTTTCGCGCTGGAACAGGGCCGCGATGTCTTTGCCGTGCCCGGTTCCCCGCTCGACCCGCGCGCGCAAGGCTCGAACAAGCTCATCAAGGACGGCGCCCCGCTGGTCGAGAATGCGAGCGATGTGATCGCCGCGCTCGCCGAACCGCTTGGCCATCTTTTCCGCGAGCCAGAGCCACCCTCCTTCGCCCCGCGTTCCGGCGATGCGCCCGATACCGATATGGATACGCGAAAGCGCGTCCTCGCCGCACTCGGCCCCACGCCCACGCCGATGGACGAAATCATCCGCCAGTCCGGCGCGCCGGTTCAGCAGGTGCGTGCCGTTGTGCTGGAACTCGAACTCGCCGGCCGCATCCACCGCGATCCCGGCGACAGGGTCAGTCTTCTGCCGGCTTGAGCGTGGACCTTATCGGTGTGCTTGTGTCGCCCGGCCGCTTCACCGCCGAACGGCCCAGCATCAGCAGCCGCGATTCTTCCGCCGCCACACCGATCAGATAGGCCAGGAACCGGAAACCGCGCTTGTCGGCCATTCGCCGCGACGCAATCATCAGATCGAGCAGATAGGCTGCAACAGCTTCGTCATCCGCATCTGCCAGATTGTCGGGCAGGTTCGAGGCGTGTCTGTGCCTTGGCTCAAGGCTCTGGCTGTCCTTGGATTCGGGCACAGTTTCGGCACTAAGCATGGACTTCCGCATCGCCAGCCATCCTTTGCTTGCCCCTCGCCGGGGGGCGGTGAGGCTTTATCCCGCGCGACCGGTCACGCATAAGGAACTAGACCTATGGTATATATTTCAAGGGGAAATAAAACTCCTGGATCGGGTCCAATTAGGTCCAGACTGACGAATATTTTCAAAGCCCCGATTTTCCCCCGGACTTCCCTGAGAATCCGCGGCATTTGACAGTCATCGCCCTTTTCACCATTTTCAGCCGCTGGTTCAGGCTTGAACCGGATGCGGCGGTGCTCTTGGCTTTTCACGGATAACTGGTGTAAAGCGCGCCCGGGCTCCCTGGAGCCTGCGTGCTGATGCGATCCGTCGCGACATATTTATTAAGAGAGAAAAAGCGGTCCAATGGACGTTGTCATTGTTGAGTCGCCTGCCAAGGCGAAAACGATCAACAAATATCTGGGCAAGGACTACAAGGTTCTCGCCTCCTACGGCCATGTCCGCGACCTGCCCTCGAAAGATGGCTCAGTCCAGCCGGACGAAGATTTCGCCATGGCCTGGGACGTGGATGCCAAATCCCAGAAGCGCCTGAACGAAATCGCTGCCGCCGTTAAGGGCGCGGATCGTCTGATCCTCGCAACTGACCCGGATCGCGAAGGCGAGGCGATTTCCTGGCACGTGCTCGAAGTCCTGAACAAGAAGAAGGTGCTGAAGGACGTCGAGGTCCAGCGCGTCGTCTTCAACGCCATCACCAAGAAATCCGTCACCGAGGCGATGGAGCATCCGCGCGGGCTCGACAAGGAGCTGATCGACGCCTATCTGGCGCGCCGCGCCCTCGACTACCTCGTGGGCTTCACCCTTTCGCCCGTTCTCTGGCGCAAGCTTCCGGGCTCGCGCTCGGCAGGCCGCGTGCAGTCCGTGGCGCTCCGCCTCATTTGCGAACGCGAACTCGAAATCGAGGCCTTCCGCAGCCAGGAATACTGGACCGTGGAGACCGACATGAAGACGGCGGCCAATGCGCCCTTCGCCGCGCGTCTCGTCGCCCTCGACGGCAAGAAGCTCGAAAAATTCGACATACCGGACCAGAAGACCGCCGACGAGGTCGAAGCCCGCATCAAGGCCTCGCGCTACACGGTGAAGTCGGTCGAGAGCAAGCCCGCGCGGCGCAATCCGAACCCGCCCTTCACCACCTCGACCATCCAGCAGGAAGCCTCGCGCAAGCTCGGCTTCTCCGCCAGCCGCACCATGCAGGTTGCGCAGCGCCTCTATGAAGGCGTCGAGATCGACGGCGAGACGACCGGCCTCATCACCTATATGCGAACCGACGGCGTGCAGATCGCGCCCGAAGCGATCGCCCAGGCCCGCACCGTTATCAACAATGAATTCGGCGAGGCCTATCTCCCCGACAATCCGCGCGTCTACAACACCAAGGCGAAGAACGCGCAGGAAGCGCATGAAGCAATCCGCCCGACCGATCTGAGCCGCCTGCCGAAATCCGTCGCCTCATATCTCGACGACGACCAGCGCCGCCTCTACGAACTGGTCTGGAACCGCACCATCGCCAGCCAGATGGAAAGCGTGCAGCTTGAGCGCACCACCATCGAGATCGAAGCGAACGACGCGCCGATCAACCTGCGCGCCACCGGCTCCGTCATCGTCTTCGACGGTTTCCTGCGCCTCTATCAGGAAGGCCGCGACGAGCCGGACGATGCGGACGAAGGCAACCGCCTGCCCAAGGTCGCGGCCGGCGACAAGCTCGGCCTTGAAAAGGTCCGCCCCGAACAGCATTTCACCGAGCCCCCGCCCCGCTTCACCGAAGCGAGCATCGTCAAGCGCATGGAAGAACTCGGCATCGGCCGTCCCTCCACCTATGCCTCCACATTGCAGACGCTCCGCGACCGCGACTATGTCCGCATGGACCAGAAGCGCCTCGTGCCGCAGGACAAGGGACGCCTCGTCACCGCCTTCCTCGAAAATTTCTTCCCGCGCTACGTCGAATACGACTTCACCGCGGCACTGGAGGAAAAGCTCGACAAGGTCTCCGCGGGCGAACTCGACTGGAAGGATCTGCTGCGCGAATTCTGGAAGGATTTCACCGGCGCGGTTGCCGAGGCGACGGAACTCCGCATCACGGAAGTTCTCGACCGGCTGAACGATGTGCTGGGCCCCCATGTCTTCCCCGACAAGGGCGACGGTTCCGACCCGCGCAAATGTCCCTCCTGCGAGGATGGCCGCCTGTCGCTGAAGGTTGGCCGCTTCGGCGCTTTCGTCGGCTGCTCGAACTATCCCGATTGCAAGTTCACGCGCCAGCTCACCGTCGGCGCCGAAGGCGAAGAGGCACAGGGCGACCGTGTGCTGGGCACCGACCCGGAAACAGGCGCCGAAGTTTCGCTCAAGCGCGGCCGCTTCGGACCTTACGTCGAGCGCGCGCCGCTCGCCGAAGATGAAAAGCCCAAGCGCAGCGGCCTCCCCGCCAAGACCTCGGCGGCCGATGTCGATCTCGATATGGCGCTGCGCCTGCTTACGCTCCCGCGCGAAGTCGGCATCCATCCCGAAACCGGCAAGAAGATCACGGCAGGCCTTGGCCGCTTCGGTCCCTTCATCCTGCATGACGGCACCTATGCAAATCTGAAAGACCCGGAAGAACTCTTCGACATCGGTCTCAATCGCGCCGTCACCGTGCTCGCCGAAAAGATTGCCCGTGCCGAAGAACGCGCAGGCAAGATCCTGAAGGAGCTGGGCGAACATCCAGACAGCGGCAAGCCCGTGCAGGTTCGCGAAGGCAAGTACGGCCCCTACATCAAACATGGCCGCACCAACGCCACGCTGCCGAAATCGGCCGTACCCGAAGACGTGACCCTTGAAGAGGCACTTGCCCTCGTGGCCGAGAAAGAGGCCAAAACAGGCAAGGGCAAGAAGGCGCCCGCCAAGAAGGCGGCAGAAAAGAAGCCCGCCGCGAAAAAACCCGCCGCAAAAAAGAAGAAGGCGCCCGCGAAAAAGGCCCCCGCAAAAAAGCCCGCCGCAAAGAAGGCCGCGACCAAAAAACCCGCCGCAAAAAAGCCCGCGGCAAAGACGGCCAAAAAAACCGGCACAGCCACTGAAATGGCGGATTGATCTTGGCCGAACGCAAGCCCGGACGGGGGGCACCGAAAAAACCCGCAGCCGGCAAAAGAAAAACCGGCGGCGGTGTGCCCTCGCGCGAGGAAATCCTCGCCTTCCTCGCCGACAATCCCGGCAAGACATCGAAGCGCGAAATTGGCCGCGCCTTTAATGTGAAGGGCGACGACCGCATCCCCCTGAAGCAATTGCTGAAGGCCATGACGGAGGAAGGCATCATCGCGCGCGACGAGGCAAAAAACCTCCGCCGCACCGATGAACTCCCGCCTGTCACCGTCGTTGAGATCACCCATACCGACACCGATGGCGAGCTGATTGCGCGTCCCGTCTCATGGCCGGGCGAAGAGCAACCGCCTCTCATCGTCATCGCGCCGGACACCTCGCGCCGGAAGCGCGACTATGACGAGCCGCCCGCCGGTGTCGGCGACCGTGTTCTCGCCCGCCTCGAAAAGGTGGAAGATGAGGATGAAGCCTATCCCTACGAGGCCCGCGTCATCCGCCGCGTCGGCAAGGGCGCGGAACGCATCCTCGGCCTCTACCGCAAGAACCCTAAAGGAAAGGGCGGACGCCTCGTTCCCGTCGAAAAGAAGGCCCGCAACGAATACGAGATCGCGCCCGATGATGTAAACGGCGCGGAAGATGGCAACCTCGTCCTCGGCGAAACCATCCCCGGCAAGCGCTATGGCCTCTCCCGCGCCCGCATCCGCGAAATCTTCGGCGACAGCGAAGACCCGCGCTCGATCAGCCTCATCGCCATCCACACGCATGGCATCCCGGATGAATTTCCCGCCGAGGTGATCGCGGAAGCCGAAGCCGCAAAGCATCACGGCCTCAAGGGCCGCACGGACCTGCGCGACATTCCCCTCATCACCATCGATCCAGCGGATGCACGCGACCATGACGATGCCGTCTGGGCCGCACCTGACGATGATCCGAAAAACGAAGGCGGCGTCATCGCCATTGTCGCAATCGCCGATGTCGCAGCCTATGTGAAGCCCGGCTCGCAGATGGACCGCGAAGCCCGCAAGCGCGGCAACTCCACCTATTTCCCGGACCGCGTCGTGCCGATGCTGCCCGAGCGCATCTCGAACGATCTCTGTTCGCTGGTCGAGGACAAGGACCGTGCCTGCTTCGCCGTGCGTATGGTCTTCGACAAGAACGGCAACAAGCGCAGCCATGAGTTCATTCGCGGTCTCATGCGCTCTGCCGCCAGCCTCAGCTACAAACAGGTGCAGGAGGCGATCGACGGCCGCCCGGACGATGCCGCGGGCCCCCTGCTCGATCCCGTACTGAAGCCCCTATGGGCCGCCTACCGCATCATCTTGAAGGCCCGCGAGGCCCGCGCACCGCTCGACCTCGACCTCCCCGAATACAAGATCGACATCGGCCCCGATGGCCGCATCTCGGGCGTGCGCATCGGCGACAAGTTCGAGTCGATGAAGCTCATCGAGGAGTTCATGATCCAGGCGAATGTCTGCGCCGCCGAAACGGCCGAGGCGCAGCACCGCAAGGTCATCTACCGTATCCACGATGCGCCCTCGCGCGAAAAGCTCGTTGCATTCGCCGAGTTTCTTGCCACGCTGAATCTCAGCTTCACCAAGGGCGAGAATATCCGCCCTGCGAATTTCAATCGCATCCTGAAGGAAGTCGACGGCACCGAACATGACCGCATGGTGTCGGACGTTGTGCTCCGCTCTCAGGCGCAAGCCATTTACTCGCCGGACAATATCGGCCATTTCGGTCTCAACCTGCGCCGCTATGCACACTTCACCTCGCCCATTCGCCGCTATGCAGACCTCACCGTCCATCGCGCGCTGATCGCCGGTCTTGGTCTCGGAAAAGACGGCCAGACAGACAACGAACTCGCCGAGCTCGCCGAGATCGCCGAACATATCTCTGCCACCGAACGCCGCTCGATGGTTGCCGAACGCGACTCGAAGGACCGTTTCATTGCCGCCTTCCTCGAAGCGCGCATCGGCGCGGAGTTCACGGGCCGCATCTCTGGCGTCACACGCTTCGGACTCTTCGTGAAGCTCGACGATACCGGCGCCGATGGCTTCATCCCCGTCTCGACACTCGGTCGCGACTTCTTCCATCACGACGAGATCATTCACGCCCTTGTCGGCGAGCGCACACGTCACGCCTATCGTCTGGGCGATATTGTCCGCGTCCGTCTTGCAGAAGCCGTCCCCGTCACCGGCGGCTTGCGCTTCGAGCTTCTCGAAGGCGGCGGCGAGGCGCCCCCAAATGCAGGGAAGGGAGCTGGCAGCCGCTCCCGCGCGCCCTCCGGCCGTGGCGGACCGGCACGAGGAAAATATGGAAAATCATCTCGAAAAACCCCACGTGGCAAGCGGCGCTAGGGTACTTCCGGCCAGTTTGCGCACCCTGACGCGCGGCAACCTGCCACATATTCTTAATCGCGTTTTCCTACCATTTTGGTAGGGCATCCCGCTATTGCCGCCGTGAGTACCAGATGGATATGACCGACACCCGCATCTACGAAGCCACCGAGCCTGCCCACCGTCCGGCGCTCACCTCCATATTGCGTGGTTTCGGCGGTCATTGTCCGGCTTGCGGTCGCGGCAACATGTTCCGCAAATTCCTGAAAATCGCGGACAATTGCCCGGATTGCGGCGAGGATCTGCACCACCATCAGGCGGATGATGCTCCCCCCTATTTCACGATCATGGTTGTGGGCCACATCATTGTCCCGATGATGCTCTGGCTCGAAGTCGAATATCTTCCGCCGCTCTGGGTTCATGCCACAATCTGGCCGGCCCTCACGCTGCTGCTCTCGCTCTGGTTCCTGCCCCGCATCAAGGGTGCAGTCGTCGGCTGGCAATGGGCGCTCAGGATGCACGGCTTCGACGGCAACTCACACGAAGACTGACGTTGCGTCATCTGTACCTTCTCCCTGCCGCTGGACTTTGTATCGTGTGAGCGGGCATCCTGTCCCCAACACGCTATTGCAGAAACAGGGACGCAGATCATGGCGGAGGAACAACGGGCGATCTTCGACCCGAAGAAATCGCGTGAGCAGGAATATCGCGAAGCCACGCAAGGCAAGGCCGTACGTCCGCGCGATGCATCGACCCTCATCATTGTCCGCCGCGATGCCGCGCAGCCGCAGGTTCTCATGGGCCAGCGTCACGCGGATCATAAATTCATGCCGAACAAGTTTGTCTTTCCCGGTGGCCGGGTCGACCGCGCAGACAGCCGCGTGAAGCCCGCGCAGGAGCTTCGCGAACCCGTCGCCCGCCGCCTTCTTGTGCGCATGCGCGGCAAGCCCTCCGAGCTTCGCGCTCGTGCGCTCGCCATGGCCGCCATCCGCGAAACCTTCGAGGAAACCGGCCTCATTCTCGGTAAGCCGATCACCGCGCTCCAGAAGAGCAAGCATCCCGACTGGAACGAATACTTCGCGCAAGGTGTCGCGCCCGCGCTCGGCTCGCTCGATTTCGTTGCCCGCGCCATCACCCCGCCCTATCGCACGCGCCGCTTCGATACGCGCTTCTTCATCGCCGATGCCGAAGCCATTCAGGGCGATCCCGCCAAGGTCACGGGCTCGGGCGAATTGCAGGGCCTTCACTGGCTGACGCTGGACGATGCGCGCGGGCTCGACCTGCCAAACATCACCCGCGTCGTGCTGGACGAGATCGGCGAACGTCTCGCGCTCTCCACCGCCGCGCAGCGCCGCCGCGCCGTCCCCTTTGTCCACTTCAGAAATGGCAACGCGATCCGCGACGCCATTGCGGATTGACGTCATGACCTCTCACGAAACCATCAAGCGCACCATCCGTCCGCGCGACGCCGCCAGCCTTGTTCTCATCGACACGCAGGAAGATGAACCGCGCATCCTCATGGGGCGGCGTCACTCGCGCATGAAGTTCGTGCCGGATGCTTTTGTCTTTCCCGGCGGCAAGCTCGATGCTGGCGATATGAGCGTGCGCACGGCAACGGGCTTCGGCCACCAGACCGCGCGCATGATGGAAAACGCCGCCGCGTCGCGCGCGAAAGCACAGGCACTTGCCGCCGCCGCCATCCGCGAAACATTCGAGGAGACGGGCCTCATCGTCGCCGCGCCCGGCGATGTCGGCGTCGTCGCTGGCGAAGGCTGGGAACCGTTCCGTGAGCGTGGCATCGCCCCGCGTCTCGATGTGCTGGATTTCGTTGCGCGCGCCATCACGCCGGCTTCGAGCCCGATCCGCTTTCATGCGCGCTTCTTCGCCGCCAGTGCCGAAGTCGCATCGGGCGAGGTAAAAGGCAGCGGCGAACTTGAGGACCTCGACTGGTATCCGATTTCGCAAGCATTGAAACTTCCCGTCATCGACGTGACGGAATTCGTGCTCCATGAAATCTCCCGCCGCCACAAGGGCGAGATCCGCTCCCGAGTCCCGCTCTACTCCTATCGCAACAACAAGCCTGTCGTGCGGACATAGAATTATCCATCCTCGTCATTACGAGGAGCAAACGGCGAAGCAATCCAGGGGCTGCAAACTCGCAGCGAGCCGCCCTGGACCGCCACCGCCGTCTGCAGCGGCATCGCGATGACGGGTTTCGATGTAAAGTCCCGAAAATAAAAGTCTCATCCCGGCGACAAGCCCGGAGGACATCATTGCTCGGGCCTGGCCCGCCCTACCCAAACCGGCCGAAACGCGCTATCGCCACAGGGCAATAAACGGGAAACAACCCACCATGCACGATGACGCGCCTCTCACAGCCGCCGAGCGCAGGCGCAGCCTCATCGCTGTCATCGCCTGCATCTCGGTCGTCGGCATGGGGCTGGGTGTCTCCATCCCGCTCCTCGCCTTGCTGATGGAGCGTCAGGGCGTCCCTGCCTCGATCATCGGCCTCAACACGGCGATGCCGGCGCTTGCCACCTTTCTGCTGACGCCCTTCATCCCGGCACTTCTTCGTCGCATTCCCGCGATCCCCTTCCTTCTCGCCTGCATTCTCCTGTCGGCCATCGCGATGCCGGCCTACTATCTTTTCCCCAATGTCTGGATCTGGTTTCCGATCCGCTTCGCCAACGGCCTCGCGCTCACCGGCCTTTTCGTCGTCAGTGAATTCTGGGTGAACACGCTGGCCGACGAGAAAAATCGCGGCCGCCTCATCGGCATCTACGGCACGGTACTTTCCTGCGGTTTCGCGTCCGGCCCTGTTCTGCTCTTCCTTGTCGGCACACAGGGTCTGCTGCCCTTCGCCACCATCGGTGCATTGATTCTCGTCGCAGGCGTGCCACTCGTCCTTTTCGGGCGTGGCCTCGCGCCCCGCGTCACCGAACGCCCGAGCAAGAGCTTTCTGAGCTTCCTCGTCGTGGCCCCCGCCGCCACGCTTGCGGGTCTCGTCTACGGCGCCACTGAAACCAACATCTTCAACCTGCTGCCCGTTTATGGCGTTCGTACCGGCATGACCGAGCAGTCCGCCGCCTTCGTGCTGTCCATCTTCGCGGCGGGCAACATCCTCTGCCAGATCCCGATCGGCATCTGGGCCGACCGCACCGACCGCCGTCTGGTTCTGCTGGTCTGCGCCCTTGTCGGTATTATCGGCGCTTCGGCGATCCCGCTGGTCGCCTACAACCTCTGGCTCTTTGCACCCACGCTCTTCATTTTCGGTGGCGTCGTCGTCGGCCTCTACACCGTCGGGCTGACGCTTCTCGGCCAGCGCTTCAAGGGTGCGGATCTCGCCTCGGCCAACGCCGCCTTTGTGCTGATGTATTCGACCGGCGCACTCATCGGCCCGCCCCTGGCCGGTATCGGCATGGACCTGTGGGATCCGCATGGCCTGATCGTCGTCATGGCGGGCCTGTGCGCGCTCTATGTCGCCGTCGCGGGCTGGCGCTATTTTAGCGTCCCGCGCGTTCCCCCGGCACCTTGAGAAACCCGGTATTTTCCTTTGTTTTGCCGGGTAATCCGGGCTTCCGCTTGACTTCCGCCGCCGCCTGAGTAGCCTGCGCGCAATTCCGCATATTCCCGGCTTCGGGCTGGATTGCGCAACTATGGCCTCGCGGGCACGCCGCCCGCGCAACGCAAGGATTTCGCGAGATGGCGAAGCCAGCTTCAATCAAGATCAAGCTCGAAAGCACAGCGGGCACCGGCTACTTCTACGTCACGAAGAAGAACAGCCGCACCATGACCGAAAAGATGGTCATCAAGAAATACGATCCTGTCGCTCGCAAGCATGTCGAGTTCAAGGAAACCAAGATCAAGTGATTTGGTGGTGGGCCCGCGCCCGCTTCCGAAACGAAAAAGAGCCGGTTCCAAAAGGAACCGGCTCTTTCCGTTTGAAGGTGGCCGACCGGGAGATCGCGGCTTATCAGAGGAGGCCACTCCATGAACCACGCCCGGCCGGCCGTGCCTCGCGGACCCAGGAGATGCGGCGGACCTGAGCGCCCCACGAGGACACATATCGCTGCCCGGAACTTCCCGACTCACCCCCCAGCAAGAGCGGGAAAGACGCTGGCAGCGAAACGATAATTGTCGTTGAAACTAGCACGCCATACTGTGCCAATAAAGCACAGAGCGTGTCTTGACGGACCTCTTCGCGCTTTCAACTTCGTTAACCGTGAATTTTTAAGGTTAACAAATGCAGGCGCGCACGAAGTCTCGAAAAAGACTTTTCGAATTCTGTATGTCTTGTCTGAAGTAAAAACGAGGACTTACGCCGCCTCGGCGACCACGCGGTTTCGCCCGTCCCGCTTGGCACGATAGAGCCCCTGGTCGGCGCGTTCGAGGAGCTTCCCCGCATCGTCCGCCGGTCCCTGGGTCACGGCAATGCCGATGCTGACCGTCACATCGATCGTCCGGCCCTCTTCGTCGAGCGTAAAGGGCTTCATCGCCACGTTCTGCCGGAGCCGTTCGGCCACCGACACGGCATAGTCGACATCCGTGTCGGGCATCACGACCACGAATTCCTCGCCGCCGAGCCGGCAGGTCAGATCGACATTGCGCACATTGCTCGAAATCCGCTTCGCGAATTCCTTGAGCACCATGTCGCCTGCCCCATGACCATAGGTGTCGTTGACCAACTTGAAGTAATCGATATCGAAGATCAGCAGCGCAACCGACTTGCCCGTATTCGCCGCCTCGTCGACCAGCGTCGCAAGATGGCCTTCCATGTAGCGGCGGTTATAGAGCCCTGTCAGCCCGTCCGTGATCGCAAGCTCCAGCCCCTGCTGGAACTTGTCGCGCAGATAATCCTGATAGCGTTTGCGGCGAAGCTGGCTGCGCGCCCGCGCCACGAGTTCGTTCCGCTCCACCGGTCGCACGAGATAATCGTTCACGCCCATGTCGAGCGCGCGCACAAGCCGCGGCGTGTCGCCCTCTTCCACGATGGCGAGGATCGGCGTCTGCCGTGTCGCCTCCAGCGAGCGGAGCTGCGAACAAAGCCGCAGCCCGTCATATTCCTGAAGCGTCAGGCTGATGATGTGCAGATCGAAATCGCCTGTCGAGGCAAGCTGTATGAGTTCTTCCTGGCTTTCGGCAACGGTGACATTGTGCTCGCTGGCCAGCGTCTCCGTGATGCGCTTCAGCGAGGTCGGCCTGTCGTCGATAACGGCGATCCGGCCCGGCTCCGACATCAGAAAGCTGTCGCCAGTGGCCGAAAGTGCGCCGATGCGCTGCCCCGTCGCCTCGCGCATGCGAAGCTCGTCCGTCACCATCTTCAGGCGCACAAGGCTGCGCACGCGCGCAAACAGCGCGAGATCGTTGAGCGGCTTGGTGAGAAAATCGTCGGCGCCCGCCTCAAGGCCCTGCACACGGTCCTTCGGCTGGTCGAGCGCGGTCACCATGACGACGGGAATATGTTCCGTCTCCGGCATCGCCTTCAGGCGGCGGCAGACCTCGAACCCGTCCATGCCCGGCATCATCACGTCGAGCAGAATAATGTCCGGCAGCTGCTCCTTCGCGGCATCCAGCGCTTCCTGCCCCGAGCTCGCCTTGAACACGTCGAAATACTCGGCTGTCAGCTTTGCGTCGAGCAGCTTCAGGTTGGCAGGAACGTCATCGACAATGAGTACGCGAGCGGTCACTGGTGCCTCGTGTTTGCCTGGAGGCGCTTAACGGAGGAAACGCTGAACCGTTTCGAGGAACTGCGTCACCGAAATCGGCTTGGAGATATAGGCCTCGCAGCCGCCCTCGCGGATCTTCTCCTCGTCGCCCTTCATCGCGAAGGCGGTCACGGCGACAACGGGAATGGCGCGCAGATTATCGTCCTCCTTGATCCACTTCGTGACTTCGAGCCCGGAAACTTCCGGCAACTGGATGTCCATGAGGATCAGGTCCGGGCGGTTCGTGCGCGCGATTTCAAGCGCCTCGATCCCGTCTCGGGTCTGCAGCGTTTCGTAACCATGCGCATCCAGAAGATCGTGGAAGAGCTTCATGTTGAGCTCGTTGTCTTCGACGATCAGGACCTTCTTAGACATTGCGTCCATAGCTCCAGAACTCCACCTGTGCCGGGCGGCCTGCTGCCCGATTTGCCTGTTCCCGGCTGGGAACGGCGACTCTGCTTCTATGGGTCATATGACCCGAATATCCTTAACTAAGTCTTTAATCCCCGGGGCTCGAAGCCGCCGCTTTCCGGGGGTTTTTCATTTAAAACCCGCTATGATTAACTTTGCGTGTTCACGCTGCCTTCTTCTGGCCCAAAGCCCGGGAAAATCCTGCCATGACGAGAGACGAGGCCGAATTGCTGGCCATCCGCGCCCTTGGCCACATCGCCGCCGATGAAGACCTTCTGGGCGATTTCCTTGCCCTTTCCGGCCTTTCGGTCGATGAATTGCGTTCGCGTGCGGGCGAAGCGGAATTTCTCGGCGCGATTCTCGATTTTCTGCTCTCCGATGAAGCCCGCCTTCTCGCTTTCTGCGAATCGGAAGAACTGGACCCCCGCCTTCCCGGCCGCGCGCGGGTGGCCCTCCCCGGCGGCGAACAGGTGGAATGGACATGAGCGATCAGGAGCGTTTTCAGGGGAAGCCGGTTCACCGTCCGGAAACGCGCCCGGACCAGAAAGACGATCCCGGCGCCACGGCAAGCGAAGTCTCCGGCCCCCGGCCCGACATGCGCACCGGCGATGCCGCGATGCGCGATCCCCTCGCCGTCGATGCCGCCACCATCCCCCAGATCGACGCGCTGACGCTCACGCGCGGCCGCCCGCTCATCGTTTCCGATGCCGACGAGGTGCTGCTGCAATTCATGGTCGGGCTCGAGCGTTACCTCGATACGCAAGACCTCTGGATCGACCTGCGCAGCTTCGCCCTTAGCGGCAACATCAAGCGCAAGGGCACGGACGAGCCCGTGCCGCCCACCGAAATGCCGGCGCTCCTTGACGCCTTCTTCGCCGCCTCCGCACATGATCTCGATGTCGTGCCCGGCGCGGTCGATGCACTCGCCGCCCTCTCGGAGCGCGCGCAGATTGTCATCCTCACCAACGTGCCGATTGAAGCGAAGCCCCGCCGCGAGGCGTCGCTTGCCGCACAGGGCATTCCCTATCCCGTCATCGCCAACAAGGGGCTGAAGGGCGGCGCCGTCCGCCGCCTGGCCGATATCGTGGAAGCCCCGGTCGTCTTCCTCGACGACATTCCGCACAATCTCTCATCGGTGGCGAAGGCTCACGCGCCCGCACACCTGATCCACTTCATCGCCGATCCCCGCCTTGCAAAACTGCTCGGCCCCGCCACGGACAGCCACCTCCACACGACGGACTGGGCCGAAGCGCAAAAGTTCATTGAGGACACATTGAGCGCGGACGGCTTCTGATCCTTTCTACCCTCATGGCAGGCGAAGCGAAGCAATCCAGGGGCAGCAAGTCACATATATAAAAAACACGTCATTGCAGGGCTTGACCCGGCAATCCAGAAGCCGCCGATAGGCGGCGTCTCTTTTCGCAAGAACTTGCCCGCAACCGCTTAATTGGTTTGCCCTGGATGCCCGGGGCAAGCCCGGGCATGACATTCTTGTTTGAGGCAAGGGAAAGCATCCCTTCTGCGTCTCTGCGCCTCTGCGCGGAAAACCTTCCTCCCTTCAAACCTGATATTCTCCGCACGAAAAAAGGATAGTCGGAATGCGCATCGGCATAGACCTCGGCGGCACAAAGATTGAAGCCATCGCCCTCGACAAAGGCGGCAATGAGCGCGCGCGCAAGCGCGTGGCCTCTCCGCGCGGCGACTATGCCGCCACCATCGCCGCCATTCGCGATCTCGTTGCCGCCCTCGAAGCCGAAACCGGAGAGCAAGGTACTGTCGGCATCGGTATGCCGGGCGCAATCTCGCCCGCCACCGGCCTCGTGAAAAACGCGAACAGCACCTGGCTCATCGGCCATCCCTTCGGAAAAGATCTCGAAGCCGCACTCGGGCGCGAGGTCCGCCTCGCAAACGATGCCGATTGTTTCGCCCTCTCCGAAGCAACCGATGGCGCGGCGGCGGGCGCAGCCTCCGTCTTCGGCGTCATCCTCGGCACGGGCGTCGGCGGCGGCATCACCGTCAACGGCGCGCTCCTCACCGGGCCCAACGCCATTGCCGGCGAATGGGGGCATAATTCGCTCCCCTTCGTCCTCCTGACGAGATGCCGGGCCCGGAATGCTATTGCGGCAAGAAGGGCTGCATCGAAACCTGGCTTTCGGGTCCGGGCTTCGCTGCGGATTATATGCTCGACACGCGCGAGGCCCTTTCGCCGGAGGCCATCGTCGCGGCGGCAGAAGGCGGTAACCGTCCCGCCCGCCTCGCGCTCCGGCGCTATGCGGACCGCCTCGCCCGAGCGCTGGCACATGTCATCAATATTCTCGATCCCCATGCCATCGTGCTCGGCGGCGGCATGTCGAACATCGCCGCTCTCTACGATGAAGTGCCCTCCCGCTGGGGCGCTTACGTCTTTTCCGACAGCGTCTCGACGCCGCTCCTGCGCCACGCCCACGGAGACGCAAGCGGTGTACGCGGCGCGGCCTGGCTCTGGCCCGAGGCAGGCTGAGCCTTTACTGCGCGCCCATATTCCCGCCCGCTTCCCTCGCTCCCCGGATCAATCCGTGTACGAAGCGAAGTTTTCCCATCACCATCGGCGACAGCACAAAGGGATAGAGATCGTCCTGCCCCATGCTCTGGCTGAGATTGTTGATGGCAACGGTGAGCGGTATCCACGCCGCCATAAGCTGATCGAAATCATGAGGATCGCAGGCACGAAAATCCGTCTCCTCGCCTTCGCTTACTTGCGGGCAAATCGTCAGCCCGAAGGCACCCGCTGTTTCCAGCGTGGCAACGATGTGCAGGTAATGCGCCCAGGTCTCCGCGAAGTCTTCCCAGGCATGAGCCGTCGCATAGGCGCTGACATGGGTTTCCTGCCAGCCCGCCGTTGCGCCATTGGCGTAATAGGCTGAAAGCGCCTCGCTGTAGTCGCGCCTTTCGTCGCCGAACATCTCGCGGAATGACCTGTGCCATACCGTATCGCAGACAAGCCGGTCCCAGTAGTAATGCCCGATCTCGTGGCGAAAATGACCGAGCAGCGTCCGGTAGGGTTCACCCATGTCGCGGCGGTTGCGCTCGCGCACGGCGTCATCTGCCTCCGCCACATCGATCGTGATGAGGCCGCTGCGATGGCCGATGGTAACGGGCTCATCCGCCGTTCCCGGCGCGGCGGGCCCGGAGAGAAAGTCGAAGGCGATGCCCCTCGCGCGGTCGTCGAACTTGCTGATGACCGGCAGGCCCAGCCGCAACAGCCCGTAGACGAGGCGATGCTTGGCCGTCTCGATCCGCCGCCACAGAAGAACGCTCGCCCCATGACCAAGGTCGGGCACCGTCCGGTTCAGGCGGCAAGCCACGCAATAAGGATTGCCCGCATCCGCCGGCACCATCCAGTTGCAGGCATCGTGAGCCGCATTGGCGCAGTAGCGCACTTCCCGCTGCGGATCGGCCATCGGACGGAAAATCTCGCGGTCGGGCGACAGTGCGCTCAGCTGCATCTCGTCGGGTAGAAACCCGAGACGCATCCCGCAGCGTTCGCATTCGGTATTCTCGAAATATAGCGTGTGCCCGCAATGCTGGCATTCGAAGAGCTTCATGAGTGGGCCTCGGTCGGGGGGTCAGCTAGGGTCACAACGCCCTGCTGGCGGAAAAGCCCCATCGGAATAGTCGATTATAGCCCTATTTCTCTACAGCCCTTGTCCCCGAGCTATCGTCCCGGATATTCGGCGATGACAATCCGCTTTGCTGGTAAACTCCCGGCGAAACATCATCCCGGCCGCCCCTATAACGCCCTCATGACCGACGCAACCACAGGCTTTTGCCGCGACTGCTTCTCTCCCGTGCCCGAAGGCGCGGAGCGTTGCCCTGTATGCCGCCGCCCGCGTCTCCTCTTCCACCCGGAGATCAACTCTCTCACCATCGCGCATATGGATTGCGATGCTTTCTATGCGGCGGTCGAGAAGCGCGACAACCCGGAGCTTCGCGACAAGCCGCTCATCATCGGCGGCGGCACGCGCGGTGTCGTCTCCACCTGCTGCTACATCGCGCGCATCAGAGGTGTGCGCTCCGCCATGCCCATGTTCAAGGCGCTCGCCGCCTGCCCGGAAGCCACCGTCCTGAAACCCGACATGAACAAATATGCGCGCGTCGCCCGCGATGTCCGCGCTCTCATGCGCGACCTCACGCCCCTCGTCGAGCCTGTCTCCATCGACGAGGCCTTCCTCGATCTCTCCGGCACCGAACGCCTCCATCACGCCAGCGCCGCCGTCAGCATGGCGCGCCTCGCAAAGCGCATCGAAGACGAGATCGGCATCACCGTTTCCGTCGGCCTTTCCCACAACAAGTTTCTCGCCAAGATGGCCTCCGACCTCGACAAGCCGCGCGGCTTCGCCGTTATCGGCCGCGAGGAGACCCTCTCCTTTCTCGCCTCGAAACCCGTCTCGATGATCTGGGGCGTCGGCAAGGCGCTGGAGGCAAAGCTCGCTCGCGAGGGCATCACCCGCATTTCCCAGCTTCAGAAGATGGAAGAACACGATCTCATGGCGCGCTTCGGCTCCATGGGAAGCCGCCTCTACCGTCTGTCGCGTGGTCTGGACAGCCGCCATGTCGAACCCGTCCATGAGACGAAAAGCATTTCCGCCGAAACAACCTTTATGCGCGACATCGCAGACAGGGCCGAGCTCGACCGCATTCTCTGGCCCCTCTGCGACAAGGTCGCCACCCGCGCCAAGGCGGCGGGACTCTCCGGCTCGACCGTGGTGCTGAAACTCAAGACCGCCGACTTCAAGATCCGTACGCGCAACCAGACCCTGCCCGACCCCACGCAGCTTGCCGAAGTGATCTACCGTGTCGCCTCGCCCATGCTTGCCCGCGAAGCCACGGGGACAAGTTTTCGCCTTCTGGGGGTGGGGATTTCAGGTCTCGCCGATGGTGACCTCGCCGACCCGCCCGACATGCTCGATCCCGCCGCGACGCGCCGCGCGGAGGCCGAACGGGCGATGGATCGTCTCCGCGCGAAATTCGGGGACAAGTCCATCGTCAAGGGACGAGGCATGAAAGAATGACAAAGCGGGTATAAATCCGTCTACGGACGAACCCGGGGATAAGAGCGTCATTTGTGACGTTATTATGACGTTTCGATGACGGTCGAAAACGACGTTCGAAAAACGGCGGAAAACCGCCACCTCGAATTGTGACGGTTGCCGCCCCGTTCAGCACTTGTCCGGATCGAAATAGGTGACTTCGCTGAGCGCTCCCTTCACCTCGACATCGAGATAATCAAGCGACAACATGGCCGATATCCCGTTGGGAAATAAGAGATATCCCATCTCGAAGCTTGGCACGCCCTCGCCATCCGCCGGATCGAAATAGCTGATCCGCACGGGCCAGGGCTCCATCTCGGCAAGTGCCGCGCCCTTTCCGTCCACCTTCGCGTCAAGCCCTTGAACTGGAACGGTTTTTCCAATGAAAGCGGTGGTCGGATTCTCGCCCTTTTCCGTCCCGTCGAACAGCGGATGGCTGAAAACCTTGTGCCCTGCTTGCGCTTTTTCGATCAGCCCGAGGTTGTATTCCATGGGAAAAAGCGTCTCGCGGGGCATCGCCATGGGCTCGTCGCCTTCGCGTAAGAGCTTGATATCGCCGGACTTTTCGCGCGTTGCCGTGCCTTCCTCGCTATCGGTCAGCTCGCCATTCGTATACTCGGTCCGGGTGAAACGAAACTCGCTCCCATCCGCCGCTTCCCAATAGCTCAGGCGAACGTCGTTGCTCACAAACCCTTGATCTGCAACGGAAACTTTCGTCACCACGCGCTGCAACGAGGTATAGCCACCGCAAGCCGGCCCCCCTCGCCACTCGACGACCATGCGTCCCTCAATGCCCGTCACGTCGCTCACCGGCTGCATGTGTCCGAGCGACAGGTCATAGACGGCGCGATGCATCTGCAAGGACGGCGAAGCTGCCGCCACCCCGGTCTCCACGACAAAAAAGGCAATAATTACAGACACTAAACGCTCGAACCGCTTCACTTCGTTTCCGCTCCCGCACCGTCTATTTCAGCTCTTTTGCGAGCCTACACCATCGGGTAAACCGGATAACCAGTTCATCGGAAGGCTTTGCATGACCCGCCCTCGCATTCTCGTCACACGAAAATTACCGTCCGATGTAGAGGCCCGCGCTTGCGCGCATTTCGATGCCTCTCTCAATGAAGACGACACCCTGCCCACGCGCGAGACCATCATTGCGGATGCAAAGGGAAAGGACGGCCTTCTCGTCACCGTGACGGACAGGATCGACGCGGAGCTGATCGCCGCCCTCCCCGCGAGCGTCAAAATTATTTCAACCTTCTCAGTAGGTTACGATCACATTGACGTCGCCGCCGCCACCGCGCGCGGCATTGCCGTCACCAACACGCCGGACGTCCTGACCGATGCCACGGCCGAGATTGCACTCCTTCTCATGCTCGGCGCGGCTCGCAACGCGACCTCATCCATCGCCACTCTTCGTGAAGGCCGCTGGAAAAACTGGGCGCCCACGGGAATGCTGGGGACGGAGCTTTCCGGCAAGCGGCTGGGGATTCTCGGCCTGGGCCGTATCGGCCGCGCCACAGCTTCCCGCGCACGTGCGTTCGGTATGGAGATCCACTATCACAGCCGCCAGCGCCTCTCGCCCGAGCTGGAGGAAGGTGCGCGCTATCATGCTGATATTGCTTCACTTTTCAGCGTTTCAGACATCCTGTCCATCCATTGTGCCTCGACACCGCAGACACGCGGTCTGATCAACCGCGAGACCATTGCTCACCTGCCCGAGGGGGCCATCATCGTGAACACCGCGCGTGGCGACATCGTCGATGATGATGCCTTGATCGAAGCTCTCGCTTCCGGGCGCCTCGGGGCCGCCGGGCTCGACGTCTTCAACAACGAGCCGAACTTTCATCCCGGATATCTCAATCTTTCCAATGCCTTCCTCCTCCCTCATCTCGGCAGCGCCACGCTCGAAACACGCAACGCCATGGGGTTTCGCGCTCTGGAAAACCTTGAAGCGTTCTTCCGGGGAGATACGCCCCGCGACCTCGTATCCACCTAGGCGTGTTGGGAAATCGTTACCCTTAAGAGGCAAACTTTGCCGGTCCCTCCCACCGCCCCGCCTGCTAGGTAATTGATTTTACTCACTTTCTCTTCTGGCAGCGCATTTGCATCTTCAGCTCCACTCACACTCCAAACAGAGGGGCCACGGTAAGCCGTGACGGGGATATGGGGTATTCGAAGAGAACATTTGAAGGCGGCAATGAGCCCGCTGCGAGCATTATGGACGGCATCATGCCGTCCGATCCGCAGACGGAGCGTTTTCGCCGCAGTCTTGGACTCGGAAGCCGCACGCAAGCCAATCGCCACCTCGTCGCACAGGCAATCGCCTTTGCAAACGAAACCGAAAGCCGCATCGTTGCACTCAACGAACGCATCCGGCAGCTTGAGGCGCTTGCGCAGACCGACGAACTCACGGGGCTGCTCAACAGACGCGGTTTCGATGAAGTGCTTCGTCGCAATCTCCTGAGCGCCGCGCGCTATGAGGAAACGGGCCTTCTCGCCTATATCGACCTCGATGACTTCAAGACCGTCAACGACTGCCACGGCCACAGCGCTGGCGACGAAGTGCTGCGCCAGGTTGGTGCTTTCCTCAGCAAAAGCATTCGCGCAACGGACTATGCGGCACGTCTCGGCGGCGACGAATTCGCGATCCTTTTTGTGCGCGCCGATCATCGTCCGGCCCGTGAAAGGGCTCGCGAAATGCTGAGGGAGATCGGCAAGCTCAAGATCACCTGCAAGTCTCGCCGCATCTCCGTGCGCGCAAGCCTCGGCCTCGCAAGCTACAATGGCGAAACGCAGCTCGAAAACCTGATCGAGCGTGCGGACCGCGCCATGTATGCCGACAAGAAAAACGGCAGCCGGGCCGCTCGCCTCACCACGCTGGGATAACGAGCCGCGGCCGATCGCTCAGACGAACGGCTCGCCCTTGGGTTGCTGTTGCGTAATGCAATGGATCGAGCCCCCGCCAATTGCGATTTCCAGCGCCGGCACCGTCTCAATTTTTCGTCCCGGAAAGGCCTCCGCCATGACACCCGCCGCAACATCGTCGTTCGGGTCGTCATAGATCGGCATGATCACCGCCCCATTGGCGATGTATGAATTCACGTAGGACGTGCAGAGCCGCCTTCCGTCGTCCCTTCTGAACTGGCGTTGCGGTTGAGGGATCTCGATCACCTCCAGCGTTCTCCCTCGCGCATCCTTCGCCGTTTCGAGGCGCCGTTTGTTATCCTGCATCCGGGCATAATTCGGATCACGCCTGTCCTCCGGCATGTGCAGGAGAACACGGCCTTCGCCCGCAAAAGACGCGATCATATCGACATGTCCGCTCGTCTCGTCGTCTTCCAGTCCGCGGTCCAGCCAGATAATCCGCGCGACGCCGAGCGTCAGCGCAAGCGCCTCCTCGATCTGTTGCCTTGTCATTTCAGGGTTGCGGTTGTCGTTCAGCAAACATTCCTCGGTCGTTAGAAGCGTACCGTAGCCATCCACGGAAATCGCACCACCTTCCAGCACCATGTTGTTCGAATATTTGCGCATACCGAGCCGGTCGAGGATAAGTCCGGCCACTGCGGCGTCGTTTTCATAACCATGATAGGCGTTTCCCCATGCATTGAAACGCCATTGCGATCCGGCAGCATGTCCCTTGCCATCAACAAGAAAAACAGGGCCGGAGTCCCTGCACCAGCTATCGTCGATAGGGAGCGGCACCGTTTCGATGCCGCGTCCGCAGGCGAGCCGAACCTGCGCCTCGTCTTCCGGCCGGCAGACCATGCTCACCGGCTCGAAAGCGGCAATGGCTCGCGCAACCTGCGCATAGGCGGCATAAGTCTGTGGCAAGCGATCACCCCACACTTCTGCCCGGCTCGGCCATTGCATCCAGCAGCGCTCATGCGGCTCCCATTCAGCCGGCATGAACAGTCCATCATCCGCTGGCATACGCCGCTCGCTCATGCTCTGCCTTCCCGCTCTTTCACCGTGCCCTCTTAGGCGTTAGGTATAACGCGCCAACATAGTGCGGCAACCGCGGCAAAGGGAGTTAAAGCGACATGACCGGAAAGATCGAAGCCCGCCTGAAGGAAATCGGCATCGAATTGCCTGCTCCCTCGCAACCGGCCGGCACCTACGTGCCTTATGTCCTTACAGGCAATCTGGTTTTCATTTCGGGTCAGGGCCCCGTCGGCCCCAAAGGTTTCGAATATCAGGGAAAGGTCGGCAAGGAGCAGGACGCCGAGTCGGGAAAAGCCGCCGCTCGCCTCACCATGATCAATGTCCTCGCCCAGCTGAAGGCCGCATGCGGCGGAGACCTGGACCGGGTCACGCGCTGTGTGAAACTGCTCGGCTTCGTGAACTCCACCCCGGACTTCGACCAGCAACCTTCCGTCATCAATGGCGGTTCCGACCTGCTGGTGGAAGTTTTCGGAGAAGCCGGGCGGCATGCCCGCTCCGCCGTTTCCGCCGCGTCGCTCCCCTTCCAGATGACGGTGGAGATCGAAGCCATTTTCGAGATCGCATGAGCTGCACCTGTTTATTAGGATCGGGTCATGGGAGACAGCGAAGCAGCCATCATCCGTGTCGTGGACAGCCTTGCCAGCGTGGACAGCGAAAGCTGGGACGCTTGCGCCAATCCGCTGGGTGAACCGGCGAATCCCTTTGTCTCGCACGGATTTCTGAGCGCGCTGGAGGAGAGCGGGTCAGCCACACGGCACACAGGGTGGCTCGCTCAGCACATCCTTCTGGAGGATGAGGCAGGCAAGCTCGCCGGCTGCATGCCGATGTACCTCAAGAACCATAGCCGGGGTGAATATGTCTTCGACCACGGCTGGGCCAATGCCCTGGAGAACGCCGGGGGAAACTACTATCCAAAACTTCAGTGTTCGGTCCCCTTCACGCCAGCAACCGGTCCGCGCTTGCTCGTTCCGAACACCCCCATTCGCGAAGCCGTGGAAGATACATTGCTGGAAGGCGCCATCGAGATCGCCCGAAGACATGGCGTCTCCTCGCTGCACATCACCTTCCTCCCCGAACGGCAATGGAAGCGCGCAGGTGCCCACGGCCTGCTTCAGCGGACCGACCAGCAATTCCACTGGCACAACCGAGGCTACAGGACATTTGACGACTTCCTCGCCGATCTGTCCTCCCGCAAACGCAAGATGATCCGCAAGGAACGTGAGCGCGCCACAGAAAACGGCATCACTGTGGAGTGCGTGACAGGCAATGATCTCACGGAAGATCACTGGGACGCCTTCTTCACCTTCTACATGGATACAGGTGCACGGAAATGGGGATCGCCATACCTCACGCGGGATTTTTTCAGCCTGATAAATGAACGCATGGCCGATGAGACGCTTCTTGTGATGGCACGGCGCGATGGCAAACTGATCGCAGGCGCACTGAACTTCATCGGCGGTGATGCCTTGTATGGACGAAACTGGGGAGCTATCGAGCATCACCCGTTCCTTCACTTTGAATGCTGCTACTACCAGGCCATTGAATTTGCAATCAGCCGAGGCCTCGAACGCGTAGAGGCGGGAGCGCAAGGCGAGCATAAACTTGCGCGGGGCTATGTTCCCTCCCGGACCTATAGCGCACACTGGATCGCGAACACTTCGTTTCGCGAGGCGGTCGGCGAATATCTTTCCCGCGAACGCCAATATGTCGATCGCGATATTGCGATACTTGGCGAATACGCGCCCTTCCGGCACGATACGAGCAAAGACGAATATCAGGAGGATGATTTCTGACCGTGGCCTATGATCCAAACAACATCTTCGCAAAAATCCTGCGCGGCGACGCGCCATGCTTCAAGGTCTATGAAGACGACATGACTCTTTCCTTCATGGATGTCATGCCGCAGGCAGAAGGCCACACGCTCGTCATCCCGAAATTTCCGGCCGAGAATCTCTTCGATCTCGATCCTGAATATGCAGGCGCCATGGCGAAAACCGTTCAACGCATCGCCCCGGCCGTGAAGAAGGCATTCAACGTTCCGGGCATCCTTGTTGCGCAGTTGAACGGCGCAGAAGCTGGACAGACCGTCTTTCATATTCACACCCACATCATTCCGAGAAGGAACGGGATCGACCTGAAGCTTCACGCCCGGGGGATGGCGGACTTCAAGGAACTTGAAAGCCAGGCCGAAAAAATAAGGGCTCTGATCGAGTAGAAATAATGAATGGCTTTGTGCGTCCGGGGAGAGGGTGCAACAAAGCTGCACAGGGGCGGATAACATAAAATTCGTAAAACGCACTGCGTTTTACGCCGCCATTCTGTTTGCGGCGTCTGCTTGTTCCG
>CXWF01037634.1_pt1 | contig 25118 bp, 22 predicted proteins | sample 468421 | NCBI WGS metagenome assembly CXWF01 (sample SAMEA2620812, study PRJEB7988) | marine metagenome | biome: marine biome (ENVO:00000447); feature: surface water layer (ENVO:00002042); material: "saline water (ENVO:00002010), including plankton (ENVO:xxxxxxxx)" | depth 5 m
AACTGACGGAAGCGCTGCCGGATGAGGCCGCACCGGAAGAGCCCGTCTACGAGGCGCCGGCTGCGGAGCCTGTGCAGGCGGCCCCGGCTTATACACCGGAGCCCGAACTGGCCGCCGACGACATTCAGTTCGCCGAGCCCGAGCCGGAACCCGAGCCCATTCAGGAGCCGGTGCCGGTGCCGGAACCTGAACCCGTTCAGGAGCCGGAACCCGAGCCCGCGCCCCGGCTCGAAGCTGAAGCCGAACCGGAATCCGCGCCTGAGCCGGAGCCCGAAGTGGCGCCGTCCCTTGCCGCAGGCATTGCGCCGCAGCCCGATCCCGTGATCGAGGCTGGCGACCCCGATGTTGAGGAGCCCGTCATGAGTGCCGATCAGTCCCCGCTTCTGTCGAGCGACGCCGAAACCGCGACTTCAGCAGCCTTCGGCGCCCTTGCGAACTCGCTTGCCGATTCTTCCGGCGGTCGTACGCTTGAGGAGATCGTGGCCGATATGCTGCGTCCCATGCTCAAGGACTGGCTTGACGAGAACCTGCCTGCGCTGGTCGAACGGCTCGTTGCGGAAGAAATCGAGCGGGTAGCGCGGCGCAAACGCTGACGCTGCCGCTATCGCGGGGCCATATCGGCCCGATCAGTTCCGAATGCTTGATAGGGTGGCGCTGCCTGTGTAACACAGGCCCGCGCCGCCCTTTTTTGCGCCCTTTTTCACGGATGTGACCTCCAATGCTCGACAAGACCTTCAACCCGCAGGAAGCCGAAGCCAGGCTCTATGAACTCTGGGAGAAAAGCGGTGCTTTCCGTGCTGGAGCGGGCGGCCGGGTAGAAGCGGGCGCGAAGCCCTACAGCATCGTCATTCCGCCGCCCAACGTCACCGGCAGCCTGCATATGGGCCATGCACTCAACAATACGCTTCAGGACGTGCTGATCCGTTTCGAGCGCATGCGGGGCAAGGATGTGCTCTGGCAGCCGGGTCTCGACCATGCGGGTATCGCGACGCAGATGATCGTCGAGCGCCAGCTCGAAGCCGAAGGCAATATGGGCCGCCGCGAGATGGGCCGCGAAGCCTTCATCGAGCGCATCTGGAAGTGGAAAGGTGAAAGCGGGGGCACCATCATCGGCCAGCTTCGCCGCCTTGGTGCATCCTGCGACTGGAGCCGCGAACGTTTCACGCTGGATGACGGCCTGTCCAAAGCCGTGCTCAAGGTTTTCGTGGAACTTTACCGCGAAGGCCTGATTTATCGCGACAAGCGCCTTGTCAATTGGGACCCGAAGCTCCAGACCGCCGTTTCCGATCTCGAAGTCGAGAATATCGAGGTAAAGGGCCATTTCTGGCACTTCCGCTATCCGCTCGCTGATGGCGTCACCTATGAGTGGCCGCTTTTCGACGAGGACGGCAATCCAGCGGGCAGCGAGACGCGCGACTATATTGTCGTCGCCACCACGCGCCCCGAGACGATGCTCGGGGATACCGGCGTCGCCGTGAACCCGGAAGACGAGCGCTACAAGCCGCTTATCGGTAAATTCGTCGAACTGCCGATTGTTGGTCGGCGTATTCCCATCGTCGCGGACGAACATGCGGACCCCGAACAGGGATCGGGTGCGGTGAAGATCACGCCCGCGCATGACTTCAATGACTTCGAGGTCGGCAAGCGCCAGAACCTGGAGCAGATCAACATTCTCAATCCCGACGGTACGCTCAACAATGATGTGCCCGAAGCCTATCGGGGCATGGATCGCTTCAAGGCGCGGGAAAAAGTCGTCGCGGATATCGAGGCGCTCGGACTTCTCGAACGTATCGAGGACAAGCTGGTCATGGTTCCCCATGACGAGAAGTCGAAACAGGTCGTGATCGAGCCCTATCTTACCGACCAGTGGTATGTCGACGCCGCGACGCTTGCGAAGCCCGCCATTGAAGCGGTGGAGCGTGGCGAGACTGTCTTCGTCCCGAAGAACTGGGAAAAGACCTATTTCGAATGGATGCGCAACATCCAGCCCTGGTGCATCTCGCGCCAGCTCTGGTGGGGCCATCGCATTCCGGCCTGGTATGGGCCCGATGGTGAAGTCTTCGTTGGCTATTCGGATGAAGAGGCCGCCGAACTCGCGCAGAAGCATTATGGCAAGGCGGTCGAACTGATCCGCGATGAGGACGTTCTCGACACCTGGTTCTCGTCGGGCCTCTGGCCGTTCTCGACGCTGGGCTGGCCGGACGAGACGCCGGAACTGAAGCGCTACTACCAGACCGATGTTCTCGTCACCGCCTTTGACATCATCTTCTTCTGGGTCGCCCGTATGATGATGATGGGCCTGCATTTCATGGAAGAAGTGCCGTTCCACACCGTCTATATCCACGCCCTTGTCCGCGACGAGAAGGGCCAGAAGATGTCGAAGACGAAGGGGAACGTGATCGATCCCCTGAAGATCATCGACGAATATGGTGCGGACGCGCTGCGCTTCACGCTTGTCGCGATGGCGGCGCAAGGCCGCGACATCAAGCTGGCGACATCCCGCGTAGAGGGCTACCGCAATTTCGGCACCAAGCTCTGGAACGCCGCGCGCTTCTGCGAAATGAACGAATGCGTGCGCGTCGAGGGGTTCGATCCCACGAAGGTGAAAGAGACGGTCAACAAATGGATCGCGGGCGAGGCCGAGCGCACCTCAACCGAAATCACCGAAGCCATTGAGGCCTATCGTTTCAACGATGCGGCGAATGCCGCCTATCGTTTCGTCTGGAATGTTTTCTGCGACTGGTATCTCGAATTCATCAAGCCGCTGCTGATGGGCGAGAATGAGGAAGCGAAAGCCGAAACGCGCGCAACCGCCGCTTGGGCGCTCGACCGCATTCTGCTCATGCTCCATCCCTTCATGCCCTTCATCACCGAGGAGCTTTGGGAGCGCACGGCCGAAAAAGGTCCGGCACGCGAGAGCATGCTCGTCACCGCGAATTGGCCGACGCGCATCGGTCTTGGCGATGCCGCAGCCGATGCCGAGATGGATTGGGTCATCCGCTTCATCTCGGAAGTGCGTTCGGTCCGCGCGGAAATGAATGTGCCTGCCGGTGCGAAGGTTGCGCTTCTCATCAAGGATGCGAGCGCGGAAAGTCTCAACCGTCTTGAGCGTCACCGTAGCCTGATCGACCGTCTTGCGCGTCTGTCGAGCGTGGAGGTCGCGACGGAGGCGCCGCATGGTGCAATTCAGATCGTGCTCGACGAGGCGACGCTCATCCTGCCGCTTGCCAATCTTATCGACGTCGATGCCGAAACCGCGCGTCTGCGCAAGGAACTCGGCAAGCTCGAAGGCGAGGTGAAGAAGATCGACGCGAAGCTTGGCAATGCGAAGTTCCTCGCCGGGGCGCCCGAGCATGTTGTCGAAGAGCAACGCGAGCGGAAAGCCGGCGCCGAAGCGGCGATCGCCAAGTTCACCGATGCGCTGAAGCGGCTCGAAGGAGCAGCCTAGGCCTCCTCATCTCAACAGCGCGGCCCAGATCATGAGCGCAACCGCGATGCCGCCAGCCGCGGCCAGCAGGGGTATGCCGAGAAGATAGAGCAGGAAGAAATAGACGAAGGTGCCTGCAAAGAGCCCGGCGCCGATCCAGAGGACGGTGATCCCGAGCCAGAGCAGGAGGGGAAGCAGGATAATCAGCGCGATTGCCACAATGATCAGGGTGGTTGGATCTGCGATGGTTTTCTCCTTTGATCAGGCGTTGCTCCTCTGTTTCATCAAGAACGTCGGTTCTCGCTGAAACGTTCCTGTTATCCGATCACATCGCCGTGATGAAAAAAGGCGGCCCGCCAGGGCCGCCTTTTTGCTCCGTAAAGCCTGGCGCGTTCAGTTATCGAACACGATCACAGAGCGGGCGAGTTCGCCGCGCTTCAACTCGTCGAAGGCTTCGTTCACGTCTTCGAGCTTGACGCGCCGCGAGATCATCTCGTCGAGCTTCAACTTGCCGGACATGTAGAAGTCAACGAAGCGTGGCATGTCGATCGGGAAGCGGTTCGAGCCCATCGTCGAGCCCTGGATGCGCTTCTCGGCGAGGAAATCGGGGCCGTGCAGCTCGATATTGACGCCGACCGGGATCATGCCGATCACGTTTGCCGTGCCGCCGCGGCCGAGCATGCGGAAGGCCTGTTCCGTCGTCGCCTTCAGGCCGATGGCCTCGAAGGAATGGTGGACGCCTTGCCCGTTCGTGAGTTCCATCACCTGCTGCACAGGGTCGCCATCCTTCGGGTTCACGACGTCCGTCGCACCGAATTCCTTGGCGAGGTTCAGCTTCGAGCCCTGCATGTCGATGGCGATGATGCGGCCCGCGCCCGCAATCGCCGCGCCGTTGATGCAGGCAAGGCCCACACCGCCCGCACCTATAACGGCGACCGTCTCGCCCGGCCGCACCTTGGATGTGTGGATCACTGCGCCCACGCCCGTCGTCACCGAACAGCCGATCAGCGCTGCCCGGTCAAGCGGCATGTCCTTGCGGATCGCCACGCAGGCATGTTCGTGGATCAGCATTTGCTCTGCGAAAGAGGACAGGTTGAGGAACTGGTTCATGCTGCCGGGTGCGGTGCCGAGGCGCGGTTCGTCCTCTGCTCCGCGCTTCGTCTCGGGGCTCACGCAGAGTGACAGATGTCCCGTCAGGCAATGCTCGCAATGGCCGCAGAAAGCCGAGAGGCAGGTGATGACGTGGTCGCCCGGCTTTACCGTGCGCACTTCCGAGCCTACCTGTTCCACCACGCCCGCACTTTCATGGCCGAGCACGGCAGGCAGAGGGTAGGGGTAGGAGCCTTCGAGGAAGTGAAGGTCCGAATGGCAGACGCCGGCTGCCACAGTGCGGATCAGCACCTCGCGCGGGCCCGGCTTGTTGATCTGAACATTTTCAATGGTGAGCGGTTTGCCCACCTCGCGCAAAACGGCGGCTTTCATGGCTGCTATATCTCCCTGTTTTCCTGTTTTTATTGATTCTGGGTTTTCGGTTGGGAGGGTGATGTTCTCCCGCAACTGCCGCCGGGTCAACTCACTCCGTCGTCTCGCGGCATAAAGTCCGAGTGGCGGAGTGGGGCTTTATCGGGCGTATCCCAGCGCCTACTATCCGGCCAGCAATAAGGGAGAGCTCACATGGACAAGAAAACATTCGACAAATCGAAGCTGCCAAGCCGCCATGTGAGCGTGGGGCCGGAGCGTGCCCCGCATCGCTCCTATTATTATGCGATGGGCCTCTCCGAAGAAGAGATCGCGCAGCCCTTTGTCGGCGTCGCGACCTGCTGGAACGAGGCCGCGCCCTGCAACATCGCGCTTATGCGGCAGGCTCAATCCGTGAAACGCGGCGTTGCGCAGACCGGCGGCACCCCGCGCGAGTTCTGCACCATCACGGTGACGGACGGTATCGCGATGGGGCACCAGGGCATGAAATCGTCGCTGGCGAGTCGCGACCTCATTGCGGATTCCGTCGAGCTCACCATGCGCGGTCATTGCTATGATGCGTTGGTCGGCCTTGCCGGTTGCGACAAGTCGCTTCCCGGCATGATGATGTCGATGGTCCGTCTCAACGTCCCTTCCGTCTTCATGTATGGCGGGTCGATCCTGCCGGGCCACTTCAAGGGCAAGGACGTCACCGTGCAGGATGTCTTCGAGGCGGTAGGTCAGCACTCGGCGGGCAACATGGCCGATGAGGAGCTGCACGATCTCGAATGCGTTGCCTGTCCTTCCGCCGGTGCCTGCGGCGGCCAGTATACGGCCAACACGATGGCTTGCGTCTCGGAAGCGATGGGGCTTGCGCTGCCGGGGTCTGCCGGTGCGCCCGCGCCTTATGAGAGCCGCGACGAATATGCGGAAGCCTCCGGCCGCGCTGTCATGCAGCTTCTCGCAAACAACATCCGTCCGCGCGATATCGTCACGCGCAAGGCGCTCGAAAACGCGGCGGTGATCGTTGCCGCGACTGGCGGTTCCACCAATGGCGGGCTCCATCTACCGGCCATCGCGCATGAGGTGGGCATAGATTTCGATCTCATGGAAGTCGCGGAGATTTTCAAGAAGACGCCCTATATCGCGGACCTGAAGCCCGGCGGCAATTATGTCGCGAAGGATCTCTTCGAGATTGGCGGTGTTTCGCTCATCCTCAAGGCGCTGCTCGACGGCGGTTTTCTGCATGGCGATTGCCTCACCGTCACGGGCCAGTCGCTTGCCGACAACCTGAAAGACGTGAAGTTCGACACCGAGCAGAAGATCGTCCGTCCCGTGACGAACCCGCTCTCGCCGACGGGCGGTGTCGTCGGCCTTCAGGGCTCGCTCGCGCCGGACGGAGCCATCGTCAAGGTTGCAGGCATGGCGCCGGAGAAGCTGAAATTCCGAGGGCCTGCGCGCTGCTTTGATAGCGAGGAGGAAGCCTTCGCCGCCGTCGAGGACCGCAACTACAAGGAAGGCGAGGTTCTCGTCATCCGCTATGAGGGACCGAAGGGCGGCCCCGGCATGCGCGAAATGCTCTCCACCACTGCCGCGCTATATGGGCAGGGCATGGGCGACAAGGTGGCGCTTATCACCGATGGCCGCTTCTCGGGCGCCACGCGCGGCTTCTGCATCGGCCATGTCGGCCCGGAGGCTGCCGTCGGCGGACCCATCGCGCTTGTCGAGGATGGCGACATCATCGAGATCGACGCCGCGAGCGGCACCATCGAACTTGAGGTGGACGAAGCCACGCTCGAAAAGCGCCGCGCGTCATGGCGCCCGCGCGAGACCATGTATGCCTCGGGCGCGCTCTGGAAATATGCCCAGCTCGTCGGTCCAGCCCGGAACGGTGCGATCACGCATCCCGGCGCGAAGGCTGAAAAGCATGTCTATGCCGATATTTGAGGCCACAGCTTCACCATATTTCGGCATTTAATATGCGTTTCGGGGCTCTTCTGGCAGAATGGCTCCCGACCTCATTCAAGGCCCGTTCAGGAGAACCCATGACCGTCCGCAAGAGCCTCGCCGTCCTCGCCGCCGTCTTCGGCCTCAATCTGGCCGTTACCGGGGCCGTCTTCGCGGAGCCTTCCCATGAGGCGCAAGCCGCCTATGAGCGCGGCGTCGCCGCGCAGCAGGCGGGCGACATGGAGAGTGCGGTCACCGAGTGGAAGGAGGCAGCGGAAGGCGGTCACACGGGGGCTGCGTGGATTCTCGCCAATCTTTACGACAAGGGCGTTGGCGGTGTGCAGCAGTCCGACGCCAAGGCCTATGAGTTCCTGCTCCGCGCTGCGCGTGGCGGCCAGCCCGCCGCCGCGGTCCGTCTCGGCGAGGTCTATCTCCAGGGCAATGAGAATATCGGCCTGAAGCAGAATTACGAACAGGCGCTGAAGAGCTTCGAGGCTGCCTCGCTCGCCCAGCGCGGCGATGCGCAATATTACGTCTCGATCATGCACCGCAATGGCTGGGGCACGCCGGTCGACCGCACGGAGAGCCTGCGCTGGCTTCTCCTTTCCGCGAACAAGCGCTACGCGCCTGCCTTCGCCGAGCTTGGCCGTGTTCACATGGAAGGCGACGGTGTCGTCAAGAGCCGCATCGACGGCTGGGGTTATCTGTTGCTCGCCAACCGTTTCGGCGATGCCGGGCAGCGCGCCGCCGCCGATGAACTCATGGAGAAGTACGAAGGCTGGATGAAGCCCGGCGAAAAGGAGAAGGCGCAGGAAATGGCCAATACCTGGATCGCCTCCCACGGCGGGGCGTGAGGTCTCAGCCGAACACCATCTTCTCCTCGCCGAACCAGAGCGGGACTTCGCGAAATCGATGAACTTCGCTTCGTCCTCCAGAAGCTGCCGCTTGGCTTCCGCGCCCTCGGGCGTTGTTGTCGCGCTCGCGAGGTCGTCCATGCTCTCCCACCAGAGCTGCGCCACCGCGAGTTTGGCCTGACCCAACATAAAGGTGTCATCCTGGCACTCGTTGCCGGGCCCCAATCCAAGTCTCGTGCAAGAAAAGAGGCGAATGGGTCCCGGGAACAAATCCCGGCATGACACTTGAGTTTTTGGACGCCCCCTGCATCATTTCCGAGACTGCTTTGCCTTCATGCCGAAGACCGAAGTATGCGAGAGAACGGACAGAGAAAATCATGCGCATCGCCGTTGGCGGCTTCCAGCACGAGACCAACACCTTCGCGCCCACCAAGGCGGATTATGCTGCCTTCGAGCAGGCGGATTCATGGCCTTCGCTTCAGAGGGGTGAGGGGCTTCTCTCCGCCTTCAAGGGTATGAACGTGCCTGTCGCCGGTTTCATCGATGCGGCGTCTTCGGGGAATACCCTGCTGCCGCTCGTCTGGTGTTCGGCAACGCCTTCCGCCCATGTCACGGAAGATGCCTTCGAGCGCGTCATGGCGATGATGCTTGAAGAGCTGCGGAACGCAGGAAGTATCGATGCCGTCTATCTCGATCTGCACGGCGCGATGGTCACGGAGCATTTCGATGACGGCGAGGGCGAGATCCTTGCCCGCGTGCGTGCGCTCATTGGCCCGGACATTCCGCTTGTCGCCTCGCTCGACCTTCACGCCAATGTCACGGAGCGGATGGTGGCGCAGGCCGATGCGCTCATCGCCTATCGCACCTATCCGCATGTCGACATGGCGGAGACTGGCGCGCGCGCCGCGGCGCATCTCACTCATCTCGTGAAGTCGGGCACATGTCAGGCAAAGGCCATGCGCCGCCTTGACTATCTCATTCCGCTTACCGCGCAATGCACGTTGATCGAGCCGGCCGCGCATCTCTATGGCTTTGTCGCCGAAGCGGAGGGCCGTGACACAGGCAATGGACGTGTCAGCAGCGTTTCCTTCACCACGGGCTTCCCGCCCGTCGACATTCCCGAATGCGGGCCTGTGGTCATTGCCTATGGCGATACGGAGGCAGCGGCGGTGGAAGCCGCCGAGCGCATCGCCGCTGCGGGACGCGAAGCCGAGCCCGATTTTCGCGAAAAGCTCTGGTCCGCGCGCGATGCCGTCGCTCATGCGATCAAGCATTCATCGCCCGGCAAGGGTCCCATCGTCCTTGCCGACACGCAGGACAATCCCGGCGCGGGCGGCAATGGCGACACGATCGGCATTCTCGCGGAGCTGATCGCGCAGGACGCGCAGAATGCGTGTCTGGCCGTTCTCTTCGATCCCGAAAGCGCCGCTCGTGCAGCAGAGGCGGGCGAGGGCACGACCGTCTCTCTCTCGCTCGGCGCGAAGACCGGCGGCGCGCCCGGGGAGCGTCCACTCGAAGGCGCGTTCGAGGTGATGCGTGTTACCAATGGCGAGTTCCTTGCCTCCGGCCCCTTTTATGGCGGGGCGCGCATGTCGCTCGGCACAACCGTCCGTCTGCGGAGGGGTGGCGTTCAGGTCGTTGTTGCCTCCCGCAAGGGGCAGTGCGCCGACAAGGAGATGATCCGCCATACCGGACTCGACCCGCAGGGCCTCGCCATTCTCGCGGTCAAAAGCTCGGTTCATTTCCGCGCCGATTTCGGGCCAATGTCGAGCGAGGTGCTTGTCGTCGAAAGCCCGGGTCCGAATACGGCGGACCTTGCGAAACTTTCCTTCACACGGCTTCGCAAGGGGCTTCGCGTCACGCCGATGGGCGAGGGCTTCGGCGAATAGGCGCCGTCGTCTGAAACGGGGATAATATTTCTCTGATTTTTTCTGATTTTTACCGGGGGATATCCGCCGCGTTTGCAACGGTTTCGTGACATTTCGATGACGGTGGACCGTGTTTATCCGCAGGGGCGGGGATAACTTGCCTCAGTCGAAGTCGAGTTCAGCCCAGATCGGAACATGGTCCGAAGGCTTCTCGCGACCCCTGACATTGCGGTCGATATCGCTTGCTTTCAGCCGGTCAGCCGCCTGCGGCGAGAGCAGGATATGGTCGATCCTGATACCGTTGTCCTTGGCCCAGGCGCCTGCCTGATAGTCCCAGAACGTATAGCGATGCGCTTCGCTGTGACAGGCGCGGAAGGCATCGGTGAGACCGAGGTTGATCAGTTCACGGAACTTTGCGCGTGTTTCGGGACGAAACAACGCATCGTTCGCCCATGCCTTTGGGTCATATACATCGTCCGCTGTCGGGATCACATTGTAGTCGCCGAGTAGCGCCAGCGGTTCTTCGTAGGAAAGGAGCTTTCCTGCGTGGTCGATCAGGCGGTCCATCCAGCGCAGCTTGTATTCGAACTTGTCGGTGTCCACCGGATTACCGTTGGGCAGATAGATCGAGGCCACGCGCAGGGTGCTCTTGCCTGCCGGTATAACGGCTTCGATGTAGCGTGCGTGGTCGTCGCTGTCATTGCCGGGGAGACCGCGCGTGATGTCGTCCAGCGGAAATTTCGAGAGAATGGCGACACCGTTATAGGTCTTCTGCCCATGCGTCGCGACATTGTAGCCGAGGTCTTCAATCTCGCTGCGTGGAAAGGCTTCGTCGACGCATTTCAGTTCCTGCAGGCAAACCACATCCGGCGTGGCTTCCTTCAGCCAGTCGGTGAGATTGCCAAGCCGTGCCTTGACCGAATTGACGTTGAAACTCGCGATCTTCATGACGCCCCCTCAGCTATTTACGGCTGCTTGCGGTTGCGGTCTCCAGTCGGAATTCATCAGCCTACACCTCTACACAAACAGAATCGCCAAAAGAGCGTGAGGATACGCTTTGAAGCCGATAGGTAAAATCGCAATTGTTCCTGAAGGGATGCAATTCAGCGCCGGGCCGTCTTCTCAAATGGAGAAAGATGTGCCACAGCCGCATGAGGCGGTCGCGTTCGGGTTGTTGATCTTGAAGGCGGAGCCGATGAGGTCGTCCACGTAATCGATCTCGGAGCCTGCGAGGTATTCGACGGAAACCGAGTCGATCAGCACCTTCACGCCGTTCTTTTCGAGCACGAGATCGTCATCGGTCTTCGTGTCGTCCAGCGTAAAGCCATATTGAAAACCGGAGCAGCCGCCTCCCTGCACGGAGACACGCAGCACCGTACCCTCATCCTCGCCCTCGAGAATTTTGCCAATCTGCTTGGCCGCACGATCCGTCAGAGAGACCGGTACGTTCGTGGTAGCAGGATCGATTATTGCGCTGTCCGTCATGTCTGTCCTTGGGGCCTTCGCTCTAATCCAAGCTTTCAGCTTTCAACCATACTAGAATTGCCTTAGCAGATATGTAAGAGCCTGTGTGTCGGATTTCAAACCGGACGCGGGCTAACACCATAAGGAATCGAGGGTTTTCGTGCCGATCGCCAATCCTGCCGCCACAGCCCCCTATGCCACAAGGGCCGAGGAGAGCCGTGGACGCCTCTTTAAGGAGAATGAGAGCGCCACGCGAACCGCTTTCCAGCGCGACAGGGACAGGATCATCCATTCCGGCGCCTTTCGCCGCCTCAAATACAAGACGCAGGTCTTCGTTTATCACGAGGGCGACAATTACAGGACGAGGCTCTCTCACTCGCTGGAAGTCTCGCAGATCGCGCGTTCCATTGCCCGTGTGCTTGGCCTTGACGAGGATCTCGCGGAGGCCCTGGCGCTTGCCCATGACCTCGGCCACACGCCGTTCGGACATGCAGGCGAGACGGCGCTCGATGCCTGCATGACGGAGTTTGGCGGCTTCGACCACAATGCGCAGACGCTTCGCATCGTGACCAAGCTCGAACATCGCTATGCGCGTTTCGACGGCCTCAATCTCACTTGGGAAACGCTCGAAGGTCTGGTGAAACATAATGGGCCTCTGATTGGTCCCGGCCGCAGCATCCAAGACCTGCCGCGGGCCATCGTCGAGTATGCTGAGACTCAGGATCTTGAACTTGGCAGCTTCGCAGGACCGGAAGCCCAGGTCGCCGCGTTGGCCGACGACATTGCCTATAACAACCATGACATCGACGATGGTTTGCGCGCCGGGCTTTTTTCGATTGACGACTTGATGGCCCTGCCGCTTGTCGGCGATGTCTTCAACCGCGTGATGGATCGCTATCCGGGCCTTGAAGAGCCACGCGTGACACATGAGGCGGTGCGTGAACTCATTGGTACCATGATCTCCGACCTTCTGTCTGAAACGAAGCGGCGGCTCGAAGCGGCGAAGCCTGCCTCCGCCGCCGAGATCAGGGCACTTGACCGGCCCGTTGCCGCTTTCACGCCGGAGATGACGGAAAATAACGCGGCGCTCAAATCCTTCCTCTTCCAGCGCATGTATCGCCACTACCGCGTCAACCGGTCGATGGGCAAGGCTCAGCGCATCGTTCGTGACCTCTTCGCACTGCTTCACCAGGCGCCGGACCAGCTTCCTCCGGAGTGGCAAAAAGGCTGCGACGGACCGGGTGGCTTCAAGACCGCCCGCCGGGTTTGCGATTTCATTGCCGGCATGACCGACAAGTTCGCCATCGAGGAGCATCAGCGCCTTTTCGACCTCCACGATCCCCGTGCCTGAGAGGGCTGGAAACGCGGGGGGACGGCAGCTAGAGTGCGCGCCGCCGGGAACGGGTTCCCGGTCAAGGACATAAGTGACGGCGGCAATGAATATTTTCCGGTATTTCGAGGAACGTGTAGAGGCGGCTTTGGGCGCGCTTGTAGAGGAGGGGGGGCTGCCGCCCGGCCTGGATACGGCGCGCGTCGCTGTCGAGCCCCCACGTGATCCGTCTCATGGCGACCTTTCCACCAATGCCGCGATGGTGCTGGCCAAGCCCGCGGGCGCGAAGCCCCGCGATCTGGCAGAGAAGCTTGCCGCGCGCCTGTCGACGGAAGAGGCGGTGACGGAAGTCTCCGTCGCAGGGCCCGGCTTCATTAATTTGCGCCTCGATCCGGCATTCTGGGTTGCGCGCTTGCCGGAAATGTTGCGCGCCGGTGCTTCTTATGGCGCTGGCGATCTGGGCAAGGGCGAAGCCGTCAACGTCGAATATGTGTCCGCTAATCCGACAGGGCCGATGCATGTCGGTCATGTGCGCGGTGCGGTTTTTGGCGATGCACTGGCAAATCTTCTGGAAAAAGTCGGCTACCGTGTTTGCCGCGAATATTACATCAACGATGCGGGTGGCCAGATCGAGGTTCTCGCGCGAAGCGCGTTGCTGCGTTATCGCGAAGCGCTGGGAGAGAACATCGGAGCGATTCCGGAAGGGCTTTATCCGGGCGACTATCTCAAGCCGGTCGGGGAGGCGCTCGCGGCGGCACATGGCAAGAGCCTGCTTGAGATGGAAGAGGGTGAAGCACTCAAGATCGCGCGTGAGACAGCCGTCGAAGCGATGATGGAGCTTATTCGCGGTGATCTCGCGGTGCTCGGTATCGTGCATGAGGTGTTCTACTCCGAGCTGTCGCTCCACCGGTCGGGAGCCGTCGAAAAGACGTTGAAAATGCTCGAAGACAAGGGGCTCATCTATATCGGTACGCTGGAGCCGCCCAAGGGCGAAGTGCCTGACGATTGGGAAGCGCGGCCGCAGACGCTTTTCCGCTCGACGGAGTTCGGCGACGATGTAGACCGGGCGTTGAAGAAATCCGATGGCAGCTGGACTTATTTCGCACCGGACATCGCCTACCATCTTGACAAGTTCGAGCGCGGCTACCGCACCTTGATCGATGTCTGGGGGGCGGATCACTCGGGCTATATCAAGCGGATGAAGGCCGCGATTGCGGGCGTGACCGGCGGGGAAGCCGAGTTCGACGTGAAGGTCTGTCAGCTTGTTCGCCTCTTCCGCAACGGCGAGCCTGTGCGCATGTCGAAGCGCGCAGGCGACTTCGTCACGCTGCGCGATGTCGTGGATGAAGTCGGCAAGGATGTCGTGCGTTTCATGATGCTTACGCGCAAGAACGATGCGCCGCTCGATTTCGACTTCGCCAAGGTGATGGAGCAGTCGCGCGATAACCCTGTCTTCTATGTCCAATATGCTCATGCCCGCATTCATTCGGTGCTGCGCAAAGCGGCGGCCGAGGGAGACTACGACCTCTCCGACGCGGCGCTTGCCAATGCGCCGCTCGAGCGGCTCACGGATGATGCGGAGCTGGCGCTTGTCCGGCTGATGGCTGGTTTTCCGCGGCAGGTCGAACTTGCGGCCCTTGCCCATGAGCCGCATCGCATCGCCTTCTATCTCTACGACCTTGCTTCCGCCTTCCATGCCCTGTGGAACAAGGGCAAGGACGAACCCGCGCTCCGGTTCATCCTGCCCGAAGACAAGGATGCTACGCTGGCGAGACTTGCGTTGATTCGTGCAGCGGCTCACGTCATAGCCGCCGGTTTGGGGATTCTGGGGGTCGAACCGATCGAGGAGATGCGCTGATGTCCAACAGGGATGGCGGCTGGGACGAAGAACCGGAATACGACATCGATCCCGATATCGAAGACTACGAACAATATGAGGATGAAGACGGCGCGCCGGGCGGCAAGCGTCGGAGCCTGATGCTCTTCAGCGTCATCGCGCTGATAGCTGTGTTCGCAGGCGTGGTCTTTCTTGCCTATCGTCAGGGTACGCAGCAGGGTCCAAACGATGCGCCGCCGATCCTTCGTGCAGATGGTGAGCCGACGAAAGAGCTTCCCGAAAATCCTGGCGGCAAGAAGTTTCCGCATCAGGATGCCGGTGTCTACAATCGCATCACGGGCGATGATGAAAGCGAACCCAGCAAGGGCGAACAATTGCTGCCTCCTGCGGAGGAGCCTCTCGCAATAGACAATTCCGCGATCCCTGCGCGGCAGGATCAGCAGGCGCTTGACCGTATGGCGGAGTCGCTCGAAACCAGCGGTATCGAAAGCCGTCCGCTCGGCGATGCGCCTTCTGGGTCACCTTCCGGCGCACCCGTGCAGCAGGCTGTTCCTGTCGAGGAGGAGCCCGTCACCAAAGCATCGGAGCCGGTCGAGCAGCCATCCTCTCCGGCTTCTTCTTCTTCTTCTTCTTCTGGCTCTTCTTCGGGCGGCTATGTCGTTCAGCTCGCCGCCTTCCGCGATGAGCCGTCGGCGCGCGATGCCTTCAAGAATCTGCAGGCGAAATATCCCGACCTGCTGGGTTCGCGGGCAATCGATATTCAGCGTGCTGATCTCGCCGAGAAGGGCATCTATTACCGTCTACGCGCCGGTTATATGGACAAGGCCACGGCGGACAGGCTTTGTGCTGACCTTGGTGCGCAGGGGCAGGGCTGTCTGGTGAGGCCGAAGTGAGCCTCACGTCGGCGATCTACGGATGCGCCGGCACCGAACTCAGTGATGCCGAGAAACGCTTCTTTCGTGAGGCGCGGCCTTGGGGCTTCATCCTGTTCGCGCGAAACATTATCGACCCCGATCAGCTTCTTCATCTTACGTCTTCGTTGCGCGAAGCTGCGGGCCATGACGCGCCGATCCTGATCGATCAGGAAGGCGGCAGGGTACAGCGACTGCGTCCGCCTCATTGGCGCGCGTGGCCAGCCGGGCGGCGCTATGGAGAAATTTATGAACAGGATTCCGAGAGAGGCCTTCACGCGGCGCGTCTCGGCGCCCGGCTGATCGCGGCCGAGCTTCGCAGCGTTGGTGTCACCGTCGATTGCCTGCCGGTGCTGGATGTTCCGGTGCGGGGCGCGCATGACGTCATTGGCGACCGTGCCTATGGAAATGAGCCCGGTCTCATTGCTGCGCTTGGTCTCGCCGTGGCAGAAGGGCTCATGTCAGGCGGCGTTTTGCCAGTCGTCAAGCACATGCCGGGGCATGGTCGTGCCCGTTGCGATAGTCACGAGAATTTGCCTGTGGTCGACGCATCTCTCGAAGAACTCGAAGGCCGCGATTTTGCGCCTTTTCATGCGTTGAGGGCGCTGCCGCTCGCAATGACGGCTCATGTCGTCTACACCGCACTTGACCCTGATTATCCGGCAACGACCTCCGCGACCGTCATCGGCGAGACGATCCGGGGCCGTATCGGCTTCGAGGGGCTGCTTATGTCTGACGACCTCTCCATGAAGGCTCTCAAGGGCGATTTCGAGGCGCGAACGCGGGCTTCTCTCGCGGCAGGCTGCGACCTCGTTCTCCACTGCAATGGAGATATGGCCGAGATGGAGGCGGTGGCCGTTGAAGCGAGGCCCCTTGAGGGAGAAAGCCTCAAGAGGTCGGAGGCGGCGCTTGGCCGCGTCGTGCTGCCCTCCGAAGCGGCCGATATTGATTCGTTATGGGCCGAATTCAGCGAAATTACCGCTTTGGCCTGAGAAGATCGCTGGGGATAAGCCGAGAAACGGGGTACCCGCGCCGGGGGGTGAAGGGTATAAAGGCCATTCGTCTTTAGTCACCGGGCAGGATCGGCTAGAGCACGCGGGGAATTCAACAATCTGGACCGGATGCAGCAGGCAGTCATGACCGAGGCGCCTTCTCAAAGCGACGCAGATGGCGGCGCGCAGCCTGATGAAGCTGCGGGCGCGGGCACGGCTGCGTCCTTCGAGGAAGGTCCGCCTCGCGACGCGATAGAGGCTAACGAAAATACACTGATCGTCGATCTGGATGGCTTCGAGGGGCCGCTCGATGTTTTGCTGACGCTTGCGCGGAACCAGAAGGTCGACCTCACGAAGATTTCGATCCTGAAGCTCGCCGAGCAGTATCTCGACTTCATCACGCAAGCAAAGCGGATGGAACTCGATCTCGCGGCCGACTATCTCGTGATGGCGTCCTGGCTGGCATTTCTCAAGTCCAAGCTGTTGTTGCCGCCGCCCGAAGAGGAGGAAGGTCCCTCCGGTGCCGAACTGGCCGCGCGGCTCGCCTTCCAGTTGCAGCGGCTTGAAGCCATGCGCAAGGCCGCGCAGGAAATCTTCAACCGGCAGTGCCGCATGGGAATGCACGTTTTTCAGCGTGGCGCGCCGGAAGGCATCCGCCTTATCAAAACGAGCGAATATCAGGGAACGCTCTTCGATCTGCTGAAGGCTTATTCGGACCAGCGTCTCAAGGGCCATGACACGAAGTGGGAACCTAAGCGCCTGCCGATCATGGCCATTGAGGCGGCACGCCGCAGGCTGGAAAGCATGATGGGCATGATGTTTGACTGGGGGCAGATTGACAGCTATCTGCCGCTTGAAGAGATGAGCCCGGCGCTCCGCCGTTCCGCGGTTGCGAGCACGTTCAGCGCGGCGCTTGTTTTGGCAAAGGACGGGCTCATGGAAATCCGGCAGTCGGGCGCCTTCGGTCCGGTTTTCGTCCGGCGGCGCGAGCAGACCCCCGATCAACCGCCGGCCGGCCCGGCCGACACGTCGGAGAACCACGAAGAATGACCGATGAGACGACCCTGAGCGAAGCCGAAAGCGATACCGACATGTCAGCCGACGAGCAGGAACCAGACAAGGACGGAGAAGAGGGTACGGAAGCCGAGGCGCCGCAAGAAGAGGCTGCGCCGGAAAACGATGCTCCGGAGAACGTCGTCAAGTTTCCTGGCGACGCAACGGAACACGCGCAACTCATGCGCATGGCGGAGGCGCTGCTGTTCGCGGCGGCCGAACCGCTCGATATAGACAGCATCGCTGCGCGCCTGCCGGATGGTGCCGACGTTGGCGCCGTCATCGAAGATCTTCAGAAAGCCTATGAAAGCCGAGGTGTAAACCTCGTCCGCATCGCAAATAAATGGATGTTCCGAACGGCAGACGATCTCTCCTTCCTGATGGAGCGTGAGGCTGTCGAACAGAAGCGGCTCTCGCGTGCGGCAATGGAGACGCTTGCGATCATTGCCTATCACCAGCCGGTCACCCGAGCCGAGATCGAGGAAATACGAGGCGTTTCCGTTTCGAAGGGCACACTCGACGTGCTGATGGAAACGGGCTGGGTGCGTCTTCGCGGACGAAAGCGGACGCCGGGCCGTCCTGTGACCTACGGTACGACCGAGGATTTCCTCGTCCATTTCGGGCTGGAGAATGTAGGCGACCTGCCAGGCCTCGACGAACTCAAGGCCGCCGGGCTTCTGGATGGACGGCTACCGCCGGGCTTCGATATTCCGAACCCGTCGGATACGGGCGGCGAAGGGGATGGCGAGTTTGAAGATGCCGCCGAACCGGAATACGGCGCTGAGCTGGACGACCATCTGGAGCAGGAAAAGAGCGACGACGACTAAAGCATCGCTTCATCCAGATTCCAGGGTTTAGGCGTAATATCCTTTGAACTCAGAGGGTTGCCAGCCTTGGTTGATCGCATACCTTGACCGCGTGCCGGGCCTTTAGATGAGGGTTTGATATCGCAATTTTGGCACAGAACGCCCATATTGGTTTCAGGTAGTGCTTTATTTCGAGCAAGGCTGGGGCTCATTCCTGGCTGTTGGAGACAGAAATGCCGGGTTGGACACAAATCCTGATCGTCCTCGTCCTCATCGTGCTGCTGTTTGGCAGGGGCAAGATTTCGGACATGATGGGTGACGTTGCGAAAGGTATCCGCAGCTTCAAGAAGGGGCTTGCCGACGAAGACGAGGTTCAGTCGGCGCAGCCGGAACCCAAGACGATCGACGCGACAGCTTCTCATGAAGAGAACGCGGAGAAGAATAAAGCCTCCCACGGCTAACAGCTTCGGGCGGGCTTTCGTCCCGGAACCTCTACGGAGGCGAGGGACCGAGGCGTTTCAGGACCGCATATGTTCGATATCGGATGGTCAGAACTCATGGCCCTTGTGGTCATTGCCATCATCTTCGTCGGTCCCAAGGACCTGCCGAGGATGATGCGCACGGCTGGCCAGTATGTCGCCAAGGTCAGGGCCATGGCGCGTGAGTTTCAGAATTCCTTTGAAGACCTTGCCAGGGAAGCCGAGCTGGATGAGCTCCGCAAGGAGGTGTCCGACCTTCGCGGCAAGGTCACCGAGCCGATGCGTTCGCTTCAGCGCGAGATGGACAAAACTGTGAAGATCGGTGGTGGCGGTGCGGGAGCGGCTGCGTCCGCTGCGACCGAGGCCGGGGAGGAGCGGGGCGAACCTCTTGATACGGGCGATGTTTCCGAGGGGATTGCGGAAGCGATCCGGGAGGCGGAAGCCGTCGAAGCCTATGAGACGAGCGAGCCGGTACCTGCCGGGGGCATTGTCGAGACGAAGCGGACCCAGACAAAGCAGGAAGGTGAATGAGCACCTCTTCCGCCGAACCCAATCCCGACGATGAAATTGAGGCCTCAAGGGCACCGTTGCTGGATCATCTGATCGAGCTGCGCGCGCGGCTGATCAAGGTTCTGCTGGCTTTTGCTGTCGGCTTTGGCATCTGTTTCTTTTTCGCCAAGTACATCTTCAACCTGCTAGTCGAGCCTTATAACCGGATCGTTGCCGCCGATGGAGGCGCGCATCTTATCTACACGGCGCCGCAGGAGTTTTTCCTGACCCAGCTCAAGCTGTCGATGTTCGGGGCGATTTTCATCGCCTTTCCGATCATTGCGGCGCAGATCTACATGTTCGTCGCGCCCGGCCTCTACAAACATGAGCGCGGGGCCTTCATTCCCTATCTGATCGCGACGCCCATTCTGTTCCTTTCCGGGGCGGCGCTCGTCTATTTCGTGGCCCTGCCGATTACGCTCAACTTCTTCATGAACATGCAGCAGTCGGGCGGTGACGGCCAGGCCGTCATCGAATTGCTGCCTCGTGTCAGTGAATATCTGAATCTCGTTACAGCTTTCATCCTGGCTTTCGGCATCTGTTTTCAGTTGCCGGTGATACTGACGCTCCTTGCACGGGCGGGAATCGTGAACTCCGCTCAGCTCAAGAAAGGGCGGCGTTTTGCCATCGTCATCATCTTCGCTATCGCCGCCTTCCTGACGCCGCCGGATTTCTTCAGCCAGGTTGCCCTCGGGGTGCCGACGCTGCTCCTCTATGAGCTGTCGATTTTCGCCGTCGCATGGGCGGAAAAGAAGGCTGCTGCCGAAGAGACGGATGAGGGCGGAGATCCATAGGAATCCGGGGAGGGATAATCCCGCGCGGGCCTTGTCTGGACGCTTCGGGCCCTTCCGCGTATACAGAGCGCGCGACAAGCGGGTAGGCGGATCGCGGCCGATTCGGCCGTGTTTCATGCTCCTGCATTCGGGAAAATCTCATCACCTTCGGGGTGTCATGTTCGACATCAAAGCCATTCGCGACGACGCTCAGGCATTCGATGCAGGTCTCGCGAAGCGCGGGCTCGATCCTCAATCCGCGCGTCTCATCGAGATCGACGAGCGACGGCGCAAGATCATTACCTCGCTCCAGGAAATGCAGCAGAGCCGCAACGACGCCTCGAAGCTGATCGGGCAGGCGAAGGCCAAGAAGGATGAGGAACTCGCCCGGAAGCTGATGGACGAGGTTGCCTCGCTGAAAAGCAAAATTCAGGCGAGCGAGGAAGAGGAGCGGGCGGTCAACGCCGAGCTTCACGCCGCTCTCGCTTCGATCCCCAATATTCCGCTGGACGAAGTGCCTGTCGGTCCCGACGAGAGCGCCAATGTGGTTCATCACGTGCATGGCGCCGCACCGCAGATGAATTTCGAGCCGAAGGAGCATTTCGACCTCGGCGAGGCGCTCGGCCTAATGGATTTCGAGACGGCGGCCAAGCTCTCGGGAGCGCGCTTCTCGGTGCTCAAGGGCCCGCTCGCGCGGCTCGAACGCGCCATCGGCAATTTCATGGTCGACCTGCACACGAGCGAGTTCGGCTACACCGAAGTCATGCCGCCCTTGATGGTGCGCGACGAGGCCATGTTTGGCACGGCGCAGCTTCCGAAGTTCGAGGATGATCAGTTTGCGACCTTCAAGGGGCTTTCCCGGGACGACCAGGAGAAATACTGGCTAATTCCGACCGCTGAAGTTCCCCTGACCAATCTTGTGCGCGAGACCATTCTTTCCGAGGAGGAGCTCCCCAAGCGCTTCACCGCCTATACCGCCTGTTTCCGGGCGGAGGCAGGGGCGGCGGGCCGCGATACGCGTGGCCTTATCCGCCAGCATCAGTTCTCCAAGGTCGAACTCGTCTCGATCACGACACCCGAAGCCTCCCTTGCCGAGCATGAGCGCATGGTCGCCTGCGCCGAGGAAGTGCTGAAGCGGCTCGATCTCCACTATCGGGTGATGACGCTTTCGACCGGGGATATGGGCTTTGCCTCGCGCAAGACCTATGACATCGAAGTCTGGCTGCCGGGGCAGAATGCTTATCGCGAGATTTCGTCCTGCTCCGTCTGCGGTGATTTTCAGGCGCGGCGCATGAATGCGCGTTTCCGTCCCAAGGGCGAGAAGAACACGCGGTTTGTCCACACGTTGAACGGCTCGGGTCTCGCGGTCGGGCGCACGCTCGTTGCGGTGATGGAAAACTATCAGCAGGAAGACGGCAGCATCGCCGTGCCGGATGCGCTCAAGCCCTATATGGGCGGGCTGGAGGTCATTGCATCTCATGGCTAAGGGCAAGAGCGGCATAGGCGGGCTTCGTATCCTCGTCACGAATGATGACGGCATTCATGCGCCAGGCCTCAAGGTTCTGGAAAAAATTGCCCGGAAGCTCAGCAACGATGTCTGGGTGGTAGCGCCAGAGGAGGAACAAAGCGGTTCCGCGCACTCGCTTTCGCTCGCTAATCCGCTGCGTGTGCGCAAGATGAATGCGAAGCGTTACGCCGTGCGCGGCACCCCCTCCGACTGCGTGCTCATGGCGGTGCGCCATATCATGAAGGATAACGAGCCCGACTTCGTGCTCTCCGGCGTCAATCGTGGACAGAACATTGCCGATGACGTCACCTATTCGGGGACCATTGCCGCAGCGATGGAAGGCACCCAGCTCGGCATACCCTCCGTCGCGCTCAGTCAGGCATTCGGCTTTTCCGGCCAGTCCAAGGTGAAGTGGGCGACGGCAGAGCACTTCGCGCCCGATATCCTCAAAAAGCTCATTGCAGCCGGCTGGCCTGAAGAGGTCCTGATCAATATCAATTTCCCGGATGTCGTTCCCGGCTCTGTTGTCGGCATCGAGGTCACGCGGCAGGGCAAGCGCGATCAGTCGCTGGTCCGAGTCGAGGAACGTATCGACGCCCGCAACACCCCCTATTATTGGCTCGGTTTCGAGCGCATCCTCAGCAATCCGCCGCAAGGAACCGATCTTCGCGCGATCTATGAGGGCCGTATTACCGTTACGCCGCTGCACATGGACCTTACGCATCAGCGGACCGCGAAGAGGCTCAATGAGGCTCTCGGGTCGCTGGCCGGTCCCGTGAAGCGACGCAAGTTCTGACCGTAGCGCCCGTGAGCGAAGAACCGTCCATGGACGAAGTCGAGCACGAAAAGATCGAACTCATCATGGGGCTCCGGCGCCAGGGTATTCGCGACAATCGCGTACTCTCGGCTCTTGAGCGCGTACCCCGCGAGAAATTTATCTCCGGCAGCTTTCGCAAGCAGGCCTATGAGGACCATGCGCTACCCATCGAATGCGGACAGACGATCAGCCAGCCCTATATTGTCGCCTATATGACGGAGCAGCTTCGTGTCGGCGAGCGCATGAAGGTGCTGGAGGTCGGCACGGGGTCGGGCTATCAGGCCGCGGTCCTCGCGCGGCTTTGCAGACGGGTCTACACCATCGAGCGTTACCGGACGCTTCTCAATGACGCGCTCAAGCGCTTCGACGATCTGCGTATTCACAACATCACGGCGAAGGTCGGCGATGGCGGCAAGGGCTGGCCGGAGCAGGCGCCTTTTGACCGAATCATCGTCACCGCAGCGGCCCCCGCCGTGCCCCAGAGCCTCGTGGACCAGTTGAAAGAGGGGGGCTTAATGATTGTTCCCGTTGCCATTTCTGGCAATCGGGGCGAGCAGAAGCTTGTACGCATCGAGCGGACGGGGGATGGTGTGAAACGCGAAGACCTTTTGTCAGTGCGTTTTGTGCCGCTTGTAGAAGGCGTGGCGAAGGAGTCCTGAGCGAAGGTTCCGGGACGGAGACAGCGAGGCCATATGGGGCGGCGCGATCAGATGCGGAGAGGGAGAAGGCTGGCTGTTGCGCTGGCTCTTCTCGGCTTTCTTGCGGCATGCGGGGGCGGCGAACGCCCTTGGTGGGACGAACAGCAGGGCACCCGCAGCCAGCAGCCTCGGGGTATGCCCATGTCGCGTCCGATCGATACGGTGGCTCCCGGCGGCACCTATGTCGTTCGACGAGGCAACACGGTCTACAGTATTGCCCGGGCGCATGATGTGCCGCTTCGCGCCGTCATCGATGCTAACGGGCTTCGCGCGCCCTATGATATCGAGGTTGGTCAGCGGCTGAAAATTCCGGCCGGCCGCTTTCATGTCGTACAGCGCGGCGAGACGGCCTACAGCATTTCGCGCATGTACAGCGTCGACGTGACCTCACTCACGAGCCTCAATCGCATTCCGCCGCCTTACACGATCAAGGTCGGCCAGAAGCTACAGGTGCCGTCGCGCGAGCCGGTGCGCACGGCTTCTGCGCCAAGCATTCCCGTGCCCTCACAGACCGGTGGCCCAGTGCCGCTTGCACGTCCTGCCACATCCGCCGCTGCACCTGTGCGCACCGCGTCCAATACGGCTGCCCGGAAAGCCCCCCTGCCGTCTCCGCCTGCTGCGGCCGGCAGCCTGATGTGGCCGGTCGAAGGCAAGATTCTTTCGACCTATGGGCCGAAGGCAAACGGGCTCCACAATGACGGTATCAATATCGCGGCCGATATGGGGGCTCCCGTTCGCGCAGCGCAGAGCGGCGTGGTTGCCTATTCGGGCAACGAGCTCAAGGGCTATGGCAACCTGCTTCTTGTCCGGCACGAAAATGGCTGGATGACGGCTTATGCGCATAACAGCAAGCTGCTGGTGCAGCGTGGCGATACCGTCGCTCGCGGACAGACGATAGCGCTGGCCGGCAATTCCGGCAGTGTGGTGACGCCGCAGGTCCATTTCGAAGTCCGGCAGGGCGCGAAGGCGATCGACCCGAAGACGGTGATCGGACGCTAGCTGAGGTTCTGGCCGAGGCGGCCGGCGAGATCCTGGATGAACTGCCAGGCAACGCGGCCGGAGCGTGAGCCGCGGGTTGCCGACCATTCGATGGCTTCGGCCTTCAATGTTTCAGGCTCGATCTTCAGCCCGTAATGCGCGGCATAGCCAGACACCATGTCGAGATAGTCGTCCTGGCTGCAATTGTGGAAGCCGAGCCAGAGCCCGAAGCGGTCGGACAGCGAGACCTTTTCCTCGACCGCCTCGGAGGGATTGATCGCAGTTGAGCGCTCGTTCTCCATCATGTCACGCGGCATCAGGTGGCGGCGATTCGAGGTCGCATAGAAAATCACGTTCTTCGGGCGTCCCTCGATGCCTCCTTCGAGTACGGCTTTCAGCGACTTGTAGCTGGTGTCGTCATGGTCGAAGGAAAGATCGTCGCAGAAAATGATGGCGCGCCGGTCCTGAGAGCGCAGTTGCGTCATCAGGCGGGGCAGGCTCTCAATGTCCTCGCGGTGGATTTCGATGAGGATGAGGCTTCCCGGCATTTCCGCGTTCACGGTGGCATGAGCGGCCTTGACCATGGAGCTTTTGCCCATGCCGCGTGCGCCCCAGAGAAGTGCATTATTGGCGGGCAGTCCCTTTGCGAAGCGACGGGTATTATCGAGCAGGATATCGCGGAGTCGGTCGATTCCCTTGATCAGGGAGAGATCCACGCGGGCGACCTCCGGCACGGGGTCGAGACGCCCCTCTTCCGCGTTCCAGACGAAGGCGTCTGCTGCCTCGAGCGAGGCATCGGAGGGCCGCGGCGGGGCCAGCCTTTCGAGGGCTTCGGCGATGCGGGTCAGGAGATTTGCCGTTTCGGAAGAGCTGGTCATGTGCAGTGCTCGCAAGAGAGGTCGCAGGTGGAGGCGGGGCGTCCGCTGCCTCCTGAAATCCCTGTATATCCCAAAACTTAGCTGCATCCATGCAAGGCGTTCGAGCTTGTTTGCAAATGCCCGGCTGGCCGGTATAGTCCGGCGCAATTCAGTCTGAGGCGGCCTCTTTAGACAAGCGGTTCCGCCGTGAAAACGGCCATAACAGGAGACTTCAATGGGTGGAGCCGGCGGCGCTTCGGATTTCATGATCCAGCTTTTTCCGTTCATCGCGCTTTTTGCGATCATGTACTTCCTCGTGCTGCGCCCCCAGCAGCGCCGCGTGAAGGAACATCGTGAGATGGTCGCCAATGTTCGCCGTGGCGACGTGGTGGTGACGGCGGGCGGACTCGTCGGCAAGGTCACCAAGGTGGATGAAGGTGAGATCACGGTCGAAATCGCCGAGAATGTTCGCGTCCGCGTCGTCAAGGGGACGCTCAGCGAGGTGCGCTCCAA
>CXWF01010683.1_pt1 | contig 25006 bp, 41 predicted proteins | sample 468421 | NCBI WGS metagenome assembly CXWF01 (sample SAMEA2620812, study PRJEB7988) | marine metagenome | biome: marine biome (ENVO:00000447); feature: surface water layer (ENVO:00002042); material: "saline water (ENVO:00002010), including plankton (ENVO:xxxxxxxx)" | depth 5 m
CAGTTTTGGGCGGCCTTTGCCCCAAAGTGTCACCCATTAAGGTACCCCAAAAAGGTCGTTTTTCTAAGACTAAGAGGTTTAAGGGGGTCGAGATCCGCCCTAATAGCTGGAACCCCTTCCAACACAATGGATTACAGCAGGGCTGAGATTGAAATGAGACAACCAAACTCCGCCCTACAAAAAAATTAGGACCCAAAAGGCTACAAAAAGTTCAGGCCGCTACAGCTTTCTTGTTCTTTTTACGTCGCTTGGGCTTACGTACTACAGGCTTATCAATCTCAATTGGGTCTTTCAACGTCTCTTCAAACACCTCGTTAAACTGTTCTGCAATTGTGTCCCATTGATACTTAGAGTCTGTTGCACGCTGGAAACAGTCAGCTCCAACCTGCTTAAGCAATGTCCTGTCTTCGTACAGCTCTACTAAAATCTCAGTCAGATGCTCAGCACTGGGCACTGGCATGTCCCGGTTGTAGTTCATGTCCACATCAATAAAACAGTTATCGATCAAGGGTGCAGCTCCCTCGAAGATCTCCTTACAAGACGTGTGGTTGGGCACTACCTGGGCGACACCACAAGCTGCATGCTCATGGTTGACCAGGCCATGACCTTCTCCTTTACAGGTGTTAACGCCCACATCACAAGCGTTATAGATGATATTAAGCAAGCCAATATCAACTGAAGGAGGCTGGGGAGTATCAGTAGTCATGATGATTCGACCATTGGGATCGAGGCCACGCTTACGCATCTCACGACCAAACAAATGCATTACATCCCAACCCTGGTCTTTCTTGCCCATATGAAGGTAAAGCTTGGTATCAGGACGACCAATAGCAAATTCAGCAAAGGCATCAATCGTGATATCAATACGCTTCCGTGCTTGATTACGATTGCCATTAAAAACAATAAAACCATCCTCTGCCAGATTTAATTTTTTACGACACTCAACCTTATCAAGAGGGAAGAATTGACCATCTGTTACACCATGAGGAATAACAGTAATCGCTTTAGTAATTCCAGCAGAGTGGAATTCACGCGCACCAAATTCTGTGTAAACAACAATGCCATCCCAACTGCTTGCATGGTCGTTTAAACAACCAGTCCAGCCATAGCTGTCCATTGGCATGTAAGCTACAAATTTAAACTTACCGGCATCGTGGTAATCTTTAATTTGGCTATAAAGTTGATTAACAATCCACGCATCGTTATTAACAAAAATTAAATCAGGTTGTTCTTTTTCTACAGTTTCACGAATACGTTGAACACCAAAAGGTTCTGTTTGAAAACGATTGGATGAAGGATACATTTTAAATTCCGTTTGGAATTCATTGGGATCTCCCCACCAGTTATTGCCTAAAACAACAATTTCATATCGATCTTTTAGCCTAGTGATTAGGTTTTCAGTAACACGTGCAAAACCTGTACGGGCAACGATATCACCCGACCACAAAATCTTCGGCTTGTTAGACATTAGATCATAAAAACTGATCTAACTATAACAATTAATCTTGATTATTAGGTAGGTGTTGCTTGTACCCAACATCAATCTGCCCATAAAAATCTTTATAGCGTTCAGGATTTTCACCTAAATCAATTAATGACGGATAACTATCAAAACGTTGTTGACCTGTTCTAATAGCAACATTAAAGACACGCAAACCTTTTGTATTGCGACGAACATAAATATTTAAATGTAATTGATGATTAAAAATGTCTACCAAAAGTGACTCAAAACGTGAGCGAGACATGATGTTGTTGTTGGAATTCATGCAGAATTCGCAATAACTAGCGTATAGCCACTCATTAGTTTTGGCGTAATGAGTTGAACTCCCCTGGGGGGCAAACTTCTTAAAGCCAATTTGAGCAGATGTATTGAGTTCAAAGACAAGACAGTGATGCATCCAGTCTTTAACAGGGTTTGATTTAAGTTGTTGATCAATGGTGTAATCAGAAAAGAACTTAACGTGCTTAGTAGTTTCCATTAGATACTCCCGCATTTGATCATGGGACATATCCAATAACCAGTTAACCAACCCTGGAAGCATGGGAGCAAATTCACCAAATGCATTTCCTTGATCATCCATATCAATCAAGGTTTTTTGTTCTTTTGCACTACCACGGAATGGATTATTGAATGGAATCGTGAGACGACGACGTGCCAAACCTGAAGTAGGATCCGTTGTTTGGATTGGTTCGTTAGCAGTAATCATGCACAAGCCATCAAATTTAAATGGTTTTTGTTTACCTGTTTGATATTTGTGCTCATTCCGGAGAAGATCACGACCAGTCAGTGCCTTCAAGATAGAAACACTACCGCCATAACGCTCAACATCATTAAAAAGAAGTAGTTTCTTTTTATAAAGGTTTGCTGTTTCAAACCTGTTTTTCTCAAGGTGTTCCAAAGTTGATATTGTTGTATTCTCATCTCCCACTAAAGCATTACAAAGATTGGCATAGGTCGATTTACCTGACTTACCGGGACCAACAATTTCAACAAACTTTTGAATATCAGATGAGCTTAAAAGAACAGCACGCAACCATGCACGTAAAACCTGGACACGACCCCAGTCATTGTCTTGTGTAAACTTCAACCATTTAATAATGGCTTCACACTCTGCATGTGGATCGTACTCATATGGCAGCAGTTGAGTTAAATAAAATTCTCTTTGAACAGGCATTAAGCCTAAAGAAGAAACATCTAATACACCATTTTTAAAAAGCAACATGCTTTTATTTTCATTCCATGAATCAAAGTTCAGTTGCATCTTCAATAAATTAAAGATGTCATTAATAAGCTTTGAACCAAAGCCCCGAGGCAAATGTTCTTCTTTAAGAATATTTAATTTTTCATAAATATCTGCTTTTGCTTCTAGCTCATTAAGTGGTGACCAAAGTCCAGGAGATGTCCTTTCATACATAAAAAATTCTTCATGCCCTTTTGAGTACAAAAAGTTCCCGTTGTACATACCCAAAAGAATGTTTGCAATAACATCATCAGACTTATTGCGTTTACGTTCTTGTTTTTGAGGGCGAGTAAATGAAACCTTTGATTCAGGAGTTGATGTCAAAGAATTTAAAACGGCGTTAAGTGAAGACATGTTGTTATCTTTTTCAGCTTCTTCTAAACATTGAACTGTGTACTCTAATAATGTGTCGTCAACATTTAAACCACGATGACTTTCATCAAATTGGAATCCATGTTCTTTAGCCATGTGAAAAAGAGATCCAATGCCACGACCACCACCTTTTGAAAAGGAAAGCCAACGACGATGACACTCACCTTCTTTATATTTTTCTGATTGTTTAGACCATTCATCCCATTGCTCTAAAAGAGAATCATCAACAGAATGAAGAGATTGACCAATGGTAATCCAAATATCATAATCATCAGTTGCCTCTGGCGGCAATTTCCATAAAGCATCAACAGCTTCTTTAATCGTGCGTTCTAATCCAATTGTGGTATTAATAGCAAAATTTGGCCCATAAACACGGCCCACTGATTCAGTTGGAGAACCTTGTTTTTTATTTTTAATTGCAATTTCAGTAAGAATCCAAGGAGGTAAATTAGGAATTTTTTCAATAAAATTAAAATCTTGTCCTTCTTTTGTGTAATATCCTTCTGTATCAGGATGAGCACCCATCAAGACACCTTGATGTCGTTGCCAAAGAATTTCAAGCTTTTCACGATCAGCACTAGCATGCCAGCAATATTTATTACGAACAAAGTGTTTCCAAATTTGCTTAGGTGCTTTGTATAATTTTCGTTCTCGCCCTTCTTTACCTGAACAAATGGTCAGCGTAGAAGGCAAAGCCTCTTCAACAGAAGAACCTGAAAGTTCTTTAATTTTTTCGTAAACACTAGGACCATCAATATCGACCCAAACAAAACCATAAGGTTCATTGTAAATAGGTCCACTTAACAAGCCAACAGCTTTACAAAGTCCTTCTTCAATTTCATGTGCAATATCGTTTACAGTAAATGGTTTGTTTTGCCAACCAGAAACGTAAGGATTTTTATTGTTTCCTAAAGGAGTAAGCGGCCAATCAACAGGGATTAAAGAAAGATTAATTTGCCCTGGCTCTAAAGCATTAAAATTCTGGTTTGACATCAGACTCATAGTTCGATCCTTACTGTAAAACTTTTTTGTTCAAATGCAGTGTTTTTTGTTATTTCATAAGCATGAAAATGTGCATATGAAGGCAATAAAAAACAGTCTCCATCATGAGCAGATGCCATGATGCAAGCGAGATGTGCAATCCACTGCCCCATTGCGATGCGGTGCTCCATGGGGTTTTGAGTTGTTTTGTCTTATTATCCTACGGTCTTTACATCTAAAAATAGTTCGATATAAAAATTATTAATTAATTGATTTAGAATAATAAAATCATAAAGGACTTGGATTGTGTCTTATACCGGTATTGAAGGCATTGTTTACAATGATGCAACTGGGATGTATGAACCAGAAAGAAAAACTTTTTACGATGAAGCAGGCAATGAAGTCGATATGAATGCTACTTTTGGTGGTCGTAATATTACATTAGGAGATAGCAGAAGTAATTATGGAAGCACTCCGCAAAAAACACCAGAAGAAATTCTTAGTGAAACAGTAGCAACTCTTACAGATGTTGTTCCTAATACAGAGGGAACAAGTGGAACAAAAACTGATAGTTTTGATGTAGCTACTTATATGGCAGGATTACAAGCTGATATTGATAGTTATGTACCAGGAGCTTATGGTGCAGGATTTTTAGACGAAGTAGAAGAAGAAAATAAAGCAAGTCAAACAACTAAAAAAGAAGAAGAACCTTATAAAGAAGAAATTGAAAAATTAAAATTACCTGATAAGGTATTTAAAGAAGTAAAAACAGGACAAAAAGGTATAGAAGAAAAAGATTGGGAAGACAAATCAATTTCATTTGATGGAAAAGGTTATGACGAGTATATGAGAACAGATGGAGATAAGAAAGAAATTCAACCTATGCTTGATGCAGGTATGAGTAAAGCACAAATAAAACGATGGGGAAAAGCTTTAGATATTAGCAATGTTAATAGACAATCTGAGGCAGAGGAAATTGTAAATGCTTTTCAAACAGGATATTTACCAGGCCAAAAACCTAAAACAAGTTTTGAATTAACAGATAAAGTACAAGATAGTTTTGGTAATGTATTTACCAATAAAGATTTAAGATCTACCAAAAGAGGTGGCGCCTCAGCTGAAGAAATTGAAAGCTTTTTAGCTGATTATACTAAAGGAGGTGGCAGAGTTACTGACAAAGTTTATGATAGGCTTGGTGTTTTCGGTGGCATTAGCAAAGATTATGGAAATAAATTTGATAAAAAAGAAATGAAAGAATTAGAAGCCACTGGCGCAACAGAAAAAGATATCAAAAACTTTTTAAACGATTTTATAGATAAAGGTGGAAAAGTAGGGAAGAAAGTTCAAAGTAAATACCTTGACTTTCAATTTCTCTAAATATTATCTAGGTCATAAACAATACAATTATTAATTTGTTTGTAATATTCTTCTACAATTTTTAACCAATCTTTTTGGCAATAGTCAAGATGACGGCGAGAGATTTTAAATAGCTGTGTGTCAGCAGGTGTTGACACAATAATAGCTGCCTGTTCAACTTTAAGATTCAGTGTTTGTTCAATACCTAAGGCATAAGCACCCAGTTGTAGACAGCATTTTTTAAATTTCATATAGCCACCTAAACGAGTTCGCCACTCCTGGGAACCCTTTTCAAAATCTTTAGGCCACCAACGACAGTATGGTTTGACACTAGTCTTTAGATCAGCAAGCGTTAGCTTGCCGTTGGCGATCCCAATGATGTCAGGACTACCAACCCATGGTCTCTCTTCCTCGTCCCGCCCCCACACGCGCCCAATTCCGTCTTCAGATAAAGAAAACTTGTAGTCATCCTTCAAGGGTGTTTCTGCCCAAAGAATTTCTTCAAATTGTTCAAGAATCTCAGGCATACCAGTCCAAAATTCTTGATACTCCTCAGGAACGTCAAAGACTTCTTTCTTCAGGAACATCTCCATACAGCTATGTATCGCAGTACCACGTTCTGCTGCAGCTTCTTTCACACCAGGGTTCGATTTTGCCCACATCTCTAACTTCTTCTTATTGGCTTCAGACGCTGTCTCAGAAATAATGGTAGTAACAGAAGCAGCTGGACCCGTTTGGAACGGTGTTTCATAATGGCGTTTACCATTAATAACAACACGTGCAGGCTTTGTATTTAACTGAAGAAATGACTCTGGATCTTCATTATAAAGTTCGTATACAGTTGCTGTTTTATCCGTATCAACCACAGTGAGTTGTGTATATTAATTTTATTGTAGCTTAAAATTAATGAAAAGCTTAGATCTTATTGCCGTGCCAGTTATGGTACAAGGCGAAAAATTAGTACGGCATTTTAAAACAATTGATGTTCCTGTCAAGCGTTACTATATTCTTGATAATTCAATGAGCGTAGATCCATCTGTAGATGAAGCTATTGATCTCATTTGCGACTCAAAACCAGATCACATAGAAGAAATTGTTGTCGTCAGTAATAATCAGAACTCAGGATACCCTGGAGCGGTCAATCAAATTATCCGTGACAATACTGATTGTAATCATTGGATTGTAACTGGCTTTGACTGGTGGGTAGCAAAAGGTCAATATCAAAAGCTACTAACCACTAATTTTAAAGATGGTGTTTTTCTAGGGGTAGGGATCGACGATATGTGTGGATTTATTTTTACCCCAAGTCTTATTGAGAAAGTGGGATTACTAGATGAGAATTTTTTCCCCGGTTACTATGAAGATAATGATTATAAACGTCGTATTCAGTTAGCTAATGCTGACGTATTGCATTGTCCTTTATACAATACTCACGAAAGATCTAGTACTTTAAATAGTTCAACTGAGTTTAAAAAGAAAAATCAGTATACATTTCACAAAAATTATGAGTATTATGTAGAAAAATGGGGCGGTACTCCTACCCAAGAAAAATATGCAACTCCGTTCAACAAAGGATTACCCATCAACTACTGGGCGTTCAATCCCTCACGTCGAGAAGAACTCCGTTGGTGAAATCGTTTTATTAAATCTAGGCGTTCAGCCTTTAGTTAATAATTTATGCAGATCTGAACAAGCTGCTTTAAATGCAAAAAAATATCAACTTTGCGCAACCATTGACGAAAATTTATTAATTAAACTCAATACAATTATTCCCAGTGACGAATTATATAAAGATTATCTTTACACCTCTGGAGTAAGCATGCCTTACATTCAACACTGCCGTCAGATGTGGCACAGTATTAAACATCTTCGACATAACACTATTATTGATATTGGTGGTAATGATGGCACTTTGCTTGAAGCATTCCAATCACAAACTGAAGATAAATTAAATTTGTATAACGTTGATGCTAGTACATCGTTTAAAGAAACAAATGAAACCAAAGGTATTAACTATGTAAATGATTACTTTAATAAAGATACCGATGTACCCAAGGCAGATCTTATTACTTCAACCAATGTCTTTCAGCACACGCCAGATGCTGAACGATTCGTGGAAGGCATTGCAGAAAAATTAGATGGCACCTGGATTCTTGAGTTTCCTTATACATTACGAACAATTCAAACTTTACAGTTTGATCAGTTTTATCACGAACATTATTATTACTGGATGGTCAAGCCATTAAAAAAACTACTTGCCAAACACGGTTTAAATATTTATCACGCAGAAGAAAATGATATCCATGGTGGCACAATGCGTTTATGGATTACAAACAAAAATGTTTATGCTAATACAGAAACAGCAGAAAAATTTATCAAAGAAGAAGAAGAGTTTGACTATCGATGTTTTTATAGTCAAGCTTTTAAAAAAATTATTGAAGATACAGTTTTTATTAATAAATTACAAGGTAAAACTGTTTACTTTGGTGCAGCAGCCAAGGGTTGTGTTTATTTAAATGCACTGCAACAAACATCAGAGAAAGACACCTATGTTGTTGATGACACTCCAGGTAAACAAGGTTTATTTGTTCCTGGTACGGGCATGCAAATCAAAAGCAAAGAATTTATGTTAGAAGATAATCCAGAAAATGTAATTATTTTGGCTCATAATTTTGCTGGTTTTATTACAACTAAATTACGTCGTGACGGTTACAAAGGAAGAATCATTACAATGATGCCAGACATCTACATCGACGAAGCACAGGATCATCAATGAAATATGCTGTCTTTTATCACGTTTTCCCAGGAGATAATTGGGAAGAAATGTACCTGGAACAACTTGGCTCACTTTTAGCAAGTAAACTGTATGAACAACTGGATCATTTGCACATTGGGTTTAACGGCAGCCTTGACTTACTGTCTCTTCCAGATAAAGCTATTGCGAGCGAGAATCAGAATAAACAAGAGGAAACAGATACATTAAAAGCATTGTATCAGTGGTGCAAAAAAAATCCTGATTCAGCTGTGCTTTACATGCACACTAAAGGTGTATCACGCCGAACACAATATACAGATGACTGGCGTCATCTAATGGAATTTTTTTGTATCCATAACTGGCAAGAATGTATTACTCATTTAGTACTGGGTGCAGATGAGAATACACCACCATCTGATCTTGTTGGTATTAATTGGCAAGAACAAACATCAATGGGATACCATCCTCATTTTTCTGGTGGTTTTTGGTGGGCAAACTCTGATTATGTAGCAGGCTTATCAGAAGAATATTTAGAACATCCAAATCGTTATTGGCGTGAGTTTTGGATTGGAACAGGCAAACCAATTGTTAGTAATTTATGGGAAAGTCATTTAAATTGTGTAGATAAAGCAATGCATTACACTCAATCGTATTCTAAAAAATTGTATAGTAATACGTATTTAAACGAACAAAAAATGAAAAGACAGGCTAATTGGGATAAACCTGATCCAGAACTTTCTAACTTATTAGTTTCACTTAACATCAATGGTTTTGAATCCCCTGGAGGCACCGATAAAAATACTATTCATAACTACACAGGTATTTATTCACAGCTATTAAAACCTTATCGCAAACAACGTGGAACACTATTAGAAATTGGTGTGCAACATGGAGGTTCATCGTTGTTATGGCATGAATATCTTACAGGCTTTAGATTATTTCTTTCTGATATTCAAGATATTGTTCCTGATATTATTTGGGATCAAATGGATCCTGATCGTTATGACTTTTATCAAGGCGATGCATATAACGGTGGAAGTTTAAAATTATTTTGTGATGAATGTGCAGAAGGTTTTGATGTCATTATTGATGATGGACCTCATACTTTGGCATCACAAATCTTTACTGTGTCTCATTACTTTCCAATGTTAAAACCAAATGGTGTTTTAATTATTGAAGATATACAAGATATTCAACATGTTGATGCATTAACTGCAGCATTACCTGAAGAACTGCATCGTTGTGTACAGATTTTTGATAATCGATCTAGCCGTGGTCGTTACGACGATATTATTTGGTCTATAGTTGCACCAGCCCGATAGTCGAAAGGGCTTTAACTTCTAGTACAAGATGTTCACGACGGAACGGTTTAAGGAATACATAGCGAGCTAGTCACTCGCTTTTTTGTTAGTATTTATAAAAGTTAAATAGTATTAGTGGCCAGTCGTAAACATAATCTTAAACATCGATACGGCATTACCGAACAAGAATATGATGAGATGCTAGTTACACAAAACCATTGTTGTAAAATTTGTAATTGCAAGCCAATTAAACCGTTGTATGTAGATCACTGCCATGCAACAAATAAAGTACGTGGTTTGTTATGTCACAAATGTAATGTTGCCCTGGGCCATATGAATGATGACCCAAAGCAATTATTGAATGCAATTGAATATCTTAGTTCTTGCGTAGCGTAGCTTTAACCATCCAAGAAGATTTAAAAGCATCTTCAATTAATTCACCACAATAATTTTCAATATCATAAGCTTCTTGTTTGGCTGCAAGTTTGGCAACCTTTTTAGAATTCATTCCAAACTCTTCAAGATTTTTATAATAGATATAAAGCATTGAACCACCACCGTATGTATCAACATGGTCAAATTTTTTATACGCACCAAGCAAACCTTTACTGCACATTGGCATCATAAAATCAAGCGAGCGCACGAGTTCTCCGAGTCGATCCAGTTGTTCTTGGTGTTTTTCATATTGTTTCTTGGTGAACTTATGAACACCAAAAAAGTTAGCTTCTTCGTAATTAAAATGAATCAGATGCGACTGCAACATCAACTGAGCCGCCTGACCCGCAAGGTTGATCAGTTCATTGGCCAATCGACTTACGGGTTCACGCTTACTCTTGGGCTGTGGATCATTGGTTACTGGATCCTCTTGCCCCTGCAGAGCCTGATCAGGTTGCTCCAAAGAGATTCCACTATACATAGCCCAGTTAGTTTATTATTAGCTTCTATTCTACTGAACTAGATATGGAAGAACTTATTAAATTGTTAATCAAGAATGAAGACGATTATTTTGTGTTGCCACATTACGGTTTAATTTCCGATTGGTATCAACGTTACTGGCAACTACATGAAGCTGTAGCAAAACATATCGAATATAATGAGTATTACATACCAGACAACATAGAAAGAGATTGAATTTATCGCAAAAAGAAAAAGTCCTTTTAAGTTTTTTAGGGGTTATTTTTGCGTCACAATTGTTTTTCTTAGGGCATACAGTCTTTTACTGTACAAATAATGGAGGATTAAAAGCCTGTCCTGAAATAGGAAAAAGATTAGAGATGACCTTTGCTGGGCAAGTAGCTACTGTTTTAGCTTTAATCACAAACATAGGAACCGGGAGATCAACCAAATGAATCCATTAAAACAATATAAAAAATTACAAGCACTTAATGTAAAAGCTGAGCAATGTTTATCACGCGAAGAAGCTCAAGAAGTTATTCGCAAAGCAGACAAAGCTCACTGTAAACTTGCCTTTGCTTCTTACTATGGATCAATATACAAAAGATAATTGGGAAAAAATTAAAACCCACCTAGAGTCGGTGGGCAAAACAGATAACATGTTTTATCAAAGAGCCAGTGCAATCACAGCAAATCAGAAGGACCCTCTGGAGCAGCACCCGTCACTAACCATTGAAACTCCTGAAGAGCTTTAAGTTCGTTTTGATGCCAGGCCATTTGTTTATTGATTGCTTTATTTAAAGCATCATAAATTTCTAGGCCTGTAAATTGTTCTGTAGCGCCACAAAGAACGTCTTCAAAATCAAGCTCTAAACGTTCACTGTCAATCATGTAGGGTTGCCATGAACTGTTCTTGTTGTTTGGTTTCCTCCATCTCAATAAATTTTTGAATAGCTTCTTTGCGATCAAAAAACATTTGACGGCAAGTGGGACCTGCTTCGTTGAGACAAAAGTCATGCCAAAGACCAGTAAATAAACCGTTAGTACGACCAGAGCATTGGTACATATGCTCCATAAAGTCTGCTTTTTGTTGTTCTGCTTTTGCGTCCCAACCGTTTAGATAAGAACTGTCCATTTACTCTCCAAGAACATGAACAGATTTTACATCTGTCAATAAACCATGCACAGTGCCGTCACGCATTTCCCACAAAGCATCTATTAATTCATCATGAATAATTTCTGCAAATTGTTCGGGTGTGCGGCCTTCAAAAGGGTTGTACTCAATTTCAATGTCAACTGTAAAGTTGATCTGAGCAATAGGCTTGGTCACTGATTAAAGAATTAGTTTTTAAAATTATATTACTTATCTAGCAAATGTTCCAGACTATTTACTTTTGCATTTTCATAGTGACCTAAACGTTCTTGAATGATGTTGACGTAGTTAATAGCAGCATCAACAATGTCGGTAGCATCTAAAGAAGAAGACACATGCTCATTAGCAAGCAGGCCAGCCACTAGTGTGGTGACCTGCCATTCAAGCTTGTTACCAATTAACGCAGGAAGAGGTGTACCGCCTTTCGTAAAATGATCGAGGACATAATAAATAAGTTCCTCGTAATTTTTAGAATTCATGGCACACCATTTTTAATCATCCTAACGCAACCTGCATGTAATACCAGTAAGCATTAACTACGTTACTGTGATAACGTTTTGCTTTGGTAAGTTTTAGTTTATGTTCAAGCAAGTTGTCAATTTTGCTTTCGTTGTAAGGAACTTCTTCTCCTTTTTCTAACTCAATTTCTTGTTCATTGATTTCCAATTGAAGATCAAGATCATTAACTGTTTGTTTGTGGCAATTCATTTTGAGTTCAGCATCTTTGATGTTTTTAGGAGGTTCAAGTTTTTGGTAAAAAGACTCTTGAATACTAGGATGATGTTTGATCCAAGAGGATTCGAGATTTGATTGCATAGTTTGATACGACTTTGACTCCTGGGGGAAGTAGTTGACCTTCTTTGTGGGCGTTGAAAATGGCATCAGGATTGGGTATCGTTTCGGTTTTGACCTTTTGATCGGTGTGCAGAACATTGCCAGCAATGTCTGTACAGTTAGTTAGCGTAGTGGTCTTTTTAACCATAGCGTATTTACTACGTTCGTCAGCGGACCAGTCGTCAACTGAGCTAGAAATTTCTAGCTTGTCTTTGATAGGTGAAATAGTAAATTCATAATCTTTACCAGTTATTTTATTTTCTTTTGCGTGTCCTCTTCGTCGCAACTCCATAAGCATTGAGCGCATGGAATTAATTTGTGATTGATGATGCTTGATTGCATCATTGATTTCATCTTTAATTTGTTTACCACGCTCTACTGCAGCTTCGTTCTTTTTGATGTGATAGTAAACGCTATCAATTTTTCTAGAGCGGAACCTGGAGCAGGCCTCAAGCTCAGCAAGGACCAGCTCCTTGGAGTCAGGACCAATAAGGTCAAGACTGCTTTGCAGGGCAACATGGTGGTTAAACAGCTCAAATGTATTGAGTGTATTCAATTTGGTTGGTGTGAGTTGTTTCATTGGATTCAAAAGAAAGAAGTGACATAGTTAATAGCAAAAGCACAGACAGCTCCCATGGCTGCATAAGCAACCTCACGAACTAAATCTGATGCAACACCAAAGATAAAACTAAACATGAAATGAGATAGGAATGAGAGTAAACGCTAGGACTTACGCAGTGCTGCCTAGTTTTTCTTGTCAAAGAAAGGTTTGAGTTGAGTTAAAGCTGGAGCTGGAAATGGTACAAATTCATTTTCAAGCATAGCGTCAAAGAGACTCCACGCATCATGCTGGCAATACTTCATATCTTTCTTATAGATTTTCCATTTGTTAATTGGAGCCATTTTGCCAGATGTTGTATATAAAATCTGAAACTGTCCAAAACTTTCACCTTCTGCTGGTGGTGCATAAGACCAAGCAGTAGCTTTTTCAACAATGCCTGAACTATTACTAAGCAATGCTGAACGTTTAGATAAAAACTCTCGGTAGCGATTAATCCAAGTCAAATGTTTACAAGTTGGTTCATAACCAGGTATTTCTTTTTGTATTTCTTCAAGTGATTGTTTTTGTTGTAGAAAAGAACCACATGAACAGTAAGGAGATAGATCTGGCTCTTGTGCTATTTCATCTGAATCATCTAAAGACAAAGGAGGAGCTGGCAACACAACACCATCAGGTGCAACCAAATAACCAAAACCATAATCTGGATTAGCCAAGAAAGCTTTTATACCTTCTTCATTTTCAATTAATTGAAGTTTGTCACCCCAACGTTGCTGCATAATTGCTTGAGGTAATTTGTATGATCCTTGGAATTGATAGTTCCAACCTTTGTATAAGACATAACAATTGTTACGCCAAAAACTAGGACCTCTTAAATCAGGTCCAAGATAAGAAAAGAAGTCAGGACAACGAGAACGAAAATCTTTGAATGCTTCTTTAATAGGACGTTTATCAAATAATTTTTCTGCACCATCGTTGTAAACAACAACAAGGTCATCATCGTTTAGATACATACCTGATATATCTGTATCATCAAAATCAATGAAAGCTCTTCGTATATTTGAATACGAATAGATTAATCTTTGGCCTGAATTAAGTTGTTCAATTGCTGTAGTCATGATTAGAATGAAATGAATTGATTTAAATAAATGTTGAGTTTTGATTCGAGTCCAGAAGAAGAATTCTGGAAGGTCAAGATGACCCGTTACATCGAAGATTGTAGCTCAATGGATGAATTAAAACAGATTGCGACCATGCTTGTCAAGCTAGCCGCAACCCGTCAGTGTGTAATTAAAGGTCTAGTAAAAGATTCACTAGACCGTATGGAATCAGAACTTGGCGTCAGCTCCATGTGAATCCCGAACAGGTGCAAGCATCTTGTCTGGGATAGAACTTTCTAAAGCATTATTAAAAGATTCAGGCATCATGGGAGGCATGATTCCCAGAGGTGTAATCTGTACACCATCTGCAATGTTGATAAAACTATTGCCGTCTGTGTAACGACTCATCATTCCAATTGCATACTCATCTTGACGTTCTTCTTTGGTACGTTTCATTAGATCGTCAGGAATAATATGACTATCAAGAGAAACCTTAGCGGCTTCTTGTCCTTGGTCATACAGAGGACGTTCATAATCAAAAGCAGTAACTGCTGTTGACTGATTGTTACCCTGACCTACATCTTTCAACTCAAGGTGAGGTTGGAAAATGTATTGAGCAAATGCGTCATAGTTAGCAGGACGCTTCGGAGTTTTCGTAGCAGCTGCAAGTGCAGAGCTAACGTCATCTCTGAATGCTTTTAACTGATCACGGAAAGATGCACCCACTGCACCTTTGATACTAAGAATCAAAGGAAGATCATGGCAACGTTGACCATAACCACTCATGAAATACACATAGTACCAAGTACGAATGGTGTGATCTTTTTTATTCTCGTTGTAAAGATCCCACAGCATATTGACTCTACCTGGATCAGATTGATTATCTGCAGGATTAAATGAACCAATGATAACTGCTTTGTTAGCACCAGTTTTTTCATCTACTACATTCTTTTCAAGTAGACCAGCGGTTTCAAATACAATTTGAAATCTTGGTTTAGTAAAAAGAATTCCTGCATTTGGTTTATCATTACCACCAAACTTTTGATTGTAAGGTTGAATGAATGAACCAGGCTCAAGATCATCTGCAGAAGCTTTCCATGCACACTTAATTAGATCTTCTTGCTTAATAAACAAACCACCTGCATCACGAGAATGATTACGGTCGTTTGGTTTGTTGAGTGCAATGATTTGCCCTGGAGTTGGAGCAGCTCCTACAAATTCTGGTTGTGTGAGATGTAGAAAAGAATCAAGTGAACGTGGCTTTGAAGCTTTTTGAATTTGAATTGAAGATGTTTCAGGAAACAGACTCATCGCAATGGATTTGTCTGCTGCTTTTGCGGGTGTCATAATGTCCGTCGGACTAGTGTGGATATCTGGGACTTATCTCAAAGGAGTGCCCAGATGCGGTTAGTGTAGCTCAGAATGGGTCTTTGTCAGTAGGAAGAGGCGGTAATGTTTGAGGAACGTTTAGGTCACTATGAAAATGCGATGTGTCATCAAGTGCAGAGCTAACGTCCCAAGGTTCTGCAATTGCCATAGGTTTTGCAGGAGCTGCTTGTTGTGATTCAAGTACTTGACCCTTTGGTGTAGCAATAGCTGCTTGATGCGGTGATTCGGCCATTGATTCAGCAGTGCGTCCACCCCATAATGTCTTAGGTTGAGAATCACTATTGATTGTTGTTGCAGGCTTAATTGTTGTAGCTGTTGTATTTGATTTAGGAGCCAATGTTACTTGTTGTAACTGAATATTAGTCCTGGTTCGATCTTGTTTCTTGTCATGATCAAACCATCCACTAGTAACTAGTTGTCCTCTAATGGTAATACCTGTTCCTTTTGGTGCTGTATTAGCAAGAAATTCTGCTAACTTAAAACGATCATCAGCTTTGTTAATTGCACAAAGATTAAATAAATCTGCCTGCTGATTACCACGGCTTACGGTAATACTGGTGTTTGCAATTATATATTGATCAGTAACTACATATGATTTTGAATTATTTTGATCAACTGGTTTTGCCATACGACCAGTAAGAAGGACTGTGTTGTAGATGGGAAAAGAATCATCAACAATGGCTGGGTTGCCACCATGAATAGAATGCTCTTGTGCATCTAAATCATGTTGAAGTTTTGCACCATGAATAAACAAACAAGTACCTGAAGTGATCAATGAACGCCAACGGCTTTGATCTTTATAGATGTGATAATAAAGTTCTGTTGGTCGCTTGGAAGCACTAAGAGGAGGTAACTGCACTTTTACCTTTAATGCAGTCCGAGAAGAATCTAAATAGATTTCCGTGGGATTTTCTACTGCTTGAGCGCAAACAAAAACTTGATTCATGGTTAGTTAGAAATGAGATCGAATACCTGGGGCTTACATCTTAAGAATGCCCAGCGATCAATGTGTATCGTACCAGGTGTATCCGGTTTTGGCATCGCCTTCAATCTTACATTGAAAATTAAATGTGTTGCCAGCTACTGGAAAAGCATTTAGTACTAATTGAATGATGTCATTTTGAATTCCAGGCCTACAACTAAGCTGGATTTCATCATGAATCATTCCATGTTGATGCCAATCAACACCATAAATAAAACCAGCTTTGTTTAAATTATCATGAATATTTATTACTACTTGTTTCATGAGAACAGCACCACAAGATTGAAGTAAAACATTTAAAGCTTTGAAGTCAGATCGACAATACAAAGGACGACGATCTAAACCAAGAAGATAACCACGAGCAATTAAATTTTCGGCTAGTTTTTGTTTTAATTTTTGAAGAGCTGGCACACCAGTCATGAATGAATAAATAGCATTTTTACCAAGTTGTTTTAATGTTTCTGGATTTTTTTCGTTTGGATCTACAATGCTTCCTGCCTTAAGAAAACCAGCTCCATAAAGTACTGCATAAAGAAGTCTCTTGCTTATGTCTCTAGTTTCAACACCAAACTTTTCTTGGTTATATATATGAATATCTACTGAATCGTCAGTAACCATTTGCCCATATTCTCCGCCATCCCAGAATGCCAAATACCCAGCCAAACAACGTAGTTCCAAGGCTTTAGCATCAGAACCAATAAGGATCCAGTCGTCAGGAGCATGGAATAAGGAACGGCATTCTTTGCCATATGGACTATAAGCAGCGGGAATTTGAGCTGTATTTGGATTCCGGTGACTACAGCGCCCAGTAATACAACCATTAGTAACCACGTCGCCGTGAATGAAACCGTCAGGAGAGACAAGTTTGATCCATGCATTGTTTCCATCTTTGATTTGACCTAATCTTTTTTTAAGAAGCATGTATTCTGACAGAGGTTTAGCCTCTGGATACGGAAGTTTTTCTAAGACATCATCATTAAGAATGGGATTACCTTTCTCAGTACGAGTCTCTGGAATCCAACCATATTTTTTATGAAGACGATCAACTATTTGTTGTCTTGAACCAGGGTTGAATTTTTCTGTACGTGTTTTGCAGAAAGGTTGCCCTTTGATATAACCACGTTTTGCATTGTTAACCTTTGGTGTAAACCATTCCTCATGAGTTATAGGAGGAAATAATTCACATAATTGATTTTCTAATATTCTTTTTCTATCTTCAAGTTCATCCACAAAAGTAAGAGCTGCATCAATATCAAAAGGAAAACCTGATCTGATTTGTCTTTCAATGCACGAGGCAAAAATGTGCTCAAGTTCCAAACAGGAATGAGCAATGTTTTGTTTTTGGATGTGTTGGAATAACTTATAGGTAACGTTAACATCTTGTACACAGTAGGACAACATCTCTTCAGAAAAAGAGGTGAAATCTTTAAAGTCAATTTTGTAGTCGGATAGTCGATATCCCCAAGCTTTGAGTGAAGCCGACCCTTTGAGTCCACCTGGCACATGTGTGTATGCATTTGTATCTGACTCAAATAGTTTTTCTTTTGGCCAGATGAGTCGTGTGCAAATGAGTGTGTCGATGACATGTTGTTTGTCTAAAACAAAAGATGGTTTTAATTTTTGTAAGACAGGAATGTCGTAAAAAATTATGTTATGACCGATAAGTACATCAGCGTTGTTGAGATGCTCAATAGCACTGTCAATAGCGTCAGGCCTATAAGTAATAGTTTTGTTTCGCGTGACATCGTGAATAACGATGCAGAAGATTTCGTTAACATCATCATAAAGTCCGTTAGTTTCTAAATCAAATACATACCATTTTTCAACAGAAGAATCTGGCTTCAGGCTCAACGGAAAGATTTTGTTTGCCAAGTTTTGCATCGTTTTCATTAATCCAGTTGAGTATATTCACGGCACCTGTTTTGGTTGGTGAACAAAAAGCTTTTGAAATTTGAGAGTCAGTTGTGATTGGAATTAAACTGAAACAATTTTTTTCTGTATCAGGAGTAATTGCATGTGGAATTCCTTTTAAATAAGTAGTAATTAAATACGACACAAAAAAATAAACGGGACATGTAAATAATACATATCCCGTCTAAAAATGCAAGTATTCACTTGGAATATCCTGTCCAGGTTCCCTCACGTTTGCGCTTGGAAAGTGCTTCAGAAGCTAACGATCCTTTGCGCTGAACACCATGAACTAACAATGCAAATGGTTTGTCACCAAAACAATGACTGTCATCATGGTCAATCTCAAGATTAAGGTCAGCAGCTTCTTGTTCTGTATAAACTACATGAGCGATTCGCTTAAATACATGGGCGTACTTGGCGAGCAAAGGATCGAGATTACCACCAACTGAAGCAGTGAGAAAGAAGTTAGAAGGAATGCGATCAATCGCAGTGAGCCAGTATGTGAGTTGTTTGGTGTAGGCATAGAACTTGATGTCAGGGTGTTGACGAGCAACTTCAAGCCAAGCATTGAAATAAAGCTCAGACCAGAAGTCACCTGATTCGTGGATGCGACAAAGGTTATATTTAGTACGGCCTTTATTATGTTGCCAAATACCGTAAGCAATTGTATCTTCTAATGCACCTTGTGGATCTTGGACGCCTTCACCATAAATTGTTTCTTTAATGGCGTCCCAGTTATGCCAGCGTGCATCACGGCATTGTTTACTGCGTGCTTCTGACATTGCAGCAAAACATCTGTACTCCTCACCAGTAGCATGAGATGATTGTGGCAGATCACGAATTTGCCCTGTAGCACGATCAGCAAATGTTTTACAATGACCAGCATTAGGACAAGTGTATCCAGCTGGTAAAGAAAAGATCAAACGTTTGCCTAGCTTGGCATTGCCTTTTGAAAACTTTAATGTGTACATGAGATGAAATGAGATGGGATAGCCTGGGACTTACACAGTGTGTGACCCCACACTGATGCCCAGTTTAATTAACGATGGCGCAAAACTAATTTTGCATAATGTATTGCAGCATCATTGATAAATTTTTCAATAGGAAGCTCTAGACATTTAGCAGCTGCTGTAATTTGAGCTGCTTCATCTTGTGTGTATTCAGCAGACAACCTAATGCCAGCTTTATTTTTTCGTTCAAGGATCCAGTTGTCAAACCGACTACGACGAGCTTGGGCTTCATCTAATTCTGATGAAGTTGCAGAATGAAATTGGTTTTCAGGGAGCATGAAAAATTGTTTTAGGTTAGGATAGTAGAACGTTCACCCCAAGTGTGGGGCGCAATTCACCAGACAGGGAACGGGGTCTGGGTTTTAGCGGAGGACATCATGTCTAACAAGACACTCACTTATCGTGGCGTCAAGTACGAACAAACAAGCCCAATGGCATCTTGGATGCTGAATGAAAGACTGCGTAGGCAACGTGAAGAGTTTGAAAAGAAACTTGATCAATTGCGTATGAAAGGCGAAGTAGTTTAAACCCAAGGCCAACCAAGTTCAACGTCAGCTTCCCAGACACCTGGATCAATTGGTCGTTGACTTACATACAAACCAAACAGGCGTTTCATTTCTTCTAATGAGATGCCTGTTTCTTTTGCTATGACAGCTACGTTGGTCTGTCCTTTGTAGATAAGATCAAGAGCATCTTCCAAAGAGGTTACAGTCTTGTGCATCAGGAGTCATGTACTCTGGGATATCAAAATCACAACGGTCATTTTCTTGGTGATAATGCTTACAGTTTAAACATACAATTGCTTTCTTGTTTAAATATTTTTTAGCTTCTGTTTCAGGGAGTTCAATTGTTGTAATACGATAATCACAAGCCTGACATTGTTTTCGTCGTCGTCGATTACCATTACCATTCAATCTGCTTTCAATAACTTTTAGGAAACGCTTCCCACAATTGGGACACTTTTCCATAATGGATTCTCTTGCAGCTTTGAGTTGATCTGTAGTTGGCATTACAAAAGGTTTACGATAAAAAATACCCATGCATTGTCGTGAACAAAAATTTTTAAGGCGTCCACGTTCTATGTTTGCTTTGTGCAACCACTTTGAACGCTTAAAAATTTTTCCACAACAGTCACATTTCAATTGAAGTTCATTCTTATTTAAGAGAGTGTGTCCCACATTGCCTCCGAAATAATGGGGAATTGTTCCTTAAAAATTGTTTTGCATTGTTCTGCGATTTCTTTATGTTCTAGTTGTGTGCCATTAGCTGTTCTAAGATCAATGTAATGTAACCATGAACGGAGAGTTCCATTCATGTACATCTTGGTTGGAGCATTAGGAAGCACTGCACGAGCACATTCTTTTGCAATACCATCACTTATCATCTCTTGATAAAGATGTTCAGCATCTTCAAAAAGAATGCTTATGCGTCTGTAATAATCAGCAATGCGTGGTTTGCCCAGCTTTTCACGTAAATCATCATGAGAATCTTGACGATTTTTTGGATCTTGAGAACGGAGTTGAGGAACTAAAGGACGACCAATTTCATTAGTGTTGGCATAACGTTGTGAAAATTCTTGGAATGAGAAAGATCTATGTCGCAGTATCTGTGGGCTGATAGTGCGTGTAGTGTGAATCTCTAAACACATATTGGCCATCTCAAATGGTGACCAATGATTTTGTTTGATGAGATAGCGAAGAAGCCGTGGACCGGTTTCCATGTTGTTTTCATTTTTTGGCGCAGAGACACGAGCAGTACGCACGATCATTCGTTCAGCTTCTTCAGTACGCCAGACTAAAGAAACACAATGTGGTTTGAGCATGGCTGAGTTCAATTGATTTTCTCTTGTTTATTCTGTACAACAGCATCAACCGTTTCCTGATCTGGAGCCAAAACAACACGCATTGTCATATGCCATTCAGAATGATAAGAAGAATCCCATTTAATTTTGAGCCAAGGCATTAATGCACCTCTAGCATTTGATTTGTATTCAATTTGTTGAATAACACCAAGCTTTGTACGTGGAGGCAATGGGCTTTTAAATCCACTTATGTCAGTTGATTTGTGCATAACACGATCACCAACATTGAATTTGGATTGAGATTTTCTGCGTGTCATAAGAATTTGAAAAGCAAAGAAAAATCCCAGTTACTACTCGACAAGTAACTGGGACAAACACCCCTCGAACAGATCGGTTACCAAGCGATCTGGCTAGAGGTTAAACAACAGAAGCAGTAGCGTCAAGAGTTTCTCCTGATGCTGCGTTGATTTTGTCGAGCATTGAACACATAATTGTTGCATGTTCTTGCGTCTTTGCCATGAAAGCATTGACACGTTCTGCACTCATTGTGTGAACAGTACCGTTTGTTTCTTTGTAGGCCCAACTGCCATCAGGTTGAGGTTCACCGTTTTCGATAGCAAGACGCTCGTTATTGCGAACGTATTGAATCTGAAGGTTGTGAAAATCAGTGAGGCCTTCTTGGTCAATCCAAGTCAAGCCAACGTTGTAGCGTTGATCTGAATCCATGTAACCATGAGGCTGAGGAATCAGATGTTTGATTGCACCGAACATGATAAGAAATGAGTTGAAAGTGAATGTGGTAGGAGCGGCGGGACTTGAACCCGCACGACCATTACTGGTCAACAGATTTTAAGTCTGCAATGTCTACCAATTCCATCACGCTCCCAAGAAAATAGGACTTACGCCTAACGCAACAAATAATGTTACTCGGCTGCCTAGCAGATTAGTCTTCTTCGTCTAGTTGCCAGTCAAGATCAAGGTCTTGAACATAGCTAAGTAGATCTAAAGGACTACCCAAGGTCGGTGGAGGATCGTCGCCAAACATAACTTCAAACCCTGCTGAGCAAACACCAGGGCCATGCTCTTCAGGCGAAGCAAGATCTGCTGGGTGATAGATTGCAGCCTTGGTAAGACGCATGTCTTCAACCATTGCAGTGACGACATAATGAATTGATTCATCAGTAACAAGATCCTCCTCAAGATCAATGATGTTGATTACAGCCATGATTATTTGGAGGGACGGATGGTAAGTCGTTTGGTCAACTCATAGCCATAGCTATGGACACGTTGCTGAGGAGAAGAAAAGATCCCAGTAGGACCATACTTCTTAAACAGCTCAGGCCATGTGTCAATAATGAGTTGCTGATTATCTGGATCAGCTTTCGCATAAGCTACTGCAAGAGCAGAAGCAAAACTACCACCATAAGCTTCCATCCGTTCGATGGTTTCATGGATGAGTGGATCATTGTGTTGAGTCATGAGATGAAATGGAATGAACAACAGAAGTCTAGGACTTACATGCAGGGTAAGCAATGCCTAGATAAAGTATTTACTTAAAGGTATATAAGTACTCTTGGTGGCCCCTCAGGGGGTGCAGGGGGGTTTATTATTTCTTAATGAATTGAAGTTATTCGTCGTCAGACCACATGTCAGGTTTACGATTGTGTTCTGGTAGATCAGAAGTTCTGAGGTCTGGCCAATCACACAGTTTGATTCTACGTTTGCTGACGCCGGTTCCGGGGATCGCCACAGATCCCAGGATACCGGAGCGTCCTGCATTTAAGGTGAATTGGAATGGTCCAAGCTTTACGGATTTGCCGAAAGACTGTACACCATTTTCAGTGATGTCAAAGCCACCAATTGTCTTGCGAAAGTTGATGGCACTACGTTTCTTAGCCATGAGTTTGAATTAAATTGAATGAGTTTGATCAAGCGGACATTTGTTTTTCGATAGCTACCAACCATGCGTCAACCCAATCTAGGGCATCATCAACACGATTCATAGCTTCGTAATATTCAGTTTTAGCTTGAATCCAAGTACCATCAGCTATTGTCTGGAAGTCTCGAGGATGAACCGTAAGAACTCGTAATCCTTTTAAAGCTTGAGTAAGTTTTACTCTTGCTTCACTGAATTCCTCATAGAGTGTTTCGGCTGAAGTACCATTGAGATTGATCTTTGGTGTGGTGAATTTAGTTGTCATGATTCAGGATGGAGCTGAGTGTAAATCTGTTGCGTGTTGCGATGGAGTGAGTTGATACGCATGAAGTTTGCTTCAAGCCATTCATGCAGTGCAGTCTCAATGACCTGGTGCGGATCGACTTCAAGTACTTCTGCGAGTAGTTCAACCATAGACTGATCAATGCCAGTTGTTGGTTTCACTAAATACTGTTGAGGTTGTGCCATGGGTGATAAGTTTTCCTTATACTTTGGAAGGTTATTTCCAGTACATTTGACGGAGGTAGTACCAAAGAGTACTCTCCTTCCATGTACATCCTGGATGTTCTGATAAAGCTAAAACAGCTTCTTCAAGATCTTTGGAAGAACCATTGGAGTATGTCACAGACCAAGCCATGTCTTCCATCCGTTGCCATAATATTTTGGCTTCAGGACTGAGACTTGATTGTCTTGGTATCTCACGAGCTTTAGCTTCGTAATACTCGCCATAAACATCTTTGACTGTGTCCATAAAATAATTTGAGTAAATAATAAAAAGCCTGGGACTTACGCATGATAGCTGCCCAGGATTAAATCAGATTAAACAAAGTAGATTTAACCAGGAATCAGGATGATCTGGTTCTACCTCGTCATCACCTGGTGTATAAGCTACTGATCCAAGGCAGTAGTCTTCGATGTCTTCTTTGCACGGGACTTCGTACCAACCTTCGAGACTGTCCGGGTCTTTTGTTGGGATCCAGTAGCACCAGAGTTTGCCTTTCTTGTCTTTGCTGATGCTGCCATTGAGCGGCGGCTTGTTGCAAGGTTTGGCTCTGTCGTAGGTAACTTCTGCTTCCCACTGCTCAAGGTATTCTTCCTCACTGAACTTTTCGTATCCTGTGAGGGCTTGAGCAATGGCGTAGGTTTCTGGAGAAAGAGACATGAGATCAACTCTGTAATGATGATTGAACTGATAACAATGATGTGCAAGATGACATCATCGTTTGTGTCATTCTTGGTGGTAATCGGCATCACCTGATACCTCCTCTGACATAAGTTCTTGCATCAGCTGTTCTTGCTCATTAGCAATATCGTTAAGAACAAATAGCTGATCTTCTGTGTATTCAGTTTTAACAGCTGCGTCACGAAGACGTTGCTGTTCGAGTAACCAGGTTTTGATGAGAGACATAGTGTTTGGAATGTTGAATTGAATAGATGTAATTGTCTGGGACTTACGTAGTCTCGTTGTTCCTAGTACAGGACGAATGTATTGAGACATACAGCCCAGAATAGTTCAGTACTCTGATGGAAACATAACTACTGTGTTGCAGCAGTCAGGATCTTGTTGCAATTTGGAATCATGTTGCAGATATGAAATGATCCAGATCTTTTCTGGTAGACCTGGCCATGTGTAAACAGACATGATACGACCAAATTCAGCCTCCTTATCTTTGTTATGAATACCGTTGATGATATTCATATTTAACTCTTGATCTTCTCCTGGCAGATCACCCCAATCATCATTGAAGTGACGTTCTGCTAAACGAACGATAACTGCAGGAGGAACAGTGTCACGTACTGTTGGTGTTGTAAGCAACGGACCGAAACACGCACGATCAAGAATCGGAGGAACAACTTTGTTAGCCATTTGAATTGAGATAAGGTGGATGTCTGCGTTGGTAGGATGCGCAGCCCCCTGGCCCATGTCAAAC
>CXWF01001309.1_pt1 | contig 24855 bp, 18 predicted proteins | sample 468421 | NCBI WGS metagenome assembly CXWF01 (sample SAMEA2620812, study PRJEB7988) | marine metagenome | biome: marine biome (ENVO:00000447); feature: surface water layer (ENVO:00002042); material: "saline water (ENVO:00002010), including plankton (ENVO:xxxxxxxx)" | depth 5 m
GCTGTCGATGGTCCGGTCGTCGACATAGACCTGATCGTCATAGGCGGCATCCATCAGCGAGTCGCGGCTTTTTACGTAGCCGGGCCGCTGGGCGAGCGCCTGAAGGATCAGGAATTCGGTGACGGTGAGGACGACCTGCCTGCCGTCCCATGTGCAGGTGTGGCGCTCGGGATCGAGAACGAGCTTGCCGCGCTCCATCACCTGGTTTTCCGCGCTTTCGGCGGCGCCCCCCTCGACACGCGGCGCGGCGCGGCGGAGCACCGCCTTCACACGCTCGACGAGAAGACGCTGCGAAAAAGGCTTACGGATGTAGTCGTCCGCGCCCATCTTGAGACCGAAAAGCTCGTCGATCTCGTCGTCCTTGGAGGTGAGGAAGATCACCGGCAGATCGGACTTCTGGCGGAGGCGGCGAAGCAGCTCCATACCATCCATGCGCGGCATCTTGATGTCGAAGACGGCAACATCCGGCGGATTGGCGGCAAGCCCCGCAAGCGCGGCCGCGCCATCCGTATATGTCTGCACGTGATAGCCCTCGGATTCGAGCGCGATGCTCACCGAGGCCAGAATATTGCGGTCGTCGTCGACCAGCGCGATGGTCGGCATAGGCCCCTGTTCCTTCTGGCCAGCTTGGCCCTTCTGGTCTTCGTCGCTCCGGACCTCTTGCATGACATACCCCGCTCACAGACTGCCGCCCAGCACGGCATCGAGGCTTAGGGTCGCTTTTGGCCCAAAATGTGGCGGCAGTATAAGGGGTTGGGACGGGCGGCGCCACGGGCAGACAACATAATCCGTCAACCGCGAAGCCCACCCCCGAAGCCCCGACGGTTTGACAGGACCGCGCCGGAGAGCCAAGAGAGAAGCCGGAAGAGATGCCGAGGGCATACACGAAGCGGGGGACCAGCCATGCTGAAGCGCATTCTGATCGGGTTGGGGGCTGTGCTCCTTATTCTTGTTGCCGTCGTGATTGGACGGACATTGACGGTGCCGGTCCTGGAGCTTGCAGGGGCGGGCGCAGCCGACAGCATCGACGCCGAGGGCGCGGCGGAACATCTCGCCGAAGCCGTGCGCTTCGAGACGATCTCCTATCAGCGCGGCGCGAACGAGGCGGACCTTGCACGCTCGGCAAAGGCCTTCGAAGGTTTCCGCAACTGGATGGACGAAACCTATCCCGCCTTCCGGGAATCGACCTCGCGCGAGGTCGTCGGCGGCGCGACGCTTTTTTATACATGGGCGGGAACGGACAGCTCTCTCGACCCCGTTCTTCTCATGTCGCATATCGATGTCGTGCCCATCGCTCCGGGTACGGAGGGGAAATGGGAGCAGCCGCCCTTCGGCGGCGCGATCACGGATGGTTATGTCTGGGGCCGCGGCACCATCGACAACAAAGGCTCGCTGGTTGCCATCGTGGAAGCCGCCGACATGCTTGCCGTGCAAGGCTTCCAGCCGAAGCGCACCATCATGTTCGCCTTCGGCCATGACGAGGAAATCGGCGGCGGCGAAGGCAACAAGGCGCTTTCCGCCCTGTTGCAGGAACGCGGCACGAAGCTCGCCTGGGTGGCGGATGAAGGCGGCGTTCTCGGCGAAGGGCTGCTGCCCGGCGTGAACGCGCCCGTGGCGATGATCGGCGTGGCCGAAAAGGGTTCGGTGTCGCTCGATATCGTCGCCTATTCCAAAGGCGGGCATTCCTCCATGCCCTCGCCCGCCGCGCAGACAGCCATCGGGCGGCTTGCCCGCGCGCTGGAGCGGGTTGGCAACGATCCGTTCGAGGCTCGTGTGGACGGTGCGACGCGCGGCATGATCGAAAGCCTCGCACCCGCCGTGCCGTTCATGCAGCGCATGGTCTATGCCAATCTCTGGCTGTTCGAGCCGGTGGTGCGCGCCGTGATGGAAAAGAGCCCGTCCAGCGCGGCGCAGCTTCACACAACGATTGCGCCGACCATCATCGAGGGGGGCAACAAGGAGAATGTGCTGCCACCGGAGGCGCGGGCAGTCGTCAATTTCCGCATTCATCCGCGCGACACCTCCGAAGATGTGATCGCGCATGTGCGCGAGGCAATCGACGATCCCGAGATCACCGTGGAGCCGCTTGAGGGCATTCGCGAGGCCTCCAGCGTGTCCAATATCGAGGGGGATAGCTACCGGCTCCTTACCCGAGTGATCGGGGAAAGCTTTCCCGGGGTCATTTCCGCGCCCTATCTCGTCGCCGGAGGCACGGACTCACGCCATTTCCTGCCGATCACCGACAATGTGTTCCGTTTCATCCCCATCCGCATGGGGCCGGGCGACGTTGCGCGGTTCCACGGCACCAATGAGCGCGTGTCGGTGGCCAATATGGGCGAGGCAGTGGCGTTTTACGTGCGGCTGATGCAAGCCATGAACGAGCAAGACGGAAACGAGGAAGACGGAAACGAGGAAGACGGCGCGCAATAAAGCCGCTGCGCGCTCGCATGCCGCCCCTCTGACGCATGGTTAACCATACGGCGAGCAGGGGAAACCGGCGCTTCTTCCATACAAGAAAGGCATGGCGCGCGCACCTGCCGAGAGGCGCATCGCCGCACCGGTTGCAAGCTGATCGCAAAGCGGTTGCGCCGGTCATGGCCGGGAACTATGTTGACGCCGATTTTCCGAGGCGCCCGCGCAGGCCCGTCCAAATTGGGCGCGGCCCTGCTTTTGCTTCGTTCAGGCGAAAGTTCGCCGCCGGCCAGCTCGATCCTGCGGGAAAGACGCGACCGTGATAAAGTTCGGCCCCGGCCGCGCAAGGCCCCGGGGCGGCGTCGACAACAGGATAAAGGCCCCCTAAGCGGGCCAAAAGACCACGAGGAGAGAAGCGTGAAACAGACCGGGCCCTACATCAGCAAACATGGCGCCGAGACAAGCGGCTTCAAGAATCTCGCAGCGACGCACTGGAACTACCGTCCGGCGGCGCTCTACGAGGAAGCGATCCGCCGGGACGAGGGCCATGTCGCCGCCAACGGGCCCTTCGTGGTGAAGACCGGCGTCCATACCGGCCGCTCCGCCAAGGACAAGTTCATCGTCCGCGACGCCTCCACCGAAAACACGGTCTGGTGGGACAACAACAAGGCGATGACGCCGGAAGCCTTCGATCTCCTCCACGCCGACATGCTGAAACACGCCGAGGGCAAGGAACTCTTCATCCAGGATCTCTTCGGCGGCGCCGACCAGACCCATCGCCTCGCAACCCGCGTTTATTCGGAATACGCCTGGCACTCGCTCTTCATCCAGAACCTCCTCATCGAGCCGAAGCCGGAAGAACTCGACGACTTCCTGCCCGAATTCACGATCATCGACCTGCCGAGCTTCGAAGCCGAACCCGAGAAATACGGTGTGCGCTCCGGCACCGTCATCGCCTGCAACTTTGCAAAGCGCATCGTGCTGATCGCCGGCACGTCCTATGCCGGTGAAATCAAGAAGTCCGTTTTCTCGATGCTCAATTACGACCTGCCGCCCAAGCGCGTCATGCCTATGCATTGCTCGGCGAATGTGGGCGATGCGGGCGACACGGCGATCTTCTTCGGCCTTTCGGGCACCGGCAAGACGACGCTTTCGGCCGTTGCCACGCGCACACTAATCGGCGACGACGAACATGGCTGGTCGGAAAACGGCGTCTTCAACTTCGAAGGCGGCTGCTACGCCAAGATGATCAAGCTCTCGCCCGAAGCCGAACCTGAAATCTACGCGACGACGCAGCGCTTCGGCACCGTGCTCGAAAACGTGGTGATGGACGAAAACACGCGCGAACTCGATCTCGACAGCGCGGCGCTGGCGGAAAATTCGCGCGGCGCCTATCCGCTCTCCTTCATTCCCAATGCAAGCCCCACGGGCCGCGCGCCGCACCCCAAGAACATCATCATGCTGACGGCGGACGCCTTCTCCGTTCTGCCGCCGGTGGCGCGCCTCACGCCGAGCCAGGCGATGTATCACTTCCTTTCCGGCTACACGGCGAAGGTCGCGGGCACGGAAAAGGGCGTGACGGAGCCGGAAGCCACCTTCTCGACCTGCTTCGGCGCTCCCTTCATGTCGCGCCACCCGACCGAATACGGCAACCTGCTGCGCGACCTCATCGCCGAGCACAAGGTGTCGTGCTGGCTCGTCAATACGGGCTGGACGGGCGGCGTCTACGGCACGGGCAGCCGCATGCCGATCAAGGCGACGCGCGCACTGCTCGCCGCCGCGCTCGACGGTTCGCTCAACAATGTCGAGTTCCGCACCGATCCGAATTTCGGCTTCGAGGTTCCGGTGGACGTGCCGGGCGTCGACAACTCGATCCTGTCGCCCCGCGACACCTGGGCCGACAAGTCCGCCTATGACACGCAGGCGCAGAAACTCGTGAAGATGTTCATCGACAACTTCGCGAAGTTCGAAGCGCATGTGGACCCGGATGTGCGCGCCGCCGCGCCCGCCCTGGCGCAGGCCGCCGAATAAGGCCGCCAGTTAGCATCCCGCTTCATCGCGGATGAGAAGAGCCCCGGTGGAAACGCCGGAGCTTTTTTCGTTCAGGGGCGCTAACCGGCAGCAGCGACCTCGCGGCGCGGATGCGCGCTCGACAGCGCCTCATAGTCGAGGGCGAGAATACGCCGTTCGCGGCGTGAGGCCGCACACAAGAAAAGCCCGGAAGGTTCTCATGCCTTCCGGGCTTCCAATTCATGTTCTGGCCGCTCTCAGGGCTTTTTCTTGCCCGTGTCGTGACCGTCACCTGCATGTGTGCCGGTCCATGAAGGAGGATCGGAGGCGGGGAAACTCTCGTCGAGCGTCTCGTCGACGCATTCCTGTTTGTGCTCGCGCTCCTTCTCGGCCTCTTCGGCCTTGCGCTCGGCGCGCTTTGCGTCGGCTTCGGGCGAGGCTTCACCACTCGTCCATCCGGGCGGATCGCTGGCGGGGAAGGATTCCTTATCGGCCTCCGTCACCCGGCTCTTGTTGTCGGCCTGTTTGTCTTTTCCGTTACTGGACAAGGCATATACCTCCAGGTTGTGGAGAAAGAACGGCTCATGCTGCGTTCCGTTCCCTTCATATGGGCAGTGCGTCCCATGGGCGCAATGCCGGTGACGGGGCGCAGCGTTAACTAATGCGCCTCGTCCCAGTTTTTGGCCGCGCGCGCATCGACATCGAGCGGCACGGACAACTCAAGCGCAGGCGAGGCGGCGGACGACATGACGCGCGAGACCATTTCGCTGCTTTTCTCCGCCTCACCTTCGGGTACTTCGAAAATCAGTTCATCATGCACCTGAAGCAGCATACGGCCGGAAAGTTTCGCATCGGTCAGTGCGCGCGGCATGCGGATCATGGCGCGGCGAATGATGTCCGCCGCCGAGCCCTGGATCGGCGCATTGATAGCGGCGCGCTCCATGAAGCTCTTTTCCGACGGATTCTTCGAATTGATCGCAGGCAGATGAATGCGCCGTCCGAAAATCGTTTCGACATAGCCGTTCTTGTGCGCGAACTCCTTGGTCGCATCCATGTAAGCGCGAATACCGGGGAAGCGCTTGAAGTAGCGCTCGATATATTCGCCCGCCTCGCCGCGCGAGATGCCGAGCTGGTTGGCAAGACCGAAGGCGGAAATACCGTAGATGATGCCGAAGTTGATCGCCTTGGCGCGGCGGCGAACCGCCGGGTCCATGCCTTCGATCGGTGTCGAGAACATTTCGGACGCCGTCATTGCGTGAATGTCGAGCCCTTCGGCAAAGGCGTTCTTCAGCGCTTCGATATCGGCGATATGAGCCAGCAGGCGCAACTCGATCTGCGAGTAGTCGGCAGACAAGAGAAGATTGCCCTTCTCCGCGATGAAGGCCGAGCGAATCTTTCGTCCATCCTCCGTGCGCACGGGAATGTTCTGCAGGTTCGGCTCTGTGGATGCGAGGCGCCCGGTGGAGGTCGCCGCAAGCGAATAGCAAGTGTGGACGCGGCCCGTCTCCGGATTGATATATTCGGGAAGGGCGTCCGTGTAGGTGCTTTTCAGTTTCGACAGAGCGCGCCAGTCGAGCACGCGTTGCGGCAGTTCGTGGCCCTGCGCGGCGAGCATGTCGAGCGTCTCCGCATCGGTCGACCAGGCGCCGGTCTTGGTTTTGCGGCCACCTTCAAGGCCCTGTTTGTCGAACAGGATTTCACCGAGCTGCTTCGGCGAGCCGATGTTGAAGCGTTCACCCGCCAGTTCGTAAATCTCTTCCTCATATTGCGCCATCTTCTGCGCGAAACCCGAAGAGAGGCGCGCGAGTACGGATTTGTCGACCTTCACGCCCGCGCGTTCCATCTCCACAAGCACGGAGACAAGCGGGCGCTCCAGCGTTTCATAGACGGAGACGCGATGCTCCGCGACGAGACGAGGCTTCAGGATGTGCCAGAGGCGGAGCGTCACATCCGCATCTTCCGCCGCATAGGCGGTGGCGCGATCGACGGGCACCTGATCGAAGGTGATCTGTGCCTTGCCCTTGCCGGCGACTTCGGAAAAGGGGATCGGCTTGTGGCCGAGGTGAAGCACCGAAAGTTCATCCATGCCGTGCCCATGTACGCCTGCATCGAGCGCGTAGGACATGAGCATGGTGTCGTCGAGCCCGCGCAGCTCGATCCCGTGCTGGCGCAGGACGACCATGTCGAATTTCAGGTTCTGGCCGATCTTGAGGATCGAAGGGTCTTCAAGAAGAGGCTTCAATGCTTTCAGCGCATCGGCCAGCGGAATTTGCTTCTGGCCTTCGGCATCCGCGAAATCGAGAACGCCGCCTGCGCCATGTTGCAGCGGGATGTAGCAGGCCTCGCCCGGCACGAGCGCCATCGAGACGCCGACAAGCCGCGCGCGCATGGGAAAGAGGCTGTCCGTTTCGGTGTCGACGGCGAGAAAACCCTGCTCGTATGCGCGCGCGATCCATTCCTCAAGATCGGGAAGCGCCGTCACCGCGACATAGTTCGCCTTTTCGAAATCCGCATCGATGCCCTTCGGGACTGCACCCGGCACCCCGCCGCGCCCGGTGCGCGAGACGGCCTGTTTTTCCTTTTCAGGCGCTTCATCCGGGCCGGTCGAGGGGTGCGCGCCCGTCGCGGGGATCGCATCGACGTCGATGTTGAAGCGCTCGCCGACACGGCGCGTCAGCGTCGTGAACTCCATGTCCTTGAAAAACCCGATCAAGGTTTCGGGGTCGGGATCGCGGACACCCATCGACTCCAGCGCATCCTCGACGGGAACGTTGCTGTCGAGTTCGACGAGTTTTCGTGAAATGCGCGCGAGCTCCGCAAATTCGATGAGGTTTTCGCGCCGTTTGTTCTGCTTGATCTCGGACGCGCGTGATAACAACGTTTCAAGATCGCCATATTCGCCAATCAACTGCGCGGCGGTCTTGATACCGATACCGGGCACGCCGGGGACATTATCCGTGGAGTCGCCCGCAAGCGCCTGCACATCCACGACCTTTTCCGGCGGCACACCGAATTTCTCGACAACCTGTTCGCGCGCAATCGTCTTCAGCTTCATCGTATCGAGCATGTCGACGCGATCGTTCACGAGCTGCATCAGATCCTTGTCGGAGGAAACGATGGTGACGCGCGCACCCGCCTCATGCGCGAGGCGCGCATAGGTGGCGATGAGGTCGTCGGCCTCGAAGCCCGGTTTTTCGATGCAGGGAAGGCTGAAAGCGCGGGTCGCATCGCGCACCAGCGAAAATTGCGGCACGAGATCTTCGGGCGGCTCGGTGCGGTTCGCCTTGTATTCGGGATAGATGTCGTTGCGAAAGGTCTTCGAGCCAGCATCGAAGATGACGGCGAGATGGGTCGGCTCGAATTCGTCCTTCGTATCCTCGATCAGCTTGTAGAGCATGTTGCAGAAGCCCGCGACGGCGCCGACGGGCATGCCGTCTGACTTGCGCGTCAGGGGCGGCAACGCATGATAGGCCCGGAAAATATAGCCCGAGCCATCCACCAGAAAGAGATGGTCACCCTTGCCGATAGCGCGCCTCGCCGCTTCCTTTTTCCCGGATTTCGCGGGCGTTTTTCCCGCCGATTCCTTCTTTTGCGCCTTGCCGCTTGCCACGCGCCTCGCCTTTCTTATCTAAGGGGGGTCTTCTATATTGCCGTTCCCCGCGCTTTACGGGCCGCCACTATAACGCGTCCCGCGCTTCGAGAAAGAACCCTGCCCGCTTTAGCGGCGGGCATGTTTCAACGACCTGCCCGTTTCAACGAAAAGAGCCCACTCATGGCCCATACGCTTGCCGAAGAAGAAAATGCCTATGTCTCGCGCGTTCCGGGCGAACCGGCCGAGGACAAGGCGCAGGATTGTGCCATCAAGGCGCGGAACCTGCGGAAGGTCTACAAGGCAAGCGGCAACCAGCCCGCCAAAGAAGCGCTGAAGGGGATCGACCTGGCCATCCCCCGCGGCTCAATCTTTGCCCTGCTCGGCCCGAACGGCGCGGGCAAATCGACCTTCATCAATATTCTCGCAGGGCTCGTGCTCAAGACCTCGGGCTCGGCCTCGATCTGGGGTTTCGATACGGATGTCAATCCGCGTCAGGCGCGCGCCTCCATCGGCGTGGTGCCGCAGGAACTCAACATCGACCCCTTCTTCACGCCAGCCGAAGTGATGGAGATGCAGGCAGGGCTTTACGGTGTGCCGAAAAAGGAACGCCGCACCATGGAAATCCTGAAAGCCATGGGTCTCGATGACAAGGCGGACGCCTATGCGCGCACGCTGTCGGGCGGCATGAGGCGGCGGCTCCTCGTTGCCAAGGCGATGGTCCACAATCCGCCGGTTCTGATCCTCGACGAACCGACAGCGGGCGTCGATATCGAGCTGCGCCGTCAGCTCTGGGACTATGTGAAGGGCTTGCATGCGCGCGGCACGACGATCGTGCTCACTACGCATTACCTTGAGGAAGCAGAAGCGCTCTGCGATACGATCGCGATCATCGACAAGGGCGAGGTGGTCGCCTGCGAGCCGAAAGACGAACTGCTGGGACGCATTAGCGAGAAGAAACTGATCGTATGTCCCTCATCGCCCGCGACGACGCTGCCGACGGCACTTGACGGCATGAAAGCGGAACTCCGCCCCGACGGTTCGATCACGGTGCAGTACAATCCAGCCGAGACCGGCGTCATGAATATTCTGGGGGCCCTGAGCGCCGAGGGGATGGAGATCAATGATATCTCGACGGAAGAGTCCGACCTCGAAGATGTCTTTCTGCAACTGACGTCGCACTAGACCTTCCCTGAAGACGAACGCACCGCTCAGGCGGAGGCGCGCTTCACAAGCTCACCCATTACCATGTCGACGGCCCCGCTGCCCGTTGTGAGCGGCATCAGAACAGCCTCGACCGGGGTGAGCGGTTGCGCCCTGGCGAATACGGCCGCGCCATGCAGCCGGAGCGGACGGCGGAGCTGGCAGACGATGCCGAAGAGCTTTGCAACGGCGGCGGCCGATTTTTCCTGCATCTCGCCTTCAAACGCGCGGCCCGTGAAATCGCGGGCGAAGAGGTCGTTGAGCGCGGTGCCCATGAGCCGGACGCGGAAATCCGCGAGGCCAAGAGCGGGCGGCGCTGCATCCACAAGGAATATGGAAGGCAGATGGCTGACGATATCGGCGGGGCTCACATCGGCACGCGCCGGGAACGCCCGGCCGTCGCGCTTGCTCTCCCAATAGGCAAGCATCTCGCGCAGACGCGCATCCTGAAAAGCGAGCAGCGGGTCTATATAAAGATCGAAGGGTGCAAGCCGTAAGGGCTCCGACATGGAACGCGAAACTCTCGGGTCTGGCCCTTTAGCGGGGCCGCGCGGTTTTCCGGGGTCCCTCTCCTATATGCCAAATCGGAACAGGGGCCAAGGAGATGCCTTACGGAAGCTTGTTTCCTGAGATTTTCGACCATTGCATCCTTGCCTTCACCCCTCCGGCGCTTTCCTGGGCCAAGACGGACACGCCGCCGGCGGAGCCCAATCGGGCCTTGACGCCCTCGACGCAACCTGCAGACCGGGCAAACACCGCCCCCGTTCGCGGTTCTTGCGGAATTACAGTTGGCCGACTGTCCGGCACATATCTTCGCAGATTGTCAGGGCGCCTGCTTTGTTCTACCTTGCGCCCGCTTCGGCCAAGCCCTTCCGGGGGCGGCGGCCCGCAGGCACCCGTAGCTCAGCTGGATAGAGCGCTGCCCTCCGAAGGCGGTAGTCAAGTCCAGCGAAGGCTGTAGATGCTTGGAAAAGGTACTGATTTAACAACGGCTTGAGCGAATATCGGGTTTGCTCTTCAAGAAGCCAAAAAACTCGCGTAAGCATGACGTAAGCACCTCGCGAACGGTATGCACCCGTAGCTCAGCTGGATAGAGCGCCGCCCTCCGAAGGCGGAGGCCAGAGGTTCGAATCCTCTCGGGTGCGCCATTTTTCTCATAAAAATCAAAGAATTAACGCCCCTCTCTTTTTGAGAGATGTTGCTTACGCGGCGAATCCACGTAAGCAGCGATGCTCATTTGTCCTTCTATAACAATGCCTTGGAGCTGATTCTGCTCCGCCGTGATCTCGAGCGAGCGTCTCGGGAACCATCGTATTCGCGATTACGGGCTGCACGCCTTCTGTAAGCCAGGCCAATAGCCACCAGTGGTGTCTTGCTGGACCGCCGCTTTTCCTCACTGCAAGCTTTCGTATTGTCCCTATCAGATGGGGCGTGGTCGCCCGATGATTCCCAAGGGGCGCAAAGGGTCACCACCATTTCGAGAAGATGGGTAGGAGGACCCGAACCGTCAGCGGCGCCTTCAACGCATCGTGTGAACTTCGATTGAAAGCTGGAGGAGGACGTCAGCCATATGTGGGCTCCGCGCTCGGACAGAGGCCAGATATGGGGAAAGCCTTCCCCTGAGGTCGAGCCATAGTCTCGGCCTACCCCTTCTGCGGGGAGACCCCGCAACGCCCCTTGAGAGTGAGAGTGCGGACGGGTTTTCCGTGACGGGTTGAGGGCTGGAAGAGAGGCTTCCGGCGCCCGTCGCGGAGATTATCCCGATGGCCAGACATGATCGCAGCCCCGCTGACGGTGGCGCGCGCAGTAACCTTTACGACGACATCACCAACAAGATCATCGCCGAGCTGGAGCAAGGGCGTCTGCCCTGGGTCCAGCCATGGGGCGCGTCGCCCGATACCGCCCCGCTGGGCCTGCCGAGAAATGCTTCAACCGGCCGGTCCTATTCAGGCATCAATATTCTCATCCTCTGGGGAGCGGTCATCCAGCACGGTTTCCCAGGTCAGGCGTGGCTGACTTTCCGCCAGGCGCTGTCGCTTGGCGGCAATGTCAGGAAGGGCGAGCGTGGCACGACTGTCGTTTATGCCGACCGTTTCACCCCCGAGGACGAAAAGCGCCGTGCGCGCGAGACCGGTGAGGATGCGCTTGCCATTCCGTTCCTGAAGCGGTTCACGGTCTTCAATGCCGCGCAATGCGATGGCCTGCCCGATGAGATCACGGCAGTCACGCCGCCATCGCCGCCGGGCCTGATAGAGCCTCGGGTCGAGGCGCTAATCCGGGCCACCGGCATCGACTTCCGTATCGGTGGTAATCGCGCCTTCTATATGCCGTCCCTCGACTATGTGCAGGTGCCGCCTCCGCAAGCCTATTTCGAGCCGATCAACTGGCACCGGACGGCCCTGCACGAGCTAGGGCACGCCAGCGGCCATCACAGCCGTCTCAACCGCGATCTGACCGGCTCGTTCGGCTCGAAGAAATACGCCTTCGAGGAGATGATTGCCGAACAGACCGCGGCTTTCAGCTGCGCTGCGCTCGGGATCGTGCCGACCGTGCGCCATGCCGATTACATCGGGTCGTGGCTGGAGGTCATGCGCGAGGATTCCCGCGCCATTGTCCGCGCGGCCTCGCAGGCCAGCAAGGCGGCAGACTGGCTGCTGTCGCATCTGCCGGCCGAGGGCGTCGAGGAGCCGGATGCCAGCGTAACCGACCGGAGGGCTGCGGCATGATCCTCCTGACCGGCACACAGCGCGACCGCCTGCTGGCCAATGGTCGCCAGCGCGATCAGGATCACATCCCGGTCGTGAAGTTCTTCAACCCTCTCGGTGAAGGCGTTTGGCTCGCCACCGAACTGGATGAGGATGGCGACACCATGTTCGGACTGGCCGATCTCGGTTCTCCCGAACTGGGGTCGTGGAGCCTGAGAGAGATGCAGTCAGTCCGGCTTCCCTTCGGCATGGGCATCGAGCGTGATCTGCTGTTCACCGGGGATTTCCCGATCTCTGTCTGGGCCGAGGCCGCCCGTGAGACCGGCAGCATCCGCGCCGCCGAGCGTCTGCTCTACCGCGTCGGCGCGGCCTTTTCCCATACATCCGCCGATACGGAAAACCGGAGTGCCTGATTGCCGGGTTTCAGGTTCTGCGGCCGGCGTCGCTCTCTTCAGAGGAAGAGGCCGGCGCTTCGCTTCGTGACGGGCTGATAGCCGGAGAGAGAGGCTCACCGGCGTCCGTCATGGAGTAACTGACGTGGCCACTGCCGTTCAGAAGATCACCCTGTCGCCCTCGCGCGACATCCCCTTCAACAAGCTGGTGCTCAGCCAGTCCAACGTCCGGCGCGTCAAGGCCGGGATCTCGGTCGAGGAACTGGCCGAGTCCATCGCCCGTCGTGGCCTGATCCAGTCCCTGCATGTCCGCCCGGTGGTGGATGCCGAGGGCAAGGAAACCGGAATGTTCGAGGTGCCCGCCGGCGGTCGCCGCTTCCGCGCGCTGGAACTGCTGGTCAAGCAGAAGCGCCTCGCCAAGGTCGCGCCGGTCCCCTGCGTCGTGTCGGAGGCCAGCGCCGATGTGCTGATCGACGAGGTGTCGCTCGCCGAGAATATCGAGCGCGCACCCTTGCATCCGCTCGACCAGTTCCGCGCTTTCCAGGCCATGCGCGAGAAGGGCATGACCGAGGAAGCCATCGCCGCCGCCTTCTTCGTGGATGTCAAAGTGGTGAAGCAGCGCCTGCGTCTGGTTTCCGTCTCCCCGGCATTGCTCGACGTCTATGCCGAGGACGGCATGACGCTGGAGCAACTCATGGCCTTCAGCGTCAGTTCTGACCATGCCCGGCAGGAGCAGGTCTGGGAAGCGATCAAGGATGGCTGGCAGAAAGAACCCTACCACATCCGCCGCCTGCTGACCGAAACCACGGTCAGCGCCGCCGACAAGCGGGCAGTGTTTGTCGGAATTGCCGCCTATGAGGAGGCGGGCGGCTGCGTGCTGCGCGATCTCTTCCAGCAGGACGATGGTGGCTGGCTGCAAGATCCGGTGTTGCTCGACCGGCTGGTGGGCGAAAAGCTGAAGGCGGAAGCCGAAGCCATCGCCGCCGAGGGCTGGAAGTGGATCGAGGTCGCCATCACCTTTCCCTATGGTTACGACCATGGCCTTCGCCAGATTGTCGGCACCACAGTCGATCTGAGTGACGAGGAACGCGCCACCCGCGAGGCATTGCGCGACGAATACGACCGGCTTGAAGCCGAATATGGTGAGGCCGACGAACTGCCGGACGAGATCGACGCTCGCCTCGGTGAAATCGAACAGGCGCTGGAAACCTTCGAGCGCCGCCCGATGACCTTCGAGCCGGACCAGATCGGTATGGCGGGTGTCTTCATCAGCATCGACGCCGATGGCGCATTGCTGATCGAGCGCGGCTATGTTCGCGCCGAGGACGAAACGCCTGCGGAACCGGAGGCGGAGATCATTGACCCGGAAACCGGCGAGGTGATCCAGCGGGCAGAACCGGAGGCAAGCCGCATGCGTGCGGTTATCACTCTGGGCGGCCAGCCGGTCGAAACGGAGGAGGAAGACGAGGCCGACACCATCAAGCCGCTGCCCGATCGTCTGGTCAGCGAACTGACCGCGCATCGCACCCTGGCGCTGCGGGATGCGGTGGCGGTGAACCCGCATGTCGCCATGACCGCGCTGCTGCACCGGCTGGTCATGGATTGCTTCATGCCGCATTCCAGCAAGGGCTGCCTGGAAGCGCAGGTCCGGGAGGTCCATCTGCCGGCACAGGCCGAGGATCTGCGCGATAGCGCTTCCGCCAAGGCCATTGCAGACCGGCACGAACGCTGGGGCGATCATGTCCCGGCAGACGATGCCGCCCTCTGGGATTGGCTGACCGATCTGGACGATGGTTCGCGCATGGATCTGCTCGCCCATTGCGTCAGCTTCGGTGTCAACGCGCTCTATGAAAAGCCCAACCCTTACAGCGGTACGGGCGTCAGCCAGCACGGGCTGGGCATCCGCCTGTCGCAGGCTGACCGGCTGGCCCGTTCGACCGGCCTCGACATGGTGGCGGTGGGCTGGCGGCCTACAGTTGGCAATTATCTAGGCCGCGTGACCAAGCCGCGTATCCTTGAAGCTGTGCGCGAAGGGGCCGGAGACCGGGCCGCAGATCTGATCGGACACCTCAAGAAGGGCGACATGGCCAAGGAAGCCGAACGCCTGCTTGCCGATTCCGGCTGGCTGCCTGAGCCGCTGCGCATGGTGGACGATAGTATCGAAGTCGATACGGCATCGGGCGCTGCGGCGGAAGCCGACGATCTGCCCGATTTCCTCTCCGGCGATGGCGAGGACGATCCGGCTGACGACGAGGAAGAACAGCATATGGTCGCTGCTGAATAGCACTCATGCGGGGCGGCTTCGGTCGCCCCGTTTATCGCCCTCCGTTTCCGCAACTCGCCCGATCCTCGTGATCGGGCTTTTTCTTTGGAGAGCCGCCATGCCGGCCATGATCGACATCGATAAGATTTTTCTGGAAGACCGCGAACACCCCCCGTCGGATCGTACCTTACCGTGGACCGAAACCCGCGATGGCATCACTGTTGTCGTGGAGCCAAAGCCCCATTGGGCCGAAGACATGCGGGTGTTCCTGCTCGATGCCCGTGAATATTGCCGCTACGCCGAGTGGACAGCTCATGGTGCTCGTGCCCGTTTCTTCGGTCATATCGATACTTCAGGCGATGACCTGATAATGAAAGCGCGCGCGATGATCGCCCGAGAAATTGCAGATGGGCTTTGGAGCTGAAGACCCGATCGCAGGGTTCGGGCCGTTAGGATGCGAGGTCTGCACCGGACGGGTCCAATCCGGCTTCACCATGCAATCCGCCATCTCCATCAGGACAAGCGGCAGCCATCTCTGGCCTGAAGGGAACATGATCCTGATGCCAGCATGGTGGCAAGACTGGCGCGGCAGAGCATCTGCGACGGGTATCCGGCATCCTGTCAGATGCGAAGAACCACCCCCGATTCCATTCGCAAACCTTGGTCCGATCCGTCTCTTTGACATTCAACCCCAAAGGGGTCGGCTTACGCGCGCGTGCCGCCCTCGGGGATTCGGAAAAAGTCCGAACGCCCTCGGGTGATTGCAGATCCGGTCAGACACTTCGGGCGCCTGTCGCGCGGGGGATGGTCCCCCCGCCTCCAAAGACAGGAGCCGGAACCCATGTCCTATGCAGATGCCACCGCCTTCGCCGCCAGCCTCGCCGCCACGCTGATGGTCGAGATCGTCGTGTTCCAGGCCGGGGACGGCACCCACGCCGCTTGTCCCGCCGCCGAGTTCGACGGCGACGACGACATGGTAAAGCTGGAGCTGGATCCTTGGGGGTAAGGCGCGACCGCGCCTCATCCCCGACGGCCTGGCCGCGACAAGCTCGCGACCGGGCCTTCAGCGCGTCGCGATGGTTGCCCATCGTCGACGGCGGAACCGGGCTGCCCCGGTCAGAGAGGAAGAGTGCGGGCCGTTCGGCCGTGACGGGTTGAGGGTCGGAGAGAGAGGCTCACCGGCGCCCGTCATGGAGTGATCCCGATGACCTTTGTCCGTTCCGAAACCTTCCGTTCCATCGGTCAGATTCTGGCTGTCGATATTCTGCCGGCGCTTTATCGAGCGCAAAAGCTGCCGCTGCGCATCTCTTGCCTGGGCGTCGCCAGCTATGACGCCAGTGACGCGGCGAACAGCTTCGACCGCGTGATCCCGCTTGGCGAATGCCCGTCACCGGAAGAGGCCATCCAGGCCGCAGCCTTGCGCGTGGCGCGCGGTGATATTTGCACGGGGCCGGACAGCTTCCCGTATTTTCAGCCGCGCATCATGCTCATTCAGGACCGAGATCAGCGCCTGGTCCTCGCCGGTGAAATCCGCGCCGGCATTATCCTCTGGCAACAGCCAGTCGCATCCGATGCCGAGGCACGCAGGATCGTGACCGAGGCCAGCCGCTTGCGCGGTATGGCATTCCGGGCCTCGGACCCCGGTGATGCGAGACGGCTGCGTTATCGCGCCGCTGCGCTGGAGGCCCGGTTGGTCGATCCCTTCTGGCGCGAAACCTCGGCCGATCTGCTCCGCCTGCCGCAGGCCGCCTGAGCTTAACCCTTTCCATCCCATTCGGCTCGGCCATACGCCGGGCCATGTCATGTTCGGAGACCGTCATGGCCGACTATTACACGCACTTTTCCTGCCTCCTCGACGTAGGCACCCCCGAAAACGCTGCCCGCGCGCTCAATCTCTACAACGCTCTGGCGGATGACAATGCCGCCGAAGATCCGCCCTCGGATGGCTTCCTGCTCTCCATCCAGCCAGAGCATGGCGGTACGCAACTCTGGATGCGCGATGATGTCACGGGTGACCCTGAGCATGTCATCCAATTCGTCAAACGCTGCGCTGCCGAATTTGGCCTGAGTGGATTGTGGGGTTTCCAGTACGCAAATAGCTGCTCGAAACCGCGCATCGACGGATTTGGTGGTGGGGCGCATGTCCTTGATCTCGCCACCGGCGAGACAGTGGACTGGATCTATACCGATGGCTGGCTTTCCTCGGTTCTGGAAGGGAGAGACCCCTATGCCTGAGGTCATCGAAACCACCGTCTATCGCCTCAACGAATTGTCTGATGCGGCAAAGGACAAGGCCCGTGCCTGGTATCGTGAGGGCGGCTTCGACTATGACTGGTACGATGCCGTCTATGAGGATTTCCAGCGCATCGCCGAAATCCTCGGGCTCAACCTCAAGACCCGCACCGTCCGGTTGATGGACGGCGGCACACGGCAGGAACCGTGCATCTGGTTCCGGGGCTTCTGGTCACAAGGGGACGGTGCCTGCTTCGAATCTCTCTATTCCTACCGCAAACAGGCGCCGCACCTGATCCGGGAATACGCCCCGCAGGACACCGAACTGCACCGCATCGCCGATGCCCTTCAGGCGATCCAGCGCCGAAACTTCTATCAGATTCGCGCAGAGGCCAGCCATCGCGGCCATTATTATCACGAATACTGCATGTCGATCTCGGTCGAGCGCGACAGCCCGACCTGGCAGGACATGACCGCCGATGCCGAGGAGACGATCATCGAGGCGTTGCGCGATCTGGCCCGCTGGCTCTACCGCCAGCTTGAGCGCGAATATGACTATCTGTCCTCGGACGAAGCGGTCGATGAAACCATCGCCGCCAATGAATACACGTTCACCGAAGCCGGTCGCCGCTTCGGATGATCCCGAGAAGACACTGACAAGCGCCCCGCCGTCCGGTCGGGGCGCTTTTTCATGCTGCGCTTTGAGAGTGAGAGGTGGGCCGGAAAGGGTCAGGTCCGGGTGGTCGAGAGAGAGCGCTGTCCGGGCTTGTCCTTCCCGCTCTCCTGAGGTTCCCGACATGAACATGGTTTTCCCCGTAGCCGATCCGGTCACACCGCTGGCGGCCGCGCCTGCGATCCTGGCTGCGGCCAATCTCCTGCTCCCCCATCTCGAACGCGGTCAGCGTGTCGATGCCGCCACCTTGCGCGGTGCTATGGAAACGGCCTTCGGCGCGTCCGACGCCACAGGCTCTTGGGACTGGAAGCTGGCCTACGAGGCCTGTGAAGTTGCCTCGGTTCTCTTCCTGCGCAAATACGGCAAGGCGCTGTTTCGGAAGGCCGCGTCGCCGCTGGCAAGGGCTGCCGTGCTGGCAAAGGTCGCGGGGCTGTTGCCCACGCAGACCCGGCGTTCCGAGGAAAGTCAGAATTTCCAGCAGTTTTCGACGCCGATCCCCCTCGGTCTTGCCGCTCTGACAGCCGCCGCGATCACGCCTGATGACAGGGTGCTGGAACCATCGGCTGGCACCGGCCTTCTGGCAATCCTGGCGCAGACCGCCGGCAACTCGCTGATCCTCAACGAACTCGCCGACACCCGCGCCGATCTTTTGTCCTCGCTCTTTCCGGCCTTCGCCGTTACCCGGTTCGACGCCGCCCAGATCGACGATCATCTGGCCCCGGATGCCGTCCCGTCCGTGGTGCTGATGAACCCGCCATTCTCGGTCATGGCCAATGTCAGTGGGCGTGTCGCCGATGCGGCCTACCGCCATGTTGCCTCGGCGCTGGCCCGTCTTGCACCGGGCGGTCGGCTGGTGACGATCACCGGCGCAGGCTTTGGCCCCGAAGCTCCGGCATGGCGGGACGCCTTCATCCGCTTGCAGGCCCGTGGTCGCGTGGTGTTCAGCGCCGCCGTAGATGGCGCGGTCTATGCAAAGCACGGCACCACGATCGCCACGCGGCTGACCGTGATCGACAAACTGCCGATCGACGATCCGGCGAGTTTTCCGACCTCACCGGGCATCGCGCCTGATGTTGCCACGCTGATCGGATGGGTCGAGGCACATGTCCCGCAGCGTTCGCCTGTCTCGTTGCCGAAAATCGTGGCGTGCGCTCCGACCGCCGCGCCGAAAACCGTGCGGGGCTATCTGACGCGCGCGACAGCGGCGCGACCTGCCGCTGCTCTCGCCAACGATCCCGAGGGCGTCGAACTCGCCTATGACACTGTGGACTGGACGCCACCGGACGGCGCTCGCCTGTCCGACGCGATCTATGAGGAATATGCGCTGCAATCGCTGCGCATTGCTGGCGCGCAACCGCATCCGACCAAGCTGGTGCAATCCGCAGCCATGGCCTCGGTCGCACCGCCGAAGCCTTCCTACCGGCCCATGCTGCCTGCCGACATCTGCGCACGTCTTTCGGACGCCCAGCTTGAAACCGTGATCTATGCCGGTGAAGCCCATGCCGATCATCTCGCCGGCGCATGGACCGTGGATGAGCATTTCGACAATGTGAGCGCCGCGCCGGAGGATGCTGAAGGATCGATCCGCTTCCGCCGGGGCTTCATGCTCGGTGACGGAACCGGCGCTGGCAAGGGTCGCCAGTCTGCCGCCATTATTCTCGACAACTGGCTGCGCGGTCGGCGCAAGGCGATCTGGATCTCCAAATCCGACAAGCTGATCGAGGACGCGCAGCGCGACTGGTCGGCGCTCGGCATGGAACGGCTGCTGGTCACGCCGCTGTCACGCTTCCCTCAAGGCGTAAAGATCAAGCTGTCGGAAGGCATCCTTTTTACTACCTATGCCACGCTACGCTCCGACGACCGGGGCGAGAAGGTTTCCCGCGTCAAGCAGATCGTTGAATGGTTGGGGTCCGATTTCGATGGAGCCATCATATTCGACGAGAGCCATTCCATGCAGAATGCCGGTGGCGGCAGAGGCGAACGCGGTGATGTCGCCGCTTCACAGCAGGGACGTGCGGGCCTGCGGCTTCAGCACGCGCTGCCCGATGCCCGCGTGGTCTATGTCTCGGCAACCGGCGCCACCACCGTCCACAATCTCGCCTATGCGCAGCGCCTCGGCCTCTGGGGCGGTGAGGATTTTCCGTTCCAGACGCGTGCAGAGTTCGTAGAGGCGATCGAAGCCGGTGGCGTTGCGGCCATGGAGGTCCTGGCCCGCGACCTGCGATCTCTCGGCCTCTATACTGCCCGCTCACTCTCCTATGATGGCGTCGAATATGAACTGATCGAGCATCAGCTCACGGACGAACAGCGGCACATCTACGACTCATATGCTGCCGCCTTCGCCGTCATTCATGGGAATCTGGACGCGGCGATGGAAGCCGCCAACATCACCGGCAGCGAGGGGACGCTGAACCGGCAGGCCAAATCCGCCGCCCGTTCGGCCTTTGAAAGCACGAAGCAGCGCTTCTTCGGCCATCTGCTGACCTCCATGAAAACCCCGACCCTGATCCGGTCCATCGAGGCCGATCTGGAAGCGGGCCATGCCGCCGTCATCCAGATCGTCTCGACTGGCGAAGCCCTGATGGAACGGCGGCTGTCCGAGATCCCGACCGAGGAATGGAACGATATTTCCGTCGATGTCACGCCGAGGGAGTATGTCGGCTCGTATTTGCAGCATTCCTTCCCGGTGCAGCTCTATGAACCCTTCACCGATGGCGAGGGCAACCTGTCGTCACGCCCCGTCTTCCGCGATGGTCAGCCGGTGAAATGCCGTGAAGCCGTGGCGCGGCGCGACGAGATGCTGGAGCAGCTGGGTTCGCTTCCGCCTGTCCCCGGAGCGCTCGACCAGATCGTGCAGCGCTTCGGCACGGATATGGTGGCCGAGGTCACAGGCCGTTCGCGCCGGATCGTGCGCAAGGGCGACGGTGCTTCGGCACGCCTTGCAGTCGAGAACCGTGCGCCTTCTGCCAACCTTGCCGAGACCTCGGCCTTCATGGATGACCAGAAGCGCATTCTGGTCTTCTCGGATGCCGGTGGCACGGGGCGCAGCTATCACGCCGAGCTCTCGGCGCGAAACCAGCGGCTGCGCGTGCATTACCTGCTGGAGCCGGGCTGGAAGGCCGATGCCGCCATTCAGGGGCTGGGCCGCACCAACCGGACCAATCAGGCGCAGCCGCCGCTGTTCCGGCCCATCGCCACGGATGTCAAAGCAGAGAAGCGCTTCCTCTCGACCATCGCCCGCCGCCTCGACACGCTGGGCGCGATCACCCGCGGCCAGCGCCAGACCGGAGGTCAGGGGCTGTTCCGCCCCGAGGACAATCTGGAATCCGCCTATGCCCGCGACGCGCTGCGTCAACTCTATCTGCTGATTGTGCGCGGCAAGGTCGAGGGATGCTCGCTGGAGCGGTTTGAATCCGCCACCGGCCTGAAGCTGATGGACAGCAACGGTGTGAAGGACGAACTGCCGCCGATCACCACCTTTCTCAACCGCCTGCTGGCGCTGACCATCGAGTTGCAGGGCATCCTGTTCGCCGCCTTCGAACAGCTTCTGCAGGCGCGGATCGACGGGGCGATTGCATCCGGCACCTATGATATGGGGCTGGAAACGCTGAAGGCCGAAAGTTTCATCGTCACCGACCGGCAAGTGATCCACACCCATCCGGGCACCGGCGCGGAAACCCGGCTCCTGACGCTCACCGAGCGCAAACGCAATCAGCCGGTCACGCTCGATGCGGCCCTCGCGGAACTGGATGATCCCCGCGCAAGATTGCTCATCAACGAGCGATCCGGTCGCGCCGCCGTGCAGATCCCGACCACCAGCGTCATGCTGGATGATGGCGAGATCGAACGGCGCGTGCGGCTGATCCGTCCCATGGAGGCGATGAACATTCCGGTGCGGGCAATGGGTGAGACCCACTGGATCGAGGCCGACCGTGCGGCCTTCACGATGGCCTGGAAGACGGAACTGGCCGAGGTGCCGGAGTTCACCGACAGCATCCTGCATATGGTGACGGGGCTGCTTCTGCCAATCTGGAAGCGCCTGCCGCAGGACTCCTCCCGCGTCTATCGCCTCCAGACCGACGAAGGCGAACGCGTCATCGGTCGCCGGGTCTCGCCGGCCTGGGCTGCCAATGCCTCGACCAGTGGCGTCACCAGCAGCCTGACACCGCATTCCGCCTATGCCGCGCTGATCGAAGGTCGCACGATCCTTGATCTCGCCGAGGGGCTTCAACTGCGCCGCGTCCGGGTCATGGGCACCAACCGGATCGAACTGACCGGTTTTACGGACGTGATGCGCGACCGGCTGCGGGCCTATGGCCTCTTCAGCGAGATCATCTCGTGGAAACTGCGCTTCTTCGTGCCCGTCGATTCTACGGGATCGGAGATCATCGGCAAACTGCTTGACCGCTTCCCGGTTGAACGCATCGGTGAGCGGGAGGCCGCATAATGTCGCGTCTCAACGCTTCCGAACTGGCGCAGCGTCTCGGCCGGCAGGCCGAGGCGGTGTGCCGTCACTATCTCTCGAATGGTCGCAAACAGGGCAATTACTGGCAGGTTGGCGATGTCCGAAACACGGCTGGCCGATCCATGTTCGTCAGGCTGCACGACAGCGTGAAAGGCGCTGCCGGTAAATGGCAGGACTCGGCCACGGGGGAATATGGCGATCTGCTGGACGTGATCCGGGACTCGCTCGGTCTGATCGACTTCGCAGACGTTGCCGAAGAAGCCCGGCGTTTCCTCAGCCTGCCGCATCCTGAACCGCAGCCGCCATCCGGTCCGTCCCGAACGCCAGCACCATCGGGATCATCCGAGGCCGCACGTCGCCTCTGGCGCATGACGCAGCCGCTGATCGGCAGTACCGCAGAAGCGTATTTACGCGGACGCGGCATTACGGATTTACGCCAGAGCGCAAATCTGCGCTTCCATCCCAACTGCTACTGGCGGCCCGAGGACGATGGCCCGACGCAAGCATGGCCCGCCATGATCGCCGCCGTCACCGACCTCGATGGCAGGATCACCGGCGCCCACCGCACATGGCTGGCCCCGGACGGCTCCGGCAAGGCGCCTGTCGATCCGCCGAGGAAGGCAATGGGCGACCTGCGCGGACATGCGGTTCGTTTCGGGGATGTGCAGGATGTTATGGCAGCGGGGGAAGGTATCGAAACCATTCTGTCGCTGCGTCAGGTTCTGACCACTATGCCGATGGTTTCCGCACTCTCGGCCGGACACCTCGCCGCCATCCTGTTCCCCCCGCAACTGCGCAGGCTCTATATCGTCCGCGACAACGATCCGGCAGGCGACAGCGCACGCGATCGCCTGGTGAACCGGGCGGTTGATGCCGGAATCGAGACCATCACGCTCTCGCCCGTGATGGGGGACTTCAATGAAGATCTCACAACTCACGGGCTGGATGCCGTTCGGGCAGAGATCCGGGTGCAAATCGCTCCCGAGGACGTCAGCCGCTTCATGGCTTCAAGCGCATAGCCGGTACGGGGCCGTGATCGGGACGTTCCGATCCTGTCATGCGCATAGGCTGTATCCTGTCATCAGCAGAGGACCGCGCCTTGGCCTTCTGAGAGGGCGAGCGGCCCACAAACGCTCCGGTCAGGCAATGGCGTCGCCCGACTGATTTCCGTCGGCGGCAGAGCCGCCTTTACAGCGCGAAACAAATCAGCCGGGCTTTGCCATCAGGGCCCTCGCCAGAGGCTCGCGCTGCCAGACCGGAGCGCCCGTGGGCGTGTCTCGCCATGAAGGCCGCGACGGTCGCGGTCCAACTGACGGAAGCATCCCATGTACGCGCATGACGATTACGAACCCGATCACAGCACGTCCCCGACCGGCCATGCCATCGAAGAACTCGAACTCTACGGCTACCGTCCCTCCGAAGACGAGGCCGATCCCCGGATCACACCCGAAGATCATGTCATCCAGGGCGCGGTCTCCGATATCTTCGACGCCCTGATTTCCACCATGGCCGACACCAGCCTCGATTTCGACCTCGACGAGATCCTATGGTCCACCGTCAACACCTTCCATCGCGCTGCCCTTCGGATTGAGACGAAACTCGACGATAACGAGCAGGCACAAAAGCGCCTCCAGCGCGAACAGGACGGCAGCGAGGTCAAATCCGTCCAGCTCGAAACCTTGATCGGCGCGGGCCAAAGCCTGATCGAGCGCCGCGACAGCATGGAAACCTTCCGCGATGCCGCCGCCGACATCTATCTGCACACCACCGGCACGCCCTGGTCGCAACGTTCCGGCTCACGGGTCAACCATCGCCAGATGACCTCGGCCATGATCGACAGCCGCGACTTCATCGCCGCAAAACGCCGGGCTGACAACGAGGTGCTGCTGCCCGCCGGACCGAAAATCGCCTTCTCGGGCGGTGACACCACCGATCACCGGACGATCTGGGCCAAGCTCGATCAGGTCCACGCCAAGCACCCGGACATGGTGCTCATGCACGGCGGATCGCCCAAGGGTGCGGAACGCATCGCGGCCACCTGGGCCAATAACCGCAAGGTCGCACAGGTCGCCTTCAAACCCGACTGGGCAAAACATGCCAAGGCAGCACCTTTCAAGCGCAACGACCAGATGCTCGGCATTATGCCAATCGGGGTCATCATTTTCCCCGGCACGGGCATTCAGGACAACCTGGCCGATAAGGCCCGCAAGATGGGCATCCCGGTCTATCGCTTCGGGACCGGCAGCACGTAAGCGCTGCCTTCCCACCTCATCATGAGCATGACGATAGCGCCCGTCTATCATTCCGTGCCGCCCAGACAGGCATATTCATGCTATATGTCGTTCTGCGCTGTGGTGGTGGTGGAAGGCGCAACCGTCCAACTTTTTGCACGGAGACACCACCATGATCGTTCTCGGAATCCTCGTTTCCATCGCGGCCATCGGCACCATGTGCTGGTTGCTGTTCAATCTCGCCGTTTTCGTCCTGCCGTTCTTTATCGGTCTGAACGCAGGCATCTGGGCCTATGGCACAGGAGCTGGCTGGCTCGGCGGCATCGTCGTCGGTCTTCTCGCCGCCGGTTTGACACTGGCCGTCGGTCAGGGCCTGCTCATGCTGATTCGCCCGATCTGGGCGCGTCTGCTGATTGCTCTGGCCTTCGTGGCTCCGGCGGGGATGGCCGGGTTCTATGCCACGCTTGGTATCGTCAAGCACATGATGCCGTCTGAGACATGGCAGCTCATCTTCTCGGTGATCGGGGCGATTGCGGTGGGCGTGACGGCGTTCCTGCGCGTTGCAGGCACGGCGGAGATCGGGCCGGAGAACGAGGCCGTCGCGCGCGTGTAAAAATGCCTTGGGCGGTTACTTTGAGCCCAGACTCACCGATGCTGCGGGGCGCGCGAATGTCGGCTTT
>CXWF01044080.1_pt1 | contig 24605 bp, 21 predicted proteins | sample 468421 | NCBI WGS metagenome assembly CXWF01 (sample SAMEA2620812, study PRJEB7988) | marine metagenome | biome: marine biome (ENVO:00000447); feature: surface water layer (ENVO:00002042); material: "saline water (ENVO:00002010), including plankton (ENVO:xxxxxxxx)" | depth 5 m
ATTGAATGCGACCCCTTGGTCAGGGGCGGCACGGGATATGAGCGTGCGCGTCACCTGCTGGAGAGCGGCGCCGCCATGACCTCCATGCAGAAGATCATCGACGCACAGGGGAGGGCACCTGAAGCCCCCGCGCCGGGGCCGCTCAAGGCCGATATACTCGCCCATGCCGACGGCGTCATTGCCTCGGTCGATTGTCTGAGAATATCGCAGCTCGCCCGGCTGGCCGGTGCGCCGCTGGATCGAGGCGCGGGGATTGATGTGCTGAAGCGTATCGGCGATACGGTGGAGGCAGGAGAGCCGCTCTACCGAATATATTCCGCGGGCGAGTCCCATTTTAACTTCGCGGTGGAAGAAGCCGAACAATCGAACGGGTTTGCGCTCACCAGCGCCGGTGTGCCGGCAAGGGCCCTCGAATGACGTCCGTGGCCTTGTATAGCTTCGCACATGGTGCTGCCGGTGCGGCGGAACTTGGATTGGCGCTCGGCCTCGACGTCCGGCAAATCGATATCCATACCTTCCCCGATGGAGAGAGCCTTGTTCGTGTGCCTTCCGTCACGGAGACAGCCATCGTCTATTGTCCGCTGGACCGGCCGAACGAAAAGCTCGTCGCCCTCATGCTTGCGGCAGACGCCTTTCGTCGGGGCGGTGCCCGCCGTCTCGTTCTCGTTGCGCCTTATCTTTGTTACATGCGTCAGGACAAGGCCTTTCACGCTGGCGAGGCGGTCAGCCAGCAGGCGGTTTCCCGGTTTCTGTCTGCCTGCTTCGACCGCGTCGTGACGGTGGACGCCCATCTTCACAGGGTCTCTTCGATAGGCGAGGTCTTTCCGGAAATTGAAGCCGACAACCTGCTTGCAGCCAAAGCGATCGCACACTTCGCGGCGGCGCAGGGACATGGTAGGGAGACCATCGTGCTGGGCCCGGATGAAGAATCCATCCAGTGGGTTTGTCAGCTCGCTGATGAACTCGGCGCGAGCTATATGGTCGGGCATAAAATCCGGCGGGGGGACCGAGATGTCGAGATCGAATTTCCCGACGATCCGGAGGTTGCCGGAAATCCCGTCCTTGTCGTCGACGACATCGTATCGAGCGGCGGGACCATCCTGTCCGCCGTTGCTGCGATGAGGAAGCGTGGAGCAGCATCGATCCATGTCGCTATCACACATGCTCTCTTCGACAAGGCGGTAGAAGAGAAAATTCTTTCCGCCGGGGCGAAGGCGGTATGGTCGACGACCTCTGTCCCGCATGGGACAAATGCCATTTCTCTTGCGGGTATACTCGCTGACATCCTCCGCCGCGAACTGAACGAGTAAATTGAATGTCCATTTCCCTGAGTATCCATGGCGCCGCTCATACCGTGACCGGGTCATGCTATCTGCTTCAGTCCGGGCGGACACGTTTTCTGATCGACTGCGGCATGTTTCAGGGCTCAAAGACGCTCAAGGCCCTGAACTACGGAGACTTCCCCTTCAAACCGGAGGAGATCGATTTCGTTCTCCTCACTCATGCCCATATCGATCACTCGGGCCTGATCCCGAAACTCGTGAAACACGGTTTCGCCGGTCCCATCTATGCCACGCATGGCACGATCGACCTGCTGAGCTGCATGTTGCCGGATTCCGCGCACATTCAGGAGATGGAGGTTTCCCAGCTCAACAGGCGTAACGTCCGCCGCGGCCGTCCCGAGGTAACGCCGATTTATACTGTGCAGGATGCGGAGAGCGCGCTGAGGGCGTTCAGCCCGGTAACCTATGACGAATGGATCGAGCCTGCCGAGGGGGTGCGCGCCCGTTTCTGGAATGCGGGTCATATTCTCGGTTCCGCTTCCATTGAAATCGAACTGACAACGGGCCTCGACTCCCCGCGTTTGATGCGGCTGCTCTTTTCGGGTGACATCGGCCCCGAGGTAACAAGCTTTCATCCCGTTCCGGAATCGCCGCAAGGGCTCGATTACGTGATCTGCGAATCCACTTACGGCGCGCGTGAACGTCCGCAGATGACGCTTGCTTCCCGCCGTGATCTTCTGGCAGCCGAAGCCAACGACGCTCTCAAAGACAATGGCGTTCTGATCATTCCCTCTTTTGCGGTCGAGCGGACGCAGGAGCTGCTTTCCGATCTTCTGGCGCTCGCCAAGGAGCGGCGCATTCCTCGGGCGCCGATCTTTCTCGATTCACCGCTTGCCATCCGCGCTACGGAAGTTTTCATGGACCATGCGGACGAGCTCGAAGATGGAGAAGCTTTCCGCCACGCCATGCGCTCGCCTCTTCTTCGGACAACCGAGTCCGCGCAAGAAAGCCGAATGATCGAACGCATCGATGGCAGCCATATCATTGTCGCCGCCAGCGGCATGTGCGATGCAGGCCGTATTCGCCATCACCTGAAGAACCATCTCTGGCGCGCCAATGCCACCGTACTGATGGTCGGCTATCAGGCGGAAGGTTCGCTCGGCCGCATCCTCCAGAACGGCACCCGTGCCGTGCGTATTCAAGGTGATGAAGTCAAGGTGCGAGCACGTATCCGAACGCTCGACATTTTTTCCGGCCATGCGGACGGCACGGCTCTCACGCAGTGGATAGAAGACCGTGGTCCCGTATCGCGGGGCATCATTCTCGTACACGGCGAAGAAGAAGGCCTCACCGCTCTTCATGACCGGCTGGCAAAAAAGGGCCTCGACGGGGACCGCATCTTTGCGCCTGAACTTGATGCTGTTTTCGACCTGCTTGCCGAATCTCCCTCGAAACGCGAACGCCCGGCTCCACGGCGCCTTCAGCCCGAAGTCGTGGGGCAACTGGATTGGCACAATGACCTGTCCAGGCTTTGGCTCGATATTGAGGAAGAGCTTGAAAAGGCGGCTGACGACAAGGCCCGCCGCGTCGTCTTGCGGCGGATCAGGCGCGCTCTGGAGAATGAGCGGTCTTGAACCCGGTTTGAGCATCGCGAGGATTAGCGGGTAGCTTTTGGACCTCTGCTTTGGGATGATGGGCAACAGGAAATTCTCCCAAGAGCCTCGCCTCATGACCGTAGTCCCGTCCGAACCGAAACAGGATGGCCGCCGCCTCCGCAGCGCCGCCAGCCGCCGCCGCATCGTCGAAGCAATGCGAGACCTGATCCGCGAGGGCACTCTTTCGCCGCGTGCGGAAGAAGTTGCCGCACGCGCCAATGTCGGCCTGCGTAGCGTTTTTCGCCACTTTGACGATATGGAGAGCCTCTATCGGGAGATCGGAGACCTTATAGTTGCCGATGTGACGCCAATGCTGGAGCTGCCGCCGCCCTCCGGTACGGCCGATGAGATTCTCGCCGAAATGATCGCGCGGCGCACAAAGCTTTTCGAGCGCATCATGCCGTTCCGTGTCGCCGCAGACATCCACTCCCACCGTTCGCCATATCTGATGCAAGAACGCCGCATAATGAATGAAAGTCTCCGTGAGATCATGCGCTCGGCTTTGCCCGCCGCAATCCGCAAGGACCGTGTGGCTGTGGATGCGCTTGATGCGGTTCTCAGCTTCGATTTCTGGCGCCGTCTGCGCTCCGAGCAACGCCTCTCCATCGCGCAGGCGAGGAGGGTGGTTGAGGCGACGGCCGCGCCCTTGATAGGCGCGAAGCGCTAGCGCGGCTGCGAAGTTCAGTCCTCGAACAGTTTTTCGCGCAGCCACTGGAGACATTTTCTCTGATAGGGGAGGGGCTGCTGCACCCACGGCTTGCCATCGATTTTCGTCTCGACCTGTTCGGCCCCATCCATCAATGCCTTCGCATTGGCAAGAAGGGCAGGCACATAGACGCGGCCGAGTTCCGCAAGCAACGCGCGTATGGTGTCAGGAATGGAATCTTGCCTCGTCCAGTCAGCTGTCCATAGACGCCGAACGCCTGGTCGTTCGCCCGTCACGAAGGCTGCGTCTCGAAATACGGAGTACGAGAGCGGGCCCACCAGGGTCCGCTTGCTTATTGGCCATCCGGCGAGCATTAATGTTATGCATTAAAACTGAGGAGAGCTGAGCCATGAAAATCGGAAAACGCGGCGTGTGCCTCCTCGCCGCCCCAGTTCGCGGAGCCGCTCTGGCCGGCACTCGTCGAGGCGCCCATGATGATCGACAGGCCGCTGGGGGGTGTGCCACGCGGCCTGGAAGATGAATATACCTATTGAGCGAACTAGGCGGCGGAGACTGTGAAGGCGCGTTGGATCATAGGCGGCGTTCTGGTTGCCGTCGTCGTTCTCGGGACGGCGGCGGCAAACCTGTGGATGCGTGGCGGCAAGGAAGCCGCGCGCCTCGCGGAGGTTGAACGCTCAAGCTGCCTGCCGCCGGTAGCGGATACCGACGACCCGCATGCAGGTATGGTCTGGGTGCCGGGCGGCACCTTCCTCATGGGCGACACCTATTACCCGGAAGAAAAGCCGTTGCGCGAAGTCACCGTCGAGGGCTTCTGGATGGACCGCACCGAAGTGACCAATGCCGAGTTTGCTGCCTTCGTCGAGGCGACAGGCTATGTCACGGTGGCCGAGCGCCCGGTAGACACCACCACACATCCCGGTCTTCCCGACTACATGAAAAAGCCCGGCGCCGTCGTTTTCGTCATGCCCAATGACGTCAGTGGCACGGGGGACATTTCGCAATGGTGGCAATATGTGCCGGGCGCAAACTGGCGTCACCCCGGCGGTCCCGGCACGTCGATTGAAAATCGCGAGCAGTTTCCGGTGACGGCCATCGCCTATGAAGATGCACAGGCCTATGCCGCCTGGAAGGGCAGGGCGCTTCCAGGCGAGGCGCAGTGGGAATGGGCCGCGCGCGCCGCGGACCCGGATGCACCCGCTTCACGCGCTCAGCCGCAAGAGGCAAATACATGGCAAGGCATCTTCCCGATCATCAATGAAGCGGATGACGGTTTCGTTGGCATTGCTCCGGTCGGCTGCTTCAAGCCCAATGCAATCGGCCTCTACGACATGATCGGCAATCTCTGGGAGTGGACAGCCGATGCATATGAAGATGCACCGGGTTCGCGCGTCATCAAGGGCGGCTCATGGCTCTGCGCGCCGTCTTATTGTCTACGCTACAGGCCGGGCGCTCGCCAGCCGCAGGAGGCGGATCTCGCGACGACGCATCTCGGTTTCCGTACCATTGTCAGCGGCAGCGTGCCCTGAGCGTAAAAAATTGCCGGCATTATGAGACTTTCTCTATCCTGAAGCGTTGTGATTTTCAGGGCTTCCATTGGCTTCAGGGTTTCAGATGTCGGTACAGCACGCTTCCGGTGCGGAAGCGGCAGCAAATATTGAAGACAGGCGTATTTTCAAACCGGCACGCAATGTCTGGCGCGTCGAGAAAGCTCGCCACGCGCGCATGCTGGTCGACGCCGCCGAGTATTTTTCCGTTCTGCGGGCAGCCTTGCTCCGCGCCACGCAATCCGTGCTCATCGTCGGCTGGGATATCGACAGCCGCACCCGCTTCGTCGGACCGGAGGGCGATGCCGATGATGGTTATCCCCCCCTCTTCGGGGAGTTTCTGACGAAACTTGCCAGCGAAAAACCCGGCCTCGAAATCAAGCTCCTGCTCTGGGACTATTCCGTCATCTATGCGACGGAGCGTGAATTTCTACCGGCTGTGCCATTGCGCTGGGGCACGCCTCCCAATATCGACCTTTGCCTTGATGACCGGGTGCCGCTCGGCGCTTCGCATCACCAGAAGATTGTGGTGATCGATAACAGCCTCGCCTTTAGTGGCGGTCTCGATCTCACAGTGCGGCGCTGGGATACCTCCGCACACGATCCCGCGAACGAACATCGGGTCGACCAGAACGGTGACCCCTATCGTCCCTTCCACGATGTTCAGATGATGATCGATGGGGAGGCGGCGGCAGCGCTGGGCGAGCTGGCGCGCTGGCGCTGGCGCAACGCCGCCTGCGAAGAACTGGAGCCGGCAGCGGTCGAAGCCGATTTGTGGGACGAGAATATCGAGCCTCATTTTCGCGATGTGAATATCGGCATCGCACGTACGCTTCCGCCGGGAAATGGCGGGGCCGAAACGCGAGAGATCGAACATCTTTTCGAGGATTCCATCGCGTGCGCCGAACGCTGGATTTATATCGAGAACCAGTTCCTGACCTGCCTTGCTGTCGCCCATGCACTTGTGGCCCGCCTGAAAGAAAAGCCGGAACTCGAAGTTTTACTCGTCGCTCCCAAAACCCACGAGTCCTGGCTTGAGCAGCAGACCATGCTCGCCGGACGTATCCGTTTCATGAATGCTCTGCGCGATGCAGGCGTCGCGGATCGTGTCCGTCTCCTTTATCCCTCGGTGGGAGAGGGCAAGGCAGAGATCGACGTCATGGTCCACTCCAAGGTGATGATCGTGGATGACCGGCTGTTGCGCGTTGGCTCGGCCAATATCTGCAATCGTTCGATGGGCACGGACACGGAGTGCGATCTTGCCATCGAGGCGGAAACGGACGAGGAGCGTGAGGGCGTCCTTGGTGCCCTTGCCCGTCTTCTCGGCGAGCATTGCGGTGGCGAGCCGGAAAACCTGTCTTCGGCACTCCGCGAAAGCAGGTCGCTTTTCTCCGCTATGGAGCAGTGCGAAAAGCAGAAGGGCAGGCGCTTGCGCCAGATAGAGGATGGCACCACGCCCGCCTCGGAAGGCTTTGGTGCTATCGAGGCGATTGCGGACCCCGGCCGCCCGATCGGTGCGGACGAGCATCTCGCGGATATTGTTGATTATCCGGGCGAAACCGGGCACAGCCGTCTTTCGGCCATCGCGAAGACGGTCGCACTGGTGGTCTTCATCGCTGCGCTCGGTTTCCTCTGGCGCTATACGCCGCTATCGGAATATGCCGACCCCGCCACCCTTCGCGAAACTCTCGGCGGTATGTCGGACAATCCCTTCGCCGCCCTCATTGTCATTCTCGCCTATGTCGCAACGGGCTTCTTCGCCTTTCCGGTCACGGTTCTGATCATCGTCACCGCGGGTACCTTCGGTCTATGGCCGGGGCTTCTTTATGCTGGGCTCGGTTCCATGTCGAGCGCGCTTGCAACCTATGGCGCGGGGCGTGGCCTCGGCGCGCGCTTCCTTCGCAACACCATCGGCCCGCGCGTTAATCGCATCAGCCGAGGCATAGGCGAGCGCGGCATTGTTGCCATCGCGACGATCCGCCTCGTGCCGGTCGCCCCCTTCCTGTTGGTGAACCTCGTCGCCGGCGCCTTTCGTATTCCCTTCTGGCAATACACGCTGGGAACGTTTCTCGGCCTCGCCCCCGGCATCCTCGTTCTCTCCGTTCTGGGCGATCGCGTCTTTGCCATGCTTGACAACCCTTCCTTCGCCGACTTCGCCACGGTTCTTGGCGCACTTGCACTCTGGATCGGCCTTGCCTTCGGCCTTCAGAAGCTCGTCAATCGTTGGAGAAAGCACGATTGATGCGGCAAGGGCTGCGTGTTCTGAGCTGGAACATTCACGGCGGCATTGGGCCCGACCGGCGCTACGATCTTTCGCGCATCGTCGATCTTGTTGCCGCACACGATGCCGATGTCATTGCGCTTCAGGAAATCGATTCACGGGGCCGGAGCGGCAGCGCCGCGCCGCTTCTCATGCTGACAGAGGCGCTGGGTGAACATGCCGCCGAGGCGCGCACGATTTCAGCGCCGGATGGTCACTACGGGCATGCCGTCATCAGCCGCTTTCCGCTGGCGTCCATTTGCGTTCACGACCTTTCCTTTCGGGCGCGGGAGCCGCGCTGCGCCATCTCGGCGACGGTCGAGGCCCCCGAGGGGCGCTTTCGTCTCGTTACCACGCATCTCGGCCTCAGCATCTGGGAGCGGCACATGCAGTCGGCCCGCCTCGCCGCGCTCGCGCGGGCGGGCGAGGGCCCCTGCATCATGATGGGCGATTTCAACGACTGGTTTTCTTTCGGCTGGGTGCGCCGCCGCCTGAAGCGCGAGCTTCCCTCCCGCACCATGGAGCGGACTTTTCCCGCCTTCCGGCCCTTACTCCGCCTCGACCGTATTTATTGCGGATCGCCTGCGCGTCTTATGCGCAGCTGGACCGATGACAAGGCGCGCGAGGCCTCCGATCATCTGCCCATCATTGCGGACATCGCTTTCCACTAGCGCCGCTGCGCGCCGTCCAATGTCATGATATCGGCATAGAGTTCGGGCCGCCGGTCGCGAAAGACGCCCCATGCAACGCGTTGCCGCCTGTTCTGCTCGATGTCGAATGTCGTCGTCAGCACCTCTTCCTCGTACTCGCTGGCCTCGGCGACTTTCGCGCCCGTTACATCGGTGATGAAGGACGAGCCATAGAAGGTGATGTTGCAGCTCTTCCCTTCCTCGTGCCCGATCCGGTTGGATGCGACAACGGGAATGAGGTTCGCCGCCGAGTGTCCCTGCATGGTCCGCTGCCAGTGATCGCGCGAATGGATCGTCTCATCATGGGGCTCCGAGCCGATGGCGGTGGGGTAGAGAATGACATCCGCGCCTTTGAGCGCGAGGATGCGCGCTGTCTCTGGAAACCACTGATCCCAGCAGATGGCGGCGCCCACGCGCCCGCGTCTCGTCTCCCAGACATGAAAGCCCGTGTCGCCCGGACTGAAATAATATTTCTCCCGGTATCCCGGTCCGTCGGGAATATGCGACTTGCGGTAGACACCGATGATCTCGCCGCTGTCAATCATGACGAGAGAATTGTACTGGGCGTTGTTCGCCCGCTCGAAGATCGAGACCGGCAATACGGCTTCGTATTTTGCCGAAAGCGCACGGAAATGCTGCACGGCGCGGTTCTCGTTCACCGGCGTGGCCAGGTGCATGAGATCCGCCTCCGTATCCTTGCAGAAATAGGGCGTCTCGAAGAGCTCTTGCAGCAGGATCACGCCGGCGCCTTTTTCGGCCGCCGCTTCGACGAGTTTTTCCGCTCGCGCAATATTTTCGTCGCGGTCCCAGCCGCAGGCCATCTGCGTTGCGGCGACAGTCATCTGGGTCATGTCACATACTTATCATTGATCTGAGAAAGAGAGGCATCCGCAGCGCGCGCTGTAGCGGCATTCGTGGCGGCCATAGTGTCGCAAATCTCTTCGCTGGTGAAGCCGGACACCATTTCATCCGTATTGCTTCAATTTGCCGCCAAACGGGTTCTTGCATCGAAGGTTTTACAGGAGTTTTATGTTGTTGCTGATGAGAACTGCGTTCAGGTAACGACAGGAGGGCACTCCCGTGCTGCGTCATTTTGTTCAAATCCTCGATTTTTCAAGCGAAGAACTTCAGAAGATTATGCAGCTGACAGCGCTGCTGAAGCGCGCCGACAAGGAAGGCGCCTGTCCGCGACTTCTTCAGGGTGCGTCCCTCGGCATGATCTTCGAAGAGCCCTCGACGCGAACCCGCGTTTCATTCGAGGTCGCCATGACGAAGCTCGGCGGCCACGCCCTCTATCTCCGTCCGGGCGAGATTCACCTCGGCGTCCGCGAGTCCATGAAAGACACCGCCCGTGTCGTATCCCGCATGGTGGATGTCATTGAGGCGCGTACCCTCAAGCATCAGACGGTTCTCGACCTCGCGAAATACTCGACCGTCCCGGTCATCAACGGGCTGACCGACTTCAATCATCCTACGCAGGTTCTCTGCGATGTCTTCACGATGATTGAGCACTCCCCGGCGGACAGGAAGCTCCAGGACATTCACCTTACCTTTGTAGGCGATGCGACCAATGTCTGCGTGTCGCTTATGTTCATCTGCGCCCGCCTCGGCATTTCCTTCACGCAGGCCGCCCCCGAAAAATACCAGGTTTCCGCAGAGCACCGAGCGATGGTTGCGGATGCCTGCGCGGAGTCCGGGGCGAAGCTCACCTTCACCGATGATCCGGCCGCCGCCGTCTCCAATGCCGACTTCATCTATACCGACCTTTGGTGGTGGGTCGGTCAGGAAGACGAAATCCCGGAACGGCGTGCCGCCTTCATGCCGAAATATCAGGTGAATGCGGAACTGCTTTCGAAAGCGCCGTCGACCGCACGCTTCATGCATTGCCTGCCCGCCTCGCGTGGTGTCGAGGCGACGGACGAGGTTCTGGATGGTCCTCAATCGATCATCTACGACCAGTCCGAAAACAGGCTGCATACTGAAAAAGCTCTGCTTGTCTGGTTTGTGTACCCGCGTTTGAAGCGTCCATCCGATGCACTCATGGAGCATCACCGCGGTCTCGTCGAGGCTTTCCTCGGCTAGGCCGGCATAAGGTATTTCCACCCATCCCAATCACCCTCGCAAGGAGGACAAGATAATGGCGGATACGAAATCAGGCGCGCCCGAAACGCGCGGCTACAAGAAAGTACTGAAGGGCCTTGATCTCACTCTTTTTACGGTGTGTGCCATCCTCGTTGTCGATCAACTCGCGGCATCGGCGGCCATCGGCCCCCAATCGGTCTTTTGGTGGGTTTTCACTATGGTGCTGTTCTTCATTCCCTACGGCCTCATCACGGCCGAGCTCGGCAGCGCCTATCCCGATCAGGGCGGCATCTATGCCTGGGTCCGCCGCGCCTTCGGGCCGCGTTGGGGTGGCCGCACCGCCTGGCTCTGGTGGATCAATGTCGCGCTCTGGCAGCCCTCGGTCTTCATTCTTTTCGCCGGCATCTTCGCTGCGCTCTTCATCCCCGATCTCACACTCTGGGCACAGATTGCTATTGCCGTCGCGCTCACCTGGCTCACAGTCTGGATCAACATCGTTCGCCTTGATATCGGCAAATGGGTGCCGAACCTCGGCGCGATCTTCAAGGTCGCGATCATGCTGGCCATCGGCATCGGCGGTTTCGTCTATGCCGCCAATCATGGTGTCGCCAACGAGCTGACGATCTCCAGCATGGCGCCGAGCTGGGGTGCCTCGCTCGCCTTCCTGCCGGTCATTGTCTACAACTTCATGGGCTTCGAACTCATGTCCGGCGCAAGCGCGGAAATGAAGAACCCCGCCCGCGATGTCCCGCTGACGATTGCCTTGTCAGGCCTTCTGATCGCCGCCTTCTATCTCTTCGCCACCATAGGCATCCTGATCGCGCTGCCGCTCGATGAAATCAATCTGGTCAGCGGCGTCATCGATACCTTGCGTGTCTTCCTCGGTGAGGGCGGGGCCGGTGGTGCTCTCGTTATCGCGCTGGGCCTGATGGCGCTTTATTCCTTCGTCGCCAATATGGTCACCTGGACGATGGGTGCGAACCGGTCTGCGGCGGAAGCGGCGCTCGAAGGCAATCTGCCGCCCATGTTTGCGCGGCTTCATGCCGTCCACAAGACACCCGCCAGTGCTGCCATCGTTACGGGCATCGTCACCACCGTGGTCATCGTGATCTACGGTTTTCTGGCGGCGGATGCGGAAGACCTCTTCTGGACGCTCTTTGCCTTCTCCTCGATCGTCTTCCTGATCCCGTATCTCATCATGTTTGCAGCCTTCCTCCGGCTTCGCAGCATCGATGCCACAACGCCGCGGCCTTATCGCGTACCTGGTGGCAACGCCGGCGCCTGGGCGTTTGCGACCCTCTGCATACTCTTCATCCTGCAGGCAATTGTCTTCTTCATCTACACGCCGGGTGAATTCGACCTCAACTATGCCGGTTCCGTCATCGTCGGTGTCCTTGTGACAATCTTGATTGGTGAAGGATTGATCCGTAGGGCCGAGCGGAAATTCGCAGGCTGAACGCCAAACACCGAGGAGACGGCGCATGTTGTGCCGTCTCCCTTCCTGGCCTCTTTCCTGGAGTAATGGCGAATGGTACGAAAATTGGAGACGACTCCCCGTGCAGACGGGTTTCGCATGCCTGCCGAGTTTGAGCCCCACACGGGCACATGGATGCTCTGGCCGGAGCGCCCGGATAACTGGCGCCTCGGTGCAAAGCCGGCGCAACATGCCTTCGCCGCCGTGGCCGCGGCCATATCGGAGGGCGAGCCGGTAACGGTCGGCGTATCGCCGCGCCAGTTTGCCAATGCCCGCGCGATGCTTGCCCCGCAAGTCCGTGTCGTTGAAATCTCGAACGACGACTCATGGATGCGCGATTGCGGTCCCACCTTCGTCGTGAACGGCAAGGGCGAGGTCCGTGCTGTGGACTGGATATTCAATGCCTGGGGCGGCCTCGACGGCGGTCTCTATTTTCCGTGGGATCAGGACGACCTCGTCGCGGCCAAGGTCGCCGAGATAGAACGTGTGGACCGTTACCGTGCGCCTATCGTCCTCGAAGGTGGCTCCATCCATGTCGATGGCGAAGGCACATTGATGGTGACGGAGGAATGCCTCCTCAACAAGAACCGGAACCCGGACCTCACGCGCGAGCAGATCGAAGAGGTGCTTGCAAACTACCTCAACATCGAAAAGATCATCTGGCTTGGCCGCGGTGTCTATGAAGACGAAACCAACGGCCATGTCGACAATATCTGCTGCTTCATCCGGCCGGGCGTCGTTGCGCTCACATGGACGGACGACAAGTCCGATCCGCAATATGAAATTTCAAAGGACGCATTCGACCGTCTCTCCGCGACGACGGATGCGAAAGGCCGCAAGCTCGAAATCCACCGCGTTCACCAGCCGGACCCGATCCTGATCACGGCCGAGGAAAGCGGCGGCGTCGATGTCGTGGAAGGAACGCTGCCCCGAGAGGAGGGCATGCGTCTCGCCGCTTCCTACATCAACTTCTACATCGCCAATGGCGTCATCGTGATGCCATCCTTCAATGACCCGCATGACGAACCCGCGCAAAAACAGCTCGCTGCTCTGTTCCCGGATCGCAAGGTGATCGCTGTCCCCGCCCGCGAAATCCTGCTTGGCGGCGGCAACATCCATTGCATCACGCAACAGCAGCCCGCACCGCAAAAGGCTGGCTAGATCATGCGCCTTATTGTTGCCATTGGCGGAAACGCGCTTCTGAAGCGCGGCGATACGCTGGGTATCGGCGAACAGCGCCGCAACATGGGCGAGGCCGCTTCCGCGATTGCCGGTCTCGCCCGGGAACATGAACTGGTGCTGGTGCATGGCAATGGCCCGCAGGTCGGCCTTCTTGCGCTCGAGGCCGATGCCTACAAGGGCGCGCCGCCATATCCGCTCGATGTTCTCGGCGCGGAGTCGCAGGGCATGATCGGCTATGTGATTGAGCAGGCCATGCGCAAAGCTCTGCCGGAGCGCGATGTCGTGACCGTACTGACGCAGACCCTTGTCGATCCGGATGATCCCGCTTTCGCAAATCCGGTGAAGCCTATCGGTCCTGTCTATGACGAGCAGACGGCGAGGGCGCTCGCCGCCGAACGCGGCTGGTCGGTCGCACCGGATGGTCCGGGCGGCAAGGTTTGGCGCCGCGTCGTTGCCTCGCCTGCGCCGCGCCGTATCGTGGAGCTTGGCGCCATCCGTCATCTCGTCGAAAGCGGTTGCCTCGTCATCTGCGCTGGCGGCGGCGGCATTCCCGTCTTGCCGGGCGAGGGCGGGGCGGTGGAAGGCGTCGAAGCCGTCATCGACAAGGATCTTGGAGCCTGCCTCCTCGCGACGGATCTCGAGGCGGACGGCCTGCTGATCCTTACCGACGTAGACGGCGTCTATGAAGGCTGGGGGACGCCCGGGCAGGCGCGCATCGAGACGGTCTCCGCCCGCTCGCTCGATCCCGCGTCCTTTGCATTAGGCTCGATGGCGCCCAAGATCGAAGCCGTGCGCAATTTCGCGCTCGCGAGTGGCTGCCCCGCTTTCATCGGCGCATTGGATCAGGCGGCGGACATCCTTTCGGGCCGGTCCGGCACGCGTATCGATCCTTGAAACTCTGCCGTTCTGCCCCCTGCCGCAATGCCCCTCCGCCTGCTAAGCTGCCGCGAAAGAGGGGCCGGTGCGGTCGGGCAGGATAATGAGTACAACGGCTACAAGTGATGCCCCGGCTTCGGATGACGGCCTGCTTCGCAACACGTTTCATGTCGTCCCGCCGCCGCCGCCCCGGAAGAGACCCTGGAGTGAGCTTGCCATCGCCATTGGCCTCGCGCTCCTCATCAATCTCATTGCCATCCTGTCTCTCATCTTCAAGCCGCCGGTTTCCACGCCGCCGGCCGAACCGCCATCCATCTCCGTGGATCTCGTGCCCGAGCCGGAGCCCCAGCCCCAACCGGAGTTCGAACCCCAGTCGGAGCCCCAGCCCGAACCTCAAGTGGAACCAGAACCGGAATCCGAGCCGCAATCATCTTCCGAAGAAAAAGCCTCGGGCTTCTTCACGAGCTCCGGTGTCGGCAATGAAGCGCAAGACGCCGGAAGCGGTGGCGAAAAAAAGAAGGATTCGAACCTTCGCCCGGACCCCGTCCCCGAGGACAAGACCTCTCGCCAGCGTGAAAATATGGCGCCGGACGAAAACCTCCCTGGATGGGCGATGGAAGTTGGCGAAGGCTACGGCATTCCGAGGGGCGACCCAAGGGCGGCCGGCCGTGACCGCACAGCGACCTCAGGATCGGGCGGCGATGCCTACATGAATTCGGTGCGCAATTGCATTGCGGATAAATTCACCTTCCCGCGTGAAGCGGCAGGCCAGAGCGGTGTCGCGGTCATCGGTATCGACGTTCATCGCTCGGGCCGGGTGCTTCGTGTCAGTTTCATCAAGTCGGCGGGTATTCCCGCGCTTGACCGGGCAGCTGTTGAAGCCATTGGCAGATGTGCGCCTTTTCCGCCGTTTCCCTCTGGTGCTCCCCAGGAGGTTGAGCCCTTCGCACTCACCCTCCCCATGCCAATTCCCTCCCGGTAACGTCCTGCCCGTATCGACCGTCACAAGATTGCCAATCCGAAGCGGGCGACACGGTTGTCATCCATGTTGGTCATGGACACATTCGACCGGTACCTGACGACGAATGCGTTGCGTCGGCTTGGAACGTGACGCGTTACTCGGCGGGCTCCACGCGAAGGATGGAGCCGTCCTCCCCATCCGTTACAAGATAGAGATAACCGTCCGGCCCCGTCGCAATATTCCTTATCCGCTTGTCGAGTTCGCCGAACAACTCTTCCTGTCCCACGACCTCTCCACCGTCCATATCCACGCGCCGCACCTGCTTTGCGGCCAGCGCCCCGACGAAGAAGTCACCGTCCCACTCGGGAAACACGCTACCGCGATAGATTGTGAAACCGCAGGGCGCGATAGACGGCGTCCAGTGGAGCAAGGGTTGCTCCATCCCGTCATACTCCGTAAAGGGTGAAATCCGCGCACCGGAATAATCGACGCCCCATGTGATGACGGGCCAGCCATAATTTTTGCCGGCTTCGATGATGTTGATTTCATCGCCGCCTTTCGGCCCGTGTTCATGTTCGTAGACGCGGCCAGAGCCTCCATCATAGAGCAGGCCCTGCGGGTTTCTGTGCCCATAGCTCCAGATCTCCGGACGCGCGCCTTCCGTTTCCGCGAAGGGGTTATCTTGCGGAATACTTCCGTCGCTGTTGATACGCACAATCTTGCCGAGATCGCTATCAAGGCGTTGCGCTTCCTCGCGATAGTCGAAGCCGTCGCCAATGGCGGCAAGCAGTGTGCCGTCGGGCAGGAATGTCATGACGCCACCGTAATGGACAGGCGTGTCCTTTGTGGGCGTTGCATCGAAGATCACTTCGAGGTCGGACAGCGCCTTGCCGTCGAAACGGGCCCGGGCAATGCGGGTGCCGTTCGCGTCCGGTGTGCCATGCGCATATGAAAGATAAACATAACCATTATCCGTGAAAGCGGGATCCAGCTTGACCTCGAAGAGGCCACCCTGACTTTCGAAATACACCTCGGGTACGCCGGCGACGGGGTCGGACAGGGTGCCATCGTTGAGGACGCGAATTTCACCGGGCAGCAATACGACAAGAATGGACCCGTCCGGCATGAAGGTCAGGTTCCAGGGATGATCGAGACCCTCCGCCACCGGCATGATCCGATAGGTTTTATCTGCCGAAGACGTTTCCTGTGCGCCTGCAAATCCTGTGAGTAGAAGCAGCAATGCCGCTCCGGCCAGTGCTCTCTTGGCGAATGCCCGCTTCATCATCGGCTATTTCCCGTCCCAACTGCTGGTATTCTGTGCAATCGTATAGCGAATTGGCGTTTGAAGAAATGAGGGCGGCGGATGCGTATTGCGAGAATGGGGGCCGGTTTTGTCCTGGCCGTGATCGTGACGACCGTATTGGGCTCGATCGCCCATACGCAATTCGTTCTCGCGGGGCTGATCGGTCTCGGTATTGAAATTACGGTTTCGGATCGCCTTTCCACGACCTTGCAGGATATTGCGGGCATGGGCCCGATGTTCGGGATGATCGTCGCCATAGCCTTCCTGATTGCGATGCCGGCGGCAACTCTTGTCTACAGGTTTGCAGGCATGCTGCGCTATCTGGTCTATGGCGTGGCGGGCGCTGTTGCACTCGGCGTTGCGCTTGCTGCAATGGGGATCGTATTTGACATCACGCCGATTGCGGGCGCACGTACCATGACGGGTTTCATCGCTCAGATGATCGCAGGCGCTCTCGGTGGCCTCACCTTCGCACGGGTGACGCGCTAGCGGCTGCCGCCTCCCTTTTTGGCAGGGTATGCCTCCCCGGGCGCCATTTCGCCTGCGGTATGGTCATTGCATTCACGAGATCGGAAAAGAGTAGGGACGAAAGCGTTTTCCGGCACCCGGGGCAGCGTCTTCAGTTGCTTTGCCGCGTTGATCCGTGCCAGCCTTGAGGTGTTGCTGTGTTTCCTGCCCAAAGGCTGGATGCTTCTGGCCTGAAGTCTTGTACGAGTGTCAAAGAGGCAACTTGCCAAGAGCAGCCAGAGCATATGTCCGGTACGTAGAGGCGGTGAACAGAGCCGTCGGCCGGGTCGTCATGCTCCTGATCTTTGTGATGATCGGTATCCTGCTCTACGCCTCGATCTCCCGCACCGTCTTCGACGTACCGATTTCCTGGGTCATGGAAATGGGTCAGTTCCTGCTGGCCGCCTACTATCTGCTGGGTGGCGGCTACTCTATGCAGATCAACTCGCATGTGAGGATGGATCTCCTTTATGGCCGCCTGTCGCCGCGAAAGATGGCTTTCACGGATACGATCACATCCTTCTGCCTCATCTTCTATCTGGTCGTGCTGCTCATGGGCGGCATCTCAAGTACGCGGTATGCCATCACTTACAACCAGGTGAACTACACTGCCTGGGCGCCATTGCTCTGGCCCATCAAGACAATCATGACCGTTGGCATCGCGTTGATGCTTCTCCAGGCGGTCGCTTTCTTTTTCAAGGATCTGGCTCGCGCTCGTGGCGAGGAGATTGAATGAGCTACGAACTCATCACGCTACTGATGTTCTCGTCGCTCATGGTGGTGTTGCTTACGGGACAGCGCGTCTTCGGTGCCATCGGTTTTGTGGCTGCTGCCGCCTCGCTTCTCCTCTGGGGTGACGGTGGCTCCGAGATGCCTTTCAACGCCAGCTTTCAGGTGCTGAACTGGTATCCGCTGCTCACATTGCCGCTCTTCATCTATATGGGCTACATGCTTTCCGAGTCGGGCATCGCGAGCGATCTTTACCGCATGTTTCATGTCTGGATGGGGCCGCTGAAGGGCGGACTCGCCATTGGTACAATCGGACTCATGGTTGTGATTTCCGCCATGAACGGTCTCAGTGTCGCGGGTATGGCGATCGGCGCGAGCGTTGCCTTGCCGGAGCTTTTGCGGCGCGGCTACGACAAGGTCATGGTCACCGGCGTTATTCAGGCAGGCAGCTCGCTCGGCATTCTGATCCCGCCAAGCGTGGTTCTGGTGCTCTATGCAATGATCGCGCGTCAGCCGGTTCTGCAGCTTTGGCTCGCCGGTATTCTTCCCGGCCTTCTCATGGCGTGCCTCTTCGGTCTGTATATCTATATCCGTTGCAGGATGCGCCCGGATCTCGGCCCTGCATTGCCCGCGGAAGAGCGGGAGAAGATCACCTGGGGCGAAAAGTTCATCCTGCTGAAAGCAGGCATCGCGCCAATCCTGATCTTCGTATCCATGATGGGGCTTTTCTTTACTGGTATCACAAGCCTCGTCGAAAGCTCCGCTGTCGGCGCGACGGCAGCAACGCTGACCGCCTTGTGGAAACGTCGCCTGACATTCCGCGTAATGGACGACACGATGCGTCAGACACTGAGCATCACCTGCATGTTCATGTGGATCATTCTGGCCGCTCTGTGCTTCGGCGCGGTCTATGACGGGTTGGGCGCGAAGAATGCCATCAAGGTTCTTCTGCTCGACACCTGGGATCTCGGCCCCTGGGAAGTCCTCATCATGATGATGCTGTCCTTCGTGGTGCTCGGCATGTTCCTCGATGACACGGCCATGCTCGTTATCGTGGCGCCGCTCTATATTCCGCTTGTCAGGAGTCTGGGTTTCGACCCGATCTGGTTCGGCATTCTCTATGTGATTACCTGTCAGGTGGCCTATATCACGCCGCCCTTCGGCTATAATCTGTTCCTTATGCGCGCCATGGCACCGCCGGAGATAACCCTTGTGGATATCTATCGCTCAATCGTACCGTTCGTCATGATCATGCTCGTCACAATCGCAATCGTGATGGCATTTCCGCAACTCGCCCTTTGGCTGCCCGATATGTATTCCGGGCGATAGGAGGTTTTTCAGAAAAGTTCAGGCGTTCGAGGCAGTAGCGGATTTCTTCGTGTGAGTGGGCCGGGTCTGGCTTCTGGGGCTGGATACGACCCGAAACCATCCAGAGAAGAAGGAGCCTTTCAGATGACTGACGATCCCAAGAATATGAACAAGCGCGACTTCCTGAAAAAGGCCAGTGTCGGTGTGGCGGCTGTAGGTGCTTCCACAATCGCTGCGCCCAATATCGTTCGCGCCCAGTCGCCGATCAAATGGCGCCTGCAGACATATGCAGGCCCGGCGCTTGCTGAACATGTGATCAAGCCTTCCATTGATGCTTTCAACAATGCCGCCAATGGCGAGATGACGATCGAGCTCTATACCTCCGATCAACTCGTCCCGCAGGGTGAACTTTTCCGCGCTGTACAGAACGGCACCATCGATGCTGCGCAGAGCGACGACGACTCCATGGCGGCACCCGTCGATGTGTCGGTATTCGGCGCTTACTTCCCCTTCGCCTCGCGCTACAGCCTGGATGTGCCGGTATTGTGGGAGTGGTACGGTCTTCGCGAAATCTGGGAAGAAGCCTATGCCGAAGTGCCGGGTGTTACCTGGCTCAGCACAGGTTCCTGGGATCCGTGCAACTTCGTGACGACGAAGCCGATCCGCAAGCTCGAAGATCTGAAGGGGCTTCGCGTTTTCACCTTCCCGACAGGCGGCAAGTTTCTGGAGCGTTTCGGTGTTGTGCCGGTCACGCTGCCCTGGGAAGACATTGAAGTGGCTATCCAGACGAACGAACTCGACGGCGTTGCCTGGTGCGGTGCGACCGAGACCTACACGGTCGGCTGGGCTGATATCAACAAGTACTATCTCACCAACAACATCTCGGGTGCATGGGCCGGCTCCTATATCGCCAATACGGAGAAGTGGGAGGCTTTGCCAGAGCATCTCAAGACTCTGTTCAAGCTCTCGATGGACAGTTCGCACTACTACCGCCAGCACTGGTATTGGTGGGGCGAAGCGCATTACCGCACAACGGGTGGCAAACTAGAACTGACCACCATTCCTGAAGCGGAGTGGCAGACGGTCGAAGACGAGGCGCTCAAGTTCTGGGATGAAGTGGCGCAAAAAAGTGAGCGCAACGCGCGCGTGGTCGAAATTCTCAAGAACTATGCCGACACGATGCGCAAGGCGGGTGCGCCCTACCGCTACGGTTGAGCACAACCAGCCTTGAGGTGATTTGCCGGGCTTCGCTTTAAGGCGGGGCCCGGTTCATTTCTGGTAGAAGCACGGGCGGAACCGCGGCCTGTCGTAAACGTTCTTATTCCAGCCGTGTGGTGCGTGGGATAACAAACCAACGATGAGAAGAGCGGGGAGGCTGGCGTTAATTCTCGTAAGCTTGCCAATGGTTGTGCTGGCCGCTTGCGACGACTACCCCCGAGACCCTGAAGGAACGCTCGACCGTGCCCGTGGCGGCATCGACCGCGATAAACTGCATCCAGCAATAGGAGCGGTGACGGCGGCCGCCATGTCGGTTTCGGGAGTAAGGTCGGCAGAGGTGAAGCTTCGCGAAGAAGGACACCTCCTCACGGGAGCGGTCTATGCAGAGCTTGCCGACGAGGAAGATGTGATTGGTCATCTCGACAAGGTGCGCGATGCGGTTGAAGCGAGCGACTGGCGACTCTACGACATTGTCGTAACCCCGGTTCGCCCCGGAGAGCTCTGACCGGCTTTTCCTCCCTCCGTTGACGCCGGGACGGTGGCTTCGGCGGGTTGCTTGCCGTCGCGCGGTTGCGCTTTTCCAGATCGAGGCAAGGAGATGCGGTGGGATGATAAAATTGCCCGCTGGATCGATAATCAAGATACTTGAAGAGTGGCGCGGGAAGGGCGGTCTGCCGGGCTTGGAACTGCACTGATTTCAGAGTGTTGACGAAAGCAAGGGCGGCGACTAGGTTTCGCCCGCACAACCAAGGCGTACAGCATCTCGAATCGCCCGGAAACGGTCGTAAACCGAGGTTTTGGGCGGCGTTTTGGGGGATCGTCTAATGGTAGGACAGCGGACTCTGACTCCGCCAGTCTAGGTTCGAATCCTAGTCCCCCAGCCAATTCCAGTTAAGTTATTGATAATAAAAGGATTTTTGGCGCCATTGCCGCCTGTGACACGCCGCAGCACGCTGTGCTTGGGAAGCCGCAGTGAAGATCGCGCGAGTGTCGTCCTTCAGCACTTCAAGCCATGCCCCGATATAGTCGGCGTGATCCGCGCGCGGTTCGGGTGAGAGACCAAGATCGGCGCAGATGAACGCAGCGCCGATCTCGGCAACGAGTTCCTCCATGGCATAGCCGGCATCGCCAAACCAATTTCCATCGAATGAGCGTTCCAAGCGGCCGTGCCCGCCGGTCCAGGGGGTCGCCTCATGGGCAAGGACGGCGTAATAAGCCTCGGCGCCATGAAACGCTTCAAATGGAGGCATCTGAATGAAGTCAACCTTGGGGCTGTAGAAGGCCCGGTCGCCGCCGTGGCGGATATCGGCGCCGGTCGCGGCAAAGAAGGCCTCGGCATGCTCGATGCGGGCTTCCGGCTGGTATGGCTTCGACTTCGGCAACTCTCCGGTTGGCGGCCTTCACGCTGTTGATATCAGCCTGCGTCGGCTCGACTATGTCCGACAGAATGTCGCGCTCGCTCGAGATCGTCTGTCCGTTGTGAGAGCAGACCTACTCGACTTGCCTTATTGGCCAAAGTCTTTCGACGCCGTGGTCACGATGCATGCAGTGGAGCCAATGGCGGCCGAGAACACGAAGCGGTCAACAAGTTGGCAGATCTCACGGCTGACCTCTTGTGCTTGTTCGAACCGGATTATCGGTCTGCTGTCCAACGTCAGCGCCTATGACCCAGATTTGAAGCTGTAGCTTAATGAGCATTTAGGCCATGGATGCCTACGGGAAGCCTCTGCTTTCCTATTTCGCACCGACCGCAGCAAGCCTCGGTTTGGCGTCGCGAAATTGCAGCGAATAGAGGGTGGCGTAGAGCCCTCCCTCGGCCAGGAGTTCGTCATGCGTACCGGACTGTATAGTCTCTCCCTTGTCCAGTACGTAAATCATATCGGCATTGCGCACGGTGGACAGGCGATGAGCGATAACGATGGTCGTGCGCCCTTCCATCAGTCGATCTAGCGCCTCCTGTACCTTAGCCTCGGCCTGCGCATCGAGCGCGGAGGTCGGCTCATCCATCAAAAGGATGGGGGCATCGCGAAGCATGGCGCGGGCGATGGCAATTCGCTGTCGCTGTCCGCCCGACAAGCGACCGCCGCCTTCACCGACCTGCGATTCATATTTCTCAGGCAAATCTTGAATGAATTCGTCGGCGTTGGCCATCCGGGCTGCTTCCTCAATCTCCTCATCGGTCGCGCCGGGACGGCCATAGGCGATATTCTCGCGCACCGTTCCCGCAAAGAGAAAGGTTTCCTGCGTAACAAGGGAGAGCCTGGAACGAAGCGACTCGAAGGTAACTTCGCGCAGATCCTGTCCGTCGATAGTAACGCTGCCTTGCTGTGGGTCAAAGAAGCGCTCAATCAGGCCAAAGATCGTGGTCTTGCCTGCGCCAGAGGGGCCGACCAGTGCGGTGACGCTTCCCGCTCGGGCTTCCAGGCTTATCCCTTTCAGGGCCGGGGCCTTGCCATAGGCGAAAACAACCTCCTTGAACTCGATGCGGCCGCCCTCGCGGATCTCGAGTTGCTTGGCGTCGGGTGCTTCTGTGATAGCCGGTTTGGAATCGAGAAGACTGTATAAGCCCTCGACCAGAACCATGTTTGTCGACAATTGGACGTTAAGTCGCGCCAGCCGCTTGGCCGGTTCATAGGCCAGCAGCAGCGCCGTGATGAAAGCAAAAAAACTGCCCGGGTCTGTCCCTTTCGCAATCACGCTCCAACCGCCGTACAATATGACTGCCGCCACAGCGAAGCCGCCAAGGCTTTCCATCAGCGGGCTCGTCATTGCATTCATCCGTGTGATCTTGTTGGCCCGTTCCTCGACCTGCTCCACGGCCTTCGCCATTCGGGCCTTCATGCGGTCTTCAAGATTGAAAGATTTCACGATCCGGATGCCGACAGCGGTCTCCTGCATGGCGTTGACGATTTCAGCTATGGATTGCATCTCAAGGCGCATAATGTTCTTCACACGCTTGATCAGCCGCGCCACGCCCAATACAGCTAGGGGCATGATGATTAGCATTACAGCCGACATGAGAGGATCCTGGAGAACCATGACGGCAGTAAGTGCAATGACAGAGAGTAAGTCGCGTCCAAGACTCTGAATGACAAGGTCGATTACAGCCCTGGCACCCTGAGCGTGATAAGACATCACCGTTGTTAGTTCGCCAATGGCCCGAGTATCGAAAAAACTTAAAGGTTGCCTCAACAAGTGAGCGAATACGCGTTTCTGCAGCGTCGCGACGATGTTATTCCCGATACGTTGCAAGAGCAGTTGCTGGCCATAGGTGGAGAAGCCTTTGATCGTATAAATGGCTACGACCGCTCCAGCGATAACCGCGACCATACCAGCTTCGCGGTTCACGAAAATGCGGTTGATCACATCCTTCATGATCCAGGCGCTGGCGCCTGTTGTGGCGGCGACAAAGCCCATACAGATGAATGCAGCCGTATATCCCGGGATGTGGTTTCGGACATTTTCGGCGAACAGGCGCCTTATGATCGCAAGCGAGCTTTCGGGTCGGCCGAACAGCTTATGTGCAATCCAGGCCCTAAGCGTTTTGGGGTCGCTCGCAATTTCATCATCTGCGTCGATCTGGGCGTTTAGCTGGTCTGGTATCGACCGGGCGAGTTCTGAAAGGCCATCGAGCCGACCAAACGCGGCGGCCTGTCGGGAACGATCAAGTTTGACTACGGCGAGAGCCAGACGTTTAATGGCCTTTCTGCGCTCTCGCATCGGGCTGTAGGCAATCCCGTGTTTCTTGCTCACATAAGCGTATGAGCGCATGTGGGCGCTGGCCTTGAAACGGGTCAGTTCTCTTGACGAGCCGCTTGATCCGCCAAAAGCATGATAAACTTTGGCAGCGGGTTCATAAATTAGCGACCAACCCTTCTGTGTCAGCCGCAGGCTCAAGTCATCGTCGTCATGATACATGAAGATGTTCTCGTCGAACCCTCCCACATCTTCAAAAGCTTTGCGGCGGCATAGTATTGCGGCACCGCTCAAAAGCGGGACACAACACGTGAATTCCGGCTCAACCGGGGGACGAGCGGTCTTGTCCAGCGGATGCAATCTGGATTTGTATCGCCATACCGATTTTCCATTTTGGTCCAGCAATCGCGGTCCGATCATGGCCGAATCCGGGTAACGGTCTGCGGCCGCCAAAAGAATATCGATAGCATTGTCCTTGATGACAGTATCGGGGTTCAGGAACAGGATATATTCGCGCTTGCTGGCCCGTGCACCGATATTGCTTGCTTTACAGAAGCCCAGATTGCTGTCGTTGACGATACATTTGGCGCCTGCATTACGGGCGATTTCCAGAGTGTTGTCTCTGCTGGCATTGTCGACAACAATTATCTCCACGCCCGTTGGAATCGAGCTCAATGCATCTACAAGGACAGCGGCGCTGTTGTAGGTGACGATGACGACGGAAATGCGTGAAAGCGGCTGAGTCATAAACGTCTTGTATCTTTCATTGAACTAACTATTTGGTGCATCATTAATTGCAAGCTTGTCCGTCGTCTCTGCGACGAGAACTCAAAACTTCTCAATTCACAACCTCAAATCTGGGCCATAGGCACTTACGCCGAACAGAGATGGTTTTGGTGAATAGCCTGAGTTAAGCCTCGTTCAAAAGTGAGGCTTTGAAAAACAAGAATATCTTCTTCGAATATTAGATTGAGGAAATTGTGAATTGACGGTGCAAACATGATTTCCATGGCAACGTTTGAGATTGCATAGAAGTCTAGGAGCTTTGTAAGAGGCTTATCTCTATCGGCTTGCGCCAATGGGATATATTGACCATGCGCCGTTTGAACTAGAAGCCGGTCTGGGGTGACGTGACCCCTTGCTTTCCCCCAGTTGGGATTAGAGCCGAGCC
>CXWF01026808.1_pt1 | contig 24500 bp, 28 predicted proteins | sample 468421 | NCBI WGS metagenome assembly CXWF01 (sample SAMEA2620812, study PRJEB7988) | marine metagenome | biome: marine biome (ENVO:00000447); feature: surface water layer (ENVO:00002042); material: "saline water (ENVO:00002010), including plankton (ENVO:xxxxxxxx)" | depth 5 m
TCATGCACTAAGATTGAAACCGGACCACCCTATGGGGTCAGGCCAGGACCGCGCCCGCCCAGGCGGCGCTCGCAGCAATCTCTATGACGACATCACCGACAAGATCATCGCCGAGCTGGAGGAAGGCCGGCTGCCCTGGGTCCAGCCCTGGGGGACGGCGGCGGCGAAGGCGCCGCTCGCCATGCCGAGAAACGCCGCGACCGCGCGGCAATATTCCGGGATCAACGTCCTGATCCTCTGGGGCGCCGTGGTCCAGCACGGCTATCCGACCCAGCATTGGCTCACCTTCAGGCAAGCGCTCTCGCTGGGCGGCAATGTCCGCAAGGGCGAGCGCGGCACCACCGTCGTCTATGCCGACCGCTTCACCCCCGAGGACGAGAAGCGCCGCGCCCAGGAGACGGGAGAGGAAGCAGGCAGCATTCCGTTCTTGAAGCGCTTCACCGTGTTCAACGCGGCGCAATGCGAGGGCCTGCCCGAGGACATCGCCATCGCGGCCCCGCCACCGCCGCCCGGCATGATCGAGCCGCGGGTCGAGGCGCTGATCGAAGCGACCAGGATCGATTTCCGCATCGGCGGGGATCGCGCATTCTATGTTCCGGCGCTCGACTACGTCCAGGTGCCGCCGCCGGCCGCCTATTTCGAGCCGATCAACTGGCACAGGACGGCGCTCCACGAGATGGGTCACGCCACAGGCCATGCTTCGCGCCTGGGACGGGATTTTTCGGGCAGCTTCGGCACGAAGAAATACGCCTTCGAGGAGCTGGTCGCCGAGATGAACGCGGCCTTCTGCTGCGCCTCGCTCGGCATCGTGCCGACCGTGCGCCATGCCGACTATATCGGCTCCTGGCTGGAGGTGCTGCGCGAGGACAACCGCGCCATCGTCCTCGCCGCCTCGCAGGCGAGCAAGGCGGCCGACTGGCTGCTGGCGCATCTGCCCGACGAGGACGGCGATGTAACGGTTGCGGCCTCGATCGAGCGGAGGGTGGCGGCATGATCCTCCTGACCGGCACCCAGCGCGCGCAGCTCCTCGCCAATGGCCGGCAGCGCGGTATCGACCACGTTCCCGTCGTCAAATTCTTCAATCCCTTCGGCGAGGGCGTCTGGCTCGCGACCGAGCTGGATGAGGACGGCGACGTGATGTTCGGCCTGGCCGATATCGGCTGTCCCGAACTCGGAAGCTGGAGCTTCAGCGAACTGGAATCGATCCGGCTGCCCTTCGGTATGGGCATCGAGCGCGACCTGCTCTTCACCGGCGATTTCCCGATCTCGGTCTGGGCCGAGGCGGCCCGGGCCGCCGGCAGCATCCGCGCGGCCGAGCGCAGTCTCTACACCCGCGCTCGCGACGATGCCGGATCGGCCCTGAAAGCCGCCGATACGGAAACCCGGAAATACTGAGGTCCGGCTCTGCGGCTTTACGATCCCGCGCCGCTCTCTCCGAGGCAGAGGGCGGCGCTTCTCGCCGTGACGCGGTGAAAGTCCCGGCGCCCGGCCGGCTGCCCGTCGGGGAACACGAACATGACGCGACATACGAGGAAACCTGCAGCCGAATCGCCGGCTCTCCGGTTCTCGGCCCAGGAGCAGGCTGTCGTCTATGAAGCCCGCCAGATCCTGCTACGCCACCTCAACCAGAACCCGGTCCTGTCCTCCTGGCAGGCGGTGCTGGACTATTGCGCCCTCACCATCCGCGGCGAGGTGGAGCGCTTCCATGTCCTCTATCTCGACCGGAAGAACCGGCTCATCTCGGACGAATGCCTCGCTATTGGCACGATCGATCATGTCCCGGTCTATCCGCGCGAGGTGCTGCGGCGCAGCCTGGCACTCAACGCCTCCGCGCTGATCATCGTCCACAATCACCCGGCCGGCGATCCCGAACCCTCCGCCGCCGATCTCGCGATGACGAGGGAGATCCAGAAGGCCTGCGCGGCTCTGGGCGTGACGCTGCATGACCACATCATCACCGGCGCCGGCCGGGAGACCAGCCTGCGCGCCCGAGGCGAGATCTGATGGTCATGGGAATTGCGCCGGCGCGGGGCCCGGAGAGTGAAAGGAGGGATGGGGAGTTCGCGACGGGTTGGTTGCCGGAGAGAGAGGCTCCCCGGCGTCCGTCACGGAGTGAAGAACATGGCTACTGCCGCCCACAAGATCACCCTGTCGTCCTCGCGCGACATTCCCTTCAACAAGCTCGTGCTCTCCCAGTCGAACGTCAGGCGCGTGAAGGCCGGCGTTTCGGTCGAGGAACTGGCCGAGTCCATCGCCCGGCGCGGCCTGATCCAGTCGCTGCATGTCCGGCCGGTGGTCGATTCCGAGGGCAAGGAGACCGGCATGTTCGAGGTGCCCGCCGGCGGCCGCCGCTACCGGGCGCTGGAACTGCTGGTGAAGCAGAAGCGCCTCAACAAGACCGCCCCGGTGCCCTGTGTCGTGTCCGAGGCCGGCGCCGGCATCCTGATCGACGAGGTGTCGCTCGCCGAAAATATCGAGCGCGCGCCGCTGCATCCGCTCGACCAGTTCCGCGCCTTCCAGGCCATGGGCGAGAAGGGCATGACCGAGGAGGAAATCGCGGCGGCCTTCTTCGTCGACGTCAAGGTCGTGAAGCAGCGCCTGCGCCTGGCATCGGTCTCTCCCGCGCTGCTCGACATCTATGCCGAGGACGGCATGACCCTCGAACAGCTCATGGCGTTCACCGTCTCGGAGGATCATGCGCGCCAGGAGCAGGTCTGGGAGGCGATCAAGGACGGCTGGCAGAAGGAGCCCTATTACATCCGTCGCCTGATGACCGAGACCACGGTCAGGGCCTCGGACAAGCGGGCGGCATTCGTCGGCATCGCGGCCTATGAAGAGGCTGGCGGCTATGTGCTCCGCGATCTCTTCCAGTCCGACGATGGCGGCTGGCTCCAGGACGCCGTCCTGCTCGACCGTCTCGTCACCGAGAAGCTCAAGGCCGAAGCCGAGACCGTCGCTGCCGAGGGCTGGAAATGGATCGAGATCGCCGTGACCTTCCCCTATGGTCATGATCACGGATTGCGAGAACTCGTCGGCACCACGGTCGATCTGACCGAGGAGGAACGCGCGACCCGCGAAGCGCTGCGCGACGAGTACGACCGGCTCGATGCCGAATATTCCGAGGCCGACGAGCTTCCCGACGAGGTCGACCAGCGCCTCGGTGAGATCGAAGAGGCGCTGGAGGCCTACGATCGCCGTCCCATGACCTATGCGCCCGAGCAGATGGCCCGGGCCGGGGCCTTCGTCAGCATCGATTCCGATGGAACGCTGCTGGTCGAGCGTGGCTATGTCCGGCCCGGGGACGAGGCGACGGCCGAGCCCGAGGGCGACGATGGCGCTGACGCTGCTGGCACTGCGACCGAGGGTGATCAGCCGGCCGGCGTCCAGCGCGCCGTGATTACGGCTGGCGGATCCCCCAACGAGGCGGACGAGGAGGAGGATGAGGTCGAGACGATCCGGCCGCTTCCCGACCGCCTGGTCAGCGAACTGACTGCGCATCGTACGCTCGCCTTGCGCGATGCCGTGGCATCGAGCCCCCATGTCGCCATGACCGCGCTTTTGCACCGGCTGGTCACGGACAGTTTCCTCCCGCATTCCACGCGGGGCTGCATCGAGGCCCAGGTCCGCGATGTGCATTTCCCGGCGCAGGCCGAGGATCTGCGCGACAGCGCCTCGGCGCGGGCGGTGGCCGAGCGGCACGAACGCTGGGGCGATCATATCCCCGCGGATGACGCGGCGCTCTGGGACTGGCTGGCCGATCTCGACGACGACTCCCGCATGGAGCTTCTCGCCCATTGCGTGAGCTTCGGCGTCAACGCGCTCTACGAGAAGCCGAATCCCTATGGTGGCATGGGAGTCAGCCAGCACGGTCTTGAGGTGCGGCTGGCGCAGGCCGACCGGCTGGCGCGAGCAACCGGGCTCGACATGGTGGCCGTGGGCTGGCGGCCGACGGTCGCGAACTATCTGGGCCGCGTGACCAAGCCGCGCATTCTCGAAGCTGTGCGCGAGGGTGCGGGCGAACGGGCGGCCGAGCTTATCGACCACCTGAAGAAGGGCGACATGGCGAAGGAGGCTGAGCGCCTGCTCGCCGAAACCGGCTGGCTGCCCGAGCCGCTGCGCATGATCGACCCCGGCGGGGAGACCGACGCTATGGCCTCCGCCGATGTCGAGGCCGACGACCTGCCGGAGTTCCTGGCAGGCGATAGCGAGGATGAAGACCTCGCCGAGGAGGAGGAGCAGCACATGGTCGCCGCTGAATGACCTCCGCCTGCGGGGTCGGCTTCGGCCGCCCCGCATCTTCCCTCTCGATTTTCCATCCGCCCGGCCACCGCGCCGGGCACATTCGCTTCAGGAGCTACCGATGACCGACGATACTGAAACCGTCCCCGACGCCTGCCCGCCGCTCTCCGAGTGGAGGACGCTGGATGCCCTTCGTGCCCAACTCGAGGCCGAGCTGTTCAAGCTGAACAAGGGCGTGCTGCTCGATGCTCTCGCATCCGCGGGAGTCACGCATGTCGTCGTGACCTTCGACGGCTACGGCGATTCCGGCCAGATCGAGAATGTCGAGGTCCGGTCCGGCGACCATGTGATCGCGATGCCCGAGGGCACGATCGAGATCGCGCAAGCCGTCTGGGGCCAATCCGAGCCGGAACGATCCATCGTCACGATCGCGACGGCCATCGAAAGCCTGGCCTATGACGTGCTTGAGCGGACGCATTGCGGCTGGGAAAACTCCGACGGCGCCTATGGCGACATCACCTTCGATGTGGCGGCGCATGCGATCACGCTCGACTACAATGAGCGCTACACCGCCACCGAAAACTACACGCATCAGTTCTGAGGGAGGCGGCAATGGGACATTGTTATCATCACGCGCTGTCCTCGGCGCGCAAATGGGGCGGCACCGCGGAGGACTATCTGCCGCTGCATCAGTGGTTCGATGAATCGAAGGAGATCACCGCCGACTTCCGGCACCGGGCGTTGCGCCATCACGCCCAGGGCATATTCGAGCTGGAGCGGGTTTTCGGGCCGACCGTCACCGTCTCGACCGGCCGCGTCGTCCCCGTCCGATTGATCGGCGAACAGCATGTGCTGGAGGATCTCGGCTTCATTCCGAGCTTTGCCGATTGGGTGCGTTCGATCCGGCCCCAGCCCTGGATGGGCCGCGCCCAGCCGATTCACAAGCTGGTCGACCCTTTCGCCGCTGCGGCCGACGGTGAGCCGGACGCCGGCGGTCCACCGCATCCGGGCTCCGGCCCAAGGGCAGCCTGACCACGACCATCCCCCACGATCCGCCCGGTCCTTGTGACCGGGCTTTGCATTGGAGAGCCCAATGACCGGTTTGATCGATATCGACGAGATCTTCCACGAGGACCGCGACCATCCCCCAGCTGAGCGCTCGCTGCCCTGGGAGGAGACGCGCGACGGCGTCACCGTGGTGGTGGAGCCCAAGCCCCATTGGGCCGAGGACATGCGGGCGTTCCGCCTCGATGCCCGCGAATATTGCCGCTACGCCGACTGGACAGCGCATGGCGCCAGGGCGCGGTTTTTCGGTCATGTCGACACGTCGGGCGACGAGGTGATGATGAAGGCCCGCGCCATGATCGCGCGCGAAATCGCCGATGGGCTCTGGGACTGAGCGGCAAGGCCGGTTCCGCCTCCCTGCGGCGCCGTCGGTTATCGCTTTGCCGGCAGTGATGGACCGGGCCTCCAGCCTCACCAATTCCCTGGCTTTCTGCCACCAATGTCATGGGGCAATGGGTGCCGTCCCGATCTGAACGAACACGGATTCTCGGACAGCATGGCGGCAGGGCTGGCTGGGCGAGGCATCTGCGAAGGGTCTCCGGCAGCCGGTCAGATGCAAGGCACCACCCCCGCTTCCATACGCAAACCTTGGTCTGATCCGCTTCTTTGCATTCAACCCCAAGGGGTCGGCTTGACGCTGCGCGTGCCGCCCTCGCGGATTCGGGGGAACCCGAACGCGCGAGGGTGAGTGCAGATCCGGTCAGACACTTCGGGCGCCTGTCGCGCGGGGGATGGTCCCCCCGCCTCCAAAGACAGGAGCCGGAACCCATGTCCTATGCAGATGCCACCGCCTTCGCCGCCAGCCTCGCCGCCACGCTGATGGTCTCGATCGTCGTGTTCGAAGCGGGCGACGGCACCCACGGCGCCGTGCCCGCCAACGAGTTCGATGGCGATGAAGACATGGTGAAGCTGGAGCTCGATCCATGGGCCTGAGGCGCGAAAGCGCCTCATCCGCGACCACGCGGGACGCGGAAGCGCGTCCCGGGCCTTCCCCCTGGCGATGATCACCCATCGCCGGAGGTGGCGCCAGGGCCGAGGCCCTCGGCGACGAGAGGGAGAGTGCGGGCCGGTTTGGCCGTGACGGGTTGGAAGGTGGAGGAGAGGCCTCCGCCGCCCGTCGCGGAGCAACACCGATGACCCTTCCCCGCCACGATACCTTCCGCTCGATCGGCCAGATTCTCGCCGCTGATGTGCTTCCGGCGCTTTGCCATGCGCGAAAGCTGCCGCTGCGCGTCACCTGCGTCGGCGCCGCCAGTTACGATGATGGCGACGACGTCCACGCATTCGATCGCACCGTGCCGCTCGGTACGCGTCAATCCCCCGAAGAGGCCATGGACCTCGCCATTCTGCGCGTGTCGCGCGGCGACATCCACGCCGGTCGCGACGACACGCTGCGCTTCCGGCCGCGCATCGCGGTCATTCAGGACAGCGAATACGGCCTGGTGCTCGCAGGGGAAGTCCGTGCCGGGATCATCCTCTGGCGGCAGCCGGTCGCGTCCGACGCCGAGGCGCGCCGTGTCGTTACCGAGGCCAGCCGTCTGCGCGGCATGGCTTTCGCCGCGTCAGGGCGTGGGGAACACGGATCGGCGCGCGACCTGCGCCACCGCGCCAGCCTGCTTGAGGCGCGGTTGGTCGATGCGTTCTGGCGCGAGACCGCCGCCGAGCTGCTCAGCCTCCCGCGGGCCGCCTGATCTTCCATCCCTTCCTCTCCATTCGGCCCGGTCTCGCGCCGGGCCTTGTCATGTCCGGAGGCCGCCATGGCTGACTATTTCACCCATTTCTCCTGTCTGCTCGATGTGGGCACCCCCGAGAACGCCGCCCGCGCGCTCGAACTCTACAATTCGCTGTCTGACGAGAACGCCACCGAGGACCCGCCCTCGGATGGGTTCATACTGTCGATCCAGCCCGAGCATGGCGGCACGCATTTGTGGATGCGCGATGACGGGACCGGCGATCCCGAGCATGTGATCCGCTTCGTCATGCGCTGCGCCGCCGAGTTCGGCCTGACCGGGCGATGGGGCATGCAATTCGCCAACACCTGCTCGAAGCCGCGGGTCGATGGCTTTGGAGGCGGGGCGCATGTGCTCGATCTCGCCACCGGCGAGACGGTGGACTGGATCTATACCGATGGCTGGCTCTCCACCGTGCTGGACGGAGGCGACGCTCATGCCTGAGATCATCGAAACCACCGTCTACCGTCTCGACGAACTTTCCGATGCGGCGAAGGAGAAGGCCCGCGCCTGGTATCGCGAGGGCGGCTTTGACTACGACTGGTACGACGCCGTCTATGAGGATTTCCAGCGGATCGCGGAAATCCTCGGCATTTCCCTCAAAACCCGGTCTGTCCGTCTCTATGGTGGGGGCACGCGGCAGGAACCCTGCATCTGGTTCAGGGGCTTCTGGTCGCAAGGGGACGGGGCATGCTTCGAGGGTCACTGGTCCTATGCGAAGGGCGCCGCGAAACGCATCCGGGACTATGCCCCGCAGGACGATGCCCTGCACCGGATCGCCGATGTGCTTCAGGCGATCCAGAGGCGCAACTTCTACCAGCTACGCGCCGAGGCCAGTCATCGCGGGCATGATTATCACGAATACTGCATGGCGATCTCGGTCGAGCGTGACAGCCCGGCCTGGCAGGATATGACCGCCCATGCCGAAGAGGTCGTGATCGAGGCGCTGCGCGATCTCGCCCGCTGGCTCTATCGCCAGCTTGAGCGCGAATACGACTATCTCTCGTCCGACGAGGCCGTCGATGAGACCATCATCGCGAACGAATACACATTCACCGAGGCCGGTCGCCGCTTCGGTTGATCGAGAAGCGCCCCACCGTCTGGTCGGGGCGCTTTTCGTATGTCGCGATACTCAGAGTGAGAGGCCTGCCGGGACGGGGCGAGTCCGGGCGGTCGAGAGAGCGCTGACCGGGCTTTCCCGTTCCCGCTCTCCCGAGGCTTCCTCCCATGAACATGGCTTCTCCCGCGGCCGGTCCGGTCGCGCCGCTTGCGGCTGCCCCGGCGATCACTGCCGCGGCCACTCTCCTTCTTTTCCATCTGGAACGCGGCGAGCGCATTGACGCAGCGGTCCTGCGCGCCGCCATGGAAGCCGCTTGTCGAGGCTCCGACGCCACCGGCGCCTGGGACTGGAAGGCGGCTTATGACGCCTGCGAAGTCGCGACCGTCCTGTTCCTGCGCAAATACGGAAAGGCGCTTTTCCGTAGAGCCGCGGCTTCAGCTGCACGGCTCGACGCGCTCACGAGGATCGCGGGGTTGCTGCCGACGCATACGCGGCGCTCGGAAGAAAGCCAGAGCTTCCAGCAATTCAGCACGCCGGTCCCGCTGGGCTTCGCGGCGCTGAGCGCGGCCGCGATCACGCCAGATGATGTGGTGCTGGAGCCTTCGGCGGGCACCGGGCTGATGGCGATCCTGGCGCAGATTGCCGGCGGATCGCTGATCCTGAATGAACTGGCCGAGACCCGCGCCGATTTGCTGTCCTCCCTCTTTCCGGCCAATCCCGTCACCCGATTCGATGCCGCCCAGATCGACGATCACCTCGCGCCTGACGCCGTCCCGTCCGTGGTCCTGATGAATCCGCCGTTCTCGGTCATGGCCAATGTCACCGGGCGCATGGCCGATGCGGCTTATCGGCATGTCGCCTCGGCGCTCAACCGGCTTGCCCCCGGCGGCCGGTTGGTCGCGATCACGGGTGCGAACTTCGGCCCTGACGTGCCTGCCTGGCGCGACGCGTTCACGCGATTGCAGGAACGTGGGCGGGTGATGTTCACCGCGACTGTCGATGGCGCAGTCTATGCCCCGCACGGCACCAGCATCGACACGCGGCTGACCGTCATCGACAAGTTGCCCGTCGAGGATCCGTCCCTCTTCCCGTCCTCGCCGGGCATGGCCCCGGAAATCGCGTCGCTGCTGCACTGGGTCGAGGCGAAGGTTCCGCCCCGCCTGCCGGTCGCATTGCCGAAGGTTGCCGTTTCCGCACCGGCTGCCGCGCCAAAGACCGTGCGTGGTTATCTCGCCCGCCCCGTTGCGATGCGGACTGTTGCAGCTCCGGCCAGCGATCCGGACGGCGTGGAGCTGACTTACGAGACGCTCGACTGGACGCCGCCTGATGGGGCGCGGCTGTCGGACGCCATCTACGAGGAATATGCGCTGCAATCCCTGCGGATTCCCGGTGCGCAGCCGCATCCGACGAAACTGGTGCAATCCGCCGCCATGGCCTCGGTTGCGCCGCCCCGCCCGTCCTATCGGCCAATGCTGCCCGTCGACATCCATGAGCGCCTGTCGGATGCTCAGCTCGAGACGGTGATCTATGCGGGCGAGGCCCATGCCGACTATCTGGCGGGAGCCTGGACCGTCGACGCGACCTACGACAATGTCAGCGCGGCGCCCGAGGATGCGGCAGGCGCGGTGCGCTTCCGCCGGGGTTTCATGCTCGGCGATGGCACCGGCGCGGGCAAGGGGCGTCAGTCTGCCGGCATCATCCTCGACAACTGGCTGCGTGGTCGTCGCAAGGCCGTCTGGGTTTCCAAATCCGACAAGCTGATCGAGGACGCACAGCGCGACTGGTCGGCGCTCGGCATGGAGCGGCTGCTGATCACACCACTCTCGCGATTCGCCCAGGGCAAGCAGATCACGCTCACCGAAGGCGTCCTATTTACCACCTACGCTACGCTACGGTCCGACGACCGCGGCGAGAAGGTTTCGCGGGTGCGGCAGATCGTGGATTGGTTGGGATGCGATTTCGATGGAGTCATCATCTTCGACGAAAGCCATGCCATGCAGAATGCCGGCGGCGGCAAGGGAGAACGCGGCGATGTCGCCGCCTCGCAGCAGGGACGCGCGGGCCTTCGGCTCCAGCACGCCTTGCCGGACGCGCGCGTGGTCTACGTCTCCGCGACCGGCGCCACCACGGTCCATAATCTCGCCTATGCACAGCGGCTCGGCCTCTGGGGCGGCGAGGACTTCCCGTTCGGCACGAGGGCCGAATTCGTCGAGGCGATCGAGGCCGGGGGCGTGGCGGCCATGGAGGTGCTGGCCCGCGACCTGCGGGCGCTCGGCCTCTATACCGCTCGGTCGCTCTCCTATGATGGCGTCGAATACGAACTGGTCGAGCACCGGCTCAGCGGCGAGCAGCGCCGCATCTACGATGCCTATGCCGGGGCCTTCGCCGTCATTCACAACCATCTCGATGCGGCGATGGAAGCCGCCAATATCACCGGCAGTGAGGGCACGCTGAACCGGCAGGCCAAGTCCGCCGCACGCTCCGCCTTCGAGAGCGCGAAGCAGCGCTTCTTCGGCCATCTGCTGACCAGCATGAAGACGCCGACCCTGATCCGGCAGATCACGGAGGATCTGGAGGCGGGCCATGCCGCCGTCATCCAGATCGTCTCGACCGGCGAGGCGCTGATGGAGCGGAGATTGTCCGAACTGCCGACCGAGGAATGGAATGATGTCCGCGTGGACATCACGCCGAGGGAATACGTTCTCGATTATCTCGCCCATTCCTTCCCGGTGCAGCTCTACGAACCCTTCACCGATGGCGAGGGCAATCTGTCGTCGCGCCCGGTTTTCCGCGACGGCCAGCCGGTCGAAAGCCGCGAGGCTGTGGCCCGGCGCGACGAGATGATCGAGCAGCTCGCCAGCCTGCCACCCGTTCCCGGCGCGCTCGACCAGATCGTGCAGCATTTCGGGACCGACATGGTCGCCGAGGTGACGGGACGCTCGCGGCGGATCGTGCGCCGAGGCGAAGGTCCGGCAGCACGCCTCGCTGTCGAAAGCCGGGCGCCCTCCGCCAATCTTGCCGAGACCGCGGCCTTCATGGATGACCAGAAGCGCGTCCTGGTCTTCTCGGACGCGGGCGGAACCGGGCGCAGCTATCACGCCGAACTCTCGGCCAGGAACCGGCGCCTGCGCGTTCACTATCTGCTGGAACCCGGCTGGAAGGCCGATGCCGCCATCCAGGGCCTGGGCCGCACCAACCGCACCAATCAGGCGCAGCCGCCGCTCTTCCGGCCCATCGCAACGGATGTGAAGGCCGAGAAGCGTTTCCTCAGCACCATTGCCCGACGTCTCGATACGCTGGGCGCCATCACGCGCGGCCAGCGCCAGACTGGCGGGCAAGGCCTGTTCCGGCCCGAGGACAATCTGGAATCCAGCTATGCCCGCGACGCCTTGCGCCAGCTCTATCTGTTGATCGTGCGCGGCCAGGTAGAGGGTTGCCCGCTGGAGCGGTTTGAATCCGCCACCGGGCTGAAGCTGATGGACAGCAATGGCATCAAGGACGAATTGCCACCGATCACCACCTTCCTAAACCGCCTCCTGGCGCTGACCATCGAGCTCCAGGGGATCCTGTTCTCGGCCTTCGAGCAGTTGCTCGAGGCCCGGATCGACGGGGCCATCGCCTCGGGCACCTATGACAAGGGTCTGGAAACCCTGCGCGCCGAGAGCTTCACTGTCACCGACCGGCAGGTGATCTACACCCATCCGGCGACCGGTGCCGAGACCCGGCTCCTGACCATTGCCGAGCGCAGGCGTAACCGGCCGGTCACACTGGATGCAGCGACGGCCGAACTTGACGATCCCCGCGCGAAGCTGCTGGTCAATGAGCGTTCCGGCCGCGCCGCTGTCCAGGTCCCCACCACCAGCATCATGCTGGACGATGGCGAGATCGAGCGGCGCGTCCGGCTGATCCGCCCTATGGAGGCGCAGAACGTCCCCCTGCGCATGATGGGCGAGACCCATTGGGCCGAGGTCGATGGGGAGACATTCGGTGCGGCCTGGAGGGCCGAACTCGCCGAGGTGCCGGAGTTCACCGACAGCACATTGCATATGGTGACGGGACTGCTGCTGCCGATATGGAAGCGCCTGCCGCAGGAGTCTTCCCGCGTCTATCGCCTTCAGACCGATGAGGGCGAACGGATCATCGGCCGCCGCGTCTCTCCCGCATGGGCCGCCAGCGCCTCGACCAGCGGTGTCCCCGCCGGTCTGACGCCCGATGCGGTTTATGCCGCACTGCTGGAAGGCCGCACGATCTTCGATCTCGCCGAAGGATTGCAGCTGCGCCGCGCCCGCGTGATGGGTGCGAACCGCATCGAGCTTTCGGGCTTCACCGAGTCGATGCGGGAGCGCCTGCGCGCCTATGGCCTCTTCAGCGAAATCATCTCGTGGAAGCTGCGCTTCTTCGTGCCGGTGGGCGCATCCGGACCGGAGATTACGGCCAGGCTCCTCGACCGCTTCCAGGTCGAGCGCATCGGTGAGCGGGAGGCCGCGTAATGTCCCGTCTCGACGCCACTGATCTCGCGCAGCGTCTCGGCCGTCAGGCCGAGGCGGTGTGCCGCGCCTATCTTTCGAACGGGCGCAAGCAGGGCAACTACTGGCAGGTCGGTGACGTCCGCAACACCGCCGGGCGCTCGATGTTCGTGCGCTTGCATGACAGTGCCAAGGGTGTCGCCGGGAAATGGAGCGACCCGGCGACCGGCGAGCATGGCGACCTGCTCGACGTGATCCGGGAATCCCTCGGCCTGAGCGACTTCGCGGATGTGGCCGAGGAGGCCCGACGGTTCCTCAGCCTGCCCCGTCCGGAGCCGGGGCCGCATACAGGCCGGCCGCGAAGGCCGACGGCGCCATCGGGTTCGTCCGAGGCCGCGCGCAGGCTCTGGCGCATGACGCAGCCGATCACGGGCAGCGCCGCAGAAGCGTATTTGCGCAAGCGCGGCATTACGGATCTACGCGGAACCGCAAATCTTCGGTTCCATCCGAACTGCTACTGGCGGCCCGAGGGCGATGGGCCGACCGAGACCTGGCCCGCGATGATCGCTGCGGTCACCGATCTCAATGGCAAGGTCACCGGCGCGCACCGGACCTGGCTCGCCAGTGACGGGTCGGCCAAGGCGCCCATCGATCCGCCGCGCAAGGCGATGGGCGACCTGCTCGGCAATGCCGTCCGCTTCGGCGAGGCGCAGGATGTCATGGCGGCGGGGGAGGGCATTGAGACCATCTTGTCCCTGCGGCAGGCCATGCCCCCGATGCCGATGGTGTCCGCACTCTCGGCCGGGCATCTCGCCGCCATCCTGTTTCCGGCCGATTTGCGCAGGCTCTATATCGTCCGCGACAACGATCCGGCAGGTGACGGCGCGCGGGATAGCCTTGTCGGCCGGGCACGCGGGGCCGGGATCGAGGCGGTCACGCTCTCGCCCATGCTGGGGGACTTCAACGAAGATCTCGTCATGCGCGGGCTGGCTGCGCTTCGGGCGGAGGTGCGGGTGCAACTCGCCCCCGAGGACGTCAGCCGCTTCATGGTCCTCGCTGCATAGCCGGGATGGGGGTGTGATCGGGCGGGTTCCGGCTGTCATGGGCATATGGGACTGCACCCCACGGCAAGGGGACCGCGCCTCGGCCTTCGAGAGGGCGAGCGGCCCACAAACGGTCCGGCCCGGCAATGGCGCCGCCGGACTATTTTCCGCCGCCCCTTCGGGGCTTTGCAGCGCGAGGCAAAATAGTCCGGCTATGCCATCGAGGCCCTCGCGAGGGCTCGGGCTGCCAGACCGGATCGCCCGTGGGCTTGTCGTCGCCATGAAGGCCGCGACGGTCGCGGTCCAGCCGAAGGACGCACCCCATGGACGCTCATGACGAACTCGAACCCGATCACAGCACCTCCCCGACCGGCCATGTCATCGAGGATCTCGAACTCTATGGCTACCGTCCCTCGGAGGACGAGGCCGATCCCAGGATCACCCCCGAGGATCACGTCATCCAGACCGCTGTCGCCGATATCTTCGACGCCCTGATTTCCAGCATGGCCGACACCAGCCTCGATTTCGACCTCGACGAGATCATGTGGTCCACCGTCAACACCTTCCACCGCGCCGCCCTTCGGATCGAGCGCAAACTGGACGACAACGAGCAGGCGCAGAAGCGGCTTCAACGGGAACAGGATGGCTCGGAGGTCAAATCCGTCCAGCTCGAGGCCCTGATCGGCATCGGCCAGAGCCTCATCGAGCGCCGCGACTGCATGGAACTCTTCCGCGATACCGCCGCCGACATCTACCTGCGCACCACCGGCACGCCATGGTCGCCGCGCTCCGGCTCACGGGTCAACCACCGCCAGATGACCGCGGCGATGATCGACAGCCGCGACTTCATCGCCGCCAAGCGCCGGACGGACAACGAGGTTCTGTTGCCCGCCGGGCCGAAGATCGCCTTCTCGGGCGGCGATACCACCGACCACCGGCTGATCTGGGACAAGCTCGATCAGGTCCATGCCAAGCACCCGGACATGGTGCTCCTGCACGGCGGAACGCCGAAAGGCTCTGAGCGCATCGCCGCCACCTGGGCCAACAACCGCAAGGTGCCACAGGTCGCGTTCAAGCCCGACTGGACGAAACACGCCAAGGCCGCGCCGTTCAAGCGCAACGACCAGATGCTTAGCCTCATGCCGATCGGCGTCATCATCTTCCCCGGAACCGGCATCCAGGACAATCTGGCCGACAAGGCCCGCAAGATGGGCATCCCGGTCTATCGCTTCGGCACGGGCAGCGCATGAGCGCTGCCCTCCAACATTGTCCTGCCGAAGCCGCGGGAGCGGACCTGGCATTCCGTCTCGCCGAGACAGGCATGTTCATGCTATATTCCGGTTTGCGCCGTGGAGGTGGTGGCAGGCGCAACCGTTCAACCTTTTGCACGGAGCCGCCACCATGATCATTCTGGGCATCCTCGTTTCCATTGCCGCCATCGGCACGATGTGCTGGTTGCTGTTCAACCTCGCGGTCTTTGCGCTGCCGTTCTTCCTCGGCGTGAATGCCGGCACTTGGGCCTATGGCACAGGCGCGGGATGGCTCGGCGCAGGGCTCGTCGGCCTCCTCGCGGCTGGGCTGACCCTGGCCGTTGCACAGGGTCTGCTCATGCTCGTTCGCCCACTCTGGGTGCGCATGCTGATCGCCCTGGTATTCGTCGCTCCCGCAGTCCTCGCCGGGTTCCATGCCACGCTTGGCATCGTCAAACTCACGATGCCGTCCGAGACCTGGCAGTTCGTATTCGCGATCATTGGCGCAATAGCCGTGGGCGTGACGGCTTTCCTCCGGCTCGCGGGATGGGCGGCCGCCGGCCCGGCGGACCGGAACCTTGCGCGCGCGTGACGACGCATAGCGGCAGTTGGACGGACAGCCAGGGCAGCGTGACACCGGCCATCCCCGTCAGCAGGCGGGCGGGGATGTATCGGAGTGTACGACCCGGATCGGCGTGAGGCCCGCGCGCGGCCGAAACGGGAGCGCAAGATGTCAGCTCCGGCACTCGCCTGCCGATCCTGAAACCCGGTGACGGGGACGATGCCGGCGCAACCGGTCAGGTAGAAGAACGCGCACAGCCTGGGACGAGGGGAGACGAAAGTGCCGTGATGCCGGTCGGGTCCATTTTCCTGGTTCCTTTTGGGCGCCATCGTCTCCGTCCCATGCCCGTCTCTCAACCGCTCCAAACGGCCTCTTCAATGGCCTGATCTGGCCGAAGACCGGCTTTGCCTCGACCGCTTCGGCGCAACAGCGCCGTCACAACTTTCTTCCCCTGCCGGTGCAGGCACCGTCATTCCTCGCGGAGACAAGAAAGTTCCTCCTCTGCTGTCCAGCCCCCTGCTGCGCGGGGGTGCGCCAGCGATCTTCTCCGTCCTGTCGATCGCCATCGAGGCCGCAATGGTGCGGGCTCGAAAACGGAAAACGGAGACTTAAAATGGCGACCATCGGCACCTTCAAGAAGACCGGCTCGAACGAATTCACCGGCGAAATCGTCACCCTCAGCGTCCAGGCCAAGGGCGTGCGCATCGTCCCCGACCAGCGCACCACCGGCGAGAACGCCCCCAGCCATCGGGTTCTGGTCGGCCGCGCCGAGATCGGCGCCGCCTGGTCCAAGCGCTCGGGCGAGGGCCGCGACTACCTGGGCCTCAAGCTGGACGATCCGAGCTTCACCGCTCCGATCTACGCCAACCTCTTCGATGACGAGGACGGCGAGGGTTACTCCCTCATCTGGTCCCGCCCCAACCGTCGCAACGGCGAGTAAGGCGCGCAAGGCCCCGGCCGAACGGTCGGGGCCTACTTCTTGCTCGCAGGAAAGCCGTCACGCCCGCCGATTCGCGCGCAGCGTGTCGGACGCACAGATGATCCCGCCCAAGATCTGTGATTTCAGATAGAAGAACGGGACAGAACGACTATTATAGTCGTAGTTCTGGAATGCGCGCCGGTCGCGATGGGAGGTGATCATGCATGATCACCTCCCGACAGTCGCGGGCCGCACGCGCGTTGCTGGGTTGGTCACAGGAGACGCTCGCAGACAAGGCCCGTGTATCATTGACCGCGCTCAAACGCCTCGAATCCGAGAACCGGCTCGAGGTCTACGAGTCCACGCGCGATCAGGTTCGGCGGGCACTTGAAGCGGCCGGAATTGTTCTCCTGTCGACGGAACGCGGACAGGGAGTGCTGCTTGTTCATGGCGCTGAAGAAAAGGGACGAACGGGAAGCGTCTGACAATAGCCGAACCGCTTCGGTGCGCCTCCTTTCATCGCCGATCGCAGATCCCGGTTTGGGATCCCATAACCCCTTGGCTCTTTCCAATCCGGGGTGCTCATCATGCGCAGGTTGATCGAGCCGTTCGAGGACGCCGCGCCCGATGTCGAGGAACTGACGGCTTACGACCGGTCCCACATCAAGCTTTACATGCGGCTCCTCGATGCCGCCGCCGATGGCGCGGACTGGACCGAGGCGGTCGAGGTCCTGTTCGGGATTGACGCCCGCCTTGAGCCGGAGCGCGCGCGGCGCGTCCATGACAGCCATCTGGCGCGCGCAAAATGGATGACCGAAACCGGCTATCGCCACCTCCTGTGGCAATCCGCGCCGCGGCACTGACGCGTCAGACCGGGCCGTGAAGCGATGCCAAAGCGGCATCGCTTATTGCCGTCCCTCGATCTTCCCACATGCGGACGATGCTGGAATCGTTGAACAACTCGACCGTTCCGTCAGAACGAGGAGGGGAGGATGCGACCAGACACATCCCAGTGGAGCGACAGCGATCGTTACGATTTCTACGACAGCCTCTCGGTCGAGGGCCTTGCCTGGGAATGCCTGCGCCGCTCCGAACCTTATCAGGAGCATTTCGCCGAACTCGCCGCGATGAATGCGGACACAAACCCCTACACCGATGACGCCCAGCTTCTATGGGGGTTGCGATTTCCCGGCGCGACCGAGCCTTTCCGTCCTCGAACAACAGGTCGTCTGGTCGCCGCTCGTCAATCCGGCCGTCCTGCTCATCGACACCGCGCCGTCGTTCCTGCCGTCGCCGCCTCCGCTCGCGCCTGCTGACGGCCGTGAAGGCCCCGAGGGCCTGTACGCGATCCACGAGGCCTATACCGACGCGCAAGTCCTGTATCTGACCGGCTGCGACGTCGGCAGCGCATCCTCCATCGTTCTGCCCCTCGACAGCGATCTACCCGACCGACTTCAGGCCGTTCTCCGTTTCTGGCATGCCACAAACGCAGGGCAAGTCCCGCACGACGCGCGCGTGACACCCTATCAGCGACGGCGGATGCGCCAGATGATGCAGGCGGCCGATGGCCGCAGCAACGGCGCAACCTACCGGGAGATCGCGATTGCCATGTTCGGTTCCGAGCGCATCGCCTCGGAGCCATGGCGAACGTCCACGCTCCGCGACACGGTCATCGGGCTGATTGAGAGCGCCTCCGCCCTTATCGAAGGCGGCTACCGCAGGCTGCTCCGGCACAAACGCAAGGCCTGAAACTGCCGCTCTGTCCGGGGGGTGGGGATTCTTCGCCCCCAATCTTCCCCATCCACCCCGCCGATCTTTCTCCGCCACCGTGGTCGCAAATCGCCGCTGGTCCTCTGCGGCGTCCCGCAACCCCACGGAGGCTCGATCCATGCATCCCGATCCCGCCGTTCTGCCGCCGCGCTACCTACGCACGAAAGAGGCGGCCGCATTTCTCAGCCTGTCTGCCAGGACACTCGAGAAACACCGCACCTACGGTACTGGTCCCGCCTATCACAAGCTTGGCGGGCGCGTCGTCTATTCCGTCGATGATCTCAAAGCCTGGGCCGACCGCGGCGCGGTGACCTCCACCACCGATCCGCGCGGCCAGCTGGTTCCGCCCAAGCGGCAGATGCCACCGGCCTCACCGCGGGCGGTTCGCTCCGCCCGCTGATGACAGGACGGCGTCGAACCCTGTCGGAGCGCGGGCAACTCGATCTGTTCAGAGCGCTTCCGGGAGATTTCGCGCCACGAGACGCGCAGGATCTCATGGCCTATCCCTTCTTCTCCCTCTCAAAGTCCCATCGCGTTGCGCCGATCGACTTCAGCGCGGGAACCGTCTCGATCCGCGTCGAGGCGGTCCCCGATCACGGGATGGCGACCATCTGGGACGCCGACATCCTGATCTGGGCCGCTAGCCAGATCGTGGAGGCACGCGATGCCGGGCTGCGAACCTCGCGGCTCATGATGGCGACGCCCTACGAGATTCTCACCTTCATCGGCCGCGGCACCAGCCTGCGAGATTATCGGCGCCTGAAGGCCGCACTGGACCGGCTGCAATCCACAACGATTTCGACCACGCTGCGTCAGACGGCCGAAGGACGCCGCCACCGCTTCTCCTGGATCAACGAGTGGCAGGAGCGGACCAACCACAAGGGCCGACCCGACGGCGTCGAGATGATCGTCCCGGACTGGTTCTACCAGGCCGTCCTCGACGATGCGCTCATCCTCACGATCGACCGAGCCTATTTCGATTTGACGGGCGGACTCGAACGCTGGCTCTACCGTCTCGTCCGCAAGCATGGCGGCCGACAAAAGGACGGCTGGCGCTTCGACTTCCGCCATCTTCACCAGAAATCGGGCAGCCTGTCGCCGTTCAAGCGCTTCGCCTTCGAGCTGCGCGACATCATCCGGCGCCAGCCGCTCCCCGGCTACACGCTGTTCACCGAAATCGAATACGGCGGCCGGATGTTGCTGGCCTTCGAGCCCAGCCCAGCCTGTGGAAAACCTGTGGATGGCCTCGTGCCATCGGGAACCCGGACTATCGTGCTATCGGGAACCCAGGACTCGTGCTATCGGGAACCCAAACAGGGCGTAACGCGCGGAAATCGCGTCGAAAATCGCGCCCTTAACTTAGAGTCTAACGAAGAATCTAACTTTGAAGAGCGCAGACGCGATGTGCAAAAGCTCATCGTGAAGGTCGGCAATGCGCTGAAAGTAACGTCCGGCGACAAGCGCCAATCCCTGGATCGCAGCGCCGTTGTCGATGAGCGCGCCGCCCGACCGCGTACTCCGACTCCGCCTTTCGAAGATCCTTCGGGGGGCGCGTCATGATCATCGCGTTGCTCAATCAGAAGGGCGGCGTCGGAAAGACGACGCTGGCGCTCGCCGTTGCGGGCGAGTGGGCCATGCGGGGACGACGGGTCATCTTCATCGACGCCGACCCGCAAGGCTCGGCGCTCGATTGGTCCGAGATGCGCGCTCGCGAGGGGCTGCCGCGCCTGTTCAGCGTGATCGGTCTCGCCCGAGACACACTGCATCGCGAAGCCCCCGCGCTTGCCAGGGATGCCGATCTCGTCGTCATCGATGGGCCGCCGCGTGTGGCCGGACTCATGCGCTCGGCGCTGCTGGCAACAGACATGGTGCTGATCCCGGTGCAGCCGTCGCCCTTCGACGGCTGGGCGTCTGCGGAAATGCTGGCGCTGATATCGGAGGCGCGCATCTACCGGCCGGAACTGGTCGCTCGCTTCGTCCTGAACCGATGCGGGGCGCGCACTGTGCTGGCGCGAGATACCGCCGAAACGCTTGCGGATCATGACCCACCGGCCCTGGCCAGTCGCATTGGTCAGCGGATCGCTTTCGCCGCCGCTGCGCAGTCCGGACGAATCGTCCGGGAACTCGACCATGAGAGCGTTGCCGCGCGCGAAATCTCCGCGCTGGCGACCGAGGTCGTGCATCTCGGCAGTCCCCGGAGCGCATCATGAGCGCCCGGACAAACAGGAAGGGCTTCGCGACCCGGCCGGCCGATCCCGAACAATGGATCAAGGCCGGACCGCCCCCGAAAGGCGACGAAGCGGCCACGAATACCGCCCGCCTGACCATCGACGTGACGCCAGAGCTGCGGGGACGGATCAAGATCGCCGCCTTCCGGCGCGGCACGACCGTCGCCGACATGCTGCGCGCGCTCCTCGCGCGGGAATTCCCCCCAACCAGCGGAGATGGCGAATGACCCCAAGCACGACACCCTGTCAGGCTCGGTCAGCGCAAATGGCCGACCGGTTCACTCGTGTTGAACTGATCTGGGTCGAGAAGTCGGTCGAACACTGGATCAGGTTCGGCCTGGCTGTGCGTGAAGAGATCCTGGACCGCCGCCGGCGTGTCCTCTCTTTCCGGCCGGGCTCCCGCTTTGCGCTCGTTCGCTGGGCCGCCAACGAACATGGAACGGTCGAGTCCCGGCTCGACATCCTGTGCGCCCCGCGAGTGGGTGAAGCCTATCAGACCGTGCCGTTCGTCGATCCCGGCGGCGTCCTCCTCCTGCGAACACACGGCTGGCCCAAGGTGGAGCGTACGCTTCAGATCATCGACGTGATCGAAGCGGCGGGTATCGATGCGGTGGAGGTTTCGCCCGATCACTGGCGGCACGTCCACAATCGGCTCGCCGCCGGCGAACGGCCGCGTCCCTATTCGCCAACGCAGCACCGCGCCTGGCTGAAACGGCGGAGCGTCCAGCCATGAGCCGCCGCGCCATTGTCTGGACCATGGCGGCGGCGGGCGCGCTGATCGTCGCGCCGCATTTGACCGGGCACGGTCCCCGCTTCATCTGGAATGCGTCGGCCAGCGCGCCGATCGGCCTCTACTCCGTTCGCCCTGTGGGGCGGCTCGAGGTCGGCGATCTTGTTGCGGTCATGCCGCCGGACGATCTCGCGGGCTTCCTCGACGCGCGCCGCTATCTCCCGCGCGGCGTTCCCCTGATCAAGCGCGTTCTGGCGCTCCCCGGCACCCAGGTGTGCCGGGATGGCGCTCAGATCACGGCTTACGATCACGTCTATGGCGAAGCCCGCGAACGCGACAGCCGGGGCCGCCAACTGCCTTCCTGGCAGGGCTGCCGGGTGATCTCCAATGGCGAAGTGTTCCTGATGAACTGGGACACCGAAGACAGCATGGACGGCCGGTATTTCGGGCCGCTCCCCCTCGCATCCGTCACTGCGCGCGTCGTGCCGATCTGGACCGACGAAAGCGGCGACGGCCGCCTCGAACGGCAGGCGTCAACGCGGTGAACGCCTGCACGGGAGCGGACATGCCGCCCGTTCCCGGTCCACTCCGCCGCACAGGAAAGGAAAATGCCATGCCGCAAATCGGTGAGTTCACCCGGCAGAAATCCGGCTTCTCCGGCCGCATCCAGACCCTCACGCTCGACAGCGAGATCGCCATCGTCGCGGTCGATGCCGCAGGAGTCGAGAACGCGCCCGATCATCGTGTTCATCTCGGCTCGGATGACTCCGGACCCGAGGTCGGCGCCGCCTGGTCGCGCACGGGCGAGAAAGCCGGAGACTATCTCTCGGTGCTGATCGACGATCCCGCCCTGCCGCATCCGATGCGCGCTGCCCTGTTCCAGAACGGCGCCGACGCGACGTCGTGGTCGCTGCACTGGAGCCGCGCGCCAAAGCGCGACGGAAAGGACTGAGCGATGCCCCAGCTTCGCTTCCGGCGCCGCCAGGGTCATGCGTTCGGGCGGCTTCGCGTCGCCCGGCGCACTGCCTCCCTTCTCCTTCTCGGCCTGTCGATCCCGTTCGCGTCTGTTGGACTGGCGCAGGTCTCGGCCGCACCCGCGGCTCAGGCCATTCTGCGCGATCCGAACGCCCCGTATGTCGCGGAAGCCTCGCTCCGCTTCGGCATTCCGGAGCACTGGATCCGCGCGGTGATGCGCGTCGAAAGCGCGGGCGATCTGCGGGCGGTGTCATCGGCCGGCGCGATGGGCCTGATGCAGATCATGCCCGACACCTGGGCCGGGCTGCGCTTGCGGCACCGGCTCGGCCGTGACCCCTTCGATCGTCGCGACAACATTCTCGCGGGTGCGGCTTACTTGCGCGAGATGTTCGATCGCTACGGCAATATCGCGGCCATGCTGGCGGCTTATAATGCCGGACCGGGTCGCTACGACGAATACCTCTCCGACGGTCGCAATCTGCCCGCAGAGACGCGCGCCTATGTCGCGACCCTCGCGCCGATCTTGGGTGCGGATGGGCCGCCCGGCACGGCTTCTGTCACGCCCGCACCGCCGCCCGATTGGCGCGAGGCGCCGCTCTTCGTGGCGCGGGCCGGGAACCGCGATACTGCGCCCGATACGCAGCCGCAAAGCACCCGCGCTCTCGTTCCGGGAGCAGATCAGGGCGCTGCGGAAGGCATTTTCGTTGCCGCTCAAGTCACGGGTGATGCGCAATGACCGGCCGAACGCTCCATCGCGCTCTGGCGAGCATTTGCGCATCATGGAGGGCGAAGGGGTCGGGTGCGGGCACCACGACCGGACGATGGCAGGATAAAAGGCCGCACATTGTGGGCCGGACGGTCGGTTGTTTTTATTGGGTTTTCCAGCGCGTTTCACACATTGCGGCGTCTCAGCGCAATGTGCCGGAACCGCTCACCTGCCCGGAATTGCTCGGCTTTTCGCACATTGCGGGGCAGGGTCATGGCCGGTGAGCGCGAGTTTCGCATCCGCCCTGGCCGCATTCGTTCGACGCGGGCACAGCATGTGCGCCCCTTCATCGCCCAGGCACTCGCTGCGGCCAAGAAGGCCGGGGGAACGGTGTCGCGCTCCGGCCGCGTCACGTCCGGGAACCGCTCACGCTTCGGGCATGGGCAGCGGGCCAGCATTCAGGCCAATCGTTTCATCACCGCGCGGTCACGGGGAGCCGTGGTCAAGGCACGCGTCGTGCGCCATTCCGGGCGTACCGCGCCCCTGGGCACGCATCTCGATTACCTCAGCCGCGAGGGCGTGACCCGGGACGGGGAGAAGGCGCGTCTGTTCGGGCCGGAGACGGAGGCTGCCGACGGGCGGGCCTTCGCCGAGCGCTGCGGCGATGACCGGCATCATTTCCGCTTCATTGTCTCGCCCGACGACGCACTCGAGATGTCGGATCTCAAATCCTTCACGCGCGATCTCGTCGGGCAGATGGAAAAGGACCTCGGCACGCGTCTCGATTGGGTGGCCGTCGATCACTGGAACACCGAACATCCCCATGTCCATCTGATCGTCCGTGGGGTCCGCGACGACGGGCAGGACCTCGTGATCTCGCGCGACTACATCAAGGAGGGGATCCGCGACCGGGCGCGTGATCTCATCACCATGGAACTGGGGCCGCGCACCGATCACGACATCCGGCGCGCCCTCGAACGGCAGATCGAGGCCGAGCGCTGGACCCAGCTCGACCGCCAGCTCGTCCGCGATGCCCGCGATGCAGGTGCGATCGACCTCGCGCCGCATCCCGACCGTCAGCCCGACGAATACCAGGCTCTCAAAATCGGCCGGCTCCGGAAGCTGGAAACGCTCGGCCTCGCCGAGCAGGTCGGTCCCGGGCAATGGACGGTCAGCCAGGATGCCGAGGCAACGCTGCGCCAATTGGGAGAGCGCGGCGACATCATCAAACGCATGCACCGGGCTCTGACCGAGAAGGGGATCGAGCGTGGCGCCGCAGGCTATGTGCTTGCCGCCGAGAGTGTCGACGCGCCGGTCATCGGCCGGCTGGTCGAGCGTGGGCTCGATGACGAGCTGAAGGGGACGGCCTATGCGGTGGTCGACGGCGTTGATGGCCGGACCCACCACATCAAGCTGCCCGATCTCGATGCCGCGGGCGACAGCGCTCCCGGATCGATCGTCGAGCTTCGCAGCTTCGACGATGCCAGGGGGCAGCGCCGCGTGGCGATCGCCGTGCGTTCCGATCTCGATCTGCAAGCCCAGATTTCGGCGTCCGGCGCGACCTGGCTGGACCGCCAGGCCGTCGCGCGCGAGCGGATCGATGTTTCCTCCGGTGGCTTCGGCGCCGAGGTTCGCGATGCGATGGATCGCCGCGCCGCGCGCCTTCTGCAGGAAGGGCTGGCGGAGCGTCAGGGGCGACGCATCGTCTTCAACCGCAACCTGATCGACACGCTACGGCGGCGGGAACTCGACGCGCT
>CXWF01025099.1_pt1 | contig 24377 bp, 22 predicted proteins | sample 468421 | NCBI WGS metagenome assembly CXWF01 (sample SAMEA2620812, study PRJEB7988) | marine metagenome | biome: marine biome (ENVO:00000447); feature: surface water layer (ENVO:00002042); material: "saline water (ENVO:00002010), including plankton (ENVO:xxxxxxxx)" | depth 5 m
TCGGCACGTTTGAACGGATGCACGTTCGCGCCCATCAGCGTGTCGGTGGCGTAGCGTTGCAGGCGACCGATCTGAACCGGCTCCCCCTCGGCCACCTCGCGCACGCAGACCTCTTCGCACAGCGTTTCGGTCGGGCAGACGCGGGCGCACATGCCGCCAAGGATGTTCTGATCGAGGATCGTCTTGGCCGCCGCTTCCGGTGTTCCGGTCATGATCTGGCGGATGAAGAGCGGGATGTCGATGTCGGTGGGGCAGGCCTCCATGCACGGCGCATCATGGCAGAAATAGCAGCGGTCCGCGGCCACCTGCGCCTCATGCGCGTCGAGTGGCGGATGCAGGTCCGCGAAATTCTCGGCCAGAACCGTTGCCTGCAAACGCTCGGCGACGACGCCGGGTGTCTGTGGGGAATTGGTCACGACTGTCTCCCTGTCTGTGTTCTTTTGGGAAACGCTAGCACGACTCGCATTTTTATCAATTGGTAAAATTTAGACAGAGCGCAGGTTTCGTCGTTGCCCGCCCCCGCGCCGCCATCGCCGGTCCGATGGTGAAAATCTGTGCAGGTCGTTTGCGTGGCCGCGATGCAGCATTGGTTTGCCAAGCGACCGTTGCGCGATAAATGATACTCGCACCTCCCGCCATTCGCCTTTAAGGTGAGTGAAGCAGGTTCGGTGCCGCAAGGCGACGCCCCGGTTTTCGCCCGGTTTGTAACCCGCTAATCGCGAAGTCCGGCAGCGGCAACAGCTGCCGCCAGGTTTGTAAGGACACACCTTGGATCAGCTTGTGGATGAACTCGTCATCGTCGGGATCGCGGCTTCTGCCGGCGGGTTGGAGGCGACCTCGCTCCTCGCGCAGAATCTGCCGAAGGATCTGAATTGCGCCTATGTGATCGCGCAGCATATGTCGCCGAGTCACAAGAGCATGCTGGTCCCGCTCCTGTCGCGCGAAACGCGGCTGAAGGTCGAGGAGATCGAGGAAGAAACGGTCCCCCGAGCGGGCACGATCTATGTCCCGCCGCCGGGCCGCGACACGGTGCTTGAGGATGGCTTGCTCCGCCTCAAGGAACCCACGGGCCATCACGCGATGCCGAAACCTTCGGCGGATCGGCTTTTGAAATCCCTTGCCGAAGGACGGGGCGCCTCAGCCGTTGGGGTGGTCCTGTCGGGCACCGGCAGTGACGGCTCCTACGGCGTTCAGGCGATCCGTGAGGCGGGGGGCATCACCATTGCGCAGAACCCCGATTCATCCAAATACGACTCGATGCCGGTGTCCGCGATCCGCACCGGCTGCGTCGACCTCACCCTCACGCCCGAACAGATCGGTCAGCATCTGGTCACCGTCCTGAAACGGCCCCGCGACCTCAGCGTCCTCAAGGAGCTGGACGAGGCGTCGCCAAAAAACAACGACCTGTTCCAAATTCTGCTGGCCCATACGCTCGTCGATTTCCGTCACTACAAAGAGACGACGATCAACCGGCGCATCCACCGCCGGATGTTCGCCAAGGGCATCGAGTCCTTCGACGAATATGTCGAGCTGTGCCGCCGGTCCGTGGACGAGGTCGAGGCGCTTTATCGCGACCTCCTGATTTCGGTGACACGGTTCTTCCGCGACCATGAACAATTCGCTGCGCTCGAACTGGAAATCGAAAGCCGCTTTTCCAACCGCACGGACGACGAGCCGATCCGGATCTGGATACCGGGCTGCGCGACCGGGGAAGAAGCCTATTCCATCGCCATCCTCGTCGCCGAGGCGCTGGGCGGGATCGACAAGGTCTCGAAGGACCAGTTGCAGGTCTTCGCGACCGACATCGACGATCACGCCCTGAGCATCGGGCGCAAGGCGACCTATCCGGCGTCTGCGGCGACCGACATTCCCGGCCGGTTTCTCGAAACCTATTTCGAGGTGTCCGAAGACACGGTGAAAGTGCGCGACAAGCTCAGGCAGCTGGTCATGTTCACGCGCCACAACGTGTTTCAGGACGCGCCGTTCATGTCGATCGACCTCGTGTCGATCCGAAACGTCCTGATCTACTTCGAGGCGAAACTGCAGGAGCGGGTGCTGGCGCGTATTCAGTACTCGCTCAAGTCAGACGGTATGCTGTTTCTCGGCACCTCCGAGACGACCGGTGTGCTCGAAAGCTATTTCGTCCCGATCGAGGCGAACTCCAAGATCTTCAGCAAGCGCTCTCTGCGCCTGTCCCGCCCGGCGGGGCCCGAGCGGGCGCTGCCGGCCGGGCTGAACTATCATTCGGGCGGTGCCGTCGGTTTCCATCGTGCGGCCCTGAATCATGAGGATGCCTGGCGCTTCGATGCGCTCGCAAGGTCCGTCGTCGAAACCGGCGTCCTGACCAACAAGGAGAAGTCGATCCTCAAGATCTACGGCGACATCGCCGAGTTCGTGGAAATGCGCGAACCGATCCAGGGGAGCATGACGCTCAACGTCCTCAAGAAGATGCTCTCCTATGAAGCCGGGTCGATGGTGCTCGTCGCGATCAGGCACAGGGAGGTGCGGGCGGGCCAGTGGCATCAGGTGGACGGACGCGGCTACAACAACCTGCGCATGGTGGCCTATCCCATCATGCCCGCCGCCGACGATACGGAGAGCGAGCCTCTGGTCCTCATCGGCTTCGAAACCGAGATGCGGGAGGAGCCGACGGGCGCTGACGCGGAGCGTACCGATTACCTCGACTACCTCGAAACAGAACTCGCCCGCACCCGCGACACGTTGCAGGTGACGATCGAGCAGCTCCAGACCTCGAACGAGGAGCTTCAGTCCCTGAACGAAGAGCTGCAAAGCTCGAACGAGGAACTTCAGTCGACGAACGAGGAACTCGAAACGTCGAACGAGGAACTTCAATCCACGAATGAAGAGCTCATCACGGTGAACGAGGAATTGCTGGTCAACACCTCGCAACTCGAACGCGCAACGGCGGAACTGAACGGCCTGATCTCGGGGATTCCGACCGTGATGATGATGCTCGACCTCGGGCTGCTCATCCGCCACGCGTCGAAAAGCGCAATCGAGACATTCCGAATCCGGGAGCGGGGCCATTCGCTCGGCCACCTGTCCCAGTGCTACATGCCCAGAGGCTACCCGCCGCTCGTCGACATCTGTTCGCAGGCGCTGCTCGACCGGCAGGTCCACCAGCGCAGCATCGAGATCGGGAACAGCCTCGTTTCGCTTACCGTAACGCCGCTCACCACCGAGGGTGAGGGTCTGATCGGGTTGATCGTGCTGGCCGACGAGGTCGACCTGACCATCACGTCAGAGCTTAACCAGACACTCCGCGCGTTCGGCAATATCGGGACCTGGAAGATCAACCTCGCAACCGGCGAACAGGACTGGTCGCCGGAAACCTACGCCATCCACGGCCTTCCTTTCGGCGACCAGTCGGGCAAGATCGGCGACGGGGTGAACTACTACCACCCGGATGACCAGGCTATGGTGAAGGAGGCTATCGACACCGCCATCGAAACCGGTGAGCCGTTCCATTTCTTCGCGCGGCTGAACCGGGCGGACGGGCGCACCATCGTGGTCGAGACCTCGGGCACCGCGATCACGAACGAAGCGGGCGAGGCGGTCGCGCTCCTGGGCGTGTTCCGCGACTATTCCCGCGCAGTGAACGACGACCTGATCGTGAAGCACTATGGCAAGGTGGCGGGGGACCGCGGCATCGGCTTTTACTCCTACGACATCGCAAATGGCGTGGCCTACTGGAACCCGACGCTCTACGAGATCCTCGGTATCGATCCGGCCGAACCCGCCAGTTTCGACAAGGCGCTCGAGCGGTTCGATCCGGAGGCCCGGCCCCGAATCAAGGCGATGATGCAGGACGCCATCGACAAGAATGAACCCTTCGATCTGGTGGACCAGATCACCCGCCCGGACGGGACCCGCGCAAAATGCCGGAGCACAGGCAGAACGACTGTCGACGCCTCGGGAAACCCGACGCATCTGTACGGCTCGTTCCAGATTCTCTCCTGATGCGGAAGCCCTTTGAAGAAGCCACGCGAACACACGTTCGCCCGAGATTGAAGACCATGAGCAATAGATGCGTGAGGTGTATTTGAGATGACGCAGGACCAACTGACCGACGAACGTACACCGGACACGCTCCAGATACGCCTCGTGCTCGACGCGGATTCCGGGGAATGGTTCGCCGAGCAGATCGAGCTCGATCGTGGCGACACGCATCACCGCATCGGCTTTCGCAACGCGCTCCCGCTGACCGAAGCGTTCGTACCGGAGTTCATCGACTCGCTCCTGCCCTATCTCCCCGTGGACGGCAGCAAGGGCGTCATGGCCGATTCCGGCGCCGTGATCGAAATTCCCGGTCTGGTCATCGGCGGCATCCGGGTCATCGCGCAGAACGTCGTGACGGGCATCCAGTCACTGACCATCCGCTTCATCCGGGCGCTGGGCGCGCTCCAGTCGATGCTTCTGCCGCGCCACCGGACCGAGACGGACATCTTCGCCAAACTGGAGGGCGCGGCGGCACAGACGCTCCTGTCGCTGCTCCACCCCGCCCTCGACCTCGCCGCAGTCGGCCCGGCCACGTCGCTCCCCCGCAACGTATTCGATCAGGTCGCGGACCGGCTCGACGTGCTCGCGCGGAACCATGACGAGATCGGCTTCTTCTGCTTCAACGGTTCATCCTGAATTCACCCAACCCCGACCTCGCCATGCGCCAGCTCGCGGGACCGGGGATGATGCGACCGGGGACATAGTTTCGGCACATGTGAGCGCGTCTACTGAACGCTCAGAGTCAACCGCAGCCTGACCTGCGACGCAGGCAGGCCAACCATACCGGACTCGCCTTCAACGTGGTGAAGCTCATGCGCCCTACCGTGTCGTGATGGGAAAGGTCGTGCGACACGCGCCGCGATCTGAAAATCGGGGCCTGCAAACATGTGCCGGCTGCTGGATTGGTTTCCGACTTGGTCTACGCCTGCTGCGTTCCTGAGCGGAAACTGACGAGAAGCAGTGGCTTACCTGTGAGACTTGGTGCCCAGGAGAGGACTCGAACCTCCACGTCCATACAGACACCAGCACCTGAAGCTGGCGCGTCTACCAATTCCGCCACCTGGGCAGGTGTCGTGGAGCCGCGATGTAAGGCCCCGGGCGGAGCCTGTCAACGGGATTCGCAAAGTTTCAATTCGCCTTGTTCGCGCGGGCCTGCGGGGCTATGCAGGAACCCGGATTTGCGAAGGAGCTTGGCATGTCGAAACTCGTCACCATCTACGGCGGATCGGGCTTCGCGGGGCGGTATATCGCCCGGCGGATGGCGAAAGCGGGCTGGCGCGTGCGCGTGGCCGTGCGACGGCCGAACGAGGCGCTTTTCGTGAAGCCTTACGGCACGGTCGGACAGGTCGCGCCCATCCTGTGCAACATCCGCAACGACGCGTCCGTTGCCGAGGCGATGACCGGCGCGGACGCGGTGGTCAACTGCGTGGGCACCTTCGACAAGGGCGGCAAGAACAACTTCGACGCCGTGCAGGACGAGGGCGCGGCGCGTATCGCGCGGCTGGCGGCCGAAAAGGGCATCCCGACCCTCGTTCACCTGTCGGCCATCGGCGCGGACGCTGAGGGCGACAGCCTTTATGCCACGTCCAAGGGGCGGGGCGAGGCGGCGATCCTCGACAGCTTCCCCGAAGCCGTGATCCTGCGCCCGTCCGTGATGTTCGGGCCCGAGGACAACTTCTTCAATCGTTTCGCGGGGATGACGCGCTTCGGCCCCGTGCTGCCGGTCGTCGGCGGCGGAACGAAATTTCAGCCGGTCTATGTCGACGATGTCGCCCATGCCGCCGAGATGGGCGCGAGGGGTGAGGCCGCGCCGGGGATCTATGAGCTTGGCGGGCCTGACGTTCAGACGTTCCGCGAGCTGATGCAGGACATGCTCACCATGATCCAGCGCCGCCGCATGATCGTGAACCTGCCGTTCTGGCTGGCGGGGATCATGGGGACCGTGTTCGACGCGGGTTCGGCCATGACCGGCGGTCTGGTCAAAGCGCCGATCACGCGCGACCAGGTGACGACGCTGCACCATGACAACGTGGTGACCGGGGAGACGAAGACCTTCGAAGACCTCGGGATCACGCCGACGGCGATGGAGGTGGTGCTGCCGGGCTATCTGTGGCGGTTCCGCCAGACCGGGCAGTACGCCGATATCACCGCGTCGGCGCGTAACCTGCGCACTTGATTGCAGGCACTTCGAGTATTGGGGCCGGTCCGGGTGGGCCGGCCTTTTTCGTGTCAGGTGTAGGCGATGACCAGCAACACGACACCGAGGATCACGCGGTAGATGACGTAGGGCGTAAAGCTGACCGAGCGCAGGAGGCGCATCATCAGCGTGAGGGCGAGCAGGGCTGCGACAAAGGCCATGCCGGCGGCGATGGCGCCGTCCCGGGCGGCCTGCGCGTCGGCTTCGGCGGCGACCTCGAGCCCGAGGTAGAGGCCGGAGGCCAGGATCGTGGGGATGGACATGAGCATGGCGAGGCGCGTGCCGTCCTCGCGCTTGTAGCCCAGGGCGCGGGCGCCCGAGATCGTGGCGCCGGAGCGCGATGTGCCGGGGATGAGCGCGATGGCCTGCCACAGCCCCATGATGATCGCATCGCGCAGGGTCCAGTCGGTATCGCTCTTTTCCTCGGCGCCTTTCTGGTCGACCCAGTAAAGGACGAGGCCGAAGATCAGCATGGTCCAGCCGATCACGGCGACAGACCGCATCGCGTCGTCAAGGCCGGTGGCCTTGAGGATCAGGCCGAAGACGATGACCGGCACGGTGGCCACGGCCAGCAGGAAGGCGAGCTTGGCGCCGCGGGTGTCGATCCGGCCCGTGAGCATTCGGGGGATGCCGAAAAGTGCCTCACGCACATCTGACCAAAAATAGAGGATCACCGCGCCGAGGGTGCCGACATGAACGGCCACGTCGATCACCTGTCCCTGGTCCGTCATTCCGGTGAGATTCGGGAGGAGAATCAGGTGACCGGAGGAGGAGACGGGGAGAAATTCCGTAAGCCCCTGAATTACAGCCACTATGAAGAGGTGGAAAAGCGACATGCCCGTGGTCCCGGCGTGATTGGTTGTGCAAAGCTAACCATTTGGAAACAAATGGAAAGCGGAAAAGAAGGTCAGTAATAGTGACCTTATAGTTGACCAACAAGACGAAAAAACCACCCATGAGGGGGTAATGATCCCCTTTTAGGTCAGTGATTATGCCTTTTCTTTTTCTTAAAGCCTGATAAATAGTCCGCTCGAAGAAAACGGAGGACGTGATGGCGAAGCAGCCGATGCTCAAATTCGTGACCGTTGAGCGCGACATGCCGGAGAAGCGTGGCGCGGATCTACGCCGTGAGGATTTTCACGAGATTTATGCCGAGTTCGCCGAAGCCAAGGCGGCCGAGCAATCCGCGCGGTGCAGCCAGTGTGGCGTGCCGTATTGTCAGAGCCATTGCCCGCTTCACAACAACATCCCCGACTGGCTGCGCATGACCGCGACGGGCCGGCTCAAGGAAGCCTATGAGCTGAGCCAGGAGACGAACACGTTTCCCGAAATCTGTGGCCGCATCTGCCCGCAGGACCGCCTGTGCGAAGGCAACTGCGTGATCGAGCAGTCGGGCCACGGCACCGTCACCATCGGGGCGGTCGAGAAATACATCACCGACACCGCGTTTGAGAAGGGCTGGGTCGCGGACATCGCGCCCGCCTCGGAGCGTGGCGAGAGCGTCGGCATCATCGGGGCTGGCCCCGGTGGTCTGGCCGCTGCCGACCGTCTGCGTCGTGCAGGTGTGCAGGTCACCGTCTATGACCGCTATGATCGGTCCGGCGGGCTCATGACCTACGGTATCCCCGGCTTCAAGCTGGAGAAGGACATCGTAATGCGCCGCAACGAGCAGCTTGAAAAGGGCGGCGTGGAGTTCGTGATGAACTGCAACGTGGGCGAGGACATCACGTTCAAGCAGATCCGCGAGAAACACGATGCTGTGCTTATTGCCACCGGCGTCTACAAGACCCGCGAATTGCAAGGCCCCGGTTCGGGTGCCACGGGCATCGTCCGGGCCATCGATTACCTGACCGCTTCGAACAAGGCGTCCTTTGGGGACGAGGTGCCGGAGCACAAGGACGGCTCGCTCTGGGCCGAGGGCAAGAAGGTCGTCGTGATCGGCGGCGGCGACACCGCGATGGACTGCGTGCGCACGGCGATCCGGCAGGGCGCGACCAGCGTGAAGTGTCTGTATCGCCGCGACCGTGCCAACATGCCCGGCTCGCAGCGCGAGGTGGCCAATGCCGAGGAAGAGGGCGTCGAGTTCGTCTGGATGGCCGCGCCCAAGGGGTTCGCGGGCGATCCCGTCACCGGCGTGATCGTGCAGCGGATGCGTCTGGGTCAACCCGACGCGACGGGCCGCCAGTCGCCCGAACCGATCGAGGGGGCCGAATATACCGAAGACGCCGACCTCGTCATCAAGGCGCTGGGTTTCGAGCCCGAGGAGCTTCCGAAGCTCTGGGGCGAAGAGGAGCTTCCCGTCACGCGCTGGGGCACGGTGAAGGCCGATTTCCGCACCGGCGCGACCGACATGGACGGGGTCTATGCGGTGGGTGACATCGTGCGCGGGGCGAGCCTTGTCGTCTGGGCGATCAAGGACGGGCGCGACGCCGCGGACGCCATGATCAAGCGCTTCGATGAGGCCACCGCGAGCGTGGCAGCCGAGTAAAACCGGCAGGCACACCGCGTACACATCCTGTGCACATGGTGTGCATACGATTGTGCAGACGCCGCAGGATGAGGATCGGGATCAGGTCAAACGAACTGACCCAAAAGGACGCAAAAGTTAAGGAAGGGTTAAGATGAAACATCCCATCGCTGTGACGCTCGCCGCCGCGACCCTTCTTGCCGCGCCCGCTTCGGCCAATCCATTCGTCCCGCCTGCGGGCTGTGACGTGTTCCTGACAGTGCAATCGAGGCAATGCTCGGTCTCGCATCTCTATCGCTGCGAGTCCGCGCCGGACGGGGGCTTCGCCGAGGCGATTTTCGACGGGGACGGAATGTCGGCGGTCGTGGGCTATGGCCCGACCTACCAATGGCAGGACAGCGTTTACATGTGGGACAATTCCCGCGAGGTGCTTGTCCCGCCCGCCGAAGACCCGATCGAGATCGACACGCTCGCCGACGAAGGGATCGACACCTTCCGGTTCACGATGCACCGCACGGCCCCCGGCGAGGACCGCGAGATCACGATTGTCGGGGCCGACACGCTGACGGGTGAGACCACGACCATCGACGGCCTGCCGCTTGAGATCGTGCAGACGCAGCTTCAGATCCTGACCGAAGACGGGACGGTCGAATACAGTTCGCGCGGGGTGCAATACCTCAGCCGCGAGAAGCGCCTGTTCTTTCTCGGACCCGAAGAGGTTTACGACGACGCGGGCGAGGCGACGCCTTACGACAACAGCCCCGTCGATTTCATCGAGCCGGGCGAGCCGGGGTTCGCCTCGTCGCTCCCCCTATACGAATGCGATCAGCAGAAGGCGGGTTTGACCCCCGCGCCAGTGTCCCCCGGAGCGGGGGAAAAGGAGACCGACCATGACCAAATATGATGAACGCTGGGTGGCCGAGGAAGAAGCCAAGCGCGCTTACCTCGCCGAACATGGCATGTACCGTGACGAGTTCGAGCACGCCTCCTGCGGCGTGGGCCTTGTCGTGTCCATCGACGGCAAGAAAAGCCGCAAGGTCGTGGAAAGCGGCATCGAGGCGCTGAAGGCGATCTGGCACCGGGGCGCGGTCGACGCGGACGGCAAGACCGGCGACGGCGCGGGTATCCATGTGCAGATCCCGGTCGACTTCTTTTACGACCAGGTGCGCCGCACCGGCCACGAGCCGCGCAAGGATGAGTTGATCGCGGTCGGGCAGGTGTTCCTGCCGCGCACCGACTTCGGCGCGCAGGAGACGTGCCGGACCATCGTGGAAACCGAAGTCCTGCGCATGGGCTATTACATCTATGGCTGGCGTCATGTGCCGGTGGATATTTCCTGCCTCGGCGAAAAGGCCAACGCGACGCGGCCCGAGATCGAGCAGATCCTGATTTCCAACGCCAAGGGCACGGATCAAGAGACGTTCGAGCGTGAGCTTTACGTCATCCGCCGCCGGATCGAAAAGGCCGCCGCCGCCGCCGGTGTCGCGCAGCTTTACCTCGCCTCGCTGTCGTGCCGGTCGATCATCTACAAGGGCATGATGCTCGCCGAGCAGGTGGCGGAGTTCTATCCCGACCTTCAGGATGAGCGGTTCGAGAGCGCCTTTGCGATCTATCACCAGCGCTATTCCACCAACACCTTCCCGCAGTGGTGGCTGGCACAGCCGTTCCGGATGCTGGCGCATAACGGCGAGATCAACACGCTCAAGGGCAACCTGAACTGGATGAAAAGCCACGAGATCCGGATGGCCAGCGGCGCCTTCGGGGATCTGGCGGAAGACATCAAGCCGATCGTGGCGCAGGGGTCGTCGGACTCCGCCGCGCTGGACTCGGTGTTCGAGGTGCTGGTGCGCGCCGGGCGGTCCGCGCCGATGGCCAAGACGATGCTGGTGCCGGAAAGCTGGTCCAAGCAATCGGCCGAGATGCCGCAGGCCTGGGTCAACATGTATTCCTATGCCAACTCGACGATGGAGCCGTGGGACGGCCCCGCCGCGCTGGCCATGACCGACGGTCGCTGGGTCTGCGCCGGGCTGGACCGCAACGGCCTGCGCCCGATGCGCTATGTCGTCACGGGCGACGGGCTGGTCATCGCCGGGTCCGAGGCGGGCATGGTGCCTGCGGACGAGGCAACCTGCGTCGAGAAAGGCGCGCTGGGTCCGGGGCAGTTGCTTGCCATCGATATGGAAGAGGGCAAGCTCTACCACGACGTCGAGATCAAGGATAAGCTCGCCAACAGCCAGCCGTTCGGCGACTGGATCGGCAAGGTCAACGACATCGACGAAGAGCTTCTGGGCGTCGAGGAGAAGGCGATGTTCTCGGGCGGCGACCTGCGCAAGCGGCAGGTGGCGGCGGGCTACAGCCTTGAGGAAATCGAGCAGATCCTCGCGCCGATGGCCGAGGACGGCAAGGAAACGCTGGCCTCGATGGGGGACGACACGCCGAGTGCCGTGCTGTCCAAGGAATACCGGCCCCTGAGCCATTTCTTCCGCCAGAACTTCAGCCAGGTGACGAACCCGCCCATCGACTCGCTGCGCGAGTTCCGGGTGATGAGCCTCAAGACCCGGTTCGGCAACCTCAAGAACGTGCTGGACGAGGCCGGGAGCCAGACCGAGATCCTCGTGCTGGAAAGCCCCTTCGTGGGCAACGCCCAGTTCGATGAGCTGGTGACGCATTTCAACGCGAAAATGGTCGAGATCGATTGCACCTTCGACGCCGACGGCGGCGATCAGGCGTTGCGCGACGGGCTGGCCCGTATCCGCGATGAGGCCGAGGAGGCCGTGCGCTCCGGCGCCGGTCATATCGTGCTGTCCGACATGGCGCAGGACGAGGGCAAGGTGGGGATGCCGATGATCCTCGCCACCTCGGCGGTGCATAGCTGGCTCACCCGCAAGGGCCTGCGCACCTTCACCTCGCTCAATGTGCGCACGGCGGAGTGCATCGACCCGCATTACTTCGCGGTGCTCGTGGGCTGCGGTGCGACGGTGGTGAACGCCTATCTCGCCGAGGACACGCTGGCCGACCGGATCGAGCGCGGGCTTCTGGACGGGAGCCTGACGGACGCGGTGCGCAAGTATCGCGAGGCGGTGGATCAGGGTCTGCTCAAGATCATGGCGAAGATGGGCATCTCGGTCATCTCGTCCTATCGCGGCGGGCTCAACTTCGAGGCCGTGGGCCTGAGCCGTGCGATGGTGAACGAGTATTTCCCCGGCATGACCAGCCGCATTTCCGGCATCGGCGTCGGCGGTATCCAGAAGAAGGCCCGCGCGATCCATGCCAAGGGCTGGCGCACCGGGCAGGACATTCTGCCGATCGGCGGTTTCTACAAGGCCCGCAAGGGTGGCGAGACCCACGCCTGGGGTGCGCAGACGATGCACCTGATGCAATCGGCCTGTGACCGGGCGTCCTATGAGATGTGGAAGCAGTATTCCGCACGGATGCAGGCGAACCCGCCGATCCATCTGCGCGATATCCTCGACATCAAGCCACTGGGCGAGCCGGTGCCGATCGAGCAGGTGGAAAGCATCACTTCGATCCGCAAACGGTTCGTGACGCCGGGCATGTCGCTGGGCGCGCTGTCGCCCGAGGCGCACAAGACGCTCAACGTCGCGATGAACCGCATCGGCGCAAAGTCGGATTCCGGCGAGGGTGGCGAAGACCCGGCGCATTTCGTGCCGGAGCCCAACGGCGACAACCCGTCTGCCAAGATCAAGCAGGTCGCGTCGGGCCGGTTCGGCGTGACGGCGGAATACCTCAACCAGTGCGAAGAGCTTGAGATCAAAGTGGCGCAGGGCGCCAAGCCGGGTGAGGGTGGCCAGCTTCCGGGGATGAAGGTCACGGACCTGATCGCCCGTCTGCGCCATTCGACCAAGGGCGTGACGCTGATTTCTCCGCCGCCGCACCACGACATCTACTCGATCGAGGATCTTGCGCAGCTGATCTATGACCTCAAGCAGATCAACCCGCGCGCCAAGGTGACGGTCAAGCTGGTGGCATCCTCGGGTGTCGGCACCATCGCGGCCGGTGTCGCCAAGGCGAAGGCGGACGTGATCCTGATTTCCGGCCACAACGGCGGCACGGGCGCATCGCCCGCCACGTCGATCAAGTTCGCCGGTCTGCCGTGGGAGATGGGCCTGACCGAGGCGCATCAGGTCCTGTCGATGAACAACCTGCGCTCACGGGTGACGCTGCGCACGGATGGCGGGCTTCGCACGGGGCGTGACATCGTCATGGCCGCGATGATGGGGGCCGAGGAATACGGCATCGGCACCGCAGCGCTGATCGCGATGGGCTGCATCATGGTGCGTCAGTGCCAGTCGAACACCTGTCCCGTGGGCGTCTGCACGCAGGATGAAAGCCTGCGCGCCAAGTTCACCGGCAATGCGGACAAGGTGGTGAACCTCATCACCTTCTACGCCACCGAAGTGCGCGAAATCCTCGCCCGGATCGGGGCGCGGTCGCTGGACGAGGTGATCGGGCGTGCCGATCTTCTGAGCCAGGTAAGCCGGGGGTCCGCGCATCTTGACGATCTGGACCTGAACCCGCTTTTGATCTCGGTCGATGGCGTGGGCAAGGACACCTACGACCGCAACCGGCCGCGCAACGCCGTGCTGGACACGCTCGACGCCGAGATCGTGAAGGACGCCGCGCGCTTCCTCGACGATGGCGAGAAGATGCAGCTTCAGTATGCCGTGCGCAACACGGACCGGACCATCGGGACGCGAGTGTCGAGCCATATCGTGCGCAACTTCGGCATGAACAACAATCTTCAGCCCGACCACCTGACAGTGAAGCTGTCGGGGTCGGCGGGCCAGTCGCTCGGCGCGTTTGCCGCGCCGGGGCTGAAGATCGAGGTTGCCGGGGATGCCAACGACTATGTCGGCAAGGGTCTGTCGGGTGGCACGGTCGTCGTGCGGCCCACCATGTCCTCACCACTGATCGCATCGGAGAACACGATCATCGGGAACACGGTGCTGTACGGCGCGACGGCGGGCTTCCTGTTCGCCGCCGGTCGGGCGGGCGAGCGGTTCGCGGTGCGCAACTCCGGCGCGCATGTGGTGATCGAGGGCTGCGGGTCGAACGGTTGCGAATACATGACCGGCGGGATCGCCGTGATCCTGGGCACGGTCGGCGCGAACTTCGGCGCCGGGATGACCGGGGGCATGGCCTATCTTTACGACCCGGACGCCGTGGCCGAGACCTATATGAACAAGGAAACGCTGGTGACCTGCCCGGTGACGGTGGAGCATTGGGAGACCGAGCTTCGCGGCCTGATCGAACGCCACCTGAAAGAGACCGGGAGCCGCAAGGCCGCCGAGATCCTCCAGCACTGGGACATCGAGAAGGACAACTTCCTCCAGGTCTGCCCCGAAGAGATGCTGCCGCACCTCTCGGCGCCCCTCAGCCTTGAAGAAGGCGCTATTCCGGCGGAGTGAACCTGAAAAGAGATCGGCAAAAGGCGGGCCTGGGGCCCGCCTTTTTTCGTTTCGTGGGCCGGTTCAGTGATCGACCAGGATCAGGTTGCCTATGTAGGCGCGCATGTTCGCGAGCGCGCTTTCGAGCGACGTATCCTTGAACACGGTGGAGCGTAGTTCCCAGGTGTAGACGGCGAAGATAACCCGTGCGGTCTGAAGCGGGTCGATGTCAGTCCGGAAAGCACCTGAGGCCTGTCCAGCCTCGATGACCTTGGCGATCAGTTCTTTGAACAAGAGCCGGTCCGCGCGGTTCGCGACTTCGATCTCCTCAGGCCAGAGCCAGGCATAGGATTGCATGACGGCCAGCAGGCGAGGGTCTTCGCCATCCTTTCGTCCGGCGATGTCGAGCATGTTCCACAGGCGGTCTTTCGGGTCGTCATCGTTGCCTGCGGCCTCGATCAGAATCGGCCATTGCGGCGCATTGTTTTCGCGGACGATTTCGTACAGCAGCCCGGCCTTGCCGTGGAAATACGCGTTGATGAGCGTATGGGAAACGCCGGCCTCCTTGCCGATTTCGGTGACCGAAACATCTTCATATCCGTAGTCGCGAAAGAGCTTTCGCGCGGCTTCAAGGAGCTTGCCGCGCGTGAGTTCGCGTTGCTCGTCGCGGCGGGTTCGGCGCTTGGGTGCTCTGGATGGCGTTCTGTTCATGACGAATGACTTTCATCGTTCAATGAAATTGTCAAATCTAGTTTCATTGACATCGTTCAATGAAGTTCTTATTTAATATGTCGTTGAACGTTTTGATTCGAGTTTGGCGGGCCTTTTGCCTGTGCACTTTCAGATAGGCCCGTGGGGGCCGGGAGTTGGAATGATGAGAAGGATAGCAATCGTGGCGCATGATAATTCGGTCCTGACCGGGTTGAGGCGCTTGTTTGAAGATAGGGGCTACCGGGTCGACGCCTACCGGGAGTCGGAACTGGCCCTTCAGGGCATCGTGCGGCGCAAGCCGGAACTCGCCATAGTCGATATCGAGCTTCCGAAGATAGACGGGTTTGAGCTCATGGAACGGCTCCGGCAGCGCAGCAGCGTTCCGGTCATGCTCCTGAATCCGGGCGGCGAGGAGGCTTCGGAGGTGATTGGCCTGCGGATGGGTGCGCAGGATGTCGTCGCCAAGCCGGTGTCGCTCATGTCGTTGCTCGAGCGCGTTCGGCTGGCGTTTCAGCGCATTTCGCAGGCGGAATTCGTCGCCGAGCATGGGGCACATTCGGAGACGAGACTCGAACGCGCTCCGCTGGTCATGGACAGCAGCCAGCACCGCGTAACGTGGCGCGGCGAGGAGGTTGTGCTGACGCGCAGCGAGTTCCTGATCCTGAGGCTGCTGGCCGAGCATCCCGGCCATCTCAAATCGCGCGACGTGATCCAGGACCGCGTCTACGGCGACGATGTCTATGTCGCTGACAGGAATATCGATAGCTACATCAAACGGATTCGACAAAAGCTCAAGGCGGTCGATCCGGCCTTTGGCGCGATCGAGACCGTTTATGGATTGGGGTATCGCTTCGAGGTGCCAAAGAACACCTCGCTCAGGAAAGCGTCTTGATCGATCTGCCCACCTGATACCCCGATTGCTCGGACATAACGCACTCCCGTCCGAGTATTCGCGATCCCTCGCGAACACTGGCAGGCGCTTCGGCGTCTGCCCTTTTTCGTGCGCGGGTGGAAAATCTGGTTATGCTACGATCAAACGAAGGGGGCGATTCATGAGAACATTTCTGAAAATTGCAGCATTTCTGACCGTCATGCTTCCGGGGGCCGCTATGGCGCAGCTTTGGGGTGGTGTCGGGATCGGGCCGGGCGGCGCGCACGGCTGGTCCTATGAATGGGCAACGCAGCAGCAGGCGTATGACGCCGTTGCGCAGGGCTGCGAATACGACTGCACCGAAATCCGGACGTTCCGGGGCACCTGTGGGGCGATGGCGCAGGCAACCAACGGCGGCTGGGGCTGGGCCACGGGCAGCTCGCGCGGGGCGGCCGAGGCTGCGGCGTTGAGTTACTGCCGCCAATACGGGTCCGGCTGCCGCGTGGCTGTCTGGGCCTGTTCGGGCTGATACCGGGGGCTCTGCCCCGCTGAAATGTAACCGGTTACTGCGATGGGGGTCGCATGCTGCGTTCGATCGCTGCCACGGTGCAGTTCTTTCTGAGGGTCGTGGTCGGCCTGTGCCTCGGCCTCGTGCTGGGCGCGGTCGTGGCGACGGCGCTGCCGATCTACATCTGAGGCGCGGGCACCGGGAACCGAATGCCCGGGCGGGGCGTTTTTGCGGCAACAGGTATTGCCGGAGAGCATCATGTCCGAGATCGTCGTCGCCACCTTTCCCGACAAGCAAAAGGCCCTTGCCGCGCGCAATGCGATGGCTGCAATGGGCCGCAACTACCAGATCGAGCCATCCGATATCGAGGTCGTCAGCCGCGCGCCGGACCGGGCCATCGACATCGAGCGCGAGGTTCAGACCGCCTGGACCCATGTGATCGGCGGGGCCGTCTGGGGCGCCGTGCTGGGGGCAGTGTTCCTGATGCCGGTCATCGGGGCGGCCGTGGGCGCAGGAGCCGGGTTCATCACCGGGCGCATGACCGACATCGGGATTCGCGATGCCTATCTGCGCGACGTCGGGCGGCGGATCGAGCCGGGGCAGGCGGCGGTTGCGCTGCTGGCGCGGCGGGTCGACCCCGGTGCGCTTGCCGCGACGATCAGCCGGTTTGGCGGCAAGGTCACCCGCTCCTCCCTGTCGGGGCGCCATGCCGACCAGATCCGCACCGCGACCGTGCGCGAGGAGGACGGGGCGCGCACCACACGCGGCGCCGAGAAGGCAGAAATGCGCGACCAGCCCGACCTCGCTTGACCAGATGACGCGCCGCGTGGTCATAAGTGGCCATGGCGCGCACACCGGCGAAATCGAAAAAGACACCGCGCCGCGTGGCTCCGAAACGGGGCGCGCGGCGCTTTGTTTGGCGTTGGGCGCGTCGCGGCGTGCTGGGCGCGGTGGCTTTCGTGTGTCTGGGCGTGTCGCTCTATGCGTTCGTGAACCCGCCCACCACGCTTTACATGGCGAGCGAGTCGCGCAGGCTTGGCGGCCTGTCCCATGACTGGGCGCAGATGGAAGATATCGCGCCCGTGATGGCCCGGTCAGTGGTGGCGGCGGAGGATGCCAATTTCTGCCTGCACTGGGGGTTCGACATGGCCGCGATCCGGCAGGTGATCGAGGCGGGTGAAACGCGGGGAGCGTCGACGCTGAGCCAGCAGGTTGTGAAGAACGTCTATCTCTGGCCCGCCCGCAGTTATGTGCGCAAGGCGCTGGAGGCCGTCATCACGCCGGCGATGGAGCTGGTCTGGACCAAGCGCCGGATCGTCGAGGTCTATCTCAACGTGGCTGAGTTCGACGAGGGCGTCTTCGGGGTCCACGCGGCGGCGGCGCATTACTATGGCGTGACGCCCGATGCCCTTACCGCCATGCAGGCGGCCCGGCTTGCCGCGATCCTGCCCGACCCAAAGGGGCGCTCGGCGTCGCGCCCCGGCCAGTTCGTGCAGCGCCGCGCGGCGTCGATCGCGGACGGGGCGGCGACGATCCTCCGAGACGGGCGCGCGGATTGTCTCGAGGATTGAACCGGCCGGGTTTTCACGGCATGAGAGGCTGAGAGCCAACAATAACACAACGATGATCCGACTTTATCACTCACCCCTGTCCCCGTTCTGCCGCAAGGTGCGGCTGATCCTGGCCGAGAAGCGGCTGGAGGTGGAGCTTATCGAAGAGCGCTACTGGGAAAAGAGCGTCGAGTTCCTGCGCCGCAATCCGGCGGGCAAGGTGCCGGTGCTACGCATGGACGGCAAGACGCTGACCGAGAGCACGGCGATCTGTGAGTATGTCGAGGAGAAGGTGCCGGACCCGCCGCTGATGCCCGGCTCGATCGACGGGCGCTACGAGGTGCGGCGGATCGTGGCGTGGTTCGACGACAAGTTTCATCACGAGGTGACGGCGAACCTGCTGTATGAGCGGGTTCACAAGAAGCTGACCGGTGCCGGGTATCCGGATTCCACGCGGATCAAGGCCGGGGCCAAGGCGATCAAGTATCACCTCGACTACATGGGCTGGCTTCTGGATCAGCGCCGGTGGCTTGCCGGGGATAGTATGACACTGGCGGATTTCGCGGCGGCGGCGCACCTGTCGGCGCTGGATTACATCTCGGACGTCGACTGGAACCGGAACGAGAACGTGCGCGAGTGGTATGCCAAGATCAAATCGCGGCCCGCCTTCCGCTCGCTTCTGGCCGATCAGGTGCCGAGCTTCCCGCCGCCGGCGCATTACGCGGACCTCGATTTCTGAGGCGCCGCCGGGACGGAGACGCCCCATGAGCATTGACGAGAAATTGAGAGAGCGGGCCCTGGCCGAAGGGTTCTCGGCCGTGGGGATCACGCGGCCCGACGCCGTGCCGGAGCTGGCCGGGCGGCTGGCGGCCTTTGTCGCGGACGGGCGGCATGGCGACATGGGCTGGATGGAAGAGCGCATGGGGTGGCGCGGCGACCCGGCGGCGCTGTGGCCCGAGGCGCGGTCTGTCATCATGCTGGCGGAGCTTTACACGCCCGAACATGACCCGATGGCGGTCGTGGGGCAGGCGGAGCGCGGGGCGATCAGTGTCTATGCCCAGAACCGCGATTACCATGACATCGTGAAGAAGCGGCTCAAGCGCGTGGGGCGCTGGCTGATCGAAGAGGCCGGGGCGGAGACTGAAATCAAGGTGTTCGTGGATACCGCGCCGGTCATGGAAAAGCCGCTGGCGCAGGCGGCGGGGCTTGGCTGGCAGGGCAAGCATACGAACCTGTTGTCGCGGGAGCTGGGCAACTGGTTCTTCCTCGGCGCGATCTTTACCACGTTAGAGTTGCCGGTGGACGCGCCGGGGCGGGAGAACTGCGGGAGCTGCACCGCCTGTCTGGACGTCTGTCCGACGGACGCCTTTCCGGCGCCCTTCCAACTGGATGCGCGGCGGTGCATTTCCTACCTCACCATCGAGCACAAGGGGCCGGTGGACGAGGATTTGCGCCCGGCGCTGGGCAACCGGATCTATGGCTGCGACGACTGCCTTGCGGTCTGTCCGTGGAACAAGTTTGCCGCCGAGGCGCGGGAGGTGCGGTATCTGGCGCGTGACGATTTCGCCGCGCCGATGCTCGCCGATCTCGCCACCCTGGACGATGCGGCGTTTCGTGAGAAATTCTCGGGCAGTCCGATCAAGCGGATCGGGCGAAACCGGTTCCTGCGCAACGTGTCCTACGCGATGGGCAACTCGGGCGATGCGCGCCATGTGCCGCGCTTGCAGGAGCTGGCGCGGGAGGATGACCCGGTTCTGGCGGAGGCCGCGCAATGGGCCATCGGCCGACTCACTTGAAAGGGACGTGCATGCGATAGGCGTCGACCGCTGCCGAGATGCCCTCGGCCGCGCGGGCGGTGGAGAAAGGGCCGATCGTGCTGTTGCCCACGAGGTAGCTGACGCGCGTCACCTCCTCCCCCGGTTTGAACCGCACGACGACTTCGACCCCCTTGGCGTTGAAGGCCCGCGTGATCGCGCGGTCGAGCCGGTTGCGGGAGTATCCGCCGGTGCGCGGCGGCACCCAGTCGACCAGCGCCACGATCCGCACGCCTTCGGCCCCCCCGGCCTCGTAGGCGCGCATGCTGTCGGACGTCACCCCGAGGGGGCGCAGGTTCGGGTTGCCGGTGATCGCGTGGTAGGACAGCGAGAAGGCGGTCGGCAGGACGAGCAGACCGATGATCGCGAAGATGTATGACAGGTTGCGGCGCGTGGCGGCCATGTGCACCCCCGGGATTGGCTGTCGCCAGTCTAGGGGGTGCAGGTTCTCAAATGGTTACGAACGCACCAGTTTCTCGTAGGCGTCCGAGATGTCGCGGGTAAGCTGGCCGACCTCGAAAGTATAGTCGCCGATCTGGCCGACCGGCGTGACCTCGGCGGCGGAGCCGGTGAGCCAGCACTGTTCGAACCCCTCCATTTCCTCGGGCATGATGTGACGCTCATGCACGGTGATCCCACGGTCCTTGAGCATCCCGATCACGGTCTGGCGGGTGAGGCCGTTGAGGATCGCGTCGGGGATCGGGGTGTGAACCTCGCCATCCTTCACGAAGAACACGTTGGCCCCGGTCGCCTCGGCCACATAGCCGCGATAGTCGTAAAACAGCGCGTCGGAGCAGCCTTTGGCCTCGGCCGCGTGCTTGGACATGGTGCAGATCATGTAAAGACCGGCGGCCTTGGCGGCGGTCGGGATCGTTTCCGGCGAGGGGCGCTTCCACTTGGAGATGTCGAGCTTCGCGCCCTTCATCTTGGCGTCGCCATAGTAGCTGCCCCATTCCCAAGCGGCGATGAACAGGCGGACGGGGTTCTTGGAGGAGCTGACCCCCATATCCTCGCCCGCGCCCCGGAAAGCGACGGCGCGGACATAGGCATTGGTGAGCCCGTTGGCCGCAAGCACTTCGTCCTTGGCGGCGGTGATCTGATCGGCGGTCCACGGGATCGGCATGTCGATCATCTCGCCCGATTTCAGCAGCCGCTCGGAGTGCTTCTGGGTGAGGAAGATCTTGCCGTCATACGCGCGCTCACCCTCGAACACCGAGGAGGCGTAGTGCATCGCGTGGGTCAGGATGTGTACGTTGGCATCGCGCCAATCGACGAGTGTGCCGTCGACCCAGATCTTGCCGTCGCGGTCATCATATCCAGCCATCACATCCTCCTCGCGCATCGCGCGCTTTTCCAAAAGTTGCGCAATTTTGGTCCGGTTCGGACGTAAAGTTGCGCCAAAGACGCGATTCGCTACCATTCCACTCTGGTAAAGTCAACAAGACTGACGTAAATTGCCCAAAGACGCATCGCTTTGTGAACGGGAGGCCGCATGGACGACCGGCGAGGACCACACCTGCTCTTTCTCACCGACGAGCAGCTCAAGAAGGGCATCGAGGCGATGTTCTTCGCCTACAAGGGGTTCACGGCGGACCCCGACCGCATCCTCGAACAATACGGATACGGACGGGCGCATCACCGGGCCATCCACTTCATTCATCGCAGTCCGGGCACGACCGTCAACAACCTTCTGGGCATTCTCGGTGTCACCAAGCAATCGCTCAACCGGGTGCTGCGCACGCTGGTCGAGGACGGGCTGGTGGAAAGCCGGGTCGGCACCCGCGACAAGCGCGAGCGCAACCTGACGCTGACCGAGCGCGGTCAGGCGCTGGAGGCCGATCTCTCGGATGCGCAACGCACCCGGATGCGCGCGGCCTACCGCGAGGTGGGGCCGGACGCCGTGGACGGGTTCCGAAAGGTGCTCGAGGCGATGATGGACCCGGACATGCGCCGCCACTTCAACGCGCTGAAAGACCCGGAATGACGGGGGGCGACGCGCATATCCTGCTCGTCGATCCGCAGGAGGAAAAGCGGGCGCTGTTGCGGACCTACCTCGGGCGGCACGGCTTCCTCGTGTCCGCTGCGCGGGACGTGGACCACGCCGCGCGGCTCCTGGCCGGGCTGGATTTCGACCTGATCCTGATGGAAGACGTGGCCGAAGCGCAGGCGCTGTGCGAGCTGACCCGCGCGCCGGTGCTCTGGCTTGTCGCCGCCGGGGAAACCCGGTCGGGCGAGGTGCTGTCCAAACCGTTCGAGCCGCAGGCGCTTGTCGACCGGGTGAACCAGATGCTCGACCGCCGCCCGCCGCCCGCCGAGACCGCGCCAAAGGTACTGCGCTTCGGCCCGTTCACCTATGACATCGCAAGCGGTGATCTGTGCGAGGGGGAGGTGCGCGTGCGCCTGACCGGGACCGAGGTGAAGCTGATGCGCGCGCTCACCGACCGCCCCGGCGCGCCGGTCACGCGCGCGGAACTGGCTGACGCCGTCGAGGCCGATCCGGCCAGCCGCGCGGTGGACGTGCAGGTCACGCGGCTCAGGCGCAAGCTGGAGCCCAACCCCCGGATGCCCAAGGTGCTTCAGACCGTGCGTGGCACTGGATACATGCTCGTCACCGACTGACGCCGCCACGTCATGCTTGCCCCGGTGGGGTCTGCCATGCGCAGGTCGGGGCAGGGAGGATCAGCCATGTACACCTTGATCGGCAAGATCGACACGCGCGCGTTCCGGGCGCTCTGGATGCTCGAAGAACTGGGCGAACCGTATGACTGGGTCAAGGCGGGTCCGGGTAGCGAGGAAGTCATGGCGCATAACCCCTCGGGCAAGGTGCCGGTCCTGCTGGTGGATGGTGAGCCGGTGGCCGACTCGGTCGCGATCATGCAGTTCCTCGCGGATCGTCACGGACGCTTCACCCACCCCGCCGGCACGCTCGAACGCGCGCGGCAGGACGCGGTGACGAATTTCCTGATCGACGACATGGACGCGCTTTTGTGGATGGGCGCGCGGCACGTCTTCGTCCTGCCCGAAGAGCACCGGATGCCGGAAATCCGAAGCTCGCTCAAATGGGAGTTTGCCCGGGCGGTGGAGCGGTGTGCCGAGATCCTCGGGGACAAGCCGTTCCTGACTGGGGACGAGATGACGGTGCCCGATATCCTCGCCACCCATTGTGCGACCTGGGCGCGCAGCGCGAAATTCCCGCTGGAGAACGAGGTGTTCAACGCCTTCACCAAGCGGATGCGCGGGCGCGAGGCGTTCGGGCGCACCGCGGCGCTCGCTCAGGGCTGAGTGAGGGCCTGCTGCGCCGCCGCGCGCGCCGTGGCGAAGCAGGCGGTGAGAAGGTAGCCGCCCGTCGGTGCCTCCCAGTCCAGCATCTCTCCGCAGGCATAGACGCCGGGAATGGCCCGGAGGCGGTAGCCGTCGAGCGCGGGTGCCGCGACGCCGCCCGCCGAGGATATCGCCTCCGCAATCGGGCGCAGGCCCGCGTGGGCGATGGGGAGTGCCTTGAGCACGGGGGCGAGGTCGGCGGGGAGCGGGCGGGCGAATTCCATCAGGAGCGCGATGCGGGCGGGGTCGAGGTTCAGGGTCTTGCGCAGGTGCGCGGTGACAGTGTTCTTGCCCCGATGGCGCGACAGGCGCGCGCGCACCTCGTCCTCGCTCCAGTCCGGGCAGAGGTCGAGGGTGAGCGGCGCGCCTTCGCGCACGGCGCGCGACACGGCATAGATCGCGGAGCCTTCGAGGCCGCGAGCGGAGATCACGAACTCGCCGCGCAGGGTGGTGTCGCCCGCGGTGAGCCGCGCGACTTTCACCGGCGCGCCGAAATGTTTGGCCATGTGGGTGGACCAGTCGACGGCGAGACCGGCGTTCGCGGGGGCGAATGGCGTGATCTCTACACCCCGCTCTGCCAGCCAGGGCACCCATGTCGCGTCCGAGCCAAGTCGCGGCCAGCTCGCCCCGCCGAGGGCGAGGATGGTGAGGTCAGGCCTGCGCGCCTCGCGCCCGTCCGGCGTGTCGAAGGCGAAAGCGTCGCCCTCGAACCCGATCCAGCGCCAGCGCGTGCGGATGTCCACGTCGCCAAGGCCGCCGAGCCACGCCCGCAGGAGCGGCGAGGCCTTCATCGCTTCGGGAAACACCCGCCCTGAAGAGCCGGTGAAGACGGGCTGGCCCAGCCCGCGCGCCCAGTCGGCGACCTCATTCGGGCCGAACCCGGCCACGGCGTCGCGCACCAACCCGGCACAGCTTCCGTGAAACGCGGCCGCAAAGGCCGCGTCCGGCTCGTCCTTGGTCAGGTTCAGCCCGCTCTTGCCTGCCATCAGGAACTTGCGGGCGACGGTGGGCTTGGCTTCCGCCACCGTCACGGCGCAACCCGCGTGCGCAAGCGCCCATGCGGCCATCAGCCCCGCAGGCCCCGCGCCGATCACCAGTGCTTGCCGTCTCTGCCCGTTCATCCCACCTTCTGTGCATGGAAGCGCCCGTTGACACAAGCGACCCGATCTGCCCGCTCTGCGGTCGCCCGATCCCGCCGGAGGTGCCGCAGTCGCGCCATCACCTGATCCCGCGGCTGAAGGGCGGCAAGGGCGGCAAGACGGTGCTCCTCCACCACATCTGCCACAAGGAAATCCACGCGACCCTGTCGGAGGCCGCGCTCGCCCGCGTCTACAACACGCCCGAAGCACTCCTCACCCACCCCCGCATCGCCAGATTCGCCCACTGGATCGCCAAGCGCTCGCCCGACTTCCTGTCCCGGAGCGAGGGCAAACGGCGCCCGCGCCGCTGATCTTCTCTGGTCCGGAAATACCTCGGGGGAGCGCGAGGGGGCAGCGCCCCCTCGCCCGGG
>CXWF01016584.1_pt1 | contig 24335 bp, 21 predicted proteins | sample 468421 | NCBI WGS metagenome assembly CXWF01 (sample SAMEA2620812, study PRJEB7988) | marine metagenome | biome: marine biome (ENVO:00000447); feature: surface water layer (ENVO:00002042); material: "saline water (ENVO:00002010), including plankton (ENVO:xxxxxxxx)" | depth 5 m
TCCCGAATTGCCGCAGACCGCCTCCTTCGACACGGCCTTCCATCGCGGTCATGCAGATGTCGTGCGCCGCTTCGCGATCCCGCGCGCGCTGCACGACCAGGGCATCAAGCGCTACGGCTTCCACGGGCTGTCCTACAAGTTCATCGCGGCGGAGCTGGAGCGGCGCGAGCCCGGCCTTGGCACGGCCAAAGTCGTCGCCGCCCATCTCGGCAGCGGCGCCAGCCTGTGCGGGCTCGAAGGCGGCGCCAGCCGCGATACCAGCATGGGCTTCTCGGCGCTCGACGGAATTCCGATGGCGACGCGGTGCGGCGCGCTCGACGCCGGCGTGCTGCTGCACCTGATCGGCACGGAAGGCCGCACTGCGAAGGATGTCGAGGACCTGCTCTACCGCCGGTCGGGGCTGCTCGGCGTCTCCGGCATCAGCGCCGACAGCCGGGAGCTGCTGGAAAGCAATCGGCCGGAGGCGCAGCAGGCGCTCGACCTCTTCACCTTCCGCATCGCGGGCGAGGTCGCGCGACTGGCGACCACGCTGGGCGGGCTCGACGCTATCGTGTTCACCGCCGGCATCGGCGAGCATCAGCCGCGCATCCGCGCCGATGCGAGCGCCCATCTCGGGTGGCTCGGTCTGGAGCTCGACGAAGCTGCCAACACAGCCAGTGCCGCGCGGATCAGCAGCCCCTCCAGCCGCATCGCCGCCTTCGTGATCGCGACCGACGAGGAACGGGTGATCGCCGACGAAGCCCTGTCCATCCTCGCCGTCAGGACCTGACCTCATGCGTCCCATCATCGATCTTACCGGCAAGCGAGGCCTCGTCGTCGGCATCGCCAACGAGCACAGCATCGCGGCCGGCTGCGCCGCGGCCTTCCGGCAGGCAGGCGCGCAGCTCGCGGTGACCTATCTCAACGAGAAGGCCCTGCCCTTCGTGCAGCCGGTGGCCGAAGCGGTCGCGGCGCCGATCATCGTGCCCTGCGACGTGCGCGTCCCCGGCCAGCTCGAAGCCGTGTTCGAGCGCATCGAACGCGACTGGGGCCAGCTCGATTTCCTGCTGCATTCCATCGCCTTCGCGCCGCGCGAGGACCTGCAGACCAGCCTCGTCAATTGTTCAGCCGAAGGCTTCGCGCTGGCGATGGACGTCTCCTGCCATTCCTTCATCCGCATGGCCAAGCTCGCCGCTCCGCTGATGAAGGAGGGCGGCGCGCTGCTGACGGTGAGTTTCTACGGCGCCGACCGCGTGATCGAGAACTACAACCTGATGGGTCCGGTGAAGGCTGCGCTGGAATCGAGCGTGCGCTATCTCGCCGCCGATCTCGCCGCGCGGGGGATCCGCGCCAACACCATCTCGGCCGGCGCCATCAGGACCCGCGCCGCCTCCGGCATCGACCGATTCGACGAACTGCTCGACAAGGTGCGCCAGCGCACCCCGGCAAACCGGCTGGTCGGCGTCGAGGATGTCGGCCGCGTCGCCGCCTTCCTCGCTAGCGAGGCCGGAAGTTCTCTCACCGGCTCGGTCGTCTATGCCGATGGCGGCTTCCACACGGTCGCGTGACGGCGCGATCGAGAGTTCTGCTAGGGAGGTGGCAATGCTCGGTTGGTTCGCAAGGCTCTCGCTTGCTCTAGCGAGTTGGGTCACGGCGTTTTTTGTCGCCCGCGACGCCGTGAATTTCGGCGTCGTCAACGTCTTCGTCGCCATACTCCTCCTGGCGCTCGGTATCGGGTTTCTGGCCTTCTGGCCGATGATGCGCGACGCCTGCCAAACCTTCTACCGAAACCTGAGCCGAAGACCCTGAGCCGCCAAGACGAAGCTCAGCTTTCGCAGCAATCGACCTTCCGAAGGAGCCGTTCCATGACATTTCCCTCCGACACGACGCGCCCGAACTCCCTTGGCGAGGCTCTCGCCCGGGTCCGCTCCAACTGGACCTGGTTTGTCGCGCTGGGCGTCGTGCTGATCCTCAGCGGCTTCGTCGCCGCCGCGAACCTGCTCGCGGCGACAGTCGCGTCCATATTCGTGGTGGGCGTGGCGATGATCGCAGGGGGCGCGGCGAACGTCGTTCTGTCCCTCCGCGCCCGGACCTGGAGCCGGTTCTTCCTCTGGCTGGCCGCCAGCCTGCTGTACGTCGGCGCCGGCATTCTGATCTTTGTGAATCCGCTGCTCGCTTCGGTCATTTTCACCCTGACGACTGCGATAGCACTCGTGATCTCGGGCGCGCTGCGCGTCTGGGTCGGACTCTCCGTCCGGCCGAACAACGGCTGGGGCTGGATTGTCGCCTCAGGCGTTCTCGCGTTGATCGCCGGCCTGATCATTGCCACGGGCTGGCCGGTCAACAGCCTGTGGGTGATCGGCCTGTTCCTGTCGCTCGACCTGCTTCTGCACGGCTGGGCCTACGTGATTCTGGGCCTGCGCCTCAAGAGATAAAGAAGGCACGACGTACGAAGTAACGCCTGAAATACATATCATTTCCTCGATCTATCCTGAAACATATCAAATTTCGAAGGTTCTGCGTCGCATCTTCAAGAAATCAAAAGATATAAAGCAAATGGAAGGACATTCGAATGGTCGTTCAGCGGAAATGTGGAGCAGGCCTCAACGCTAAGACGCTCGCCGCCATGGACGCGTGGTGGCGCGCAGCGAACTTCCTGTCGGTCGGCCAGATCTATCTGCTCGACAACCCGCTTCTGCGCCGGCCGCTGAAGATCGAGGACGTGAAGCCGCGCCTGCTCGGCCATTGGGGCACGACGCCTGGGCTCAACTTCATCTACCTCCACCTGAACCGCGTGATCCGCGAGCGCGACGTCGACGTGCTCTATGTCGCCGGCCCCGGCCACGGCGCGCCGGGCGTCGTGGCGAGCACCTATCTCGACGGAACCTACAGCGAACTCTACCCCGAGATCTCCCGCGACGAGGACGGCGTGCGGAAGCTGTTCCGTCAGTTCTCCTTCCCCGGCGGCATCCCGAGCCACGCCGCGCCCGAGACGCCGGGCTCGATCCACGAGGGGGGCGAGCTCGGCTATTCGCTCGCCCACGCCTTCGGGGCTGTGCTCGACAATCCGGACCTGATCGCGGCCTGCGTGGTCGGCGACGGCGAGGCGGAGACCGGCCCGCTCGCAGCCTCTTGGCACTCGAACAAGCTCCTGAACCCCGCGACCGACGGCGCGGTACTACCGATCTTGCACCTCAACGGCTATAAAATCGCGAACCCCACCATCCTCGCCCGTATCAATCCGGAGGAGTCGCGCGCGCTGTTCTTAGGCTACGGCTATGAGCCGATCTTTGTGGAGGGCGACGAGCCCGACCCGATGCACGAGGCGATGGCGGCGGCACTCGACGAGGCCTTCGACCGGATCCGGGCGATCCAGGACAAGGCGCGCGGCGGAGCCCTCAAGGGGCGGCCGCGCTGGCCGATGATCGTCTTCCGCAGCCCAAAGGGCTGGACCGGGCCGAAGACCGTCGACGGCCTGAAGACCGAAGGCTTCTGGCGCTCCCATCAGGTACCTTTCAGCGACATGGCGAAGGCCGGGCATCTGCAGCTGCTCGAAGACTGGCTGCGCAGCTACCGGCCGGAGGAGCTGTTCGACGAGGCCGGCGCGCTCCGGCTCGAGATCGCCGCGCTAGCCCCATCAGGCAAAAAGCGCATGAGCGCAAACCCGCACGCCAATGGCGGCGCGCTCAAGAAGCCGCTGAGAATGCCCGACTTCACGACCCTCGCCGTCGTAGTGGAGAGGCCCGGGGGCTCCACAGCCGAGGCGACGCGGGTGATGGGCGCCTTCCTGCGCGACGTGATGAAAGCCAACCAGGCGAGCCGCAACTTCCGCGTCTTCGGCCCCGACGAGACCGCCTCGAACCGGCTGCAGGCGCTGTTCGAGGTCACGGACCGAGCCTGGAACGCCGAGACGATCCCGGAAGACGACCATCTGGCCCTGGACGGCCGCGTCATGGAGATCCTGAGCGAGCATCTCTGCCAGGGCTGGCTCGAAGGCTATCTCCTGACCGGCCGTCACGGCCTGTTCTCCTGTTACGAGGCTTTCATCCACATTGTCGATTCCATGTTCAACCAGCATGCGAAATGGCTGAAGATGGCCAAGGAGGTGCCTTGGCGGCGGCCGATCGCCTCGCTGAACTACCTGCTGACCTCCCATGTCTGGCAGCAGGACCATAACGGCTTCAGCCATCAGGACCCCGGCTTCATCGACCATGTCGTCAACAAGAAGGCCGATATCGTGCGGGTCTACCTGCCACCCGACGCCAACACCCTGCTCCACGTCACCGATCACTGCCTGCGGAGCTGGGACCGGATCAACGTCATCGTCGCCGGCAAGGCGCCGTCGCCGCAATGGCTCGACATGGATGCCGCCATCAAGCACTGCACGCAAGGCATCGGCATCTGGGAATGGGCCAGCAATGATCGCGGCGAAGAGCCCGACGTCGTGATGGCCTGCGCGGGCGACGTGCCGACCCTGGAGACGCTCGCCGCCGTCACCTTGCTGCGCGAGCATGTCCCGGAGCTGAAGGTGCGCGTCGTCAACGTCGTCGACCTGATGACGCTGCAGCCGAAATCGCAGCATCCCCATGGCTTGACCGACCCGGATTTCGACGCGCTGTTCACCACCGACAAGCCCGTGATCTTCGCCTATCACGGCTATCCCTGGCTGATCCACCGGCTCGCCTACAAGCGCACCAACCACGCCAACATGCACGTCCGCGGTTACGAGGAGGAGGGCTCGACGACGACGACCTTCGACATGGTCGTGCGCAACCGTCTCGACCGCTTCCATCTCGTTGCCGACGTCATCGACCGGGTCTCTAAACTCGGGGCGAGCGCCGTCTATGCCAAGCAGGCGATCCGCGACAAGCTGATCGAGCACGGGCGCTATATCCGCGAGCACGGCGTCGACATGCCGGAGGTGCGCGACTGGCGCTGGCCTGGAACCGCGTGAGGGCCCGGTGGCGCATCGCTCCTCAGCACCTGATCGAGATCAAGGTCTGCTCCACATGAGTTGCGATGCTAGGCACCACTCTTCCGGAAGCAGGAGGAGCCACGCGGGCAGACCTCAACGCGCCTGGACGATAACAAGGGCTGTCGATCCCGGCGAAATCGGCCATTCCGGGAAAAGGACGCAACATGCCGTCTGACGAGCATAGGCACCCCGCGCATGACCATGGCGGCGGCGGGCATCACGGCGCTGCTGATGCGGCCGTCGCCTCCACCGGCAAAGATGCTCACGCAAATTCGCACCATCACCATGCCGGCCCCCCTGGCGATCACGACGGCGCGCACGCCCATCATCATGCGGCGGCCATAGCGGAATCCGCTCCCGAGGGCACGATCTGGACCTGCCCGATGCACCCCAAGATCCGGCGCGACGGACCCGGAAGCTGCCCGATCTGCGGCATGGCGCTGGAGCCGCTGGTGGCGAACACCGATGCCGGCCCGAGCCCCGAACTCGCCGACATGACGCGCCGCTTCCGGATCGGCCTGGCGCTGACCGTACCGGTCTTCGCGCTGGAGATGGGCTCCCACCTCGTTCCGTTGCTGCATCATCTCGTGCCGCCGGCGGTCTCGACCTGGGTCCAGTTCGCGCTGGCGACGCCGGTCGTGCTGTGGGCGGGCTGGCCGTTCTTCGAGCGGGCCTTCGCCTCGCTCACCAACCGCAGCCTCAACATGTTCACGCTGATCGCCATGGGCACGGGCGTCGCCTGGATCTACAGCGTCGTCGCCACGCTGGCGCCCGGCATCTTCCCCGGCGCGTTTCGCGCTGCCGACGGTTCGGTCGCGGTCTATTTCGAGGCGGCGGCGGTCATCACCGTTCTGGTGCTGCTTGGACAGGTGCTGGAACTGCGCGCCCGCGAGCAGACCTCCGGCGCGATCCGGGCGCTGCTCGATCTCGCGCCGAAGACCGCGCGGCGCCTCACCGACGTAGACGCGGAAGAAGACGTGCCGGTCGAGGCAGTGGCGATCGGCGACAGGCTGCGGGTGCGGCCGGGCGAGACGGTGCCGGTGGACGGGCTGGTCGAGGACGGCCGCTCCTCGCTCGACGAATCCATGGTCACCGGCGAGTCCATGCCCGTCACCCGCACGGCCGGCGACCGCGTCGTCGGCGGCACGCTGAACCAGACTGGCGCACTGGTCATCCGTGCGGAGAAGATCGGTCGCGACACCATGCTCGCCCGCATCGTCCAGATGGTCTCCGAGGCTCAGCGTTCGCGCGCCCCGATTCAGCGCATGGCCGACCAGGTCTCGGGATGGTTCGTGCCGGTTGTGATGCTCGTCGCGCTCCTCGCCTTCGTCGGCTGGGCGCTCTGGGGTCCGGAGCCGCGTTTCGCCTATGGCCTCGTTGCCGCGGTCTCGGTGCTGATCATCGCCTGCCCCTGCGCGCTCGGTCTCGCAACGCCGATGTCGATCATGGTCGGCGTCGGCAAGGGCGCTGCCCTCGGCGTGCTCATCAAGAACGCCGAAGCGCTTGAGCGCATGGAGAAGGTCGACACGCTCGTCGTCGACAAGACCGGCACGCTGACCGAAGGCAAGCCCGCCGTCACCGGGATCGTCGCTGCGAAAGGCTTCGCGGAGGATGATATCCTGCGGCTCGCCGCCGGGGTCGAGACGGCCTCGGAGCATCCGCTGGCGCTCGCCATCGTGACCGCCGCCGAAAGGCGGGGCTTCGCCGTCCCGCCCGTCTCGGATTTTGATTCCCCGACCGGCAAGGGCGCGCTCGGCACGGTCGACGGCCGGCGGATCGTGCTCGGCAACGCCGCCTTCCTGCAGGAGAACGGCATCGACACCGCGGCGCTGTCGGGCCAGGCCGATGCGCTCCGCCATGACGGTGCCACTGCGATCTATATAGGTGTCGACGACAGGGCCGGCGGCATCTTCGCCATCGCCGATCCGATCAAGGCGACGACGGCCGAGGCGCTGAAGGCGCTTCATGCCGACGGCATCCGCATCGTTATGCTGACAGGCGACAACCGCACCACAGCAGAGGCAGTGGCCCGCCGCCTCGGTATCGACGAGGTCGAGGCCGATGTCTTGCCCGACCAGAAGAGCGCGGTCGTCGCCCGGCTCAAATCCCAAGCCCGCGTGGTCGCGATGGCCGGAGATGGCGTAAACGACGCTCCCGCGCTCGCGGCCGCCGATGTCGGTATCGCCATGGGCTCAGGGACGGACGTCGCCATCGAAAGCGCCGGGGTGACTTTGCTCAGGGGCGATCTCATGGGCATCGTTAAGGCGCGGCGCCTGTCCGAGGCGACGATGCACAATATCCGCCAGAATTTGGTCTTCGCCTTCATCTACAACGCCGCCGGTGTGCCGGTCGCGGCGGGCGTGCTCTATCCCGTTTTCGGAGTGCTGCTCTCGCCGATCATCGCCGCGGCCGCGATGGCGCTTTCATCGGTCAGCGTTATCGGCAATGCGCTTAGGCTTAGGGGATCCAACTGAGCCGCTTGGTGACCAAATCCGTCTGAGTTCGCCGCATCGCAATGAAGGCCTTAATCAGACGCCTCAAAGACGCCGGGGACGGTCGTCAGTATCATCTATTATCACCGGTGCTTTTCCCTAAGATGCTTCTCCGCACCGCCGCCGTCGACTTTGAGAATGCGCCTCGAAGATGACCCGCTCGATTTCCTCGATGCGCGTTGGCATACGCTCGACCGGGCAGAGAATCTCGACAAGCTGTTGCGAGAGGTAGCGCGCTCGCAAATAGGCCTCTGATGAGCAATTCACCGGGACATCGAGAGACGCCATCGTGAGCACTGGCGCCGAGCACAGCGTTCATTTTTCAATCTCGGGGCGCGATCGATGGTGACCAACCGCCTCAAGCCCGCCGAGCGCAAAACCGTAGAGATGCTCCACTAGATCCTCGGTCGGCATCCCGCGTATTTCGTCCGCGACGGGAGAGACGTTTCGCCCGACGACCAGCAGCATCGCGCAAGGGGCTATGACGCTGGCAAGGCAGCGCAGTAAGGCTGGATCGCCGGACGGGATTGCCGTGATGTCTTCGATGATATTGAGAATGGACGCCAGCTTAGGCGGTACCTCGCTCTCGATCAGCGCCCGAAGATTGGAGGTAGGTGACAGAAACTCGCGGCTAAGAACCCGTGCGTGCCAGCTGTGCTCGGAGGTAGCGTTTTCCACTAGCATTTGGATAAGCGCTTTCAGCCGTTCTCGCGCCGACAAGTCGGTCGAGGCCAGTTGCTGCAGGCTCTCGACGCTCACGAGCCGTCGATGAGCCTCCACCAGCACGGCCTGATAGAGGCCGTTGCGGCTGCCGAAGTGATAGTTGATCGAGGCAAGATCCACTCCGGCTTTCGCCGCGATCATCTTGTTTGTCGTTTCTGCAAAACCCGTCGATGCAAACAGTTCGCCAGCCATATCCAGGATGCGGCTATGAGTTACCCCCCCATCGGTGCGTTGCGTGCGAACTGTCTTCTTCATGGCATCCACTCGTTGCAAAACTCATCCTTCGGCCCGGCGGCCATCGCGATAGCTACCGCCTCCCCGAAATGATTTGCGCTGTTCCGCTGAACGGAGCCGACAGGATGCGGCCTGTCGCATCGAGCAGAAAGACGCCGGCCTGCCTGACCTCGCCCACCCTGCTGCCCTGCTCCGCGGTCGAATACCGGGCGGCCAAGGTCACGAAGCGGTCGTGGTTGAAGCCATCGCTGGCAGGCAGCGAGGCGATATCGATGATCTGCATACCGTTGAGGAGCGGAATCTTCTGTATCTCCGGATCGTCCACCCTTGCCGAACCGAGACGGGGGTTACCCCCGGCGATTCGGCTCGACACGGCTAGAGCGCGATCGTTGGGCGAGACGAGCACCGTCAAAGGGGGTGACAATCGCCCGACGACGGCAGACTGCGCACGGAAAACGTCCACATCGATATCGGGGGAGGCAAGCCCCACCCGAAGCCCTGCGATGACATCATTCCGGCCCTGGAGCCTCAACTGGCGCAGCGCTTCCATGACGAGCCATGCGCCCATGCTGTGGCCTATGACAGTGACGCGGCCCTTTGGCCGGGAACGACTGAGCATCGTAAGAAGCTGAACCAGGTCGTCACGAGCGTAGGTCGCCGAATCCCGATCGGCGACGTAGCCTCTGAAGTCGGCCTGCGAGGGCCAGGAGAATAGGACGGGCACAGCCTGAGCGCCCGCCTCTGCCCTCAGCTGCGCAAGCCGGAACACCGCTTCCTGATAGCTGTAATTGTGAATGAACGAACACGACGACGTCGTCGCTCTCGGCTTTCCGCATTCGATTGACGCTCGCCTCGAATGTTTTCCGGTCAAGCTCCTGCCGCCCGACAGTCATGAAGTCTTTTGAAGGATCGCCTTCGCGGGAAAGCGCGGATGCCCCGGCCCTGCCGGCGGCGGCCGATCCGACTGCCTCCATCGTGAACTGCTCGTAGGTCAACGCACCACGCCCGGCTCCGAAGGCAGGCGTGGTGCCTGCCGGGGAACGATCGGTCACGGCAAAGACGGTGATCGCCTTTGCACCCGCGGTGCGGCCCACAACGGGATCAAGCGTCTCAGGGCCTGGCCGGGTGGCGCATCCTGCGAGCGCTATCGCAACGGCAAGAAGAATCCAAGTTCGACGAAACTCAGGACGTCCCCTGTCAGTGCCGGCCGGATGTTCCAAGGCAGGGCGCGATTTGGACAGGGGACAGCGCCGGCCCCTGCGTACCGTGCCAGGAACCTCTTCGGGCGGATGGGACGCACCCACAACGATAGGCGGGAAGACGGGCGTCAAACTCGATTTCCTCACATGCCGGTCTCGACTTTAGCGGCCAGGAACTCTAAATTCAATTTAGATTTAGTCTCTTTGCTGTCGCGGCCATCCGCGTTGTCCAAAGGCTCCGCGCCATGAAGAAAGTCCCGGTGATTCTCCTGCTGATAGCCGCGCTCGCCGCCGGCGGCTGGTACTGGTGGAGCCATCGCAGCAGCGCCGATCCGAATGAATTGACGGTTTTCGGCAATGTCGACATCCGCCAGGTTTCGCTCGCCTTCGACAATGGCGGCCGGATCACCGAGTTGCGCGTCGAGGAAGGCGATCGGGTGACGGCCGGGCAGATCATCGGCCTGCTCGATACAAAGACCCTGACGCTCCAAGCCGAACAGGCCGCAAGTCAGGTTGAGGCGCAGCGACAAACGCTGCTGCGCCTGCGCAACGGCTCACGCCCGGAGGAGATCGAGCAAGCACGCGCCCAACTCGCGTCGGCCGAGGCGTCGGCGACGCGTGCCGATCAGGACTACGCCCGTGCGACGGACCTGCAGCGTTCCGCAAGCGGTGCGATCACCCAGCAAACCGTAGATCAGCGGCGCGCGGATGCGCAGGTCGCCCGGGCGAAGGTCAATGAACTGCGGGCAGCGCTCGAACTTGCGCAAGCCGGCCCCCGAGCCGAGGACATCGCCGGTGCCGAAGCGCAACTGAAGGCGGCGGAAGCCAATCTCGCGCTCTTGAAACACCAGATCGACCAAGGCCAGCTTCGCGTACCGGTCGATGCCGTCGTCCGTTCTCGCCTGCATGAACCCGGCGACATAGTGACCCCCTCGTCGGCCGTGTTCTCGCTGGCGCTCACCGAACCGAAATGGGTGCGCGTATACGTCAGCGAACCGGACCTCGGCAGGATCAGGCCCGGCATGGAGGCCCGCGTCTTCACCGACAGCCATCCCGATCGGCCAGTCGACGGCAAGATCGGATACATTTCGTCGGTTGCCGAGTTCACGCCGAAGTCGGTGCAGACCGAGGAGCTTCGCACCAATCTCGTCTATGAGGTGCGCATCGTCGTCTCCGACACCGACAACGTTCTGCGTCTTGGCCAGCCGGCGACGGTCCGGATATCGACCGGGGCCGTGCCCAAAGAGACGGCTTCATGAGCGATCAGAACTTGACCGTTACGGTCGAGAACCTCCGCAAGACCTTCCAGGGCCCCGATGGCGGCGAGATCGCCGCGGTCGACGGGATTTCGCTGTCGGTGCAGGCCGGTGAACTGACGGCGCTTGTCGGGCCGGACGGAGCCGGCAAGACGACGCTCATGCGCATGTTGGCCGGACTCCTGAAGCCCGACGCCGGCTCCCTGCGTGTATTGGGCATCGACGTCGCTGCCGATCCGCAATCGGTTCAAGACCGCATCAGCTATATGCCGCAGCGCTTCGGACTCTACGAGGACCTGAGCGTTCAGGAGAATCTCGACCTTTATGCCGACCTTCATGGCGTTCCCCATGACGAACGTCAGGAACGCTTTGCGCGCATGCTCGAGGTGACGGACATGGCGCGCTTCACCGATCGGCCGGCCGGCAAGCTCTCCGGAGGCATGAAGCAGAAGCTCGGGCTTGCCTGCACGCTGGTGCGCTCTCCCGACCTTCTTCTGCTCGACGAGCCGAGCGTCGGCGTCGATCCGCTGTCGCGCCGCGATCTTTGGAAGATCGTGCAGCAACTCATCGACGACGAGAAGCTCAGCGTCATCGTCAGCACCGCTTACATGGACGAGGCCGAGCGCTGCGCGCAGGTCTTCGTGATGCACAAGGGAAAGCTGCTGGCCGACGGCGCTCCCGACGCCTTGAGCAAGCGGGCGCAAGGCCTGACTTTCACGGCGGCGACGCCCGTGGATATGCCCGCGCGCCAACTCCAGGCCCGGTTGATCGACGTCCCCGAGCTGATCATCGACGCGGTGCCGAAGGGCGGCAATGTGCGCTTCATTCGCCAGCCCGAGGCGGAGCAGGCGCGACTGAACGACCTGCTCGATGGCACTTCGGTCGAGCCCCGCGCGGAAGAGCTGGAAGACGCCTTCATGATGCTCCTGCGGGAAGAGGAAGGCGAAACGGAAACTAAGACCACGCCGAAGGAGGAACTGGAGAAATCCGCTGCCCATACCGCGAAAGATGACGGCAAGCCGGTCATCGTCGTGCGCGATCTTGTGCGCAAGTTCGGCGATTTTACAGCGGTTGCCGCCACCTCCTTCGATGTCGCGCGCGGCGAGATTTTCGGCCTGCTCGGCCCAAACGGCGCGGGCAAGACCACGACCTTCCGGATGCTTTGCGGCCTGTTGCCGGCGACCAGCGGTCATCTGGAGGTCGCAGGATTGAACCTTCGCAGCGCACGCGCCGCGGCACGTGCACGGATCGGCTACGTCTCGCAGAAGTTCGCGCTCTACGGCAATCTGTCCGTGCGCGAGAACCTCGAATTCTTCGGCGGCGCCTACGGCTTGAGCGGAAAGGCGTTGCGCAACCGCATATCCGCGTCGATCGAACAGTTCAGCCTCGATCCCGCGGCCCAAAGCGGCATCCTGCCCGCCGGCTACAAGCAGCGCCTCGCCATGGCGACCGGCCTGCTGCACCAGCCGGAGATCCTCTTTCTGGATGAGCCGACGAGCGGAATCGATCCGCTTGCCCGCCGGGCCTTCTGGCGCACCATTACGTCGCTCGCCGTGAGCGGGGTGACGATCATCATCACCACGCATTTCATGGAGGAAGCGGAATACTGCGACCGCATCGCCATTCAGGACGCCGGCGAGATGCTGGCGCTCGGCACGCCGCGCGAGGTGCGTGAGCAGGCGGGCGATGCTGGCGCCGACATGAACAGCGCCTTTATCGCGATCGTCGAGCAGGGTCGCGCCGCCCGTGAGAACAAGGAGAAGGCGGCATGAGATACCGTCACGTTGATCAAGCTGATTTTTCAGGCAGCGAGGTTTGGGACGAAGGGCTTTCGTGCTTTTGCGACGGCGTAGACGGCGACGAGGAGTTTCCGCATTGCGGCGATGAGAGCGAGCTTTGGTGGTTTTCCGTGGGCGCGGAGGCGTTCGTAGAATGCCTTGAGCCAAGGATTTCGCCTGACGGCGGTGAGGGTAGGCATCCACAAGGCGGTTCGCAGGCGGGCGTTGCCAATGGGCGTGATGCCGGCACGTGTGGGCCGGCGCTTGCCGGATTGGCGGAGGGCTGGCACCACGCCGACATAGGCGGCGAGGGCGGCGGCGCTGTCGAAGCGTGCGGGATCGCCGAGTTCGGCGATGAGGCGTGCGGCGGTGCCGGGGCCGATGCCGTCGATGGAGGTCAGCAGCGAGCCGACCTCGTGCTCGTCGAGGAGGCGGGCGATGTCGTCGTCGCGCTCGGCCAGGCGGCGGCGCCAGAGGTCGAGATCCTGGCAGATGTCGCGGACCTGGAGGCGGTAGGCGGGGCCGTGGTGCTGGCCGACCGAGCGCTTGGCAGCGGCGATGAGTTGGTCGGCCAGTTCAGCCCCGACGGCGTGGCGGCCGTCGTAGCGCAGCTTGGCAAGGCGGCGTGGGGTGGCTTTGGCGACGGCCTCTGCGGTGGGGTATTCGGCCAGGATGGCAGTGGCCAGCATGCTGTCCAGCGTGCGGACGTAGCGGCGGAACTCCGGGAAGCCGAGATCGACCAGCCGGTGGAGCTGACGGACGCGATCGTCGAAGTCCTGGCGCAGCCGGTCGCGGTGGCGGACCAGTTCGCGCAGTTCCTCGCTGGCCTGGCTGCCCAGCCGGGTCGGGGGTGGGTGCTTTTCCCGTCCGAATCGAGCAAGGCCGAGAGCGTCGATGGCATCGGTCTTGGTGCGCTCCAGGCTCTCGCCTTGGAAGCGGTGGGTTCGCAGCGGGTTGATCAGGGCGACGTCGTAGCCCTTGGCCGCCAGCACGGCGAACAGGTTCTTCCAGTAATGCCCGGTCGCCTCCATGACGACCAGCACCGCGTCCGGCGGCTCCAGCGCCGCCAGCAACGCGCCGTGCCCGGCGGCGTCTTCGGCGATCGGCTTGGGTTTGACCAGGACCGTGCCGTCCTCACCGAGGATGGCGAAGACGTGGGTTTCCGACGCGATGTCGATGCCGACGAACTGCATGGCATTCCCCTTCCGGTTCGGCCGGAAGCCTCGGAGCCGGTGCTCGTGCCCCTGCTTGTCCATGCGCGGATGACCGCCCCGATCGGGGCGGTCATCCGCCCCCTCGCCGCGACACCGCCGGATACCGTCCGGGCAAAAAGCACCGGGCGAGGGCGCCAATCTCATGCACGAAGACAAACCTTCGAGCGAAACGCGGCGACCCTCTCCCGGCCATCAGGCATGACATCCTATCAGGAAGACGCCCGATGAGTGGAAGTCATACAAGCGAATCCGGCTTTTCCACGCGCCTCGTCGCGCTGACGCGCAAGGAAACCCGACAGATGCTGCGCGATCGCAGCAACCTGGTCGTCGGGCTCGTGCTGCCGGTCGTGCTGATCCTTTTGTTCGGCTACGGCCTGTCCTTCGACGTGAAGGACGCGCGTGTGACGGTGGTGCTCGAGGACAGCTCGCCGACCGCCCGTAATGTTGTCTCCGGGCTGCAAGGCTCGCCCTATCTCGCGCCGAGCTGGGTAACCTCGATGGCTGAGGCCGCGCGTATGATCCGGGCCGGCCAGACCGATGCGATCCTGCGCGTACCAATCGATTTCTCCCGGCGGCTGGCTGCAGGCGATGCGCAATTGCAGTTGCTTCTCAACGGTGTCGATTCAAATACCGCTTCGACGATGGAAGGTTATGTCGCCGGGGCGCTTGCGATACCGACCCAACAGCTGGCCGACCAGGCAGGCAACAAACCGACCGCGGCGCCGAACATCACCATCGTGCAGAGGACATGGTTCAACGAAGCCGGCGAGAGCACCTGGTATCTCGTTCCGGGACTGCTGGTGCTGGTGATGACGCTGATCGGTGCCTTCCTGACCTCGCTGCTGGTGGCGCGCGAATGGGAGCGGGGAACGCTGGAATCGCTTTTCGTCACTCCGGTTAGGCCGCTGGAACTCGTGCTGGCCAAGCTCGCGCCCTATGTCGTGATCGGCGGCATCGACCTGATCATGTGCCTGCTCGCCGCGAAGTATCTGTTCCATGTTCCGATGCGTGGTTCGCTCCCCGTCATCATCGTCTCGTCGCTTCTCTATCTGATGGTCTCGCTCAGCCTCGGGCTGTTCATCTCTGCCGCGACGCGCAACCAGTTCGCCGCCAGCCAGATGGCGCTTCTCACCAGCTTCATGCCCGCGATGATGCTGTCAGGCTTCGTCTTCGACCTGCGCAACGTCCCCGTGGTCATTCAGATCATCAGCCAGGTTCTTCCCGCCACGCATTTCATGGGATTGATCAAGACGCTCTTTCTGGCCGGCAACTACTGGCCCGATATCCTGCGCGATTGCGCCATCCTCGCGCTTTACGCCGTCGTCCTGATCGGGCTGACCCGTCGTTCGCTCAGGAAGAAGCTGGACTGACGCGATGAACCCGGTGATCACCTATTTCTTCCGGACGCTGGCGTTGTTCCGAAAGGAGCTCCTCGCGCTGGTCAAGGACCCGTCCAGCCGCGTGCTGCTCTTCGCACCCGCCCTGCTGCAGGCATTGCTCTTCGGTTATGGCGCGACGTACGACTTGACGCATGTGCCCTATGCGGTCCTGGACCACAGCCGGGGTGCGACCGCAACGCAACTGCTGGCCCGGCTTGACGGAACCGGCGTGTTCGAGCGTGTTGCGACACTGACGTCATCCGACCAGATCGCAGGCGTGATCGACAAGGGTGACGCCCTTCTCGTCGTCAGCATCCCATCGGATTTCGAGGCGCGTCTGGCGGCAAACCAGCAGGCGCCGCTTCAGGTCATCCTCGACGGGCGCAACTCGTCGACGGCCGGCGCCGCCGCGGCCTATGTCTCGTCGATCGTGACCTCCTACAATCAAACGCTCGGCAACAGGTCCTCCATCACCATCGTCCGCCGTTCCTGGTTCAATCCCAATCTTGAATCCCGCTGGAACATGATGCCGGCGCTGATCGCTTCGCTCAGCATGATCCAGACGCTCATGCTCGCCGCCCTGTCGGTTGCCCGCGAGCGTGAACAGGGAACCTTTGACCAGTTGCTGGTGACGCCGCTGACGCCGTTGCAGATCCTGATCGGGAAAGCACTTCCGTCGATCTTTATCGGCCTGATCCAGTCGACGATCATCTTTCTGATCATCCTTTTCTGGTTCCAGATTCCGATGAACGGGTCGGTATGGCTGCTGTATTTCGGGCTTTTCTGCTTCACGGTGGCGTCTGTCGGGATCGGTCTGTCAATCTCCGCGGTCTCGCTCACCATGCAGCAGGCCATGCTCTATACTTTCATGCTGGTCATGCCCCTGATGCTCTTGTCGGGCCTGCTGACGCCCGTGCGCAACATGCCGGCGATACTGCAAGTCGCAACCTATGTGAACCCGTTGCGCTTCGGGATCGATATTGTCCGCCGCGTCTATCTGGAAGGCGCCACCTTCGGCGATATCGCCTCCAATTTCTTGCCATTGCTGGCTGTGGCCGCCGTCACCTTGCCGCTCGCTGCGTGGCTGTTCCGCAATCGTCTTGGATAAACTGATCGGCGTCATGGGAGCGATGGATCTGAACTTCGCTAGAGGGACAGCCACCCGACGTTGATTTGGCTGGCGTGCAACGCACTGACATGTCCTGGGTGTTGGATTCGCTCGGCAACGACTCTGTCACCAATCGCGGCCGAAAATCCTGATTCCCACCGATCCTTCACTCCTCCCCCCGCCCGCGATAGATTCCGGGAAAGATGATGTCCTGATCGACAAGGACGTTGAACTTGTACCCCGGCCGGATTTCAAGCGTCGGCTGGACTTCGAGATTCTTGTTGATCGTCCGTTCTGCGACCCGTCCGAAGGTCTCCGCGAAATTCCGCCGTGCGGCATCCTCTGCGCTATTTCCGTTGTTGAACGGGTTGGTGTTTTGCGGGACGGCCATGTCGATGCCGGCGCCGATAACCGCGAGCAGGATCGCGGAGCCAAATGTCTTCAGATAGTGGTTATCCACCTGGTCATTGAACCCGCCATAGCCTTCGGCATCCGTCCCGGCCATGCCGCCGATCTGCAGGGTAGATCCGTTCGGGAAGATGATGTCCGTCCAGACGACGAGCACGCGGGACTGGCCGAACGACACCTTGCTGTCATAGCGACCGAAGAGCTTCGTCCCCTGCGGGATGAGGAGGCGGTGCCCGGTCGCACTGTCGTAGACGTTCTGGCTGACCTGCGCGGTGATGCGGCCGGGAAGATCTGAGTTGATGCCGGTGATGAGCGTCGCCGGGATCACCGAGCCGCGCTTGAGCTCGTAAGGGGAGCGTTGCGGCACGACCTGGTTGGGGAGGTAGCCGAGCTCCTTGATGTCGGCGTTGAAAAAGTCCTCCTTCGTGCGCTGGGCATTCGGGTCGAGGTTCTGGCTGCCGAGGCCAGCTCGCAGCGCCGCGGCATAAAGGTCAGCCGTAGCGCCGGTACCTGTGGCCCCGGCGCCGGCAGGCTGCGCAGCGCCGGGATCGGTCCGTCCACTGCTGCGCAGCTTGTCGACATTGATCGCGAGCGGCGAGTCGTAGGCCGTGTCGTTGGCCTGCATCCGTGCCATGCGCTGGCGCTGGAGCTCGCGATAGTACTGCTCATCGGCCTCTCGCTTGAGCCGCGCACGCCATACGGCCTCGGGCTCGCCTTCGGCCGTCGCGCGCTCAGGCTGCACCGCGACGGGTTTCGGGGGCGCTGCCGGATCGATCCGCTCCGGCGGAGTCGGCTGAAACACCGGCGCTTCCGCGGGATCGCCGATGATCCCGTCCGACACGCCGCGTTTCAGCTGGTCGGCATAGGTAGAAGCCGGCGCGCCCCCGGCCTGCTCGATCGACGGGTTGCGCGAGAAGTACAGTCCGCGCGAGCTCAGACCGTACATGATCACGGCAAGAAAGGCGACGACGAGTGCGATCGCGATCACGATCGGCAGGCGATTGATCCGCCGGATTTTCGGCTCCGCCGCTTCCCCGCCGAGCTTGAGGGATTGAACCATGCTCCCCTCCCCTTACCCGCGCTGCATGACCGACAGCGGACTCGTCGGGGTCGCACCGGCAGAGGTCGCGGTGTAGGCACGCCCAAGGTCGAGCGAACCGGTCGAGAGGCGCGCAAGCACTTGGCCGTCATAGCTTCCGATCACATAGGCGAGGGGGATGAGCTTCTCGCCCTCGGCCTTCTGGTCGCTGACCACCGCGTAGCCCCACGCCTTCAGCGAGGCCTCGAGCGCGCCGCCGAACGGCGAGCCGTCCGCCTTCAACAGGATCGTCCCGGTTCCGGGTCCGACATGCTCGGCAAGGCGGCTGACCATGTCGCCGGCAATGGCGCTGGCGGCGGGGCCGGAGATCTCCTGCGGCGCGGAGCTGGCCACGAGCCCTTCCGCTCCGAAGGTCTGGCAGCCGGCGAGCAGCGCGGCGGCCAGAGTGACTCCAAGAAGCCGGGGGAGGAGGTGTCGGGCGCTCATCGCCTACCCTCCCCTGCTGATGGTGATCTTGTCCTGGTGCCAGCCGACGCCCGAGACGAGGACGGCGCGATCGACGTTGTAGTCGATCACCATCATGTTGCCCTTCATGCGGTAATTGACGATGCGGTTCTGTCCGCCGGAGACTACGAAGAGCACCGGCGCGTCCTGCCCGGACACCGAACGGGGAAACTGAATGTAGGTCTTCTCTCCGTCCGAATAGACGCGGGTCGGCCGCCAACTGGCGCTGCCGCTCACGCTGTACTGGAAGTTCAGCTGCTCGGCTGGCACGCCGGCGCCCGGGATCGTGCTCGCCTCGAGCCGGGCGTTGATGTCGGACAGGCGGGTCGAGACGTCTTCGGGATATTCGAAGCCGATGCGTGCCATGTACTGGCTTTGATGCGACTTGAGCTGGATGTGGTAGGTGCGCCGCGACGTCGTCACCACCATCGAGGTGACAAGCCCCGGCTCGGCCGGCTTGACGATCAGATGGATCGCCTGCCCGCCTACGGCTCCGGAGGTCGCGGGTTCGACCTTCCAGCGAACCGTGTCACCAACGAGCACGTCGCGCACCACCTCGCCAGCCTGTAGCTCGATATCGCAGACCTGCAGGGGCGAGCACACGACGGAAGGCTGGATCTCGCCATAGAGGAAGATCACCTTCCCGTCCGAGCCTCTCGTGACGAGCCCGCGCGAACCGCGCCACTGTCCGGAAATGTTCGTCCCGCGGGCCTCGTTTGCGCTCATACCCTGGGCGACCGCCGACGCTGCGATGAAACTCATCGACAGGGCGAGTAGGATTGCGGCAATGATCGTTCCTTCTCTAGCCATCGGAGTGCGCGGGCCTTTCACAGCTGGGCGGTCCATTCAAAGTCCCGCAGATACAAGCCGATCGGATTGAGGCGGATGACGCCCTCGTCCTGCGGCGGAGTCAGTGTCACGGTCGCGATGCCGCGGAAGCGGCGCACCGCGGTCTCCTTGCCCTTCCGGTCGCGCTCATATTCGGTCCAGTCGATCTGGTAGCTCTGGTTGGAGAGCGGCACGACATTGTTGACCTCGATCGCTACGGTCGCGTTCTTCGCCTTCTCGAACGGGGAATTGCCGCGAAACCAGGCGTTGATCTTCTCCGTCGCCGGATCGGAGGTGCGCAGCAGTGCATAGGTGCGATCGATGTATTGCTTCTGCACCACCGCGTCTGGCGTCACGCTGCGGAAGTTCGACACGAAGGTGCCAAGCGTCGCGCGCACGACGCGGGGATCGGCATATTCGATCTGCTGCGGAAAGCCGGCCGTTACCGCGGTGCCGAGGCGGTCGACCTCCACGATGTAGGGAACGAGCTTCACCTGCGTGCTCTGATAGAGCGCGTAGCTGAAGCCGACCACGGCCATCAGCATGCCGGTGATGCCGACGAGCCGCCACGCGGCCGCGGCTTTGACATAGGAGCCGTAGCGCTCGTTCCATTCCTGGCGGGCGGCGATGTAGGGATTGTCGGGCGGACTGGCGGCCATGCTGATGCGTCTCCCCTCACTTGTCCTGAATCGGCGGTGGCGGTGGTGGTGGCGCCGGCGATTTCTGCCGCGACTGATCGAGCTTGGCGTTTGCCAGTCCGAGCAGGGATCCGGCATAGGCACCGGGCGCCGCGATTGCCTTCTCCTTCGCCGCTGATCCCGCCGCCCAGCCGGCATTGCCGATGCCCGACGCCATGCCGCGCAACGCTGCCCCCGCCATCGAAGAGCCGCCAGCTCGGGCGCTCCTCGCCGCCGACGCTCCGGACATCGCCGCGCTCGCGCCGAGGAAAGCGCCGCCAGCAGCGAAGGTCGCCGCCTGGCCGCCATGACGGATCGCTTCCATGCCGCCGGAGATCGAGGCGCCCTGCACTACGCCCTGCACGATCGGCGGCACATACATGGCGATGATGAACACCACGACCGAGATACCGGCGATTGCGAGCGTGGTGATGAACTGGTCGGACGTCGCCGTCGGCGCCTCGGCGAGGCCGAGCAGCACGTCCGAGCCGATGCGGGCGATCATCACCAGCGCCATCAGCTTCATGCCGACCGAAAAGGCATAGACGAGATAGCGGACCGCGAAATCCTTCGTGAAGGACGAGCCGCCGAGACCGAGCATGATCATCCCGGCGAGAAGCCCGACATACATCTCGACCATTACCGCCACGAAGATCGCCGCCACCAGGCTGAACGCAATGACGACGATGACCATGGCGAAGACGGCGGCGATCGCCAGCGCGTTGTCTTCGAACAGGCCGAACTTCGCCTGCTCCGACATCTTGGAGGCGACGCGAATGCCCGCATCGAAGATGTTCGCGGGCGAGGCCGAGCCGCCATTGGCGCCGATCTGAAACAGGCTGTCGACGATCGACTTGGCGAAGGCTGGTCCCCTGTCGAGGATGAAGGCGAACAGGCCGATGAACATGATTCTGCGGACGAGCTCGGCGAACCAAGCATCGAGTGAGGCGGCCTGCAGGGCAAGCCAAACAGCGGCGATGCCCACCTCGATGCCGGCGAGGATCCAGAACAAAGAGCGGGCGGCGTTCATCACCGTCGTCTCCCAGCCCTTGGCGGCCGTCGAGACCTGGTTCTCAAGCGTCGTCAGCACGCTGCCCTGCTGGGCCAGCGCCGGCGCACTGGCGAGCAGGATAAGGGCGATGACGATGAAGCTAATCTCGATCGCGCGTGACGGACGGGTGACTACCATCTTGGCTTCATCTCCTGTCCGCCGCGCACAGGTTGGTTGGGGGCGCCTCCGAGAAAGCCCTCGGCGCGCTGGCGCTGCTCCTGCGCGGACGACTCCACGGTGTCCGGCCGCGGGGTGACGACGAACCAGATCACCGCGAGACCAAAGAGAGCGAGGACGGCTGCGAGCGTCGCCATGACGACCGGCCGGCTCACCAGCGCGGCTCCATGGTTTCTCCGCCACGAATGTTGTTCACCGGCGCGTTGAAGAACTGCTCGCGCCGGGCCTGTGCGAGATCCTTGTCGGACTGCTTGGACTGGAACCACGTTCCCATCATCGTCGTCTGCTGGGAGACCAGACCGCGAAGCTTCTGGAACTGCGCGACCTGCTGCGCGGCGATCTGATGACCGACCTGGAGCGCCTTCATCTGCCCGTCGGCCGATTGGGACATCGTGCGGAGAGAGCTCATCGTCGACTCTTCCGACGAGAACTGCTCGGCGGTGAGACCGGCCGCCTTCAGCGTGCCGGCGATCGTGTCGCGATTGGTCGTAGACCAGCTCTGATAGGTCGAGGAAAAGCTCTCGCCGTTCGGCAGGTTGGTCTTGAAGTCGGAATAGCTCTTGAAGCGCTGTTTCAGCACGTCATCGGCATTGCTCATCGAGAAAGCAATGCCCTGCCCCTGTACAGCGAGATTGCGCAGCCGGTTGAGATCGTTCTCGACCTGTCCCCAGATCTGGTTCGGCAGCTGCGCCGTATTCTGCAGCATGTTCTCGTAGATGCGCAGCTGATTCTGGATTTGCTGCGCCAGTTGTGTGATCTGAGTGACCTGGTTGTTGATCTGCTCCGCCGACTTGGTCACGAGCGTCACGAGCTCGCCGTTGTTAAGGAGCTGCGTCCATTCCGTCGCCCCGCCCGTTGCAGCTCCGGAGACAGCCGGCGAGACATGAGCCATCACCGCGATGAACGCAGCGCCGGCGGCGAGCCTAACGGATGAGAAGGAGTGCTTCGGCATTGCCAATTCCTCTCTGTTGGAGCCAGCGTTCCGGCCAGCGGTCGCCATGTTCGGACTTCAGCGCGGCAATCTGTTTGAGGTCTTCCTTGCCGGAGGCGCCGGCGAAGGAGAGCGCGACCGGGCCGAGCGCCATGTCGAACAGCCGCCGGCCTTCGGGAGAGGCGACGTAATATTCCCGTTTCGGGAGCGCGGTCGCGACGATCTCGATCTGCCGCTCGTTGAAGCCGATGCGCTCGTAGAACTCGCGTGTGCCCGACTCGCGCGCCGCGCCGTTCGGCAGGCAGATCTTCGTCGGGCAGCTCTCCTTCAGCACGTCGATGATGCCGGAGCGCTCGGCGTCCGAGATCGATTGCGTCGCCAGGATCACCGCGCAATTGGCCTTGCGCAGCACCTTCAGCCACTCGCGGATCTTGTCCCGGAAGGTCGGGTGGCCGAGCATCAGCCACGCCTCGTCGAGCACGATCAGGCTCGGCGCCCCCGTCAATCGCTTCTCGATCCGCCGAAACAGATAGAGCAGCACAGGCACGAGGCTGCGCTCGCCCATATTCATCAACTGCTCGATCTCGAAGGTCTGGAACGAGCGCAGTGACAGCCCGTCGCTCTCCGCATCGAGCAATTGACCCATCGGCCCGTCGACCGTGTAGTGATGCAGCGCTTCCTTGATCTCGCGCATCTGCAGCCCCGACACGAAATCGGAGAGGGAGCGTCCGTTCGCCGACGCCATCAGGCCAACCTGGCGCGAGATGGCATTGCGATGGTCGGGCGTGATAATCACGCCCTGCAGCGCCACCAGCGTCTCGATCCATTCCGATGCCCAGGCGCGGTCGCCGTCCGTGGCGAGCTCGGAGAGCGGGCAGAAGGCGAGCGTCGGAGCGCCATCGCCATCGCTCTCGCCGATCTCGTAGTGGTCGCCGGCGGCGGCCAACGTAAGCGGCAACATCGAACGGCCCTTGTCGAAGGCGAAGATCTGCGCCTGTGCGTAGCGCCGGAACTGCGCGGCGATCAGCGCCAGCAGCGTCGACTTGCCGGAGCCGGTTGGTCCGAATATCAGCGTATGGCCGACATCGTCGACGTGCAGGTTCAGGCGAAAAGGCGTCGAGCCGCTCGCCACCAGCATCAGCGGCGGGGAGCCCGGCGGATAGTACGGGCAAGGTGCAGTCGGCGCGCCCGACCAGACAGAATTGAGCGGTATGAGATCGGCGAGGTTGCGGGTGTTGATCAACGGCTCGCGGATATTCGCGTACCAGTTGCCCGGCAGGCTGCCGAGGAAGGCTTCCGTGGCGTTGATGGTCTCGATCCGCGCGCCGAAGCCTTCAGCCTGGACCAGGCGACGCACTGCCTCGGCCTTCTCGCGCAGCCGGGTCTCGTTGTCGTCGAACAACACGACCACCGGCGTGTAGTAGCCATAGGCGACAAGCTGCGACGAGGCCTGGGCGATCGCGTCCTCGGTCTCTGCGACCATCGCCATGGCGTCCTGGTCGACGGAGCGCGACTGCGTCTGAAAAAGCTGGTCGAAGAAGGGCCTGACCTTCTGCTGCCATTTCTTGCGGGTGCGCTCGAGCCTCGCGCGAGCCTCCTGGTCATCCAGGAAGATGAAGCGCGACGACCAGCGATAGGTGAGCGGCATCAGGTCAAGGGAGTTGAGGATGCCCGGCCAGCTCTCCGCGGGAAGACCGTCAATACCTACGACCGCGAGATACCGGCTGTCGACCATCGGCGTAAGCCCGTGGCTAAACTCGGCTGTAGCCAGCCAATCCAGATACATCGGGATCTCGGGTAGGCGGACGGGGTGGTTCTCGCCGGTGATGCAGAAGCGGATGAATTGAAACAGCTCGTCATAGCGCGCGGTTTGGAAGCCGCCGCGCTCCTCCACCGAGCGCGTCACCATGCGGCGGATCGACAGGACGTTGCCGAGATACTGCTCCACCTCGCGGATCGAGGTCAGGAAGCTGTCGAGGACGGTGTCGGCATAACGCGCGGCGCGGCTTTCGCTATCGGAATAGACATAACGGGCAAGCCCGGAACGCCGCCGCTCCGGCGGCCGCCAAGTGAGGATGAGCGCGTGGCGGCTCTCGAAGTGACCCCTGCCCTCCTGAAAATGGGCGCGCCGCTCGTCGTCGATCGCGCGCGTGACCGCATCCGGAAAATGGCACTCCTCGCGCGCCGGATAGTCCGACGTGGCAACCCGCACCGCCTCGACCTGGATCATCCAGCCGGTGCCGAGCCGCGACAGGATCGCGTTGATCTGCCGGGATACCTCGTTGCGCTCTGCATCCGTCGAGCTCTCGGAATCCGGCCCGGCAAAGTACCAGCCTGCTGGTCTGCCCCCTGAAAAGTGGTCCTCCCTGAAGTAGGCTATTGA
>CXWF01010227.1_pt1 | contig 24278 bp, 17 predicted proteins | sample 468421 | NCBI WGS metagenome assembly CXWF01 (sample SAMEA2620812, study PRJEB7988) | marine metagenome | biome: marine biome (ENVO:00000447); feature: surface water layer (ENVO:00002042); material: "saline water (ENVO:00002010), including plankton (ENVO:xxxxxxxx)" | depth 5 m
CGAGCCTGTGGTCGGACCGTGGATAGCGCGATCCGCACGCAGTCTCGCCCATGCCGTTGTCTCAACTCTGGCCGTAATAGACGTCGAGGGTGTCGTCATCGACGGCGCTCTTCCCCCAAGCGTCCGGTCCCGTCTCGTGACCGAAGTGCGAGAGCAATTCGACCTACTCGACCAGCAGGGTGTGATCCGGCCAAAGATCGACGAAGGCAGCTTCGGGTCCGTTGCCCGTGCCCTCGGCGCCGCAGCCTATCACATTTCAACGGATTACATGGTCGATCAGAACCGGTTTGGTCGGTAAAGGCCGGATACTACGGCCCCATCTGGGCGGACAAAGTTCCGGCGGGACTTGAGGCAAACTCCCCTCACAGGCGTGACGCCGAAGGGGAGAGCGTGTCGGCAACCGATCCCGACCCTTATGGTAAGGTCCGGTCGGCGCAAGCCGTTTCGCTCGCAAGAGACAGGACCACATCCATTGAAGCGCGATCAGGGGCCCTTCTCAGAGGTGCTGGGCGCATTGTCGACCGCCACCGACCTCGCCGCAGGCAATCCGCCGGGGTCCGCGTTGCCCACCACGGTGCTAGCGGTTCGTATTGGGCGCAGGTTGGGGCGCTGGCAGACGATGACCATGTCCGTTGCGATGCCGGCGGAAACCATCGTCGAGGTGGCAAACATCAACGATCCCGACGCGCTGAAGGCAGTCGTCGAAGAGACAGGGGTCTCCGAGTCATCAAAGGCCGATCGCATCGCCGGCGCGACCCGGCGGGCAATCACCGAGAAGATGGATGAGGACCCGACGTTCTACAAACAGTTCTCCGAGCTGCTCGAAAAGACCATCCGGGCCTACCGCGAAAAGCGACTCTCCGAGCGCGAATACCTGAACAGTGTCGTGGATTTCGCGAGCAAGGTGGCCCGCAAGGATCGGGGGCGGGATGTTCCGGAGAGCATTTGGGGCGATGAGGATGCTCAGGCCTTCTTCGGCGTCCTAGATGGTCAGCTCAAGACCAAGGGCGAAGATTCAGTGACCGGCGTCGAGGTCGCAACGATCGCTCAACTGATTATGGACATCATCAAATCGCACCTGATCGTGGACATCTGGTCGAACGAGGCGGCCCAGAACAATCTGCGCAACGCTATTGACGACTACTTCTTCGATGTCCTGCGCGACGAGAAGGACATCGACCTTCCCGTAGAAGTACTCGACGATCTCGAACTCAAGATCATGGATCTTGCCCGGGCCCGGTTCGCAGCATGACACGGGAGTTTCACTGCCTGCGGTACGGCGAGCAGGAGATCCAATACGAGATTGTCCGGCGCCTGAGGAAGACACTGGAGATCGCCGTCGAGCCGGATGCGTCGGTGGTGATCGCGGCCCCGGAGGACGCGACACTAGACGCCATCGAAGCCAAACCGCGGAGGCGCGCGGCATGGGTGACACGGCAGCAGCGGTACTTCTCCCAGTTCCTGCCGCGCACGCCGGAGCGCAGGTTCGTCGCCGGGGAGACTCATCTCTACCTCGGGCGCCAATACCGGCTGAAGGTCGTCCCGCATGTCCAGGAAAGCGTGAAGCTTATCCGCGGCTTCATCGTCGTGCAGACTGACCGGCCGACCAGGCCGGAGGTGACACGCGAACTGGTCGAGGCAGGGTACCGGGACCGGGCCCACATCAAGTTTCCGGAACGGATCGAACTCTGTCTCGGTCTGTTCCCGGACCCCGAGGCATTCAGGCCGATGGCTCTCATCGTACGCCAGACCCGGCAGCGATGGGGTCCATGTCACCGGCTGGTCGTTTGCTACTCAATCGTCGTCTAGTTCAGGCACCTGTCGACGCCATCGACTACGTGATCACCCGTGAACTCTGCCATGTGGCCGAGCCTCATCACGGGGCAGCGTTCTTTGGCCTTCTCGACAAGGTGATGCCCGATTGGGAGCGTCGGAAGCAAAGGCTCGAACGGGCCATGGCCTGAGAAATTCCGAAACCGGTCGCAACAGACGCAAACGCGACTCCAATCCAAGAAATTTCGGACGCTGGATTTTCTTTACCACTTACAGTGACTTATAAGTAATTCACCAAATTGGCGTAGTCATGAGGTCCGGAGAATATGGGCCCTGAGAGACCGCTTCCGGGCTTCCTACCGCTCGGGCCAGTGCTCAGCCCCTCCCGCATAACCCTCGAAAACAACGAGAAAATCCGGCCGCATCCGGATCGGGAGATCACTTTCGCGGGGGCAAATGGCGGAGACGAAGTCCGCCAGGTTGCCAAGTGAAAAACCTTAACCTATTGAAAATAATAAAATTAATCCTTAACGCGCATCATGTTTGTATTGCAAAATGTATAGCAACTTCCTCGCTCTATTGTAACCGGCATACCCGTGTCGGCAAGGCGTAGAGAGGGATCCTAGCCACCCGGCGAATTATCCAGTGATTGCCCCTACGCGAACCCGAGCACCACTGCGGCCGACGATGTGACGACCGGTTTCCCCAAGTGCGCAGACATGCGTTGTTCCTTCGATACCATACCTTGCAATCGAACCCGCCGCGCTCTCAGGGGTGCTGTGCTGCCCGCTGAGCGCATCCGTGCCGGTTTTGGGGCGGAGGAGGCCGAAATGCACGAGGTGCGCCCTGAGCGCGCACAGAGCCCAGGCGCAATGGCGATCGAATGTCCGCGCAGCAGCTGCTACGGTCTACAAAAACGAAACCGTTTGAAATCACGAAGTTGGATACTCCTAATGCGCGCCCTACACACCGCAGATTGGCACATCGGTCAGACCCTGAACGGCTGGTCGCGCGAGGCGGAGCACGAAGTGTTTCTGAATGCGCTCGCTGAACTCCTCGAGACCGAGGAGATCGACCTCCTGCTCGTGGCGGGTGACGTCTTCGACACCACCAACCCGTCGGGCGAAAGCCAGCGTCTGTTCTATCGGGCCCTGGCCGCGTTCAAGCAGCGGCGGCCCAATTTGACCGTGGTGATTTCGGGCGGAAATCACGACCCGGCGCTCAGGCTCGAGGCGCCGGGCGACCTGATCGAGGCGTTCGACATCCACACCATCGGCACGACGCGACGTAAGAATGGCGCGGTGGACGTCGATGCACACCTGGTGCCCGTGCCGGGACCGGACGGGGAACCTGCCGCGTTCGTTCTGGCCATCCCGTTTCTGCGCGCCGCGGACCTGACCGGCATCAGTTTCTCGGCCGACGATCAGGATCGGTCGATCATCGAGGCGGCGCGGCGGTTCCACGCCGAGCTGACAGACGCCGCTGCTGCCAGGATCGGCGACCTTCCCCTGATCGCGACGGGCCACCTTCATTGTGCTGGCGGACTGGAGAGCGAAGGGGTCGAGCGGCGGATTCTGATCGGTGGTGCGCATGCGGTGCCGCCCGACATTTTCCCGGAGAGGCTCGACTATGTCGCCCTTGGTCACCTGCACGGGCCGCAGAGCCTTGCGAAGGGCCGCGTGCGCTATTCCGGCAGCTGCTTCCCGCTCTCGGCTTCTGAAATCCGGTATCGCCACGGCGTCACCATCCTAGACATCGACGGACGGACCATCACCGCCACGCATCGGGACATCCCCTGGCCGGCCCCTGTGCTGCGCCTGCCGGAGACGGGAACCATCGACCTCGCCGGTCTCGAGGAAGCGCTGGCCCGGATCGAGACCGATGCGCCCGTAGACCTACGCCCGTTGGTCTACGTCGAACTCGTAGCCGAGGATGCCCCTACTGTCGTGCTGGGCAAGGCGGAGGCGCTCTTGCGCGAGGCGCCGGTGCGGACCGCTGGCGTGCGCATTCACCTGCCCGAAGCCAAGGCAGAAGCGGGTGCGACGCCTCCTGCCGTCCCGCTGTCCGACACCGACCCCGAGACCTTGTTCAGTGCCGCTTTCGAAACCCAGAACGGCTTTGCACCAGAGGCCCGCCACCTCGCGGCGTTCCGCGACGCGGTTGGAGAGGTCTGAGCGCATGCAGATCCTGTCGATCCGGGGCGAGAACATCGCGAGCCTCGCTAAACTGTTCGAGATCCGGCTGGACGCGCCGCCGCTGTCCTCCGCCGGGCTGTTTGCCATCACGGGGGAAACTGGCGCGGGGAAGTCGAGCCTCCTCGACGCCCTGTGTCTGGCGCTATACGGCAATTGCCCCCGCCTGTCGGGTGATGGCACGTCCGAAGCGGTGGCCGATATCGGCGGGCAGGAGTTGCGCTCGACCGACGCGCGTATGGTGCTGCGCCGCGGCGTGGCCTCCGGGTTCGCCGAGGTCACCTTCCGCGCCGCCGACGGGGAAACCTATGTCGCCGGGTGGCAGGCCCGCCGGGCGCGCGACCGGATCGACGGCCGCCTTCAGGCCATCGAACGCAGCCTTGCACGCGGTGCCGATGGGCAGATGTTGGAAACCCAGATCTCACGGGTGAACGAGAGGGTCGTTGGCCTGACGGGCCTGACCTACGACGAATTCCGCCGCACCGTTCTCCTCGCACAGGGCGATTTCGCCGCGTTTCTGGATGCCAGGACGCAGGAGCGCGCGGCGATCCTTGAAAAGGTCACGGGCACCGGTATCTACCGCGACATTTCCCGCCGGGTGTTCGAGCGCAACCGCGTGGCGGTCGCCGAACTGGCCACGCTCGAAACCCGGCGCGGCGAGCATCAGCTGCTGTCGCCGGAGGAGCGGACGGAGGTTGCCGACCGGATCACCACGCTGCGCGCCGAACAGGGCGCTGCGGTGACGGCGCTCGAGGCGGTTCGCAAGGACCTCGCCCAATATGCAGCGGTCGAGGCTGCCGAGGCCAACCTCGCCAAGGCGAAAGCGCGGTTGGATGCGGCGGAGCGGGCGCAGGCGGAGCTTGGGGACGACCGCGTCTGGCTGGCCGACTGGGACCGGGCGCAGGCCCTGCGCGGCGAAGTGCGTGAGCGCGGGGATGCGAACCGGGCTCTGGACATGGCGCGGGAGGATCATGCCCGGATCACGGGAGAGCTCGCGACCCAGAAAGGGTTGGTCGCAGAGGCGCAGACGCGATTCGACGCCGCGAAAGTCGCACGGGACGAGGCGGAGCGCGTGTTCAAGGCCTTCGCGCCGGTCTGGGATCAGGCCTCTGCGCTTGACGAGCGGGTTGCCGGTGCCGTGGACGAACATGCGACAGCGGCGACGGCATTGGACGAGGCGCGCAGGGCCGAGGCGGGGGCGCAGGAGGTGCTCGCGGAGCTTGTGGCCGAAGAGGGGGCGCTGAAGGACGCGGTGGCGGAAGCCGAACGGGTTCTGGCTGCGGTCAGAGGGCACGAGGTTCTGCTGGCGAACCGGAGCCTGATCGAGGAACGCCTTGGTGCGCGGATCGAACAGGCCCGGTTGGCCACGACATCGGACGCCGAGGCTCAGGAGATGGCGGAAACCATCGTGGCGGAGCGTGAACGGCGGCAGGCTCTTGAGGCTGATGCCAAGGCCGCGCGTGGTGAAATCGACGCGGCGCGAGAGGCGCAGGAGGCCATTGCGGACGAGCGCAAGCGGCTGACCGAGGCGGCACCGGGCGCGCGACTGGAACGGCTCGCACAGGCCGAGGCGGACCTGCGCAACCTGCGCGCCGCCGCGCATGATGTGCGGCTGGCGGATCGGGCATTGGCGGACAGTCAGGACAGGTGCGCGAAGGCCCGGACGCTCATGTCTGAGCAGACGAAAATCGTGGAGGCGGCGCGCGCCGAACAGAAAGTCGCATCGGAACTGGTGCAGGCCCTGCGCCAGCCGTCGGAGGCGGCGAGCGCCGCAGCGTCGCGCGAGGCCGAGCATCTGCGCCAGCACCTTGTCGACGGCACGCCCTGCCCGGTCTGCGGTGCCACGGCGCACCCGGTCATGGCGGATGGCGAGATCGCGACGCTTGCCGAGGATTTGCGAAATCGTCTGACCGAAGCACAGGACCGGAGCAACAAGTCCGAGACCACGGCCACGCAGGCGGCCCTGCGGATCGAGGCCGCCGAGACGACGATCAAGGCCGAGACCGAGCGCGCGCCCGACCTACGGGCGCAGGTCGCCGAAGCCGAGACGGGCTATGCACGGGCGTCGAAGCCTCTGGAGGATGGCCTGCTGGCGGGCGAGCTGCCGGAGGGGCCGCGCGCAGAGGACGCCCTGTTCGACGCTCTGGCGGCGCGCCTTGCAAGGTGGCGCGCAGGGCTTGAGGTCGACCGCGACCGGCTTGCCGCGCTCGACCGGGCGCACCGGGAGGCTGACGCCTTGATCGACGCGGCCAAGGCGCGGATCACCGAGGGGGAGGACAGGATCCGCGAAATTGCGGAGGTGCTCACGACGAAGGAGCGGGAGATCGCGCGGGTCGAGCAGGCAAGAGATACGGCGCAGGGCACGATTGCAGAGATTGATCGCAGGCTTGCCCCGCTGCTGGAGCCGACCGAGATACGCGCCGAGGCCTTTGGGCCGGATGCCACGCTCGACGACCTGCGCGCCACGTTCATGACGCTCGACGCCGCGCGTGACACGATTGAAGCCACCCGGAAATCGCTGGCAGATCTGTCCACAAGTCTCGCCAAGGCGCAGGCGGACGCCTCAGGCGCGAGGATGGCGCGGGAGCGGGCCGAGGCGACGGAGCGCAGCCGGTGCGAGACGCTGGAGCGGCTTCGCGCCGACCGTGCACAGCTGCTGGGCGGCGAGGAGACCGGCCCCCACCGGACCCGCCACAACACCGCGCGCACGACGGCGCAGGCGGCGTTTGATGACGCGCGCGAGGTATTGGACAACTCTGCCCGTGCCGAGACCGCCTTGGCGAGTACGCTGGCCGCAGCAGACAAGGCACAAACCGGCGCGGCGGCCCGTGTCACGGCGGCTGAAGCGGCGCTCACGGCTGCCTGCGAGGCCGCCGGGATCGCGGAAGCGCACCTGCTTGCGCTTCACGCCACTGAGACCGCGACCGTCGAGGCGCGGCGGCAGGCGCTCCGTTCAGCCGACACTGAACGCGCGGCCGCGCAGGGTGCCATGCAGGAACGTGACAACGAATGCGCGACCCTGAAGGCCGAGGGCCTGCCGGACACGCCGAAGCCCGAGCTTGAGACGGCCAAGGCGACGATGGAGACCGAAACCCAGAGCCGGGGGGAGACGCTCGGCGGGCTGTCCCAAAAGCTCGAGGCCGATGCCGTGGCAGCCAAGGCCCTCGCCGGTCTGGAGGCCGAGATCGAGTCCGCGCGCAAGACCGCCGAGACCTGGGCCGCGGTGAACGACGCAGTTGGCTCCGCGAAAGGCGACCGGTTCGCGCAGATCGCACAGGCCGTCACACTCGCCTTGCTTGTCGAGCGCGCCAACCTGCACCTCGACGATCTGAAACCGCGCTACCAGCTCAAGGTGGCGGCAAGCGACCTTGCGCTCCACATCATCGACCGGGACATGGCGGACGACGCGCGGCCGACGCGGCTCTTGTCTGGCGGCGAACGCTTCCTCGTGTCTCTTGCGCTTGCCCTAGCTCTGTCCGGCATGGGCACGCGCGGCGTGCTTGCCGGCACGCTCTTTATCGACGAGGGGTTCGGCTCACTCGACTCCGGCAGCCTCGACCTTGCGATTGACGCGCTGGAGCGACTACAGGCTCAGGGCCGCACCATCGGCGTCATCAGCCACGTCCAGGCGATGAAGGACCGAATTCCGGTTCAGCTTCAGGTCCAGAAAACCGGTGGTGGCGCGAGCGAGATCGACCTGGTCGTTCGGTAGTCATTTCAACAGAACTACACGGCCACTTATGAAATTGGGGATGTGCCGCAGGGGTGCGCCTCCAGCCAAATCGGGGCGCCCCAAGAGCGCGACCACCCTCAGAGGCGCTGTGCTGCCCGCTGAGTGCATCCAAGCGGTTTCGGGCGGTCCGGGGCTACAGGCGCGCGAAAACGGGCCCTGAGGACGCTCAGAGAGTCTCTGCGGCAGCATCGCGCCGAGATGCAGGGGCGGAGGCGGCTTGCTCTCTCTAGCCGTCGGCTTCTTCGATATCTGCGACAGCGGACCGGATGGCCGGGCGCAAGACGTCGACGAAAGTGTTGGTTCGGTCGGCAAGCCATGCCAGCGCCTCGGCACGTATCGTTGCGTCTGACAGGTCGCCGAAGTGACGCTCATCGATTGGAGGGGACCAGTCCTTCGCATCATAGCGCGTAGCGGTTTCGCCAAGATCAACGAGGATGTCGTCAGCGCGTTCACGCATCAGAACTTCCACTGCCTTTGCTCCAACTGTTTCGCGCGTGTAGGTTAGATAAAGCCCCACCGTCCCCTTCGTGATGTCACGGTAGACGTTAATCCACGCTGTCGCGCCCGGCGCCGGAAGCACGAATGCGATGAAACCTTGTCGTGTTGCGCGCGGAGTAGGCTGATCAGGGTCGTCGAGATCAAGAACCGCAAGAAACTCACTCCAGAACTGGGCGCGATCATCGCCAAGAGCGCGTGTATCCGGATCGATCTGATCGTCTGCCTGCGTCTCATCTTCAAGCCCAAGGCCGACCGGAAGTTCTATAACGCGCCGCACTTCAACCAGCGCTTTCGCCAAGACACGTGGCAGGGCGAGCTGTCCACCGCCAGGGGCGTCGTAGATCGGCATCTCGACAAGGCCGAAGGAGAACTGCAGAGCACCTTGGTCATGGAGATGTTCGAAGATTGCTTCAACGCCGCCTCGAATACCATCGCCGAGAATGATTAGAAGGCACCTGCCCCGCTCGAGCGACGTGGTCAGTGTGTCGTGGAAGGCAGCCTCATCGACTTCGGGGTGACGTGCCCGGACCAGATCGATGATCGAGGGCACACCGCGCCGGGCGGCTTCGCGTTCAATGTCTGCCGAGGTCCAGCGCGAGAGCTCCTTGGCGTAATCGAGCACCTGGCCCACAACCTCGCGGCGCGCTTGTGGATTGCGCCATAATTTGCATTCGACAATGACTGGGAGGCCGGAGGGTGTGATGAGGAAGTTGTCGATCGGGCCGGCGGGTGTGTTCAACTCCCTGCAGATCGAAATCGCACCCTCGAAGGCCGGGTCGATTTCGGTGATAGGAAGTGCTTCAGGGTGATCGTGAACCAGTTGTTGAAGCTGCACTTCATTGAATTCACTACTTTTCACGAGGGACACGCCTTCGCTTTGGTCCGGCGAGATGAACACCGGGTGCCCGTGCTGCCTTGTCACTTCCACCACCTTTACATTGTCGCGGTTCATTTCTGACGCGCGAAGGAAACCAATACAACCGGGCGGCAGCGCCCCTCATGGGTAAAATGGCCATGGGAGGTTTGGTGCCGAGCATACAGCCGGCACCAGAACCGATCCTCCTCGCTCATATCGAAATTCTCTAGGACTTCGACTTGCCGCAGCATCTCGGGCCGCAAGTGAGAAAAGCTATACATTCGATTGCTCTCAGAAGGCCCCCCACCTGTCATCGTCGGCATAGCTCATGTCACCACCAGACGTATCGGCCATTTCTTTTTTGAGAAGCTGCCGAGCCTTTTTTACGAGAGGCCGTGCGCGCTCAACTGTCCATTCTTTGTTCCGCCGGGTGCGCAGGCCTTTCTGCTTCAAGACCTCAACGACGTCTCTGAGGTAACATCCGAACGGATCTTCCAGCTCGAGGAGCGCGTCTGCTATGTCGCGCACGAGTTTGTCCGCCGCCTCCTTATTGGCAGCGACCCCGCGTGGCTGTGCAACGGTTTTGATTTCGCGGTTGCCGAAGGTAGCACCTTGCTCGCGCTTCTTCGCCATGCCCTCTTTCGTGCGCCGGGAGAGCTTTTCTACGAAGCGCTCATCATGGAGGTGTGTGGCGGCTTCAGACGCTTCACGGAGGGTATTTCTTTCAAGCACACAGACGACCCGGTCGAGGTTCACAAGAACGGAGGCAATCTGTTTCTCGATCTGCCTGTAGCGCGACAACCTGCTCCAGTCCCACACGACAAGAACCGCATCCTCCGCTTTCGCAAGACCAAGGGCTGCTGCGAGGCCTTTGCGCTTGTAGAAGCTAGTGTCGCCTTTTCCAGAGGCCACGTCTTCGAAAATCTCAATCAGGTCGTATCCAGCGCGCGAGGTGTAGGCCATGATCGCCTCCTTCTGGAGCTCGAGGCTCATGCCGTCCGTGCCCTGCTGCTTCGTTGACACCCGAACATACCCGACTGCTCGCTTCAGTGACTGCTTCCTGGCGCGTTCCTGCTTTTCGGTTTCCTTGCTCATGACCTGCATAGACCTCCTGGTTAAGTGTTTGATGTAGCTAGATAGGTATATAGCAACTTGGACGAGGAAGTGCGTGAATGCCTATCCGTCCCCCTTAGGCATCCACAGAGTCGAGCGAGTGCGTGAATGCCTAAGGGGTCAGTCCTTGAGGCAGGCTCATTTGGAGCCCGTTGCGGCACCGGCGTCCGGCCGCATGCTGTAGCGCTGGTCTCGACAGTGCGATCCATTGGCACGAACCGCCGCAGGTTCCTCGCGCTTAAGTGCTGCAGGTGGATAGGAGCGTTCGCGGTGTTGGCTGGAGTTAGACCAACAAGAGCGTGTCGCTTTTATCCTCCTCGGCAATGACCGCGCCCACGGGCGATGCTTTGCGCCAGATTATCCGCTACCGGTCAGGCGTTGGTTCGCAGCTACCTACACGAATAGCTGTCTAGCTAGGTCTCCAACGACGGCATAGGGCAGCATTGCCGACCTTTCACGGCATGTCTGGACGTGAACTCGTCGCTCGAACATGCGTGCCTGCACTTGGTGTGCTCGCTGTTGCGCTCTCTTGGTTGGTCTCACCGGTGTGCTGGGTGTGCTCTGGGGCTCGCTGTGCTCGTCGCTGAGTGCTATCCTGGAGTTCGCGAGTGTCGGCTCGCTTGACCGTATCAGGTCGCTCTCTGGTGCGCGTTCACGTCGATCTGTCAATCTATGTAAACCTCTTCGGTTCTGACTGCGTGCCGAAGTGCCTATTTTCTTAGTGTTTTGGGGTCGCAGGGTTTACATGGCTCGGCAAAAAACGTGGTTTTGGGTCCGGATCTGTCAACTTTATGTAAACTTTATGTAAACCTTTGAGGGGAACAAAGAGTGAATACGTGCGTGTCCGAGCATTCCGAGGGTTTACATAGGCAACCCTTTTCGAGGGCTATGTAAACCCTATGTCAACCTCCGGCGTGGTTTTCGCCTGCGCGCGCCGCTGGCTCGTAGCCTCCTCTACAATATGAAAGGGATCCGGCGCGGCGTGTCGATCCATCCATTCCTGGACCGGGCCCAACGGTTCACGACTGGAGTGCGAATAATGGCCGCCAACAAGGAGTGAACACCCCACGCGAGGGCTCTAAGATTGGGATCATCGCTGGCGGCAGATTTCTTCCAAGAAATCGACGAAGACTCTTAAGCGCGGCGAAAGAAGTCGGCGGTGAGGGTAGACGACGGATAGGACGGATGCGTCGAGGTCGAATGTGACGTTCTTGAACGCTTCGACCAGACGCCCGCTTGCGAGACTCTCGCGTAGATAGAGGCGGGGAAGTGCCGAGACGCCAGCGCCATTGACGACCGCTTCGCGTGCGACCAGCGGGCTGTTGACATGAGATACCCCGGTCGAGAGGTCTATTTGGGTTTGCACGCCGTCCACCCGGACTGGCATCCGTGCGCGGCCGTAGCGTTTTTCGCAGATGCGGATGTGGGAACGGATCTGGTCAATGCCCCCTCTCAGGTCGTGGGTAGAAGCATAGCTCGGGCTCGTAACCCAAGCCAGCGGCCCGGCGACAAGAACTCGGCTGATTAAATCGCTGTCGACTTTAGGACCGACTACAACAGCGAGGTCGACCTGATCGCGCAGAAGCTCAATTCCTTGGGTCGTGAGGACAAGGTCAAGGGATACATCGGGAAAGCGGATCTGAAATTCGGCGATGTGCGGCGCGACAACCTCTTGCGTGAAGGCGGGTGGCATAGCGGCAACTACGCGGCCAGACGGTTCAGCGGACATGCCGGCGGCCGTTGCGTCCGCCTCACGCACCTGATCGAGGATGAGGAGGGCTTTTCGGTAGAACACCTCGCCTTCTTCCGTGACGCGCAGGTTCCTTGAGTTCCGTTCGACGAGCCGCAGGCCGAGCGCGTGTTCAAGCCGGGTGAGCGTTGTGGAGACCGTTGATTTGGGTTGACCGAGCACGTCGCTCGCTGCAGAAATCCCGCCCTGTTCAACGATTGCGACAAAGACCGGGATGTCGTCGATCTTCCATTTCATGACCACTTCCTTTGTTCAGAAAACTGAACGCTACTTTCATTTTGTATGTATTGTTCAAAAAGTCCACCGCCATATTATCGCCTGCGACTCGACCGGGGCCTGCGCCCGGCGGCCAGACGGAGGACAGCATATGGCACGTATCATCGGAGGCATCGGCGCCTCGCATTCACCCACCATCGGGTTCGCCAAGGACACCAACAAGCACAACGATCCGGCGTGGAAGCCAATCTTCGACGGCTTCGATGTCGTGCGCAAATGGGTGCAGGAAAGAGAAATCGACGTGATCTTTCTGATCTACAACGATCACGTCACCTCGTTCTATTTCGACCACTACCCGTTCTTCTCGATGGGGATCGACGACACCTATTACCCGGCGGACGAGGGCGGAGGGCCGCGCGACGTGCCGCCCGCCAAGGGGCATCTGGGCCTGAGTCAGCACATCGCGATGGCGCTGACCGCCGACGAATTCGACATGAGCTTCTTTCAGGGCAAACCGGTCGATCACGGTCTGCTCTCGCCCCTGTCGATGCTGGGCGACGCCGACGGGCCGTGGCCGGGCAAGGTGGTGCCGCTCCACTGCGGCCTTCTGCAACTCCCGATCCCGTCGCCGCTGCGCATGTGGAAGCTAGGCAAGTCGCTGCGCAGGGCGATCGAAAGCTACCCCGAGGATCTGAACGTCGCGATCATGGCGACTGGGGGCCTGTCCCATCAGGTCCACGGCGAACGCGCCGGGTTCATCAACGAAGACTGGGACGACGAATTCTTGCGCCTCATCGAAACCGACCCCAAAAAGCTCGCCAACATGCGGCTGGCCGAATACGTGGTCAATGGCGGCATGGAAGGGGCCGAGGTCATCATGTGGCTCATCATGCGCGGCGCGCTGTCGGACGACGTGACGCTCAAGCACAAGATGACCTATGCGCCCTCGGTCACGAACATCGCGACCATGATCCTCGAAGACAACGGCGCACCCGCGACCGAGGCCGCGAACGAGGCCTACCGCGACCACATCGGCTATCACCTCGCCGGGGCCGATCAGGTCGAAGGCACGCACCCGCTGACCCATGCCCGCAGTCATACCGCGTTCCGCATCAACAGCTTCCTGCACGATCTCATCAAGCCCGAGCACCGCGAACGCTTCCGCACCGACTTCGATGCGCTGGCCGCCGAGCGTGGTCTGACGGACGCGGAAATCGCGCTCATCAAGGGCCGCAAGTGGATCGAGATGATCCACTACGGCGTGTCGTTCTTCATGCTCGAAAAGATGGCCGCCGTGCTTGGCGTGCCCAACCCCGAGGTCTACGCGGCCTTCCGGGGCGAGACGCTGGAGGAGTTCCAGAAAAGCCGGAAAGTCGCGATCACCTACGGCGTGGGCGGCGGCGACAAGGCCAAGGCATTGAACGAGGCCTAAGGCCCGTTCCCCGAATTGGGCCCGGTGCAGCCGCCGGGCCTTTTGCACCCAAGAGGGAGGATCACCATGGGTATCATCAAGACCATCGGTCTGGCGACAATCACGGCCATCATCGCCACGAACGCCGTGGCACAGGAACTGAAACTGGCCGATTTCCAGCCGCCCACCCACTTCATCGTGGACACGACCTATACCCCGTTCGGCGAGGCGATCTCCGCAGCCACCGGGGGTGAGACGACCGTGAAGGTGTTCATGGGCGGCGAGTTGGGCGCAGGCCCGGCCGAGCAGAATAACCGCGTGGTGGACGGCGTAGCCGACATCGCCTTTGGCCTGCCCGGCTACACCGCGTCGAACTTCCCGCTCACGCTTATCTCCGAACTCCCCGGCGTCCTCACTGCCAAGGGCGGCACGCAGGCGATGATGGACAACGTCGACATGCTGTCTGACGAATATCGCCGCGTGCAGCTTGTCGGCCTGTGGAACAACGCGCCGAACCTGATCCTGACCGCGGAAAAACCCGTGCGCTCGATGGACGACCTTGTAGGTATGAACATCCGCGTGCCGTCGCGCAACGCAGGGATCGTGGTGCAGGCCTGGGGCGCGAACCCAGTGTCGATGCCCGCGCCCGAGATCTACAACGCCATGCAGACCGGCGTGATCGACGGGGCGATGATCGACCCGACGACGCTCAAATCGTTCAAGCTGGCCGAGGTGACGAATTTTGTCACGCAAGGCATGGACACAACGATTTCCGAGTTTTTCCTCATCATGAACCGTGACGTGTTCGCGGACTTGGACGACACCGCGCAGCAGGCCGTTCTGGACGCCGGGCGCGAGGCCGCGCTGACCGCCGGGTCCACCTGGCTCAAGATCGCGGACGACGCAATGGCAGATTTCGCTGCAGCCGAAGGCAAGGAAGTCATCACGCTGTCTGAGGATGAAGCGGCCAAGTTCAACGCCGCCTCCGCCGCCGCCGTGGAACAGATCGTCACCGATGCCGAAGCCGAAGGTATCCCCGCGAAAGCGTGGATCGACGCGCTCGCCGCTGACTGACGCACGATGACCACCTCCAACACACCCGCCTGGCCGGACCTATTCGGCCGGGCGACCTTCGCGCTCGCCGCTCTCGCGGGCGTGTTGCTCATCCTGATGATGGGGTTGATCGCAAGCGCTGTGTTCATGCGCTACGTCATGGGCAACCCGCTTCTGGGCGTGAACGAGATCGTGCAGCTTGCCGCGGTCGCGATCACCATGCTCGCGCTGCCTTACGCCACCCATCTGCACGCCCACGTCCGCGCCGACATCTTCGACCCCGCACTGGGCCGGGTCGGGCGTTGGTTGGCCGACATCTTGACCCGTGTCCTGTCAATCTGGGCATTCTGGATTCTCGTCGGACGCGCCTGGGACAAGGCTGCCGAGGCCATCGAGTTCGGAGACGCGACCAACATGCTCGACCTCCCGATCTGGCCGCTCTACGCGCTGGTCGTTCTGGGCATCGGGCTGGCGATGTTGATTTTCGCCGTTCAGATCGTGCTTCTGATCCTGACGCGGCGCGCATTCGGAGAGCCGGAGAATGGCTGACCTGACAATCGGTATTCTTGGCTTCGTCGCGCTCTTCGCGCTGATGATCTTGCGCACCCCGGTCGCCTTCGCGATGCTCCTGACCGGCTTTTTCGGCATCTGGTGGCTTGACGGTCTGCGCCGCGCCGGGGCCGTCCTGATGACCGAAACCTATTCGGCTGTGGCGAACTATTCGCTCATCGTCGTCCCGATGTTCATCCTTCTGGGCAACGTCGCCTCCGCCGCCGGGTTTTCGCGCGGGCTCTATGACGCCGCCTATGCCTGGGTAGGCCGCCTGCGCGGCGGTCTGGCATCGGCCAGCGTCATCGGCTGCGCGGCCTTCTCGGCAGTGTCCGGCTCGTCTATCGCGACCGCCGTGACCATAGGCAAGGTGGCCCTGCCCGAGATGAAGCGGCTGGGCTACGGCCCCGGCCTGTCCACCGGCGCCATCGCGGCGGGCGGCACGCTGGGCTTCCTGATCCCGCCCTCTACCGGCTTCGTAATCTACGCGATCCTGACCGAGGAAAGCATCGGGCGGCTGTTCATGGCGGGCATCCTGCCGGGGCTTCTGATGATGGCGCTCTTCATGCTGGCGATCTGGATCGTCACCCTGCGCGACCCCGCCGCGGGTCCGCGGGGCGAAAGGGTAGCCTTCCGCGAACGATTCGCGCTTCTGCTCAAGGCGCTTCCCCTGATCTTGGTCATCGTCGTCTCCATCGGCGGCATCTATCTCGGTGTGTTCACCCCCGTTGAGGCCTCTGGTGTCGGCGCGGCGCTTACCATTGTCCTTGCTTTCGCGACCCAATCCATCGACCTGAAATCCTTCGCGACCTCGGTGATGGAGACGGTAACAACCTCGACAATGCTCTACTTGATTGTGATCGGGGCCAACGTCCTGAACCCGTTCCTGTCGCTCACCGGCGTGCCCACCGGGCTCGAGGCGGGACTGAACGCACTGGGACTGGGCACCTACGGCACGCTCGCCGTGATCCTGCTGAGCTACGTGGTCTTGGGCATGTTCCTCGACGGGCTCGCCATGCTTGTCATCACCATCCCGATCTATTTCCCTGTCATTCAGGCGCTCGGCTTCGATCCGATCTGGTTCGGCGTGATCGCGGTGATCGTGATTGAAATGGGCATGATCACACCGCCCGTGGGCCTCAATGTCTTCGTGGTGCGCAACGTGGCGGGCGACGTGGCGCTCGGCACCGTGTTCCGGGGCGTCTTTCCGTTCCTGATCGCGATGATCGTTTGCCTGTTCCTCATCATCCTCTTCCCGCAGATCGCGCTGATGATCCCGAATTCGATGTTCAACTAATGAAAAATGGCCCGCCGATTCCCGAGCCATTTGCCTCAAATGGCATCTTCGAAACGACAAATACGATCGAGTTGAAAAATGCGAAGCTAGTCTCGGGACAACGTTTCGAAAAAGACAAAGTGGTCTATCGAGACCAATGCGGCATCGGTGGGGACCTACAAGCGGGCACCCTGCCACGATGCGTCATGCGGCGGCTTGAACTACCTGATCCAACAAGCATTCGAATTCTGCCAGCGCCGCGTCATGCGGTTCATCGGCCAACCTGGTCAGCGCGATGGTTGCGCGTCTCTTGGGCAGTCCAGTGGCGACTTCAGCAAGACCAGAGCGAAGTTCAGCCAACTTGCGCTCCGAATATGTGAGCATCGCTACGGAATTACTGTCAATCAGCATCTGCTCGGCGGTGCCGAATGAAAGAAGTTCGCAGGTTTGGGTCGGGGGCGCGATGTTGAGGTCTGAGAACACTGCCTCGAAGTAGCTCCTCACTGGTGTGCCGTGTGGCGCAACGATCCAATTTGTGCGAGTGAACGCGTCCGCGTCGCTGGTTGCCGCATGAAGAGGGTGGTCCGCCTTGGCGATCACAGCAAAACGCTCTTCATACAGCGGCTTCTCAATCAGACCCCGTGGGCAATCGTCCCCGCGTGCGATCCCAACGATGCGGTCGATCTCGCGCCGCCTCAACGCCCCGACAAGGCTGTTGTAGCTACCAGGAACTGCGAGCAGGCGAACATGAGGATGATCGTTCGTAAGTGCGCCAAAGGTCTTCAGAATGAGGTCCTGCCCTGAAAATGGCAGCAGCCCCACACTAACACGACCGACTATATCGGCCTCCAAGAGCCCAAGCTGTTCGCGCATTTGTGCCTGATAGTAACTGATGTGACCTTCAAGTTCCGCGAGAGTATTTGCTGCAAGGAGAGGCGTCATGCCAGCCGGCGAGCGGGTGAACAGGTCAAGGCCAAATCTTTTGGATAGATTGGAGAGCATCCGGCTCAGATCGGACTGTGACCGTCCAAGGGCCAGCGCCGCCTGGGTAACGCTGCCATACCGACAGATTGCCGCCACCATTTCAATCTGATTGGACCTTAAGTTCGTGCGTAAAGATAACCTGGCCGCTTGGTCAGAGAATAGCATCGCTTCAGCGGCGTCGAGAGCGCTGACCACGTAGCCACTGAATCGGGCAACCACGTCACCTTGAGAAGTAGTGTCGGCCCCTGACCACCCACGATCGAAAATCTTGGTGCAGAGCTTATCTTCAGCGGACGAAATCAGCCGTGACAAAGTTGGTTGCGAAGTATGCAGAACTTCGGCGGCCAGCTTGAAGCTCCGCGCTCGAGCGACGCAGTCGACAGCGACAAGTTCGCGGATATCAAGTTTCGGCGTTTCGGTCATATCGCATCGAGCTTCATGCATATTTCATACGTCACATGGAGCCAGATACAAAGAGACCCCCGGCGTTCCGTTAGGAGATGTGCCGGGGGTGAGGAATTGGGCGGGGGGGGACCCCGTCTAATTGAGGCGATTATTTCTGAGCGCGGTAGCTTTCGCGCGAGGCCGCGTGGATCGGCCACGGATGGACCTCGGCGCTGACCTTCATCTGCACATGCTCTTCGACATGCGGCTTCTGGGTGCCGCCGTCCTTTTCACCCCACAGGATGTCGAGCTTCGTGCCCTGCTCAGCCAGATCGCCGCGCACCATCGCGAGGGAAATCCACGCGCGTTCGTTGGCGGAATAGACGGGATAGGTCGAAACACCCACCTGCTCGCCGTTCAGAAGAACCTGGTCATAGGGGTGCGCCGCATAGTGGCCGGCCGGCAGTTCCATCAGCTTCGGGCCGGGGAACGGCCCCATGAGACCCGCAAAAATCTCCAGCACTGACTCGGGATCCCAGACCAAAGTAACCTTGGTGCGATGCTCCTGCTCGGCCATATTTTCGAGTGCTTCACGCCCGATGAAATCATGGTCGAACTTGACCACACGGCCATAATCAAGGTCCCAAGGGGTCAAGTAGAATTCTTCGACGTTGTCAGGCTGAAATGACCCGCCCACAGAGGTGACGGCCAAGAAATTGTCAGCAGGCAGCCATTCGCGGAAGCCCTTCATGGAGTCGCTGGTGTAGATCGCGGGGAGCGGCGACGGGATCCAGCCGGACTCCATCGCAGCGCAGGAATAGGCGCGGGCGCCAGCGCGAAGCATGCCGTATTTCTCACCCACTTCCAGAAGCCGGTCATGGACCTTCTGGCCCTCTTCATAGGGACCCCAAAGTTCCAGGCCCTGCGCGCCGCCCATGCCATGGCTCAGCGTGCGTGCGGTGCACCCTGCGACGGTGATCTCGCCCATGTTGAAGAACTTAGTGGTAAGCGGACCGCCCTCGTTCACCTCGTTCAAGATATCGAGCGCTTTGGGACCCTGCACCTCGAAGCGATAGAGCTTGCGCGGCTTGTCTCCCTCAAGCGAGCGAATATCAAACTCGGTCGTCACGTCAAAATCGCCGATCTCGGCCTGATAAGCGAGCCAGTAGGCCAGTGGGGGACGGCCGACATAGAGAATCTCATCGTCCTCGAGCCCGAAAATGATGCCATCGCCGATGACATAGCCATCCGGGTTCACACAGATCAGCTGCTTGGACTTGTTGCGGCCGAAGGTGGCAAAGCTATTCACGCCGACATAGGAAAGGAATTTGATCGCATCGGGACCGCGCACGTAAAGGTCAGTCATGTGATAGGACTGGTTCAGCAGCACCGCCCCGTTGCGCCACGCCCGGACCTCTTCCATCCAGTTGGTGTATTGCGGCGCGATCGGGAACACGTATGGCCCTTGCTGCGCGTTTTGCAGCATGTCGGACGCGTTCTTGTAGAGATTGATGCGTTCTTCCAGCGTTTTTGTCATTTGGTATCCTCCTGAATTCGGATCGCCCTGCGACCCGCGAAAATCTGCTTGAGGATCGTCTAACCGTTCGACGGTTGGTCAGCTTATGCGGTTTCTAGATAACCTGTTTCAAAATCTACATATTGAATCGCCGGCGCTTTTCGACGCGCACCTTCCGCGATTGCGCCGGGGCGGTTACAGTCCCGCCATCATGATCGACAAACGATTGAAAATGCGTCACCTGCGCTGCTTTCAGGAAGTCGTGCGCCAGCGCGGCATCGTGCGCGCGGCCGAGGCGTTGAGCACGAGCCAGCCTGCCGTTTCGCGGACCATCTCGGACCTTGAAACAATTCTAGACGTCAAGTTGCTCGACCGGCGGCGCAAGGCGTTCGAACTGACGCCGGAGGGGCGAGAATTCAACCGGCTGATCTCCAGCGGTCTGCACCGGATCGAAGAGGCAGTCGAAACGGCGTCGGGCGAGCGGCCACGAGGCGACAGCGTTGCCTGCGGCGTGCTTCCGACATACGAGGCGCAGTATTTCCCGCAGGTGGTGGCGCGGTTCAAGGCCGAGGTGCCGAACACGACGCTGACGGTCCTGCGCGGCACCAACCTTGAACTGATGGACAAGCTGCGCGCGGGATCGATCGACTTCGTCGTAGGGCGTATGGCCCATGGCGAGGCGATGCGCGGGCTTTCGTTCGAGCATCTCTATTCCGAACCGATCCTGTGCGTGGTGCGCAAGGATCATCCACTGCGCCGAAGACCCATCGGCGATTTCCGCAGCCTTCTTGAGTTCGGCATCATGCTGAACCTGCAAGGCACGATCCCTCGGCACGAGGTCGATCGCATCCTGCTTGCCAACGGCATCAGCGACATACCGGACCTGGTCGAGACCGACTCGGCGGACTTTGCCCGCGATTTCTTGCGCGCGACCGATTACGTGTGGCTCATCCCGCAGGGTGTCGTGCAGCGCGAGCTTTCGGCGGGCGAGTTCGTGACGCTCGAAGGGCTGAGGTTCGACACGCTCGGCCCCGTGGGCCTCACCGTCCTGCCGGATCGCCAGATGAACGCCGCAGCGAGCCGCCTGATCGAGATGATCCGGGATGCCGTTCCGCTTCCAACATATCAAAAAAGTAATGCAATAACGCCAAAATAGCATTTTTCATTCGAATTTTGATCTGCATCTTGGTCGCACTAGGGAGGACACCATGAAACATCTCATTACTGCGACCGTGTTGGCCGCTGGTTTAGCGACCACGGCCAATGCGCAAACCTTCACCGCTGAAACCGGCAATCCGACTGGGATGACGAACCTGTCGACACAGGTGATCGCCAATTACAGCGACATCGACATGCAGATCAACTCGGGCCAGACGCTTACCAAGGCTTGCATGAACGTCGCCACCGGAAAGGTGGACGTGGCCGTGTGCCCGCCGACCGCCTACAACGCGATGACGCGCGGGGCTGGCCCGTTCAAAAACAACGCGGACGAAGCTATGGCGGCGTCCGAGAACATCCGCGCGCTTTACGGCTTCACCAACGGGATCTTCCACGCCATCGTCCGCGCGACCAGCAGCATAGAAACCTTCGACGACTTCGCGGGTCGCCGCGTGTTCACCGGCCCGCCCGCCGGGGCCGCGAACGCGCAGGCGCAGTCGATCATCGGCGCGTCGTCCGGGCTGGTCGGCGGTCAGGACTTCGAAGTCGTGCGACTTGGATGGGGCGCGGCCATTCAGGCGTTTCAGGACAACCAGTTCGAGGCGTTCATGTTCCCGTCTGCGGTCGGCAATGCCGCCATCGAGCAGCTTGGCGAAATCCGCCTGATCGACCTACCCGATGCTGCGCTCGAAACCGAGGTCTGGGAGAAATACGAGGCGGGCGGCGCGAACGCCGTCGGCGTCATTCCGGCGGGCACCTATTCCAACGTCGTCAACGAAGGTGAGGTGCAGGGTGCCGAGAACTTCATGCAGACGACAGTGAATAAGGATATGTCCGACGACGATGCCTATGCGCTTACCAAGGCGTTCTGGGAGAATCTGGACAAGGCCAAGGGCGACATTCGCGTGCTGGCGCCAGTCAGTATCGAAAACGCTTTCACCGGCATGTCGGCCAAGTTGCATCCGGGCGCGATGCGGTATTACGAAGAAGTCGGCGTGACGATCCCGGACGCGGTGAAGTAACCGTCCCAGCCTGCCGATCCGGCTGGACCCCACGGGGTCCGGCCCCCCCTTGCCCTTCAGCACATGGTGATGTCATGGCGTCTGCGCCGGTCAAACCCCTGACCCCGTTCCTTCTGGACAACAAACGGGCCGCGACGGCCTTTGCATGGGCCGCCTTCGCGATCCTCTGTCTGGTCGCCGAGACCATCATCTCGCTCAAGTTCAACCTGTATCGCTACGCGGCCCTGCCCGTCGGCTGGGCGCCGGAGGGCATCACCTGGCTGCGGTTTCTCGCCCTGATCTCGACCGCCGGGTTTGCGTGGAAAACAGCCACGGCCGGACGGCCCGTCGCGCTGTGGTTCGGCCTTGCCGCGCTGGCGCTTCTGGGTATCGATGCGCTGGTCGGCTTCAACTTCGCTCCGCCCTTCGAACCGGACGTGGATCTCAGGGCTTATGAATATCCAATCCTGCGGGTGGGTGATTTCGGCATTCGTGTTGTGCCGATCCTGTCGATGGGGCTGGTGGCTGCGGCGCTTTTCCTGATGCAGCCTCTGCGCAATCTCGAACACGGGCGCGCGCGAGCGGCCATGATCGCGGGCCTCGTGATGGGTTTGACCGGGCTTATCTCGGTCCTGCCCGCCATCCCGTTCGCGACCATCGGGCTCGCGGCGTGGCGCGGGGAATACATCCCCGACATGTTCGGCATCGGCCCGGCTAGCCCGACCGAGAAATACAACGCGATCATGTTCGTGCTCGCAGCGCTGATCGTCGTCCTGACGCTCGGCCGCTCCGAAGAGGACATCGGGCGATCGCAGCATCGCGGCCTTGCCATCGGGGACTGGATCGCCTTCGCCGCGCTTGGATATGCCGTCTGGCAATACCTCGTGATCGGGACCGAGACCTTCGGGCTTGGCGTGTCCGACGCGCATACGGCGGTGATCGGTTGCCTTGCGATCCTTTACCTGTGCTGGCGCGTATTCGGGACGGCGCTTGCGCTTTGCGGGGCGGTAGCATTGGCCTATTACTTCGCATCGAGCTACCTGCCCGGCATTTTCCACGCCCTCGCGCTTGGCTACACCTCGGTGGCCGAGAACCTGTGGTTCAACACGGCAGACGCAGTCCTTGGCTCGAAGCTTTCGATCCTTCTCAATAATGTGCTGCCCTTCATCATCTTCGGGGCGCTCCTGTCGGCCACCGGGGCGGCGGATTCGCTCATCAAAATTTCGTTCTACCTCATGCGCAACGCGCGCGGGGGTCCTGCCCATGCCGCGGTGCTGGCCTCGGGCCTGTTCGGCTCGGTCAGCGGCTCGGCGGTGTCGAACGTGGTTGGCACCGGGGTCGTGACCATTCCGATGATCAAGAAGCGCGGCTTTCGGGCCGAGTTCGCGGGCGGGGTCGAGGCAACGGCATCGACCGGAGGGCAGATCATGCCCCCGATCATGGGCGCCGCCGCGCTGGTCATGGCTGACCTGACCGGCACGCCTTATCTCAACATCATGACCGCCGCGCTCGTCCCGGCGTTGGCCTATTACCTGTCGCTGTTCGCGACCGTCATGTTCGAAAGCCGGCGGCTCGACATGTCCGCGCAGGGCAGCGACGAACTCGACCCAGGGACGACCCAGGATTACGTCAACGTCACGTTGCTCGTGTTCCTGCCCCTCGGCGTCATTATCTGGCGGCTCATCGCCGGCGCGTCACCCGCTGGATCGGCCCTGACCGCCATCGTTGTCGTGCTACTCTTGTCCGTGTTTAGCCCGGACGTGCGCCGCTCACCGGTCATCCTGCTCACAGCGATCGCGGACGGCGGAAAGACCTTTGGGCGTCTCCTGATGGTCGTCGGTGTCGTGGGGATCATCGTCGGTGTCATGGACGCGACTGATCTGCCCTCGCGCCTAGGGCGCTCGATCTCGGACTATGCGGAGGTGGCGCTCTTGCTCACGCTCATCATCACGGCTGTCGTTTCGCTCCTGCTGGGCATGGGGATGCCCACCCTGCCAGCCTATCTCACCGTCATCATCATCTTGGGTCCGGCGCTCAATTCGCTCGGCCTGTCGCTAATGACCTCGCATATGTTCGTGTTCTACTTCGGTGTCGCGTCGGCGATCACACCCCCCGTCGCAGTCGCGGCCTTTGCCGCCGCCGCGATCGCCGGCGCGAAACCCATCGGCACGGGGATCGCCGCCGTGCGGATCGGGATCGTCATCTTCGCCGTGCCGTTCATGTTCGCGCTGAACCCCGACATGATGATCGTGCCGGAGGCCTTTGACGATGGCGCGGCCTTTTCATTGATCGGGTTTCTTTCAGCAATCCTCCGCACCCTCGCCATGATCTACCTGTTCGCCAGCGCGATGAGCCGCTTCGACCGTCACCGCATGCACCCGGTCGAGGTGCTCTTGCGCGTTGGCCTCGCGCTCCTGCTGATCGCGCCGCAGCCCGCCGTGCATCTGGTGGCCTTGGCCGGCGCGCTTGGAATCGTGGCACAGCATTACCTTCGCTCACACAAGGAAAAAGCCGCATGACCGAACGCCCGAACATCCTTGTCATCATGGTCGACCAGATGCGCGCGGACTGGCTTGGGGTCGCAGGTCATCCGGTGGTCCGGACCCCGAATATCGATGCGCTTGCCGCGCAGGGCACGCGGTTTACCGATTTCAACGTCGCGACCCCCGTGTGCCAGCCGAACCGCGCGTCGATCCTGACCGGGCGCTATCCTTCGGTGCATGGGCTGCGCCACAACGGGTTGAGCCTGCCATATTCGCAAAGCACCTTCGTCGAGGCGCTTCGGGCCTCCGGCTATGCCACCGCACTGATCGGC
>CXWF01004439.1_pt1 | contig 23837 bp, 14 predicted proteins | sample 468421 | NCBI WGS metagenome assembly CXWF01 (sample SAMEA2620812, study PRJEB7988) | marine metagenome | biome: marine biome (ENVO:00000447); feature: surface water layer (ENVO:00002042); material: "saline water (ENVO:00002010), including plankton (ENVO:xxxxxxxx)" | depth 5 m
GTAGAGATTTTTCGAGTACCAGTTCTGCTCCACGTTATCGACCGGCCAGTTGCCCAGATCGGTGTCGAGCATATAGACGCCGGCATAGTGATAGATCGGGATCACCGGCATTTCTTCGTACAGGATTTCCTCGACTTCCGTGTAAAGCGGCGTCGTGTCGTCCGAAGTCTTGGCCTGCTCCAGCAGCTCGTCGACCCGCTCGTTCGAGAACTTGCCGTCGTTATAGCCGCTGTCGCTGTCCAGCAGGTCGAGGAAGGTCGAGGCTTCGTTGTAGTCGCCACACCACGCGCCACGGGCCAGCTCGAAGTTCTGGTTGCCGCGCTCTTCGAGGAAGACTTTCCACTCCATGTTGGCGAGCGTCGCCTGCACGCCGAGCTTGGATTTCCAAAGCTGGCTCAGGGCCACCGCGACCTTCTCGTGCGCTTCCGAGGTGTTGTAGACCATCTCGAATTCAAGCGGATTGTCCGGGCCATAGCCCGCCTCGGCCAGAAGGTCCTTGGCCATCTGGTCACGCTCCGCCTGGCTCATCTCGGTCCACGGCAGGGTCGGCGGCTCGAAGCCCGCGACGGCGGCCGGGGTGAAGGTATAGGCCGGCGGCTGCCCGCCCTGCATGACCTTCTCGGTGATGATGTTGCGGTCCACGGCCATCGCCAGGGCGCGGCGCACGTTCACGTCCTGAAACGCCTCGGGACCGGAGTCCGACACGTTGAACGTGTAGTAGTAGTTGCACAGACGCGGGAAGCTCGTGGCTTCCTCCGGGTATTCTTCCTTGAGCTGCGGATACTGGCCGGCCGGAATGTCGGTGCGGTCCAGTTCACCGGCAAGGTAACGGGTCAGCGCCACGTTCTCGTCGTTGATGACCAGCGCCACGACCTTGTCGATGATCGTGTTCTCGTTGTCCCAGTACATCTCGTTGCGCTCACGGGTGGAGCGCTCGTTGGGCAGGTGCTCGGTCAGGACATAGGCCCCGTTCGACACGATGTTCTCGGGCTTCGTCCACTCGTCGCCATGCTCCTCGATCACCGACTGCGGCGCGGGGAAGGTGGTGGCATGCGTCGTCATCTGCGGGAAGTAGGGCAGCGGCGAGGTCAGGCGCACTTCGAGCGTGTAGTCGTCCACGGCGGTCACGCCCAGCTCCGACGGCTCCATCTCGCCCGCGATGATCTCACCGGCGTTTTCCAGCGACATCAGCTCGATGAACCACTGGTAGGGCGAGGCGAGCGCGGGATCGGCGGCCCGGCGCCAGGCATAAACGAAATCACCGGCGGTCACCGGATCGCCGTTCGACCACTTGGCATCTTCACGCAGGGTGAAGGTATAGGTCATCTTGTCCTCGGACGCCTCGAACCCCGTGGCCACACCCGGCACGAGCTTGCCGTCCTCGTTCTGGTTCATCAGCCCCTCGAACAGGTCGCGCACGATCTCCGCGCCGGTCACGTCCTCGACGACCTGCGGGTCGACCGAGCTGTGCTCGTCCAGCACGCGGTAGGTGAAGGTCTGGTCATCGGCCAGCGTGACGCCCTCGGGCACATGGCTCGCGGCGATGGCCGCCCCGGTCAGCATCGTGGTCGACAAGAGCGTCGCCACGGCAAGGTGGGTCATGTGTTTCATATGTTTTTCTCCCTGTGTTGGTGAAGTGCGGTTGGACGCGGCGAGGCGTCATCCGATCTTTTCCGATCGCTCAACTCTACCCCGGACTAAGGACGGGACAAGGTGATGCAAGCCTTACGCGACGAAACCATGCGGGAATTTGCTCAAATTCCTGCGACACCCTCTGATTTCACCCCCGAAAGCGGCGCCCCGGCGCGAATCTCGTTCGGTATACCGTCGCACACATTGACTTGGCGCCCCGCCTGAATTACGCGATCACCAACACCACGGAGCGGCGAGTCCCCCCGTGCCATCCCGACAACCCGGAGAGCATTTCATGGCCAACAGCGACACCCCCGACATCATCTACACCCAGGTCGACGAAGCCCCGGAGCTGGCGAGCCATTCGCTCCTCCCCATCATCCGCGGGTTTGCCGCGGCGGCCGACATCGGCATCGAGGTGCGCAACATCTCGCTCGCGGGCCGGGTGCTGTCGCAGTTCCCCGACTACCTGACGGACGACCAGAAGGTGAGCGACGACCTCGCCGCGCTGGGCGAGATCGTGAAGACGCCGGGCGCCAATGTCATCAAGCTCCCCAACATCTCGGCCAGCCAGCCGCAGCTCGACGCGACGATCAAGGAATTGCAGGAACAGGGCTACAAGCTCCCCGATTATCCCTATGAACCGGCGACGGACGCGGAAAAGGACGTGCGCGCGCGCTATGACGCCGTGAAAGGTTCTGCCGTGAACCCGGTCCTGCGCGAAGGCAACTCCGACCGCCGCGCCGCGAAGGCCGTCAAGAACTACGCGATGGCCAACCCCCATTCGATGGGCGACTGGGCGAAGGACAGCAAGACGACCGTCGCCTCGATGCCCGGCAACGACTTCTTCGCGAACGAGAAATCGGCCACCATCACCGCCGATCAGGCGGGCGGGGCCAAGATCGTCTTCCTCGCCGATGACGGAAACCAGAAGACGCTGAAGGACGGGCTGTCCTATGACGAGGGCACCGTCGTCGACGCCACCTTCATGTCGGCGGCCACCCTGCGCGACTTCATCCGCGCCGAAATCGACAGCATGGAGCCGGGCGTCCTGTTCTCGGTCCACCTCAAGGCCACGATGATGAAGGTCTCGGACCCGATCATCTTCGGCCATTTCGTTTCGGTCTACCTCGAGGAGTTCATCTCCAAGCATGAGGCCAAGCTGAAAGACCTCGGCTGGAACCCGAATGCCGGCATCGGCTCGCTCGAAGCCAAGATCGCGGGCGACGGCGACCTTGAAGCCGACCTCAAGGCGGTGATGGACAAGCAGCCTCCGATGTACATGGTCGACAGCGACCGGGGCATCACCAACCTGCACGTCCCCTCGGATGTCATCATCGACGCCTCCATGCCCGCCGTGATCCGCGCGGGCGGCATCGGCTGGGGCCCCGACGGGAAAGCCGCGCCGACAAAGTGCTGCATCCCCGACAACTGCTATGCGCCCGTCTATGACGAGACGATCGAGTATTTCAAAGAGAACGGGAAACTCGACGTGACCACCTGTGGTGCCGTGTCGAACGTGGGCCTGATGGCGCAAAAGGCCGAGGAATACGGCTCCCACCCGACCACCTTTGAAATCCCGGCCTCGGGCAAGGTGCGCATCGTGCTGGACAATGGCGACATCCTGCACGAGCACTCGGTGAACGAAGGCGACATCTGGCGCTCGGCCACCGCCAAGAAAGCGCCGATCCTCGACTGGATCCAGCTGGGCATCGACCGCACGAAGGCGACCGGCAAGGCGGCCTTCTGGCTCGACAGCACCCGCGCGCATGACGCGGAACTCATCAAGTATGTCGAACCGGCGCTGAAAGAGGCCGGGATCGAGATCCCGATCATGAACCCGCGCGACGCGACCCGCTTCACGCTGGAAACGATGGTCGCGGGCGAGGATTGCGTGACGATCACCGGCAACGTGCTTCGCGACTACCTCACCGACCTGTTCCCGATCCTCGAACTGGGCACGTCCGCCAAGATGCTGTCCATCGTCAAACTGATGAACGGTGGTGGCCTGTTCGAAACCGGCGCGGGCGGTTCGGCCCCCAAGCACGTCCAGCAGCTTGTCGAGGAAAACCACCTGCGCTGGGACAGCCTTGGCGAATTCTGCGCGCTGGGAGAAAGCCTCAAGTTCCTCGCCGACGCGCGCGGCAACGCCCGCGCGAAGATCCTCGGCGAAGCGGTCGAGGATGCGACGCAGAAGGTGCTGGAGAACGGCAACAGCCCGGAGCGCAAGGTCGGTCAGAACGACAACCGCACCTCGCATTACTGGTTCGCCCGTTACTGGGCCGAGGCGCTGGCCGCCCAGTCCGGCGACGCCGACCTCGCCGCGCACTTCAAGCCCATCGCCGCCGCGATGGTCGAGAAGGAAGCCGACATCATCAGCGAGCTGATGGCCGGTCAGGGCGAGCCGGCCGACCTTGGCGGCTACTACCACCCGATCGAGGAAAAGACGTTTGCCGTCATGCGCCCCTCGGCCACGCTGAACGGCATCGTCGACTGAGGTTTCGGGGCTTTCGCGAGTTTGGAAAGGGCGCTCTTCGGGGCGCCCTTTTTTCGTGTGGGGCGGGAGGGATTGCGAATTGCGCCTGCGGCGCAATCCGCGGTGTCGGGGGGCCAGCCCCCCGAACCCCCCGAGGTATTTTCGGACCGAAGAAGGGGGGAGCGGTCAGCAGGTGATGACGAGTTTGCCCGGAACGTCTCCGGCGCCCATGCGCGCGAGGGCAGCAGGGGCGTCGCCAAGCGGGACGGTTGCGCCGATATGGGGCGTGATCTCTCCCCGCGCGACCTGCGCCACCATCCGGGCGGTCAGCTCGGGACCCTGATGGGCGATCAGCAGCCCGGTTCTGCGCGGTGGCAGCGCGGCGGCGATCAGATGTTGGGTGGCCCCGCCCACCAGCCGGTAGATACCGCGCGGGGTCAGGCGCGCGGCCACCCGGCGCATGGGGCGGGTGGCGATCAGGTCGAGGATATTGTCGAACGTGGAGTCGAGCGCGGCAAAGTCCGTTTCGCGGTAGTCGATCAGGTGATCGGCCCCGGCGGCGCGCATCACGTCCTGCTTGCCCGCGTTGTCGACCGCCCAGACCTCGGCCCCGGCGCGTTTCGCCACCTGGATCGCGAGCGGGCCTGCCCCGCCGCCGCCCCCGTTGACGAGGACGCGCGCATTCTGCGGCAACGTGCCGTCGAAAGCGGTGAGCGCGATGGCCCCCGATTGGGGGAGCGCGGCGGCGGTGATGAAATCCATCCTCTCGGGGATCTTCACCCAGCGCTCCGCCTTGGCCACGCAGAGCTCGGCGAAACCGCCGAATGTCTCGAACGTGTCCGCAACCACCCGGTCGCCCACGGCGAAGCCGGACACCCCCTCGCCCACCGCCTCGACCACGCCTGCGACGTCCGACCCGGCCACGCGCACCCGCATCAGCGTCCGCGCCAGCCGGCCATAGAGGGGCCGCCCCGTCGCGAACTCCCAGTCCGACGCATTCGCCCCGCAGGCCGCCACGCGCACCCGCACGGCGCCGCGCCCCACGGACGGCACAGCCACATCCGCCACGGCGAAGGCCCCCGGCCCGTAGCCGCGCATCACAACCGCCTTCATCCTTGAAATCCCCCGCCGCCCCGGCTCACATGGCCGCATACGGAGGACACCATGGTCGACATCGCATCCCGCGTCTACAATCACACCTGGAAGATCGACCCGATCGTCCGGTCGCTGATCGACACGGATTTCTACAAGCTCCTCATGTGCCAGTCGATCCACCGCAACCACCCGGACACGCAGGTCACCTTCCAGCTCATCAACCGCGCGACCGACGTGCCCCTCACCACCCTCATCGACGAGGGCGAACTGCGCGAACAACTCGACCACATCCGCACCCTCACCCTCACGCGCGGCGAGAGCACCTGGATGCGCGGCAACACCTTCTACGGCCAGCGCCAGATGTTCCGCCCGGAATTCATGGAGTGGTTCGAGGGGCTCAGCCTCCCCCCCTACCATCTCACCCGCACCGGCGACCAATACGAGCTCACCTTCGAAGGCGCCTGGCCCGAGGTCATGCTGTGGGAGGTGCCGGCCCTCGCCGTCCTCATGGAACTGCGCTCCCGCGCCGTCCTGCGCGACATGAAGCGCTTCGAGCTCGAGGTGCTCTACGCCCGCGCCATGACCCGCCTGTGGGAAAAGGCCGAACGCCTGCGCGCGCTCCCCGGCCTGAAGCTGGCCGACTTCGGCACCCGCCGCCGCCACTCCTACCTGTGGCAGGACTGGGCGGTGCAGGCGATGGTTGAACGCCTCGGCCCCGCCTTTGTCGGCACCTCCAACTGCCTCATCGCCAAGAACCGCGACCTCGAGGCGATCGGGACCAACGCGCATGAACTGCCGATGGTGACCGCCGCCCTCGCCCCGGATGACGAAGCGCTCGCCCGCGCGCCCTATGACGTGCTCGCGGACTGGCATGAGGAGCATTCGGGGAACCTGCGCATCATCCTGCCCGACACCTATGGCACGCGCGGGTTTCTGGACAACGCGCCCGACTGGCTCGCGGGCTGGACCGGCATCCGCGTGGATTCGGGCGACCCGGTGGAGGGGGCCGAAATCGCGATCCGCTGGTGGGAAAGCCGCGGCGAGGACCCGCGTGAGAAGATGGTGATCTTCTCCGACGGGCTGGACGTGGAGGAGATCGAGCGGCTCCACGGCCTGTTCTCAGACCGGGTGCGGGTGAGCTTCGGCTGGGGGACGCTGCTGACGAATGATTTCCGGGGCTTGGCGCCGGACGACGCGCTGGCGCCGTTCTCGCTCGTGTGCAAGGCCGTCGCCGCCGAGGGGCGGCCCACGGTGAAGCTCTCGGACAACCCGGCGAAGGCGATGGGGCCGAAGGGAGAAGTGGCGCGGTATAAGCGGGTGTTCGGGGTTGGGGAGCAGGCCCGGCGGGAGGTTGTGGTTTAGAAAACAATGCTACATCAATTCATTGAAAGCGAGAAACTACATTGCCAAACGAACGCGACATCGACCTAGTCAACGAACTTAGAGCGCGTCCAGCCGAGAATGGGTGGATAGAATTCAAGGCAAATCTGGCTGACCATCACAAGATTGGAGTTCTTATCTCTGCACTCTCCAATTCGGCCCGTTTGGAGGACAAAGAAAGCGCATTTTTAGTTTGGGGCATCGATGACGAGAGTCACGAAGTCGTCGGAACCACCTTTTCACATGACTCACACACAGTTGGCAGGCAGCCTTTGGAAATGTGGCTTAGGCAACGACTGAGCCCAGCTCCCGCCTTCCAATTTCGCGAAGTAGCCCATCCAGACGGAAATCTAGTTCTGTTGGAAATACCAGCGCCGACTATGGCGCCAACCGCGTTCGAAAGCATTCCATATGTGCGCGCAGGCAGCGCAACACCGAAGTTGACGGATGATCAATCTCGCTATCAAGCATTGATAGAGAAAATTCGCCCCTACACTTGGGAACAAGGCGTGGCGATGTCATATGCAACAGAAAATGATGTGCTTGAAGCACTTGATCATATAGCATATTTTCGACTCATCGGTGTAAGTGGTTCAAGTGATCCCGAGCGGATACTAGAGCGCCTTCGCGCTGATCGGCTGGTTTCCAAAGATGTAGGACGCCGCTGGAATATCCTTAATCTTGGCGCAATTCTTTTTGCGACTGATCTAGCGACCTTTGGCCCGTCAATAGCGAGGAAGTCCGTCCGCTTTGTCAGGTATGATGGTCCCGATAGAACATCGCGGGTTACTCATCGGCAGGATGGAAGGCGCGGATATGCATGCGGATTTGAAGGCCTGCTTGAGTACATTAATGGGCTACTTCCGCAGAACGAGCATATTGGAACAGCCCTTAGAGAGAGCCACCCTCTTTTCCCATCTTTGTCGATAAGGGAACTGGTCGCTAATGCCCTTATCCACCAAGACATGAGTATCAGTGGCGCGGGTCCGATGATTGAGTTGTTCGCGGACAGGATCGAAATTACCAATCCGGGGCAACCGCTGATCGAGACTGATCGCATGATCGACCAACCTCCTAGGTCCAGAAACGAAGCTCTCGCGTCTTTGATGCGACGCATGGGGATGTGTGAGGAGCAAGGAAGCGGCTTAGATAAGGTGTTTCGTGAAGTAGAATTATTCCAACTGCCCGCACCCCTGCTTCGATCCAGTTCGTCGTCAATGCAAGTCGTATTGTACGGACCACGCACCTTCGCAGAGATGACACCTGAAGAGCGGGTGCGGGCATGCTACTTCCACTCTGTGCTCCGCTTTATGGCTGGTGACAGAATGAAGAATGCGTCACTGTGCGAACGATTTGGCATTGCTTCCCGTAACGCAGCGCAGGCATCTAATGTGATCCGAAAAGCCTTGGACTCTGGATTGATCCGTTTCGCTGATGAAGACCATCCCAGAGCCGGGTACTTGCCATGGTGGGCCTGACTTCTTGATCTGAGAGTCAGCATAGTCAAAGATCACAATCTAGCCCATTCTTTTCTCGTTACTTGTCAGATGGATAGGACGACCTTGGTCTAAACGTAGTTCTTGATCGGGTTTTGATCCGCGCCCAAACGCTACCCTTACAAGCCATGTAACGCTCGCCATATTGCTGCCTACGCCACTCCAAACCGCTATATCTAGACGCAAACTGCACGGACTGTTCTTGATCCGGTTTTGCCCCCTCAATCCTCCACCTTCCCCCGGAGCGCCTTCACCTCCCCGCGCTTCTTCTTCGCGTCGACGCGTTTGCGCTTCTGGTTGGGCGACACCTTGGTCGGCACCCGGCGTTTGGGCTTTTCACAGGCTTTGCGGATCAGCTCCGCCAGCCGCTCCTGCGCGATCTCCCTGTTCCTCGCCTGTGACCGGGTGTCCTGCACAAAGATCAGCAGCGCGCCGTCCGTCGTCCAGCGCCGCCCGGCCAGCCGCCTGAGCCGCCGTTTCACCGGGTCGGGCAGGTTGGGCGAGCGCTCGGCCTCGAACCGGAGTTCGACCGCCGTGGACACCTTGTTTACGTTCTGACCGCCGGGGCCCGAGGCGCGCACGAAGCTCTCGGTCCATTCCCAGTCTTCGATCGTGATCGTGTCGTTCACGCGGATCATGCCGCCCTCGCCCGTTAACTATTGTATGTACAATCGTATGCACACGATGTGCACACCCTGTGTACGCGCTGTGCATGGCCATTTCAGCCCCCCGGACGCGAAAAGGGCCACCGCTTCGGGTGGCCCTTCGAGAAGTCTGGAGGTGGGGCCGGTTAGGCGGGTCATTCCGCCAACTCAGCCCGCGATCCGTTCCGGGGGCTGCCCCGGCGCGGCGCGACTACTTTGTCCCGGCACCTCGCTCCATAGTTTCTCTAGACATGGACACCTCCTTTCTATGAGTTACGATAAGGAAAAGGTGCCACATATTTTGTGTGGGTCAACAATTTTTACGCAGGATTTGGTGAAAGTTTCGCGACGAGCACACGAAACGGGATCAGCGCGACCAAAGCGAGCGAAAGTTTGACCAGCCAGTCGGCCACCGCAAGGCTGACCCACAAGGGTGCGACGCCGCCCTGTCCCAGGAACGGAACCGCCTCGGTCGCCCAGGACGTCTCCATGTTCGCGGCCTCGGAAAAGAAGGCGCCCAGCGTGGCCGAGAAGGCGATCGAGAAGAACAGCACCGTATCCACCGCCGACCCGATCACCGTCGACGCCAAAGGCGCCCGCCACCACGCCCCGTCGCGCAGGCGATTAAATATAGCGACATCAAGGAGTTGCGCGGTCAGGAACGCGATGCCAGAGCCCACCGCGACGCGCAGCGAAACGGCCGCGTAGGTGTAGCCGTCGCCCTGCAACATGATCTGCGACCCGATGAGCGAGCACACAACGCCCACGAGGAACCCCACGAACACCACCCGCCGCGCGGCCCGCACGCCGTAGACGCGGTTCATCACGTCGGTGACGAGAAATGCGATGGGGTAGGTGAAAGCGCCCCATGTGAGCCAGTCGCCCAGCAGGAATTGCACGAGGATGTTGGATGCCACCACGACGGCGGCCATGGCGATAACGCCGGGCAGTATTCTGGTCATGTATCTGATCCGTTTTTACAAGGTAGTCGGAGACTTGGCCCTGCACCACGCAGGACGGGCGCGGGTTACAGGTTCTCCTCCCCCGGATCAAGGCCCGTGTCGGCGGGCACGACATATTCCACGATTTCGTTCTTCTGGAAAAAACGGTGATTGTCGTCGGCGATCATCACGAGCCGCATGTCGCCCAGATCGTCCTGCCAGACCGAGATGCCCTCGAGGTTGTCGTGGTCGCGCGGCTGGGTTTCGAGCAGCGTGATCTCCCCCGTCGCCCCGTCCTCGCCGATGTCGAAGCGCCTGACCCGCGTCGCGAAGCCTAGCTGGGTCGAGGACAGCGTGCGCTCCAGCAGGTAGAGGCGTCCGTCCGGGCCGATGTCCATGCCGACGGGCAGGAACTCGCCCCGGCGCGGCAGGCTGAAGGGGATGGTCCATTCCCCGTCGCGGAAGCGGAAGACCGGGAACGGGCGGTCCAGCTCGCCCGAGCGTTCCGGCAGGGTGTAGAGCGCGCCTTCGCCGTCGATGGCCAGCGCTTCGAGCGAGGAGTTGTTCTGGAGGTCGGCAAACCCCTCGGCCCGCGGCAGTTCGGTCGCGCGGTCGGCGGCGGCGTCCTCGTAGACGTTCACCCGGTGCTGCGCCTCGAAGGAGATATAGACCTTGCCGTCCGGTCCGATGGCCAGCCCCTCGCTGTCGTCCCAGTAGCGCGGCAGGGGGCCGCCGTCGGTGTGGCTGATGGACAGGATCGGCCCCGCCTCGGCCCCGATGAGCCATCCGCGCGCGTTGCGCAGAAGCCGGCCGGAGACGATGAGGCCACGATCCGAGACGGCGGTAAAGCCGGTGCCGGTGTCGTCCACCTCGATCCCCGACCAGCCACCGAAGGAGTCATCCGCGATCGACCACAGTGTGCTCGATGCGAAGGTGGCGGGTTGCAGCGATTGGGCTGTCGCGACCGGCGACAGGGCCAGGGCGGTTATTGTGACTGCAAGACTGCGGCGCATTGCTGAGGCAGGTCCGCGAGCCGAATCTCACGGCGCGGCTGGGGAGCCGGGGCGTTGGGGTCGGGCGGCGGCGGATTCAGGATGTTGTTCACCCACTGCTGCGCGTCCTCGCAGCCGTCACCCGGCGGGGGCGGGTCCTGGTTCGTGCAACCGGACAGGCCCGGCGGGCAGTTGAGGCGCACATGGAAATGATAGTGGTGGCCGTACCACGGCCGGACCTTGCGCAGCCACGATTTGTCGCCGGTCTCGTCGTTGCACATCTTCACCTTGGCGCCGGGGAAAATGAAAATCCGCGCCACACGCGGGTCCGAGGCGGCGGCCTTCAGCACCTGATGGTGCTGCGGCGTCCAGTTGGAATTGGTGTAGGCCCCGTTCGCACGGCGGGTCGAGATCGACGACAGGTTCTCACGCTCGGTGCGCGACAGGTCGAGCCGCGACGGCGGCAGCATCCAGATATCGGCATCGAGCCCGATCTGGTGGCTGGCATGGCCGGTCAGCATCGGGCCACCGCGCGGCTGGCTCATGTCACCGACGTAAAGCCCGGCCCAGCCCGGCTGACGCGCGGCCTTGGCAGACAGGGTTTTGACGTAGTCGATCAGCTCCGGGTGGCCCCAGTTGCGGTTCCGGCTGAGGCGCATCGCCTGCCATGTCGGTCCGGTTTCCGGAAGCTGTGCGCCCCCGGCAAGACACCCTTTGGAATAAAAGCCCCACGAGGCCGGCGTCTGGCTCGACGCGGTCGACTTGTGGCCAAAGAGCTGTTTCGCCGGCTCGTTCGAGGTCGAGATGATCTCACGCGCGGCGGTCAAGTCATATTCGCTCGCAGGCGGCGCGGCGGAGCGGCCCACCGGTCGGTTGTCGGCGGAACAGGCCGCGAGGGCACCGGTCAGCGCCAGCGCGGTCACGATCGTTCGGGGCAGATGACGTATCATCGGGTGGCGTACTCCTCACCGTCAGGTCGCACCCAGATTAGCAGAACGAGCCCCAGAAGAAAGAGCAGGATGAGCGGCGAGACGCCGAGCCGCGCCGAGCCGGTGATCGCCGTGAAAATCCCGATCAGCGCCGGGGCGATGAAGGCGGTCGCGCGGCCCGACAGGCCGTAAAGCCCGAAGCTTTCGGTCGGGGCCGCCGGGTCGGTATGGCGCACCATGAGCGACCGGGAGGCCGCCTGAAGCGTGCCGCCCATGCCGCCGATCACGACGCCGGCCCCGAACATCACGATGTCCGGAATCCGCGAGCCGGGTTCCAGCGGGATGCCGAAGAGCATTTCCCTGTCCATGAAGACGATGGTGATGATGACGAAGATGAGCGCGATGATCGCGCCAATGATGACCGGCTTCGGTCCAAGCCGGCTGTCGAGCCGCCCGCCAAGCCAGGAAAAGACCGCCGCCGCCAGCGCCGAGATGATGCCGAAGATACCGATGGAGGTGACCTGCCAGTCGAGCACCAGCGTCGCATAGACCCCGCCGAAGCCATACAGGCCGTTGAGCGCGTCGCGGTAGAACATCGACGACAGCAGGAAATTGAGGAGCGAGCGACGATCCTTGAGCGCGCGGATCGAGCCGCCGAGCCGTTGCATGGCGGTCGAGATGGAGTGCTTCTTGCGCGGAATGTGATCCTCGCGCACCCACATGTAATAGGGGATCATGAAGACGAGGAACCAGAGCGCCACGAAGGGCCCGACGATCCGCGTGCCCTCGCGCATTTCGGCGTCGAGCAGGCCGAAGGCGGGTTCCAGGCCGATCAGCGTCTTGCCGCTGTCGTTCTCGGCGAAGACCGCGAGCATGACGATCAGCGCGGTGATGCCGCCGAGATAGCCGAAAGCGAAGCCGGAGCCGGAGGTCTTGCCCACCGCCTCGTCCTCCACCAGTCCGGGGAGCTGGGCGTTGACGAAGACAAGCGCGAATTCAGCGCCGATGAAGCCGATGCCGAAGGCCACGAGCATGGCCCAGATATTGCTCCCCGCCGGGTCGGTATACCACAGCGACCATGCGCCCACGACGTAGAGCAGTGTGAAGGCGTAGATCCAGGGCCGCCTGCGTCCGGAGGTGTCGGCGAGGGCGCCGAGGATGGGACCGCCGAAGCCGATGATCAGCCCGGTGATCGTCAGCCCCATCGACCAGATCGTCTGCGCCCGCGCATCGGCGAGCGTCTCGGACATGCCGCCGGCAATGAAAAAGGCCGTTGCGACTGTGGCGAAGAACGGCCCGTAGATGAACGTGAGAAGTACGGTGTGATAGGGCTGGCTCGCCCAATCGAACCAGTACCAACCCCATATTCGTTTTCGATCACCGGTGGCCATGATCCCCTCCCAGCCCCTCTTATGGATAACTGTATGAACTGAGACTTTATCGTCTGGCAAGCTTCGCGGGCCGATCAGGCTCAGAAATCCGGCGGCCAGGGACGGTGAGTATCGGCTTCGATCCAGCCTGCCACCCAATTGGGCAACGGCGGGGATTTGGCATCAGGAAAGCCCATCGCCGCGAGCACCCGGTCGTTGCGCACGATGCCGTTCTTGTCGGTCGTCGCGGCCCGCACGAGGATGTGGTTGGCACAGGTGCCCCGGGTCCACATGGATTGCTCGGTGTAGGTGAATTTGTCGTCCCAGCCGATTAGCCGGGTGCGCAGCTCGATCCGGTCGAACATGCGCACGCGGCGGCGGTACATGACGCTGGCGCCCGCCACGGCCCCGCCCCAGCGTTGCTCACGCAGGGTCCGGGCAATGCCTGCGCGGATGCCGAACGGCACGCGGCCAAGGTCGAACAGGGTCAGCGTGCGCCCGTTGTTGAGCTCCATCCACATGTCGAGGTCCCAGGGCCAGCACAGGTGGTGGCTGACGTGAACCCCGTCGATGGGGAGCGGCGGTTGGCGCAGGGCCTTGATGATTTCCTTGGCGAGCCGGATGAACGGATACATGGCGGATCTCCTTCGCGCGTTTGCTGCAACTGCGAAGGCGGCGCGTCAACCGTTCCTTGGCGTCGCACTTGCGCTTTGGGCGCTGTGCCCCTAGGTCAGTGGCCGGACAATCAACGGACGGCCCATGCTTTCTCTTATGCAAATCCTCCTCGCGATCCTGAACGTGATCTGGTTCATCGTGATCGTGCACATCATCATGTCGTGGCTGATCAACTTCCAAGTGCTCAACCTGCATCAGAGGTTCGTGGCACAGGTGTGGTACGGGCTGAACCGGCTGGTCGATCCGGTCTATTCGCGCATCCGTCGGGTCATGCCGGACATGGGCGGCATCGACCTGTCGCCGGTGATCGTCCTCCTGGGCCTGTTCGCGATCCGGACCGTGATCCAGAACAACATGTACCAGTTTTACTGATCGGTCATTCAACCTCTTGTGCCGGGTGGCGCCGTTTGGCTAAACCCGGGCCATGCCCCGTGACCTCGACCTCCTGAAATCCGTCTTCGGCTTCGACGCCTTCCGACCCGGTCAGGAGGAGATCGTGAACGCCATTACGGCGGGCGAGGATACGCTCGCCATCATGCCCACGGGCGGCGGCAAATCCCTGTGTTTCCAGCTCCCCGCGCTCCTGCGCGATGGCGTCACGGTGGTCATATCCCCCCTCATCGCCCTCATGCGCGACCAGGTCCGCGCCCTGCGCGCGGTCGGGGTGGAGGCCGGCGCGCTGACCTCGGGCAATACCGAGGAGGAAACCGACGAGGTGTTCGCGGCGATCTCCGAAGGCCGCCTGAAGCTGCTCTACATGGCGCCCGAACGGCTGGCCTCGGGTGGCACCGTGAACCTGCTCAAACGCGCGGGTGTCACGATGATCGCTGTGGACGAGGCGCACTGCGTGTCCCAGTGGGGGCACGACTTCCGCCCGGACTATCTGCGCATCGGTGAACTCAAGGCCGCCCTCGGCGTACCACTCGCCGCCTTCACCGCGACGGCGGATGAAGAGACGCGGGCCGAGATCGAGACCAAGCTGTTCGCCGGGGGCGCGCCACGCACCTTCCTGCGCGGGTTCGACCGACCCAACATTCACCTCGCCTTTGCGGTCAAGGACGGGCCGCGCGGCCAGATCCTCGACTTCGCGGACGCCCGCAAAGGGCTGTCGGGCATCGTCTACACCGCCACGCGGGCCAAGACCGAAACGCTGGCCGAGGCCCTGCGCGGCGCGGGGCACGAAGCGGTCGCCTATCACGCGGGCCTCGACCCCGAGCGGCGGCGGGAGGTCGAGCGGCGGTTCCAGACCGAGGACGGGCTGATCGTGGTCGCCACCGTCGCCTTCGGCATGGGGATCGACAAGCCGGACATCCGCTGGGTCGCCCACGCCGACCTGCCGAAATCCATCGAGTCCTATTACCAGGAGATCGGGCGCGCGGGCCGCGACGGGGCCGCCGCCGAGACGCTCACGCTTTACGGCCCCGACGACATCCGCCTGCGCCGCTCCCAGATCGACGAAGGGCTCGCCCCGCCAGAACGCCGCGCGGCCGATCACGCGCGGCTGAACGCGCTTCTGGGTCTGGCCGAGGCCTACGGGTGCCGGCGCGAAAAACTCCTCGCCTACTTTGGTGAGGCGGGCGGCTCCTGCGGCAATTGCGACACCTGTGACAAGCCGCCAGAGACCTTCGACGCCACCGTCCCGGTGATGAAGGCCCTGTCCGCCGCGCTGCGCACCGGCGAAAACTTCGGCGCGGGGCATCTGATCGACATTCTTCTGGGGAACGAGACCGACAAGGTGCGCCAGCGGAACCATCAGGATCTTCCCACCTTCGCCGTGGGCCGCGACATGTCGCGCGGACAGTGGCAGGCGCTGTTTCGGCAGATGATGGGGCTGGATTTCGTGCGCCCCGACCCCGAACGCCACGGCGCGCTGCGCGTGACCGAGGCGGCGCATCCGGTGCTCAAGGGCGAGGCCGAGGTGACGCTGCGCCGCGACACGGTGTCGAAATCCAAGACCCGCCCCGCCGTCAAGGCGCTGGTGTCGGAGGAGGACGCGCCGCTCCTCTCCGCGCTCAAGGCCAAGCGCCGCGCGCTGGCCGAGGCACAGCGGGTGCCGGCCTATGTCGTCTTTACCGACCGCACGCTCATCGAAATGGCCGAGACGCGGCCCCAGACGCTTGACGCGATGGCCGGGATCAGCGGGATCGGGGCCAAGAAGCTCGAGAAATACGGCGACGCCTTCCTCTCGGTCATCGCGGGCGAGGTCGAGGCGCTGCATCCGGCACGGCGCAAGCTGGCAGGGTCAGAGAGCGGCCCGCTTTACGACCGTCTGGCCGAGGCGGCGCGCGATCTCTACCGCGGGGTCGACGGGTTCGCCAAGCCCCTGTCGCTCACGCCAGGCCAGCTCAAGCAGATTGCCGAGCGCCGTCCGTCATCCGAAGACGATCTGGCGCGTATCAAGGGTATGGACACCGCCCGTCTCGACCGGTTCGGGTCGGCCTTCCTGTCGCTCATACACGAGAGGTTCTGATGCTCATCACCGTTTCTCCCGCCAAGCGCCTCGACGAATCCGACGCGGTCGCCACCGGCGGCACCACGCCCGTCTTCGCCGAGGAAACCGCGAAGCTCGCGAAGACCGCGGTGCTGAAACAGCCGACGAAGCTTCAGGCGCTGATGGATATCTCGCCCGCGCTTGGCAAGCTGAACGCCGAGCGGTTCAAGCGGTTCGGCACGGGTGAGGGCGCCAAGCAGGCGATCGAGATGTTCGCGGGCGATACCTATACCGGCTTCGACGCGGGGTCGCTGGATGCGGATGCGATGGACTATGCGCAGGATCACCTGCGCATCCTGTCCGGGCTTTACGGGCTCCTGCGTCCGCGCGACGTGATCGAACCCCACCGGCTTGAAATGGGCACGCGGCTCAAGACCCGGCGGGGCACGTCGCTGTACGATTTCTGGGGCGACCGGATCGCGAAGCAGCTCGTGGCCGAGGCCGAAGCGCTCGGCACCGATACGCTCGTCAACTGCGCCTCGGTGGAGTATTTCACCGCCGCCGACCGCAAGCCGCTCGCCCTGACGGTCGTGACGCCGGTGTTTTACGAAACGAAGGCCGGGGAACCGAAGATCGTCAGCTTCTTCGCCAAGCAGGCGCGCGGCACGATGGCGCGGTTCATCTGCGAAAACCGGATCAGCACTCCCGCGGGCCTCGCCGATTTCACCTCGGGCGGCTACCGTTATCAGCCTGCGATGAGCACGCCAGAGCGCCCGGTCTTCCAGCGCGCCGAGGATTCTCAGGACGCCGCCTGAGCATCCTCCCGCGGCAGCGGGGCAAGGGCGCCCTCCGGACAGGCTGCCGCGATCTCGGCCAGGATCATATCCTTGGGGAACGGCTTGGTCAGGTGCGCGTCGAGTCCGTGCGCCATGATGTCATCCCCGTCGCCGGTCATCGCATGCGCGGTCAGCGCGACGATGCGGGTGCGGGTCAGCCCGCCTTCCCCTTCCAGTCGGCGGATGCGGCGCGTGGCTTCCTTGCCGTCCATGCCCGGCATGGAAATGTCCATGAAGATCAGGTCCGGCTGGGCCTCTTCAAACGCATCCACGGCCTCGAACCCGTTCTCGGCAAAGGACAGGTCGATGTCGCAGGCCTTGACCAGCTTTGAGAAGACGAAACGGTTGGTCTTGTTGTCCTCGGCGCAGAGGACGCGCATCCGTCGGGGGGCCGGCGTGACGGGCGTGGCGGGCGGAGGCGAGAGCGGTTCAGGCGCGGCTTCGCCCCATTCGGCGTCGCTGTCTCCCCATCCATCGTCGTCCGTATCCGGGCTGACCCCCGGCATTTCGGCGAACACGTTGTCCTGGGTCGCGGCCCGGCGGGTGCGGAAGCCCGGCACCTGGGGTTCGGGGAGCGCGGTCAGTTGGGCCATCAGCGCGGGTCGGGAATGGGGTTTGCGCAGCACCCGGTCCTCGTTACAGGCGCGATCATCGGCCAGCGGGTCGGACACGGTGATGACCGGGGCCGGGGCGTTGGCGCACAGGTCCGCGTGTTCCGCCCGCAAAAGCTTCTGATCCACGAAGATCACGCTCGCCGTTTCCGCCAGCGCCTGTCCGTCTTCGACCGTCTCGACCTGCTCCACCCGGATGCCAAGCGCGAGGAGACGCTTGGCGAGGATCGCGCGGTTCATGTCGTCGGCCATGACCAGCAGCGCCTGGTCGAGCCACTGCGGCACCTCGGGAAGCGCCTCTTCCTCGACGCGGGGCAGCGAGATGGTGAAGCCGAAGCAGGAGCCGACGCCCGCTTCGCTTTCGACCCAGATTTCGCCGCCCATCAGTTCCACGAGTTGCCGGGTGATCGCGAGGCCAAGCCCCGTGCCCTCGAAGGCCCGGTCACTGTCGCCCTCGACCTGATTGAACTCTCCGAACACATGGCCTTGCATGTCGGGCGCGATGCCGATGCCGGTGTCCTCGATCGTCACATGGACACGCTCGCGCCCCTCGGTCCGGTCGGGCACGCCCAGTACACGGACAAGGACATGGCCCTCGGCGGTGAACTTCACCGCGTTCCCGATCAGGTTCGTCAGGATCTGACGCACGCGCACCGGGTCGCCTTCATACCGGGTAGGCAGGAACATGTCGTAGTCGAGCATGAGCTTCAGTCCCTTCTCGCGCACCGAGGGCATGAGGAGCGCGATCACGTCGAGGATGGTCTGTTCGAGGTCGAAGGTCTCGGCATGAAGCTCAAGCTTGGCCGCTTCGATCTTGGAGTAATCCAGCACGTCGTTGATGATGGTCAAGAGCGCCCGGCCCGATGAGCGGATCGTGTCGACATAGGTCGAAAGTTCTTCGTCCAGGTCATGTTCGGCCATCAGGTCGGCCATGCCGACGACGCCGTTCATGGGCGTGCGGATCTCGTGGCTCATGTTGGCGAGAAAGGCGGACTTGGCGCGGTTCGCGGCCTCGGCCCGTTCGCGGGCGGCGCGCAGCGCGTTCTGCCGCCGGATCGCCTGCGTCACGTCGAGCGCCATCGACACCGTGTCACCCCCGGGCGCGCGGCGGTCCACCAGCCGGACGTAAGCGCCGTTCCAAAGCCGGATCTGGCGCGGCTCCGGGTCGTCCTGCGCCCAGCGCGCGAGCATCCAGTCGCGCCACTCCGGCGCCGTGCGCGGGCCGGTATCGACCACTCCTTCGGACAGCGCGGCCTCCACGATCTCTTCGTAATGCACGCCAGGACGGATACAGGCCAGCCCGTCAAAGGGCGCGTAATAGGCGGGGTTGGCGATGACGAGGCGGCTGTCCTCATCGAACACGGCGAACCCGTCCTCCACCGTCTCGATCGACGACCAGAGGCGGCGCTTGGCGATATCCACCTCGACCGTCGCACGTTCGAGATCCTCGCGCACCTCCACCATCTCCTCCCGCGTTTCCACGAGGTCTTCGGACAGGTGGCGGGCGTGGCGCGACAGCATCCGGTTCGCGTCGTTCAACTCGGCCTGCTTCTGGGCCAAAAGCTTCTCCGCCGCCATGCGCGCGCGCCGTTCCTCGGTCAGAAGGTTATCTACGGACATCGTTCACTCCCGTCGTCTCGGTCAGGCGGAGATTGGCGCAACGAGGTGAACAGGGGCTTAACGCCAGCCGGCTCAAACGGGGAATCGTTGTCAGATTCGGGGGCGCGTGGCAGCATGAGCGCGGCACAGGAGGACGCCTTCATGCGGAAGCTTTTCATTTTCATCACGATTTTCTTTTCTCTCACCGTCTCGGCCATCGCGCAGGATCTTGTCCCGGACCGGCGCTTCGTCCTGAGCCGCGACGTGGATTTCTACGGCTCCGACCTTCAATCCATCTTCGACACCAACCTGCGCGCCTGCGAATCCGCCTGTCTGGGCCGTGCCGAATGCAGCGCCTTCACCTTCAACACGCGCAATTCCTCCTGTTTCCTGAAGTCCAGCATCTCGGACCGCGCCGAATACGCCGGGGCGTTCTCGGGCGAGGTCGTGCCCGAGGCGGGCAACGTGCTCGCCAACGCAGCGGAGCGTGAGGCCGAGCTTGGCTTCCTGCGCGACTCCGACATCCAAAACGCCGCCGAGCGCGCGCGCTGGCTGTCCAACGATTTCGTCGCGGGCGGATGGGAGGCGGACGAGCTGATCCGGTTCGCCTTCGACTCCGAGCGCGAGGGGAATTTCGTGCAGGCCATGCGCAACATGGGGGCCGCGACCGTGGTGAGCGGCGCGGGCGGCGACTGGATCGAATACGCCCGCCTTGCCTATGCCGCCGCGAACGTGACCGAGGATTCCGGTGAAAAGCGCAACCTCCTTCAGGCCGCGCTCGACGCCTCCATCGCCGGTTATGCGCGCCTGTCGAACCCGGCGGCGCGCGCCAATGCGCTTATCACGATGGCCAATACGCTCGAAGATCTCGACCGGGGGCGCGACATGATTCCCGCGCTCCGTCTGGCGCAGGAGTTGAGCCCGCGAGACGATACCGTCGCCGCCATCGACCGCGCTGCCGGGCTTTACGGCTTCCGCGTGACCGACACCGAGGTGCAGTCGGACGCGGCCCAGCCCCGCCTCTGCGCGACCTTCTCGGAGCCGCTGGTGCAGACCGGGCGCGACTATGCCGATTTCGTGCAATCCGAGACCACGGGCCTCGCCGTCTCCGTTTCGGGCCGCCAGCTTTGCATCACCGGGGTCGAGCACGGCCAGCGTTACACCATGACCCTGCGCGCGGGTCTGCCCGCCGGGTCGGGCGAAGACCTGCGCAAGCCGGTGCAGGTGACGCATTATGTGCGCGACCGCTCGCCCTCGGTGGTCTTTCCGGGCCGGGCCTATGTCCTGCCGCGCACCGAGGATGCCGGGCTGCCGGTGGTCGCGGTCAATGCCGACACGCTCGACCTAAAGCTGATGAAGGTCTCGGACCGCAACCTCGTGCGCACGATGCAGGAGAACATCCTTGGCAATTCTGTCGACCCGTGGATGGCCCAGTACCTCGAAGGCGAGATGGCGACGGTCGTGTGGGAGGGCGAGGCGGTCGTGTCGTCCGAACTCAACACCGACGTCACCACCCGGCTGCCGATTGGCGAGGCGATCGCCGATATGGCACCGGGCGTCTATGCGCTTCAGGCCGCCGTGGCCGGGGAAGACCCTTATGACGTGCCGCCCGCGACCCAGTGGTTCGTGATCTCGGACATCGGGCTGACCTCCATGCAGGGCACCGATGGCGTCCACGTCTTCGCCCGCTCGCTGGCCAGTGCCGACCCGATGGAGGGCACGACGCTCCAACTCGTGTCCAATGCGAACGAGGTGCTGGGGGAGGCGACGACGGATGCCGCGGGCTATGCCATGTTCCCCGCCGCGATGGCTTTGGGCCAGGGTGCCGCCGCGCCCGCGCTGATCGTGGCCGAGGACGGGGGCAATGACCTTGTTTACCTGTCCCTGCGCGGGCCGGAGTTCGACCTGTCCGACCGAGGGGTCGAGGGTAATCCCGCGGCCCCGCCCATCGACGTGTTCCTGACCACCGATCGCGGGGCCTACCGCGCCGGTGAGACGATCCACGCGACTGCCTTGGCCCGCGATGCACAGGCGGACGCGATCCCCGGCCTGCCGATCACCGCGATCCTGACGCGCCCCGACGGGGTGGAGTATTCCCGGCAAGTCTCCGACGGCGCCGGCGCAGGCGGGCACGTTTTCGACATGCCCGTCTCGGGTGCTGCCCCGCGCGGCACATGGCGGCTGGACCTTCACGCCGACCCGAAGGAACCCGCGCTCGCCTCGACCACCCTGCTTGTCGAAGACTTCCTGCCTGAGCGGATCGACTTCGACCTGACCATGCCGGACGGCCCGATTTCGGCCAGCGCGACGCCCACGCTCGGGATCGACGCGCGCTATCTCTTCGGTGCGCCGGGCGCGGACCTTGCATACGAGGGCAGCATCCGGCTTTCGGCCACCGACAGCCTCGACGCCTATCCCGGCTACCGCTTCGGGATGTGGGAGGACGAGTTGTTCCCGCGCTACGGATCGGTGCCCGAGGGGCGCACGGACGAAGCCGGGCGGGCCAGCGCCATGCTCTCATTCCCCGAAATCGACGCGCCGGGGCGGCCCCTGTCGGCCAATGTGACGGTCAGGGTGAAAGAGGGGTCCGGGCGGCCCGTGGAGCGCGACGTGACCGTGCCCGTGGTCCCGGCCACCGACCTTATCGGGATCAAGCCCGGTTTCGACGGCGAGGTGCCGGAGGGTTCGACGGCCTCCTTCCAACTCATCGGCCTTGGCCCCGACCTTGAAGCCGAGGCGATGGAGGTGACATGGACCGTGAACCGCGTGCGCACGCGGTATCAATGGTATTCCTCGGACGGCTACTGGGACTGGGAGCCGGTGACGACCCGCGAACGGGTCGCGACGGGCAGTGCCACGCTCGGCGGTGATCCCGTCGACGTATCGGCGCAGGTGGAATGGGGCCGCTACGAGATCGTGGTGAGCCGGACCGAGGGCGAATACCTCGCCTCATCCATGAGCTTCTATGCCGGCTGGTATGTCCCGGCGGACGTGTCGGAAACGCCCGACATGCTTGAGATGTCGCTGGACGCCGAAAGCTACGCCCCCGGTGACACGGCCACCCTGCGCATCCTGCCGCGCGAGCCGGGCAAGGCGCTCGTCACCGTCATGTCAAATCGGCTGATCGACATGGTCGCGGTGGACGTGGACGGCGAGACGACCGTCGAGCTTCCCGTGACCGAGGAATGGGGCGCGGGCGCTTACGTCACCGCCTCGCTTATCCGGCCGCTGGACGAGGCCGAAGGGCGCAATCCGACCCGCGCGATGGGGCTTGCCCATGCGGGCGTCGATCCGGGCGAGCACCGGCTGTCGGTCGGCCTCGACGCGCCCGAGAGCGCACAGCCGCGCGGTCCGATGGAGGTCGCCGTGACGGTGGACGGGATCGCTGACGGCGACACCGGCTGGGTCACGCTGGCCGCCGTGGATCAGGGCATCCTGAACCTCACCGGGTTCGACGACCCGGACCCGTCCGACCACTATTTCGGACAACGCAGGCTCGGCATGGGCATCCGTGACCTCTATGGCAATCTCATCGACGGAATGACCGGCCAGATGGGCGAGATCCGCTCCGGCGGCGACGCGGGCGCGCAGATGCGGATGCAGGCCCCGCCCCCGACCGAAGAGCTTATGGCGCAGTTCGTGGGCCCCATCGAAGTCGTAAATGGCCGCGCGACGGCGACCATCGACCTGCCGGAATTCAACGGCTCCGTCCGGCTGATGGCCGTGGCGTGGTCCGAGACCGGCGTGGGCGAAGCGGGGGGCGATGTGCTCGTCCGTGACCCCGTGGTGATGACCGCCTCGGTCCCGCGCTTCATGGCGCCGGGGGACGAAGCGCGCATGCTTCTGGAACTCACCCATGCCGACGGGCCGACCGGCGACGTGACGGTGACGGCCACCAGCGCGGGGCTTCAGATCGGCGGCGGTGTGCTGGCCGATGACATCGCGTTGGGCGAGGGAGAGACGGCGCGTGTGTCCGTCCCCATCGCGGCCGAGACGGAGGGTGTCCACGAGATCGCCCTCGTCCTGCGCACCCCGTCGGGCGAGCGGCTGACCAAAACGCTCACGATCCCGGTCGAAAGCCTCGACCCCGAGGTCGTGCGCCAGAACCGCTTCTCACTCGCCGCCGGTGACACCTTCACCTTCACGCAGGACGTGTTCGACGGGCTGACGCTGGCCTCGGCCCGCGCGACGCTCGCCGCCGGTCCGCTCGCCCGGATCGACGCGCCTGCGCTTCTCGACCGGCTGGACCGCTATCCCTATGGCTGCACCGAGCAACAGACCTCCCGCGCGCTGCCCCTCCTTTACATGGGCGGCGTGGCCGAGGCGCTGGGGCTGGAGGATCGCGACGACCTGCCGGAGCGCGTGAACACCGCGATCGAGGCGGTGCTGTCAAACCAGTCGTCCTCGGGCAGCTTCGGGCTCTGGCGTCCTGACAGCGGCGACCTGTGGCTCGACAGCTTCGTCTCCGACTTCCTGTCGCGGGCGCGCGCGCAGGGCTACGCGGTGCCGGACACGGCGTTCCGCGCGGCGATGGACAACCTGCGCAACCGGGTCAACTACTACCCGGATTTCGAGGACGGGGGCCGCGACCTTGCCTATGCGCTCTACGTTCTGGCGCGGGAGGGCGCGGCGGCGATGGGCGATCTGCGCTACTTCGCCGACGTGAAGGCCGCCGATTTCGACGGGCCGCTGGCCGCCGCCCAACTGGGCGCCGCGCTCGCCGCTTACGG
>CXWF01064622.1_pt1 | contig 23818 bp, 23 predicted proteins | sample 468421 | NCBI WGS metagenome assembly CXWF01 (sample SAMEA2620812, study PRJEB7988) | marine metagenome | biome: marine biome (ENVO:00000447); feature: surface water layer (ENVO:00002042); material: "saline water (ENVO:00002010), including plankton (ENVO:xxxxxxxx)" | depth 5 m
TTCCTGGGCCTCGATCGTGTTGATACGAAGCTGGCGGGCGCGGACGAGAATGGCATTCTCGATCTGCAGGCCTGTCGTGGCGCCTACCGGGGCATCCACCCACTCGCCGTCTTCGTCCTTGTTCTGACGGAAAACAGCCACCTTCACGCCGTCGGCGCGGAGCCGCTTGTCGAGAATGTAGACGGTTACCTTGAAGCGTTCGCCGGCAGCCTTCGGGTCCTGGTACCAGTCGGTAATAATGACACCGCCGAAGGGGTCGGCCGAGGCAAGCGGCATGAAGGAGATGGTGTCGAGTGAGGCGCGCCACAGGAAGCTGTTCACGCCGATCCCGCTGCCACCGACATTTTCCTCGTCAGCGGCGCCGCCGAAGAGCTTCAGGCCGTCTTCGCCGAAGATCGACTCGCGCTCCTGGCCGGTCGGATTATTGGGGCCGCTCTGGCCGGTCGGCTGGCCGGGGAAACTCGACTCCGAGGGGCCGCAAGCCGCAAGGCCGAGAAGGGAAGCGCAAAGGAGCGCCGCGACAGTCGATTTCGCGCGTGTCAGTCCGTGGTAGGTCATCAATTTACGGCAAGCCTCTCGCGTTGCGCCCCTCTGTCCGCCGTCTCTTGTGTGATCGGCCTGCGGAGAGCAAGTGAATTCGCATACCCGCCGCACGCCGCGACCGGCGCGCCTTTATAGCTAGATAAGGGCTTGTCCCGCAATCGTGCATTCCCCCGAGCCGCCGAAAACGCTTGCATGGTGGTACGCTCAGAGCCTCCATACCTCGCCGCCGTCGTCTGCCACGAGCCGCAGTGTGACCTGCAAAGCACAACCTGGACCTGGGCGAGCCAGTGTCTAGCCCAAATCAGCGTCGGCCCGGATAACCTCTTCGTACCAAAGAGTCCGCCTCAACACTGGAAAACTGCTCTGGGGCAGCTATTCGCGCCGAGCAAAGGCGCATTGCGTTAACGCTCGTGAAAGGATTTGTGCCCTTTGCGCAACATCGACTGACATTCCTTCGTCATGGGGAGAGGTTTGCTTGACCCAAGGCGCTTATCAACGGATTAATCGGGTACGCGCTCGGGGGGCAGTTTCGGTCGGCCCGGCGATGCACGAGCCACGGGGGAGCCTTTCCGCTGGCTTGTACAAATGGAACAGCTCATAGCTGATACTGCGAGGAACACATGAAAAAGACTCTCCTTGGGACGACCGCTCTCGTCTCGGCTGGCCTTGTCGCCGGTCCGGCGCTCGCGAGCGATCCGCTCACCGTTACGGTCGGCGGTACGGTCACCGCTGGTTTCTATGCGATCGATCATGACGACGTCGGCGGGGTCAGTTACAACGACACGGCCGTCAAGCTTGTCGCACGCAACATCGACATCAATGCCGAAGGCACGCTCGACAACGGCATGGTTGCCGGTGTGATGGCGACGCTCGCGCTTGGTGACGACTGGAACACGCACCAGAATAACGACGCGACGTTCCGCGAACTGTTCGCCTATCTCGAAGGTGGCTTCGGCCGGTTCGAAATCGGCGGCACAGACGGCGCTGCGTTCAAGATGCACTACACCTCGCCCTGGTTCGTGCCGGGCAATGGCGTCGACAGCCCGAACGTTCTGAACGTGAACACCTTTGCCACCTCGACCACGGTAACCATTCCGACGGCCGGCGGCGGTACGACGACAAGCACGGCTACGGTTCTCGGGTTCCGTCATTCGACGTTCTCGCTGATGGCTGCCGATGCCAACAAGGTGACCTATTTCACGCCGCGCTTCGCCGGCTTCCAGCTCGGTCTCTCCTATACGCCGGAAACGTCGTATAACGGCCCGAATCCGAACGGTCTCTCTGGTGTGGTTGTGGACGATGCTTCGATCGAAGATGTGGTCGAAGTCGCGCTCAACTATGCCGGTTCCTTCGGCGCCGTTGACCTTGGCATCGACGGCTTCTATGTCACTGGTGATGCGGTGTCGCCGATTGGGCGCTTGGCCAGCGATCCGGAAGAATTGGGTGCCGGTCTGAACCTCGGCTTCGGCGGCTTCACGCTGGGTGGCTCCTGGTACCAGTCGGAAGATCTGTCTGTCACCTCGTTGGCCCTCCCGAGTGCTTTTGGCATGGAAGAGGAAGTCTGGACGGTGGGTCTGTCCTATGCGACAGGTCCCTGGACGGTTGGCGTTGCCTATCTGACCGACGAGATTTCGGGTGCGGGCGCCCCCTCGTTCGAAATGGAAACCTGGCAGACCGGCGGCGGCTACAATCTCGGCTCCGGCGTCGATGTGGGTCTTGATCTGCAGATGTCCGATGTCGATTACGGCCCTGTGGGTTCCTTCGACTCGGTGTCCGGTGGTCTGGTGCTTTCGGTTTCGTTCTAATAGAAACCACTACCAAGAGAAGTTACGGAGAGCGGGCGCAAGCCCGCTCTCTTTGTTTTATCTCATCCCTTTGCTAAAAAGATTCAGATGTTCATAACCGGCCGTGAGGACGAAGAATGGGCGCACTGATATGGCTCGCGTCATACCCGAAATCGGGTAACACTTGGATGCGAAGCTTCCTTCACAATCTCTTCAGAAATACGGAGGAGCCTGTCGATATCGACGAGATTTCGGATTTCTGTCTCGGCGAATCCGCGGCGAAGTGGTACCAGCGCCATTCGGATCTACCGCTGAAAGAAATGAAGGCGGATGATCTTGCCAAACTCCGACCGCTCGTTCACCGTGATTTCACGACAGTTTTTCCAGACTCCGTTTTTGTAAAAACACACAATTACCTCGGTGTGTGGCGTGGCGTGCCGCTCCACACAATGGAGGTGACGGCTGGCGGCATTTACATCTTGCGCAATCCGCTCGACGTTGTGATTTCGGTCAGTCATCACTTTGGGGAGACAATCGAACAGGCGATCGAGCACCTTGCCAATGATGCCTATGCGGCCGGAAACCTGGAGACGCATGTTACCGAGATTCACCGCTCCTGGTCGACGCATGTGAAAAGCTGGACCGAGCATCCTTCTCCGCAACTTCTTGTCGTGCGCTACGAGGATCTGCTGCACAAGCCACGTAAGTATTTCAAGAAGGTTGCCAATTTCCTTGGTTTGAATCCACCGTCCAGCCGCCTCGAGCGCGCGATACGAAACTCTTCCTTCAAGGCGTTGAAAACCATTGAGCAGAATAAAGGCTTCAAGGAGCGTTCGAAAAAGGCAGAAGCCTTCTTTCGGGAAGGACGTTCAGATCAATGGCGGGAGGTTCTGACGCCGGATCAGGTGCGCCGGATCATTCGCGACCATCACGAACAGATGGAACGATTTGGATATATTCCCGATGATTACCGCGACGCCGTCCCGAAGCAGGCCGAACAATCCGGTGTGGCGGGCTAGGTTTTATTTCGAATCCGAGGTGTAGTTGTGGGAGCGCTGATCTTACGGCGCGTCATATTCCCGAGGTCTATGATACATGGTCTGCGCATGTTGAGAGCTGGACGGGTGGCCCGTACCCGCAATTCTTCGTCGTTCGTTATGAGGACATGTCCGAACGTCCGGTAGAAACCTTCGGCAAGATGGCGGGGTTTCTCGGATTGAACCCAGCAGCGGACCGTCTCGAGCGCGCAATCTCCAACGCATCCTTCGATGTGCTCTGCACACAGGAAAGAGAAAAAAGCTTCAAGGAAAAGCCGGTCCATGCCGAGGCCTTCTTTCGAGAGGGAAAGCGGGGACAACGGCGTGAGCGGTTCAGTTATGTGCCAGAGGGATTCTAGGTTCCGCTCCCGAGAATGAAGCCAATACCGGCAATGCCTTTTGCGCCGGTTCCACGCAGCCTGGCAACATGCGCTGGCGTGGAAATACCGCCGAGCGCGTAAGCTGGAAGTCCGAGGCCGTCGGCGACGCGGACGAGACGCGCAAATCTCGGTATGCCTAGCGATTTTCCATCGGGGTGACTTTCGGTAGGCAGTGCCGGCGAAATCAGCACGGCATCGACACCCGCGCGGGATGCGGCGATGACCGCTTTTTCCGAATGGCAGGCTGCCGTGACGATGACGGCTGGTACATCGTGCCGGAAAGTGCCGTGACGATGACGGGTGATGCTGTACTCCGGTAAATGGATACCGTCTATGCCGAGGCGCCGTGCGAAATCGGGCGCGCCCGCAATGAGCAAGATGCCATCGCGCGCGCGAAGTCCTGAGGCGAGAGCCCGGGCCGCCGGGTAGTCCGGCTTCTTGTCATATGCACGCCAGATCAGCGCGCCTCCGCGAGGAACCGCGCGTAGCGCCACGGCTGGGTCCGGCAAGCGGTTGGGGTCCGTTACCGCAATCAGGGAGAGGGAAAAGGGGCGGGCATTCAGATAGCGTGCGGCACGCGCCATACGGTCCGATGTCTTTCCCATCTTGTCTCCTGAACGTCCTGCGACTAGCTTGCGCGAGACTATGCCAATGACCGATATCGACGCCACAGAGAATGAAACGCCGGAAACGCGTCTTGCCGCCGTCCGCGAGAGGATTGCGATTGCTGCGCGCGAGGCGGCGCGTGTGCCGGACGAGGTGGTTCTTGTTGCCGTTTCAAAGACCTTCGGCGAAGAGGCGATCCGGCCGCTGCTCAATGCGGGACAGCGCATCTTTGGAGAAAACCGCGTTCAGGAGGCGGCAAAAAAGTGGCCTTCGCTTCGTGAACAATATTCCGGTGTCGAACTTCATCTGATAGGCCCGCTTCAAACCAACAAGGTCGAGGAGGCACTCGATCTGTTCGATGTCTTTCATACGCTCGACCGGCCGAAGCTCGCGGAGGCGCTCGTCAAGGCGAGAGACAAAGGGCGGAAAATGCCCCGCCTGTTCGTGCAGGTGAATACGGGTGAAGAGCCGCAGAAGGCGGGTCTTGCACCGGGCGACGTGGACGCGTTCATAACGCGCTGCCGTACGGAATGGTCACTCGAAGTGGAGGGGCTGATGTGCATCCCTCCTTTGGGCGAGGAGCCGGCGCTTCATTTTGCGCTGCTCGAAAAGATGGCACGGCGAAACAGTTTGCCGAACCTGTCGATGGGTATGAGCGGCGATTTCGAAACTGCGGTAAAGCTTGGCGCGACGCATGTCCGCGTTGGAGGCGCGCTTTTCGGTTCGCGGGTTTAATCAAACCTCTTCGATCCGCATTCGCGTTGCCATTCCCGATAGCGCGAGTACCCGTAGCATGTCTTCGAGCCGGAGAGCGACGCAGCCTTCGGTCGCCTGCAATTGCCCATCGTCTTCGCGTACAAGATGAAAGAAAACGGCACTGCCTGCATGTGCGATCACGGGGTCGTCATTGTGGCCAAGGACCACGACCAGATCGTAGAGATGATCTTCCCGCCACATGGTTTCAGCGCTGGCCGGATAGGGCAGGCGTACAGGCCGGTTGTAGAGAGCATCCTCCGGCGCATCGCACCAGCCGTCCGACGGCGAGATGGGGATGAGAGGCAGCTTGGTTTCGGGTGCGGATAGGCGGTCCTGTCTGTACCTCAATTCGCGCAAGGGGAAGCATCCGAGGGGTGTCGCACCGTCGCCCTCCCGTTTCTCCCGTTTCACCCCGGTGCGCCCGAGAGCGCAAGGAAAACGGAATTCGCCGAGACGGAGTTCTCCGAGTGGATTTCCCGGGGAACCGGTGACGACGATTTCAGGAATTGGGCCGGGTGAAGAAGTCATGACCGGTTCACAGTAAGGCGCGTGCACGGCGCGAGCAATCAGGCGGCGGCGAAGCCCTTATCTGGCGGACGTCTCTGACTTCATTGCCTCATATTTGTCCAGGGCATCCAGCATTGCGCTCGAAAGGCTGGAAGGCTGCGCGGGGTCCGGTTTGGGACCGGCAGACCCGGCATTGTCCGTGGGGGGATCGGCAAAGGAGCCGAGGAGGGCCTGGAAAGCTTCGGGGCTCAAGCGAGGCAGGGGCTTTGTATCGGCTGGGTTCCCCGTCGAGGCGGGATTTGTTGGCCTGAGGACTGTTTGCTGTTCCCGAACGGGTGCGATCGAGGCGGTGGTCAGCCTGGCAGCGTTGGGCAGAGTTTCGGGTTTCCGGGTGTCAGCGGAAGCGACCGTCATTTCCTGTGCCTCTTCTTTGCCGCCGAAGAGCGAAGCATAAAGCCGGTCGCCGAGCCCTTCCTCGCCATTGCCGCCAATTGCGAGGCTAGCCACGGATGCGACAAGGCCTACCGGCCCGCCCCAGAGGGCGCCGCCCGCAATACGCGCCTGCGGGCTGATGCCGTCCCCCGTCATGCCCCGATAGGCTTCCCCGACCAGGGGGATATGCTGAAGTGGATTTAGCGTATCGACAAGGTCGTCGAAACTTATCTGGCCGCCTTCCGGTGTACGGCCTTCGCGGCGCGCGGCCTGCAGATCTTCAAAGGCCGCCGAGGCCATATTATGTTTGCCCGGGCGGTGCTGAATGCCGATATGGACTACGGAGAAGTCGGTCATGCTTGTCCGGGTCGCAAACATCGGGCCAGCTTGAGAGCCCCGGTTTCCGGGCTGCAAGCGAGGGTGAGCTTCTCTCCGCCCGGCAATATTTGCCGGGTTTGGCGTCTAAGGCGGCAATCTGCTTCCTGGCCGTTAGAGGCTGCCTTTCGTTGGTTGCTGCGAAGAGCTATGGCACACTCCGCCCAAACTCTCCCGGCGGCCGCAGGGCCCATTTTCGAAGGCGTGATATGGCGAAAAATTCTCCACCGAAAGGACCGGCAAAGCCGCTCAAGCCGGGCTTCGGCATGCAGGGTTCATTCAAGCCGACGGTTGGTCTTCCGGCCGGCGCGGCGAGTGGCAGGCCGACAGTTAGTGTGCCGGGCGGTTCTCTTGGCGGCCCTGGCGGCTTTCAACCTGGCGCCGCGCGGGGCAGCGCGCCCAGCCGGGAAGACATCCTGCGTATCCTTCAGCTTGGCGGTGCGCATCTGGCAGCAGGCCGCCTCGATCACGCCGGATCTGCTGCGGGCGCGGTACTCAAGGTCCAGCCTGAAAACCCTGACGCGCTCCACTTGCTGGGTCTTGTCGCGCTAGGCAAGGGAAGCCCCGACAAGGCGGAACAATTGATTGCGGCTGCCGCCGCACGGATGCCTCGTCACGTGAATGTCTGGGTCAATCTCGGTAATGCGCAGCGCGACCAGGGGAAAGTTGAAGAGGCGCTGATTTCCTATCAGCGCGCGGAGATGATGAATCCGGATTATCCGGATGTCTTTCTGGAGCGCGGACAGCTCTATCAGCAGTCTGCACAGTTTCACGAGGCACTGGAGAACTTCAGGCGTCTGATCGAACTCGTTCCGGATAAAGCATCTTCCTACATGCGGGCTGCGGCTGCCGCCACGGATGCGGGTTTGTTCCGCGATGCGCTCGATTTCTGCCGACAGGCCATGAACCGATTGAAGCCCGTTCCGACGCAAATCAAGTCTATTCTTGCAGCGACCCATGAACGGCTCGGTGATTTGCCGGAGGCTATAGAATGGGCCGAGGCGGCGCTGGCGGAAACGCCTGGAAGCGCGCGCGCGCTCAGAACCTGGTCGAAGGCGCAGCGTCGTCTCAAAAAAGGGGATAAGGAGCTTCTCGGTGCACTGCGCGCCCGGCTTGAATCGATCGATGACGGTCAGATATCCGCTCCCGAAGCGCGCCTTCTCTATTCCGAGCTCGCCCAGATTTGCGATGAACAGAAAGATGCAGCGGCTGCCTTCGACTACTTCACGAAGATGAACGACCGAACGCTCCAGCTTCCCGAACTCAAATTCGTGGATCGGAGAAAATTCATCGATGAGGTCGATTACCTCACCGGCCTGCTTGATGAGGGTTTTGTTTCGAACTGGTCATATCTTCCAGAGATAGAGCGCGAAGCCGGACACGCGGCTCCCCCGGTTTTTCTGGTTGGTTTTCCAAGATCGGGAACGACACTTCTGGATCAGACCCTTGATGCGCATCCAGACGTGCAGGTCTTCGAGGAATATCCGTTCCTCGGCCGGGTGAAGAAAACGATAGAGGGCTATCCCGAAAAACTTTCCTCCATGAGCGAAAAGGAACGAGAGGCGGCACGACAAGTCTACTGGTCGGAGCTTCGCAAGGAAGGCGCGCAATTCGAGAACAAGGTTATCGTCGACAAGATGCCGTTGAGCCTTGTGCACACAGGGCTGATCCACCGGCTTTTTCCTGAAGCGAAGTTTATTTTCGCGATCCGGCATCCGGCTGACTGCGTACTTTCATGTTTCATGCAGGACTTCGTTCCCAATGCATCAATGCAGAACTTCCTGACGCTTGAGGGCTCTGCGAAACTCTATGATCGTGTATTCACGCTCTGGCAAAAATACCGTGAATGCCTTCCTCTCAGGATTCAGGAGGTCCGCTACGAGAATCTCGTCGCCGATCTTCGGGCGGAAGTCGAACCGGTTCTCACATTTCTGGGTCTCGATTGGGACGATGCGGTGGGTGACCCGGCAGCGCATGCGCTTACCCGTGGAACGATCCGTACACCTTCCTATTCACAAGTCACGCAGCCAATCTATTCGAGCGCAACCGAAAGGTGGCGCCGATATGAAGAACAGATGAAGCCGGTACTCCCCATCCTCAAGCCTCACGCGGAACGGATGGGTTATTCCCTGTAGAGAAGATATGAACGGAATAAAGAAAATACTCGTTGTCGATGACGACGACATATTGCGTGGATCGCTTGTCGAACAGCTTCAGCTTTATGAGGAGTTTTCTTGTGTGCCCGCGGCGACAGGAGCGGCGGGCCTCGATCATGCGCGGGGAAACCACGTCGATCTTGTGCTGCTTGATGTAGGGTTGCCCGACATGGACGGGCGGGAGGTCTGCCGTCTCATGCGCAAGGCAGGCGTCAAGGTGCCCATCATCATGCTGACGGGGGCAGACACGGATTCCGACACGATCCTCGGTCTCGATGCGGGGGCGAACGACTACGTCACAAAACCATTTCGGTTCGGCGTTCTGCTCGCGCGCATCAGAGCGCATTTGAGAAGCCATGAGCAAAGCGAGGATGCGGTCTTCAAGATCGGGCCCTATTCCTTCCGTCCGAGCGCGAAGATTCTCCTGGACGAGCAGGAAAAGAAGATTCGTCTTACGGAAAAAGAAACGTCGATCCTCAAATATCTCTACCGGGCAGGCCCGAAGGTCGTTGGCCGAGACACACTTCTTGCCGAAGTGTGGGGTTATAATTCGGGGGTCACAACGCATACGCTCGAAACGCACATCTACCGGTTGCGGCAGAAGATCGAGCCGGACCCATCAAGTGCGGAAATTCTGGTGACTGAAGCGGGTGGCTACCGGCTCGTGCCGTAAGACCAGCTCAGGCTTTCGCTGTCAGCGATAAGAGGACGACGGCACCGAGTGCGAGCGGGGTGCCGATAAGCGCGGCGATGAGAATAGCGCTAGGGCCCCAAACGATGACGCTGATCGCGAGCAAGAGAAGAATATTTATAAGGAAGAGGCTGGGGCCGTCGATGCGGTCCATGAGGGGTCTCCGTATGAGTGTGAAACTGACCTTCATCTGCCCTTTCACACCCGGCGATCCAATCAGACCAATCGCCGCAGGCTTTTCAGATATCGTTCTCGACATGGGCGGTGAGCGAATAGGTTGTCACGAATTCAGCGGGCATACGCGTTGCACGGCCGGTTTTCACGTTGATACATACGAAGTCTGTCAGCCCCCGAAGCAACGTCTCGCCCGTCTCCCCGTTCACCATCTGGAAGCGGCGGCGCAGCCGGAGCCGCCCGTCATTTGCAGTAATCCAGGTGCCTATCAAGACAGGATCGCCCTGCCGGCTTGCAGCCAGATATTCGAGTTCGTGACGCCGGACCACCATGCCTCGGTTGAGAGCGGCATAGCGGTCGAAGTCGAGCCCCAACGCTTTTGAATGCTCCCATGCCGCCTTCGCCATCCAGGTGAGATAGACGACATTATTCGTATGCTGAAAATCGTCGATATGCTGGGGCTCGACCTTTGTTTCGTAAACGAAGGGGGCAGGCCAGTCCCAGGAGATTTCCACTTGCGTCTTTTTCATCGTGTTCCTTTCCGGCCCATGTTCTTAGCGTTCTCCTTGCTGCCGCGCAAACAAAGGGGCGGCGACAAGGCCAGTGCCCTCGGTTATCGTGATACCCATGAGCCTTGAACCTGCCGTCGCCCTGCTGCAGCGTGTGGACCTGTTTTCGGGTCTCGACGCCGTACGCCTCGAAGTCGTTGCCTTTACCTGTGAGCGGCGTGAATATGCGCCGGGTGAAACGTTGTTCGAGACGGGCGAGGAGGCGGATTGTGCCTGGCTTATTCTCGAAGGGGAGGCGGTCATGCTTGCCGCACAGGACAAGGGGCTGCCCCGGGCGCTGCGGCTTGACACGGGTGACCTCATCGGCGAAACGGCCTTGTTCAATCGTGAGCGCCGGCGCACCTGTGTGCGGGCGGTTACGCAACTCGAAACACTCCGGATCGGGCGTGACATGTTTCAGCGGTTGCTTGGGGAATTTCCCGAGATGGCCAGTGCTGTTGCAGCGCGTGTGGCGAACAGACTGGAAAATGCCGGGGCGGAGCTTCGGGCACTGGAACTACGGCTCGCACAAAGCGGAGCGAAAGAAAAGATCAAAGGGCGGAGAAAGAAATGAGTGATGCGAAGCCGGCGAACGATTGGCCACCGAATATACAGGCGGTCTTCAAACGCATGGCGCCCGCAAGCCGCTATCTCGGGCTCGAGATTCTCGAAGCCGACAAGGAGAAGCGAACCGTCAAGGTCGCCTTCAATGCGGGGCCGGAGCTTTGCAACATGTGGGGCGGCATTCAGGGGGGCATGGTTGCAGCGATGCTCGACGATGTGATGAGCTTGGCGGTCGGCCTCGACCTTGAATGGGGTCAGATTTCGCCGACGCTCGAACTCAAGGTTTCGATGCTGAATGCGGCGCGGCCCGGTCGCATCATCGGCACGGGGCGCGTCATCAAGCGCGGAAAGGCCATTGGCTTCATCGAAGGCGAGCTGACGGGCGAAGACGGGAAATTGCTCGCGACGGGAAGCTCGACCGCGACTTTCGTCACGCTGAAGAAGAAGACTCCAACCGAGGATTCCGCTCAGGCGTAGGCGTTGCGGTCGAAATAGTTTTGCGCTTCTTTCGTCAGGTGCGTTTCAAAGAGCGCAAAATGATGACGGATACCGGCGTTCAATGCCGCCTTGTCGAGCTTCACGATGCGGCGTGTTTCCCGCAGAAAGCTCGGCCAATAGCGAATCACCATCCAGATATTGTCGGCGATGGGCGCGAGTTCGTCTTCCGGCATGCCCAGATGCCCCGCCTCGATCATGTGACGGAAGAAGCGGATGACCATGCTTGTTGTCATCTCGTAGATCTGGTGGACGCGATCCTCAAGTTCCGGTGAGGCGCGGCCATATTCCGCCTGGTCACGATAAAGATACTGGTAGGTCCAGACTTCCTCAAAAACCATGCGATTGAAGAGAGCATAGTTCTCCAACACCGTTTCGGGGGTGGAGGGGATGGCCAGGCGCTTGTCGATAAGCACGAAAAGGGCGAGCTGGTGAGCACTTACGAGATCTCGTTTGGTGCGGAAGTGGTACCAGAGATTACCCTCCGAGATACCGACTTCTTCGGAGATCTTTGCGGTCGTCACCGCGTCGTAGCCATTCTCGTTGAAGAGCTGGAGGCTCGCCGCAAGAATCCTGTCTTTGGTCTTTGGTGCCATGCCTTGTTTTCAGGCCTTGTATTTTCGATTTGAGGTCTTGCTGCCGTTTCGAGGCGCGTGGTTCGCGAGGCTCCCTTTGTCACCATCATGTTGTAAACGCCCTGGCACCGCATCACAAAGGTGTCATTTGGAGCCTCTTTATCCGGCTGCCAGCCGCGACGGTAGTAAGTGGCGCTCTTGCATGATTAGGGTCACTACCCTAATATAGGGTGTCTACCCTAGCAAGAACCGCTCGCCGGATATCCCCCCAAATATGTCCGGACGGCGGCGAACAGGTAGGAACTCCAGGAGCGGGTGGCGGACGGCTCTTTACCCCGAAGGCTGGCCCCCCCCAGCTTAAAGCCTCAGCGTCGCAATGACCGGCGCATGATCCGACGCCCGCTCCCACCCCCTTGCATCCTTTCGGACTTTCATGGCGACGGGCGCATCAGCAAGCGCCGGCGTAACCCAAATGTGGTCGAGGCGGCGGCCACGATCAGCGGCCTCCCAGTCCTTCGCGCGGTAGCTCCACCACGAATAGAGCTTTTCGTCTTCCGGCACGAAGCGGCGCATGACATCCACCCAGTCATGCGAGGCATAAAGCTCGTTCATCAGCTCAACCTCGATCGGTGTGTGGCTGACGACTTTCAGGAGCTGCTTGTGCGACCAGACGTCGTTTTCGAGCGGCGCGATATTGAGATCGCCCACAAGCACCATGCGGTTCTTCGATTTGCTGCGCTGTTTTGCATAGAGGTCGGTCATTTCGCGCAAGAAGGCGAGCTTGTGCGCGAATTTCTCGTTGATGGCGGGATCAGGTTCATCGCCGCCTGCGGGCACATAGAAATTATGTATCCGCAAGCCGCCGGGAATATCGAGGTCGGTCGCTATATGCCGGCAATCGCCCTTCTTGCAGAAGTCGCGACTCTCCGTCTTCTTGAAGGGAATGCGGCTGAGCGTGGCAACACCGTGATAGCCCTTTTGCCCGTGTACGGCGATGTGCTCGTAACCGGCCTTGCGGATTTCCTTCCACGGAAAGGCATCGTTGATACACTTGATTTCCTGAAGGCAAAGTACGTCAGGCTTTTCTTCTGCGAGCAAACGCTCTACCTGATTAATCCGTAGACGAACGGAATTTATGTTCCAGGTCGCAATCTTGAAATCCAACGTCTTGTCCGTTTCTTGTCTGGCGTGCCGGTTCAGAAAATATTGAAAGTGAGGCCGGCGATACCGATGGGCCAACGTCCGCGCGTGAAGAGCGCGAACTTGCGGCGGAATGGGTGATCGTCTTCGCTGCCGACGATAAGGGAGAGGGCGGCGCCATGCGCAGCATGAAGGGCTGCGCCTGCTGCTGCATTGAGAAGCTCCTCGTCCTCTACTTCCCAGAAATGAGCGGCATCTTGCACGGCGGCGCGCACGCGCGCCCCGAGCAATGCCGAGACATGGGTCATGGCGATGTTGAGTGCATCCTCGCTCAAATGGTCGAGCGCCTCGGTAGCAAGTGCGGCACGCAAACCTTCTTCGGCTTCCCAATGCGCGGGGTCGATATCGAAGGTGATGGCTGCATCCGCTGCTTCCGCCCAGTCGCGCAGGCGGGCGGGTTCGGCATCGGGAAACCCGAGACCGTCGAGATAGGAGCGCGACAGGGCTTTCACCTCGCGGTCGAGCGGGCGGCCAAGCCGGGTAAACCATGGCATGTTGACCGCTTCCTCGGCGAAGCTGCGAAGCCCGGCAAGGATCGGGATCTCTCCCTCCAGCGCGTCAAGCTCCGCGTCGGAGATCAGCATCTGCGGTTCGTCATTGTCGTTGAAGGAGCGGGACATGTGCTGCCAGATCAGTGGGCGGGAGCCGGGAGCTTAGTCGCTTGGCACGGGGAAGCGAAAGCCCGGCAAGTGAAAAAGAGAGCGCGAAAAATTTGTTCGGCGCCATTCCTATTTTGAAGTTCCGGGGAGCGCAAAAAGTTGCGCCCCGCCATTCTTGTTTGAAGTTCCGGGGGCGCAAAAAGTTGCGCCCCGCCGGGGGGGGAGGCGAGGCGCAACCGCGCGTCTTGCGCGTGGCGCCGGGAGGGGAAGACCGGCGCCTAGAGGGGGCTTGAAGCGCCGCCATGGGTGAGCGGGGGCAGGTCACCCGGGCGGCTTATGCTCAGCCCTCATAACCAAGTAGATAGGGGTGAGATGCCGCCGCTTCAATACGGTCTGTTTACAAACATAAATTGTAAATTAACGGGAATTATGGTGCCTGAAATGGTCGGGGAATCATCGGCTTAGCCGCTGGTGGAAGGAGGGGGCGTCCGCTGCGTCAAACCGCCGCAAGGGACGCTTGGCCATTTCTCAGGAAACGCCGAGATCCTTCGCCGTCAGATCAATGCAGCGGCGGGCAAGGTCGAAGAGTTCGTCCATCTCGCTTTCCGTGATGGTCAGGGGCGGGCTCAGCACCATGGTGTCGCCGATTGCGCGCATCACGAGACCATTGGAGAAGCAATGGTTGCGGCAGCGTGTACCGGCATCGACGGAGTCGTCGAACTTTTCGCGCGTCGTCTTGTTCTTCACCAGCTCGATCGCGCCAAGCAGACCGACGCCGCGCGTCTCGCCAACCAGTGGATGAGCGGCAAGTTCGGCGAGCTTTTTCTGGAAGTAGTTGCCGGTGGCACCGCCTGCCTTTTCGACGAGCTTTTCCTTTTGCATCAATTCCAGGTTTGCGAGCGCAACAGCGGCGGCGACCGGATGGCCGGAATAGGTGAAACCGTGCGACCACTCATTGTCGGAGTTGAAAATGGCATCGCCCACGCGCTTGCCGAGACCGACGGCCGCAATCGGCTGATAGCCTGAAGAGAGACCTTTCGCCATATTGATCATGTCGGGTTCGATGCCGAGCGTTTGCGCACCGAACCAGCTGCCCGTCCGGCCGAACCCGCAGATCACCTCGTCGAGATGCAGCAGCACGTCATATTTGCGGCAGATACGCTGGATCTCGTCCCAGTAACCTTTGGGCGGAATGATGAGGCCGCCCGCACCCTGGATCGGTTCGGCAACGAAGGCCGCGACATTGTCAGCGCCGAGTTCCAGGATCTTGTCTTCGAGGCTCCGGGCCGTCTTGAGGCCATACTCCTCCGGTGTCATGTCGCCGCCTTCTGCGAACCAGTCGGGACATTCGACATGGAAGAAGCCCGGCAGGGGCAGGTCGGCCTGCGGGTGCATATGGGTGAGACCGGAAAGTGAGGCCGCAATCATCGTCACGCCGTGATAGGCCTTCTTGCGTGCGATGAAGAGTTTCTTGTCGGGCTTTCCCTGCAGGTTCCAGAAATAACGGATGATCTTCACCGCGCTGTCGTTTCCTTCCGAACCGGAGTTCGCGAAGAAGAAGCGGTCAATCCCGGCAGGGCAGATTTCCGCGAGCTTCTGCGAAAGCTCGGCGACGTAGGGGTTCGTTGTCTGGAAGAAGTTGTTGTAGTAGGAGAGTTCCTTCAGCGCCTTGTATCCGGCCTGTGCAAGTTCCTCGCGGCCATAACCGACCTGTACGCACCACAGCCCGGCCATTCCGTCGATCAGCCGGTTGCCCTCCGAGTCATAAAGATAAATGCCCTCGGCATGGGTGATGATGCGCGCCCCCTTCTGCGCGAGATCCTTGTGCGTGGTGAAGGGGTGGAGATGATGGGCGGCGTCCATCTCCTGCCAGCGCTTTGTCTGATTTGAAATCGCTGCTGTTGGCGACATTTGTCTGCTCCGGTTCCGAATGAAGATAAGGCGGAAAATGGCTTGGCCCTCGCGGCCGCGCCGGAGCGGCGACTTATGGATTATAGCCGATGCGCGCACACAGGATCAGCAGCTCCTGCTTCGTGCTTTGCCATGCGGAAAACCGGATTTGCGGGCTCATGGAAGAAAGCTAACGCAATCGGATGGCCCGGCCAAGCAAGCGCTTCCTAGTTCTTTCCGAGTGAGCGCAGATGGGTTGCGAGGACGGTTTGCGCGCGGTTCCGGTTTTGCGCCGTCGGTCGAATGGCCGCCTGAAGACCCAGTCCGTCCACGATGCCGATGAGCCGCGTGGCTTCATAGTCGGCGTCGCTTTCGGGCGCGATTTCGCGGATGAGCGGCAGGAGCGCCTCCCGCCAGCGATCGTGGCGAGTATCGTTTTCGCCCGCGAGAGAAGCATCGGCTGCGGCCGCGCCCCAGAAGGCAATCCAGATTTTCCACTCCCGCAAGCGAACCTCGTCGAGCGGAAGTGTTTCCTCCAGCATGGTCAGGAGCCGCTCCCGTGGGGTGCCATCCGCTTCCAGTGCGGCTGCCATGCGGATGGCTGCTGCATCATAGGCAGCCTTGAGCGCCGCCAGGACAAGCTCCTCGCGGTTCGCGAAATAATGGGTGAGGCGTCCGGTGGTGCAGCCTGCGGCGGCGGCAATCTTGCGCATGGTAAGGCTCTCAAGCCCTTCGTCCGCGATTACCTGCCAGCTCGCTTCCATGAGTTCCCGGCGGCGCTCATCGTGATCGACGACTTTCGGCATGACAGACAAGCTAGCCTGAATCGGCCCTTTACACAACAATCGTTATGTAATAATTATTGCACAACAATTGTTTTCTAAAGGGAGGGCCGACCATGCATGAGTTTCTTGAAGGGCTGCTGCATATCCGGGATGTGGATCAGGTCTGGATCCTGCTCGGGCTGATCGGTGTCGATGTCGGTCTGACCTGGATGCTCAGGAAGAAATATTACGAGGCCGCCGATTCCGCCTGTTCGGTTGCCATGGGTCTTGCCTATGCCGGAACCATCGCGATCTCGGCGGGTACGGTGCTCGCCGCGCTTTACTGGCTTCGCCAATATGCTGTTTTCGATATCGACTGGGCGGGCAGCGCCCTGCTCATTCTCGCCGCCTTCGTCATCATCGATTTCCTGTTCTACTGGTATCACCGGGCGATTCATGAAATCCGCTTTGGCTGGGCGGCGCATGTGAACCATCATTCGAGCCAGTATTTCAATGTTGGCACGGCGCTGCGTTCGTCCTTTGTGGAAGCCTGGCTCGAGCCGCTTCTTTTCATCCCGGTTATACTCATCGGCATCGACCCGGTGATGGCCATCGCGCTTCTGTCGATCAACCATCTCTACCAATACTGGCTGCACACGCGACATGTCGGCAAGCTCGGGCCCGTTGAGTGGATCATGAACACGCCCTCGCATCACCGGGTTCACCACGGCTCCAATCTGCAATATTGCGACAAGAACTATGCTGGCACCTTCATCGTCTGGGACCGTCTCTTTGGCACCTTTGAGGAGGAGCAGGAAGAGCCCGTCTATGGCATTCGTTATCAGCTCGAAACACGCAATCCCGTGAAGGCAACATTTCACGAATGGGCCGGTATTGCGAAAGACCTGAAGAAGGCGCGAAGCCTCCGTGAGATAATGGGTTATCTCTTCGCCGCGCCCGGCTGGGCACCGGACGGCAAGGGAGAGACGACGCGTGCGTTGCAGGCGCAAATGAAGCGCGAGCAGATGGCGGCTCGGAGAACGGCAAAGGCGGCGAGCTGAGCGATGCTCAGACGTTCAGCAGCAGGTGTTCGCGTTCCCAGGCCGAAATCACCTGTTGATAGGCATCATGTTCGGTGAGCTTCACGTCCATGTAGAGCGTGACGAAATCCTGTCCGAGAACTTCTTTCAGCTCGGACGCGGTACGCAGATTGTCGAGTGCATCGAGCAGATGACGTGGCAGAGCGTAACGCTTGCTGTCATAGGCGTTGCCCGTCATCTCCTTGGTCGGCTTCAGATCGTTGACCATGCCGATATAACCGCAGGCTAGCGACGTCGCGATGGCGAGATAGGGATTTGCATCGGCGCCCGGGACGCGGTTTTCGATCCGCCTGCCCTGCCGTTTCGCTTCGGGGACGCGAAGGCCCACGGTTCGGTTCTCATGGCCCCAATGCGTGTTGATGGGAGCTGCGTGATCGCGGACGATGCGACGGTAGGAATTGACGTTCGGTGCGATCAAGGCCATCGCATCCGGCAGGAATTTCTGCAGGCCCGCGATATAGGACAGGAAGAGCTTCGTATCCTTGCCCTGCTTGGTGGCAAACATGTTATCGCCGCTGTTCGCGTTCACGATCGACTGGTGAATATGCATCGCGCTACCGGGCTCGCCTTCATAGGGCTTTGCCATGAAGGTTGCGTAGATGCCATGACGAAGCGCGGCTTGCCGCATGGTGCGCTTGAAGAGAAAGGCCTGGTCGGCAATTTCCAGCGGGTCGCCATGGTCGAAGTTGATCTCGACCTGCGCCGCGCCGGATTCATGGATCAGCGTATCGATGTCGAGGTTCTGCGCTTCGCAGAAGTCGTACATGTCCTCGAAGATCGGGTCGAACTCGTTCACCGCGTCGATGCCGTAGGACTGGCGCGCGGTTTCCTGCCGGCCGTTCGCCCCGACCGGCGGCTCCAGCGGATAGTCGGGGTCGATGTTCTTCGCCGCGAGGTAGAATTCGATTTCAGGTGCGACGACCGGCTGCCAGCCCTTGGCTTCAAACAATGCAACCACGCGCTTCAGCACATTGCGCGGCGCGATTGGTACAGGCTTCTCGTCGCGATAGTTGGCATCGCAAATGATCTGCGCCGTCGGCTCGTCGTACCAGGGTACAACGCGGACGGTTGCGGGGTCGGGATCGAGGATGATGTCGGGTTCGATGTCGCCGAGAAAGTCGCTGTCGACATAGTCGCCGGTCACGGTCTGGCCGAAGATCGATTCCGGTAATTTGAGGGAGCGGTCGCTGAGCCCGGCGATGAATTTCCGGGTCGGAATGATTTTGCCCCGTGCGATGCCGGCCATGTCCGACACCATGCACTCGACTTCGGTGATGTGGCGGTCCTTAAGCCACTTGATCAGGTCGTCCGCGTTGTCGACCTTGTCTTCCTTCTCGTTGCCCATTGCCATGGGACACCACTCTTTCCTTGTCCGCGTTCGCGGCTGCTGCGTCGCGCACCGCGTCTCCAAAGGCCCGGAACAGCTTTTGCGATACCGGGTTCTCCCAATATTTCCATTCAGGGTGCCACTGTACGCCGAGGGCAAAGCCCTTCGCATCGCGCACCTCCGCGGCCTCGATCGTGCCGTCGGCAGCCCGGCCCTGAGCGATGAGCCTGTCCGCGAGGCGTGCGATGCCCTGCCCGTGCAGCGAGTTTACCTCAATCGTCCGTGTACCGAGCAGACTTTCGAAGATGCTGCCCGTTTCCAGCATCACGGCATGGGCGGGCCCATACTGCACGTCGAGCGGATCATCCTTGTTTTCGCGATGGTCGAAACGCGGCTCGTAGCCGGGGTCCGACGGAGCTTCGTGGATGTGCTGATGAAGCGTACCGCCATAGGCGACGTTCAATTCCTGAAAGCCACGGCAGACAGCGAAAAGCGGTACCGCACGGTCCACACAGGCGCGAATGAGCTTGAGCGTAAGTGCATCGCGCTGGCGGTCGATCAACACGCCTTCGCGGGGTGCCGTGCCATCATATTCGTCGGGATGCACGTTCGAATGGGAACCGGGCAGGAAAATGCCGTCGCAAAGATCGAAAATTTCCGCGAGGTGGTCTCGCGCTTCGTCGAAGGGTTCGCGCGGCACGGGCAAAAGGATGGGCTGGCACTCGGCACAGCCATCAACCGCCGCGATGTATTTCTCGCCCACCGCATGGAAAGGATGCGGTCCCAGCATTTTTACGTCGCAGGGGATGCCGACAACGGGGCGCCGGCCTGATGTTCTGGTCATGCTGGTTCACAAATACCACGCCGCCCCCGTCTCGGGTCAAGACGGGGTACGACGCTGGAAAACTGTTGTGTCGAGGATAATAGACGCCGCGCCCGGACGCCAGCCGAAGCAGCGGTCAGCGCGGACCGCCAATTTCCGGGCGCTGATCGTCGCGCAGGAAGAAAAGCGAATTGTCGGCGCGAATGCCGGTCTCGACATTGCGCAGTGCCACCGTCGTCTGCAGGCCCTGCACGTCCGTGACGACCCATTGACGGAGCTGCATCTTGGGCCGGTCGAAGATCAGCGTGATCTGGCCCGGGGCTTCGCCCGAACGGTCGGCCAGCGTGATAAGGAGCGAGCCGGGCTGCTCCTCGACGTTGAGAATGCGGGCTTCGTCCCGAAGGTTCACATTTTCCGCCAGAATGAGGCTCAGCGGGGTCGATGCCATGGGATATCGCTGGGCGGCAGCGGAGCTGTCCTTGATGGCGACCCAGGTGCCATCCGCCACGACCAGAAGGTTTTCCGGCGGCGCATATTCGAAGCGGAGCCTGCCCGGGCGGCGCAGATAGAACCTGCCTTCCGCCACAGACCCGTCCGGACCCACCTGCAGGAAATCGCCCTGCAGGTTCTCCAGCGAGGTGAGATAGGCGCTCGCTTCATCGAGGGCCCATCCGTCTTCCTCGCTGAGCGACGCCTCCGGTGTCGTGGCAGCCGAGGCCGCCATGCCGTCTGCCGTCTCGGCCAGTGCCTTGCTGCCGCCTGCGGTCAGGAAAGCAACAAAAAGCAGGGCCAGCCCAACAAGCGCCGCGGCGAACAGCATGCGCTGCCGGTAGCGGTGGTTTTGTTCCAAATCTCTCATGGGAGAAATCATGGCTGCCCTTTGTGGCGAAATATGGAGCCCTGGAGGGCGTTTTGGCGGCATGCGGTTAGCGCCAGGTTAATGCCGGAAACCCGCGAGCTTCAGTGGTCACCCACAAGAACTTCGCGTTTTCCCTGATGGTTCGGGGGGCTTACGACGCCTTGTTCCTCCATCAGTTCAATCAATCTCGCGGCCCGGTTGTAGCCGATCTGGAGGCGGCGCTGGATGTAGCTCGTCGATGCGCGTTTGTCGCGGGCGACGATAGCCACCGCCTTGTCATAGAGGTCGTCGCCCGATCCCGCCCCGCCGTCGAGCGAAAAGGGATCGTCTCCCTGCTCTTCCTCGGCGGTGATCGCTTCGAGATATTCCGGTACACCCTGCTTCTTCAGGAAGGTCACGACCTTCTCGACCTCTTCGTCCGAAACGAAGGGGCCATGCACGCGGCGGATGCGGCCGCCGCCCGCCATGTAGAGCATGTCGCCCTGACCGAGAAGCTGCTCGGCACCCTGCTCGCCCAGAATGGTGCGGCTGTCGATCTTCGATGTGACCTGAAAGGAAATGCGGGTCGGGAAGTTCGCCTTGATCGTGCCGGTGATGACGTCGACGCTCGGACGCTGCGTCGCGGTGATGATATGGATACCTGCGGCACGCGCCATCTGCGCGAGACGCTGCACGGCGGCTTCGATTTCCTTGCCCGCTACCATCATCAGGTCCGCCATTTCGTCGACAATGACCACGATGAAGGGCATGGGCGAAAGGTCCATCTCCTCTTCCTCGTAGATGGCCTGGCCGGTTTCCTTGTCGAAGCCGGTCTGGACCGTGCGCACAAGCACTTCGCCGCGCTCATTCGCCTCGGTGACGCGTGTATTGTACCCGTCAATATTCCGCACACCGACTTTCGACATCTTGCGGTAGCGGTCTTCCATTTCCTTCACGACCCATTTGAGTGCCACCACGGCCTTTTTCGGCTCCGTCACGACGGGGGAAAGAAGGTGGGGGATGCCGTCATAGACGCTGAGTTCCAGCATCTTCGGGTCGATCATGATGAGCTTGCACTGCTCAGGCGACAGCCGGTAAAGGATCGACAGGATCATCGTGTTGATGCCGACCGATTTACCCGAGCCGGTCGTGCCCGCGATCAGGAGATGCGGCATGCGTGCGAGATCGGAGAGTACGGGTTCGCCGCCGATATTCTTGCCAAGGGCAAGCGAGAGCTTTGAGTTCGAGTTCTCGTATTCCTGCGTTTCGAACAGTTCGCGCAGATAAACCATTTCGCGGCGCGCATTCGGCAGTTCGATGCCGATGGCGTTACGCCCGGGCACCACGGCGACGCGCGCCGAGACGGCACTCATCGAGCGCGCGATATCGTCGGCGAGCGAGATCACGCGCGAGGATTTGATGCCCGGCGCGGGTTCGAGTTCGTAGAGCGTCACGACAGGGCCTGGCCGCACGGAAATGATCTCGCCGCGAATGCCAAAATCATCGAGGACGGATTCGAGGAGCCGCGCATTTTGCTGCAACGCCTCATCGGTCAGATGTGTGGCAACGCTCGATGCTTTTGGCCTTGTGAGCAGGCTCAAGGGCGGCAATTGATAATCGCCTGCCGGTTCGAGCGGAAGTTTGGGTTGTGCCTCGCGTGCGGCACGGGTGGAGGGCTTTGTCGGTTTTCCGATGCTGCGATTCACACGCGGTGCGGGTTTGTCGGCCCATGTGGGTTCGATGCGTTCCTCTTTTTCGGTGCGCGTCTCGCGGCGGCGGGTGCGGCGTTCGGATGTGCTTTCCTTCTTCGCGCGACGGCCGAATTCGCCGCTGCTTCCCTGACGGGCTGCTTCAATTTCTTCGGCCGAGAGGGGCGCATGATCGCCGCGGCGCAGAAGGCGGTCCGTCATATCGCTGACACGGTCGCTGATCGTCCATATGGCGATCCGCAGGCGGCTTGGCTCGACGTCGGGCCTGCGCGGGCGGGATACCTCTTCCTCGCGGGTGTCACCGCGGCGGCGCGACTTTGCCCCGCCCGTATAGCGGCGTTCCTCGACCTCTTCTTCTTCGCCGCCGCGCAGATTGCGGAGGCGCTCTGCGGCGTTGCGCAGATCGGCAATCGAGGTATCGGTCGCAAAGAGGGTCAGGAAAAAAGCGAGGGGGAGAACGATGAGCGCCGTCAGCGTATAGGCAGCGTTTTCCCCCGCGAAGGGTGCAAAAACGCTCAAGCCAAGTGCTGCGAGCGCCTGGCCCAGGATGCCGCCGAGGCCAAGCGTGAGCGGCCAGAAGGTGAAGCGAGGCAACGCACCGAGGAAGGCAGCGGCGGCAAGCGTTGCCGCGAGCCAGGCGGCGACGCGGAAGACGATGTGGGAAGACACCTTGTGCGAGAAGGCGCGCACACCCCAGACAAGTGGCGGCACGAGCAGCAGGATCGAGGCGAGGCCGAGCGTTTGCAGGAGAACGTCGGCCACATAGGCGCCGGGAAGGCCCATCCAGTTTTCCGGCGCGCGCGTGGTTGCATTGTTGAGACTCGGGTCGTCGATGGACCAGCTCATCACCGCGAGCAGGCCGAAGCCCGACAGCAGCATCAGAACGACCCCCGCCCCTTCCATGATGCGGCGCAGAAGGAAGTCGTTCACTGCCGGCGGCAGATAGCTCAGTGGGTTGACGAGCCACCGTCTCACGCGCTGATCCCTCCGATTACCCCGTGGGGTCGGCTGCTTCCGCGAAGCAGCTCCGGACTTCGTCGTTGCCGTTTTCTTCTTGCGCGCGGTCTTGGTGGACTTCGACCGGCCTTCCTTGGTGGAGGAACCGATCACAGAACCTCCGCCATGCGCGCAAGGGCTTCTTCGGTTTCGCTTTCGCCATCGACAAGCGCAACGCGAATATAGGCCTTGCCGGGATTGCCTCCCGGTCCATAAGGCGAATCTTCGCGCGAGAGATAGGCTCCCGGCAACACTTTCACACCGGCTTTTGCCCAAAGCTCGCGCGCGGCTGCTTCGCCATCGCCAACATCTAGCCAGAGAAAAAAGCCCCCCGGCGGTCTGTAGAAGCCGGAACGGTTGCCGAATACGCGCTCGGCCGCATCGATTTTCGCGCGGTAGAGGTCGCGATTTGCGCTCGCGTGTGCGTCATCGTTCCAGCATGCGGCCGCCGCGGCCATCAGGGGCAGCGGCACCTGGGGTGCTGCGATGTTACGAAATCCGCGGAAGCGCTGCATCAAGGCGCGCTCGCCAGCGCAAAAGCCCGAGCGCAGGCCCGGCAGGCTGGAGCGCTTGGAGAGCGAGTGAAAGACGATGATGTTTGCGAAAGGATCGCTCGTGCCGCCCTTCTCGCCTTCCCCTTCGTCTTCAAGGGCAAGCGCGGCTTCAAGTGCACCGGCAGGGGCTTCGCGGTCATAGATGTCGGCATAGCATTCGTCGATCGCGAGCGTGATGTCGTGACGTCGTGCCAGCACGATCAGGCGCTTGAGATAGTCCATGTCTGCGACCGCCCCTTGCGGGTTTGCCGGGCTGCAGAAATAGATCATGGCCGTGCGGGCGAGGAGTTCATCCGGCAGGGCCTCGAAGTCGGGCATGAAGCCTGTTTCGCGTGTGGCGGCGATGTAGACCGGCTCGGCGCCCGCCGCCAGCGCCGCGGCCGCATAACATTGAT